>CABEEE010000512.1_pt1 | contig 45067 bp, 44 predicted proteins | sample 3423231 | NCBI WGS metagenome assembly CABEEE01 (sample SAMEA5534333, study PRJEB31848) | metagenome | biome: tundra; feature: field; material: soil | place: USA | collected 2013-05 | depth 0.15 m | reverse complement strand
GCTGGTAGGCGGGCGGCCCCCCGTCCTCCTATCAGCCGCCCCAGCCCGGCGCCGCGCAGCCGGATGCGCAGGCCGCCGGGTATAGCCAGGCCTACCAGCAGGACACGGCCCAGGCAGCTGCGGCCGGCCTGGACGGGCCTGCGAACGGCACGGAGAACCCCTACGTGACGCCGCTCGTGCGAAAGCTTGCCGCCGAGCACGGCGTCGATCTCGCCGCCGTCACCGGAACTGGCGTCGGCGGACGGATCCGCAAGCAGGACGTACTGGACGCGGCACAGGCAGGGCACGGTCTCGCCGCCACAGCACCCCCGGCGGCCTCGGCGCCGCCCTCCGCTGGCCAGCCCGCCGCGGCCCAGCCGCGCGCCGCGGCACCGCCGGTCACGGCTCAGCAGGCCGGGCCGGCCGGCGCTCCTCCGTTCGGCGCTGCTCCGGTCCAGGCCGCAGCGACAACCGCGGCACTCGCGCCGAGTGCGGCCGCGGAGACGGGCTCACAGCAGGCGCCGGGACGGCAGCCGATCGTGCCCTCACGGCTGCGCGGGACGACCGAGCGGATGTCACGCGCCCGCCAGGTGATCGCCCAGCGCATGGTCGAGTCCTTGCAGACCTCGGCGCAGCTCACCACGGTCGTCGAGGTGGACGTCACCGCCATCGCCCGGCTGCACCACCGGGCCAGGGCAGCCTTCCAGGCCAGGGAAGGCGTCAAGCTCTCGTTCCTGCCGTTCTTCGCGCTGGCCGCCGTCGAGGCCCTGAAGGTCCATCCCAAGCTCAACGCGGTCATCGACACCGCCACCGGCCAGGTCGCCTATCACGACGCCGAGCATCTCGGCATCGCCGTTGACACCGACCGCGGCCTGATGGTGCCGGTGATCCGCAATGCCGGAGACCTCAACATCGGCGGCCTCGCCCGCAAGATCGCCGACCTGGCGGAACGCACCAGGGCGGGCCAGGTCAGCCCCGACGATCTGTCCGGCGGGACGTTCACGCTCACCAACACCGGCAGCCGCGGTGCCTTGTTCGACACGCCGATCATCAACCAGCCGCAGGTCGGGATCCTGGGCACCGGCACGGTCGTCAAGCGCGCCGTCGTGGTGGAGGATCCAACGCTCGGGGAAGTGATCACGGTGCGATCGATGGTCTACCTCGCGCTCACCTACGATCACCGGCTGGTCGACGGGGCAGACGCCGTGCGCTTCCTGGTCACGATGAAGTCCCGGCTTGAGGAAGGGGCCTACGAGGCGGCGCTGGGACTCTAGCCCCGGTTCCCTGTCACCCGCCGGGTTCTGACATCCGCCCGCCCGGAGTCGCATGACCGCGGGCGAAAACGGCCGTGGTTTCGTGGACTGCCCTGTTTCGGCAGCCCTGTTTCGGCAGCCCTGATCGGCCGCCGCAAGGCCACGGCCGGGGGCCTGCGCCGGGCGTATCCCTGCGAGAATCAGCAGCTACCACCCGCACAGGAGGTGCTCTTGATGAGAGTAGCGGTCACCGGATCGACCGGGCTGATCGGCAGCGCGCTGGCCGCGGACCTGAGCAGTGACGGTCACGAGGTGATCCGCCTGGTGCGCCGCCCGCCGCGAGGGCCCGGGGAGATCCAGTGGGATCCGCTCACCGCGGACGGCCTGGACCCGGCGGCGCTCAGCGGCGTCGATGCTGTCGTGCACCTTGCCGGGGCGCCCATCGCCGAAGGCCGCTGGACCGACTCCCGCAAGGCGGAGCTGCGCGCGAGCCGGGTGCAGAGCACCAGCACCCTGGTGCAGGCGATGACAGCAGCTGCCGAGCGGCCGGCCGTCCTGCTGTGCGGTTCCGCGATTGGCTGGTACGGCGACACCGGCGACCGCATGGTAGACGAGACCGCCCCTGCGGGGCCGGGGTTCCTGGCCGAGCTAGTGCGGGACTGGGAGGCCGCCGCCGGGCAGGCAACGGCAGCGGGCGTGCGCGTCGCCAGCCTGCGGACCGGCATCGTCCTCAGCGGCCACGGCGGAATGCTCGGCCGCCTGGCACCGCTGTTCCGGCTCGGCCTCGGTGCCCGGATCGGGGCAGGCAGCCAGTACATCAGCTGGATCGCCCTGACCGACGAGGTGCGTGCCGTCCGGTTCCTGCTGGATCAGCCGGCACTGGCTGGCCCGGTCAACCTGACTGCCCCCGAGCCGGTGACCAACGCTGAGCTCACTGCTGCGCTGGGCAGGGCAGTTGGCCGCCCCGCGCTGCTGCGGGTCCCGGCGCCGCTGCTGCGAGTGGGACTGGGCGAGGTCTCCAGCGAGCTGCTGTCCGGTGCGAGGGTCCTGCCGCGCAAGCTGGAGGAGGCCGGGTTCACCTTCCGGCACCCCGATCTTGCGTCCGCGCTGACCGCCGAGCTGGCGACCGGCCGTCCTGGGCCGCCTGCTGCCCGCCGGGGTCGCCATCCGGGTCGGCCGTGAACAGGTCATACAAGGGGGCGCCGGACTCCGCTCCGAGCATGGGAACCTTCCGCAGCGGCGGCACCGGGCCGGGCTTGCCCTCGAACAGCCTGATCCGCCCGACGGTCAGCCGCAGCAGCTGCCGGGCTCGCCAGATGGCGAACGCCGCGAGCGGCAGCTCGATCAGCACGGCCGTCAGCAGGCTGTACTCGAAGCCCTTGGTGCGCGCGTCCAGCACGACGTCGAACCAGGCATCGCAGCACAACAGCGTCGCGAGTACGACGAGACAGATGAGCAGGACCTGACGGCGCCGCCAGGCCGCCCAGCCGGTGGCCGCGAACGCGGCGAGCAGTGCCAGGTCGAAGCCCACCCAAGCGCCGCGCCATCCGCCAACCCGGTAGTAGCGCGGCAGCTTAACGGCAAGCACGCCAATCCAGATGGCCACGACGACGCAGCAGAAAATTATGCACGCGAGCCCGATCGCGCGCCTGCGATTGCCGCCCGGCGTCGCCGCGGGCTCACTGTCCTCCAGCCGGGCAAGCGCGCAGCGCATTTCCCGCCGCTGCGCCGGGCTCAGGCTGCGCAGCTCTTCCTCAGAGTACACCGGCCACCTCCTGACTACACATAGCCCTGCCTGGTCTGGCTGCATTCCCGCTTAGCGCTGGCCGGGAATAGGCTGAGAGCATGGCTGGCGCATTGATCTTTGCCCGGGCCGGGTTCGGGGCGGACGCGATCCCCTACCCGCAGGCCTGGGATCTGCAGCGGCTGCTGCATGAGCGACGCGTCCGCGACGAGATCCCCGACACCTGTCTCCTGCTCGAACACCCGGCCGTTTACACGGCCGGGAGGCGCACGGATCCGCTGGACCGGCCGGTGGGCGACCCGGGCGCGCCGGTGATCGACGTCGACAGGGGCGGCAAGATCACCTGGCATGGGCCTGGCCAGCTCGTCGGGTATCCGATCCTGCTGCTCGACGAGCCGATCGACGTCATCGCCTACGTGCGGGCCATTGAGCAGGCCCTGATGGCGGCATGCGCGGGCTTCGGCGTGGCGACAAGCAGGGTTGAGGGACGCACCGGAGTCTGGGTGCTCGGTCAGGACGGAGCACCCGATCGCAAGATCGGCGCCATCGGCATCCGGGTCGCCAGAGGCGTGACTATGCACGGATTCGCGCTGAACTGCGACTGCGATCTGTCCTGGTTCGACCGGATAGTGCCGTGTGGCCTCCGGGACGCGACGGTCACCTCGCTTAGTGCCGAGACGGCCAGGCAGATCACCGTGGCTGCCGCGTGCGGCGCGGTCGAGCGCCAGCTCGCGGCTGTGCTCGGAGCCGACCGCGTTCAGTCGGCCCACCGGCTCAACGGGCTGGTGCCCGCGCCGGTCAGCTGACCGGCTGCGGCAGGTAGCGGACCGGTCCGCTGCGGCGCGCCTCGATCGCGCCGGTAACCCTGGGCAGTGTGTGCGCCGGCAGGACCGCCGCTAGCTCCGCCACGGGCGTGAACTGCCAGTCGTCAAGCTCCTCCTGCTGCAAGGCGATGCCGCTGCCGTCGGCGAGGGTCCCGCCGTCGAAGACGAAGTGCATGGCCGACCTGGCCAGCTGCCCGAGCGGCTGGGACCAGTCGACCGCCAGCAGCCCGCCGATATTCATCGTGAGGCCGAGTTCCTCGGCCACTTCGCGGGCGCAGCCCGCGTGCGGCGGCTCGCCGTGCTCGCAGATGCCGCCGGGCAGGCTCCAGTAGTCCCGGTAATTCGGCTTGACCAGCAGCGGCCGGCCAGCCTGATCGGTGATCAGCGCGCCAGCCGAGATCACCACGCCAGGCAGTCCGGCGTACCAGTCCCCCTGGTCGGCGAACGTCGCGCGAGCCATCGCCGCCTAGGCTCCCTCGGCTGCGGCGGCCCGCGCCAGGTAGCTGCCGAGCTCGTTGGCCGGCACCGCCGTCTGCTGCCCGCTGACCATGTCGCGCACCGTCACCGTTCCTGCCTGGGCCTCCGCCGGACCGCAGATGAGCGCCCAGCTCGCGCCCTGGTCGCTCGCCCATTTCAGCTGCCTGCCGAGCTTGCCGGAAGAGCCCAGGTAGACGCTTGCCCGCAGGCCGGCGCTGCGCGCCGCGGCGGCGAGCCCGAAGGATCGCGGCGCCAGATCCTCGGCAATGACTGTCACTGCGACGTCCAGCCGTCCCCGGCGGGCGGCAGCGCTGCCCGGCAGGATGAGCAGGATCCGCTCGATACCCAGCGATCCGCCGGTGGCTGGCACGTCCGGGCCGCCGAGCTGCTCGATCAGATGGTCGTAGCGCCCGCCGCCGGCCAGCGATCCCGGCATTCCCTCGGCCGTGACCTCCCAGATCGGGCCGGTGTAGTAGCTGAGGCCCCGCACCAGCCGGGGCGAGAACCCGACGCGCTCGGGCGGGAGCAGCGGCCCGGCGAGATCGAGAATCCCGTTCACTTCGTCCAGGCCGGCCATGCCCTGCTCAGTGCGCTTGAGCACGTCCCTGATCCGCCCGGCTGCGTCTGGCGCCGCGACGACCTCGACCAGCTCGGCCGCGGCGCTCTCGGTGAGGCCGCGGCCTGCCAGCTCGGCGATTACCTCGGCTGCGGCCAGCTTGTCCAGCTTGTCGAGGGTGATCAGGACGCGGGGACCAAGGTCGGCAGGAACGCCGAACGCCTCCAGCAAGCCGGCCAGCACCCGGCGCGAGTTCAGCTGGACCCCGAAGCCGCCCACCCCCAGCTCGCTGAGGACCTCATGGACGGCGCAGATGATCTCAGCGTCCGCCAGCGGCGACGCCGATCCGAGGGTGTCCAGGTCGCACTGGGTGAACTCGCGGTACCGGCCCTTGCCCGGACGGTCCGCGCGCCACACCGGCCCGATCGTGTGCCGCTTGTACGGCGTGGGCAGCTGACTCCCGTACGCGGCGGCGACCCGGGCCAGCGGCACCGTCATGTCGTACCGCAGCGCCAGATCCGCCTCGCCCGATGCCTCGTGCTCACCGCGCCGGAGGATCTTGAAGATGAGCTTGTCGCCCTCGTCGCCGTACTTGCCCAGCAGGACGTCCAGCCGCTCGAATGCCGGTGTCTGCAGCGGCTCGAACCCGTACCGGGAGAGCACCGTCCGGATCGTCGCGAACGCCCGCTCGCGATCATCAAACTCGGCCGCCAGGAAATCACGGGTTCCGGAGGGGGGATCAAACTGCGCTGGCATATGGTCCATGTTTCCGGACCTGGGGGTACCGCGTCACATCGGGCCGCCGCGGGCGTGTCGCGCGGGCCGCCGCTGGTGTGCTGGGCCGGGCCGCCGTACCCGCGTCAGGCCGGCCGCGCCGGGACGGCTGCCTCCCGCACCGAGCCCGCCGACCCGGACGTACCCTAGGGACGTGGTACTCGCACCCGAAGGACGCCGGATGTTGCGGCTCGAGGCTCGCAACAGCCAGACTCCCGTCGAGAAGAAGCCGCCGTGGATCAAGACCCGGCTGCGCACCGGGCCGCACTACACCGAGCTCCGGCAGCTGGTGCGGCGGGAGGGCCTGCACACGGTCTGCGAGGAGGCCGGCTGCCCGAACATCTTCGAATGCTGGGAAGACCGCGAGGCCACCTTCCTGATCGGCGGGGACCAGTGCACCAGGCGCTGTGACTTCTGCCAGATCGCCACCGGCAAGCCCGGCCCGCTCGATACCGACGAGCCGCGCCGGGTCGCCGAGTCGGTTAAGGCGATGGGCCTGCGGTATGCGACGGTCACCGGGGTGGCCCGCGATGACCTCGACGACGGCGGCGCCTGGCTGTACGCGCAGACTTGCCGGCAGATCCACCAGGAAGTCCCCGGCTGCGGCGTGGAGCTGCTGATCCCCGATTTCAACGCCGATCCGGGGCAGCTGGCCGAGGTCTTTTCTGCCCGCCCCGAGGTACTCGCGCACAACATCGAGACCGTGCCGCGGATTTTCCGCCGGATCCGGCCCGGCTTCCGCTACGAGCGCTCGCTCGAGGTGATCAGCCGGGCCCGCGGCGCCGGGCTGATCATCAAGTCGAACCTCATCCTCGGCATGGGCGAGGAGCGCGCGGAGATCAGCCAGGCCATGGCCGACCTGCAGGCTGCGGGCTGCGACCTGCTGACGATCACGCAGTACCTCCGGCCGTCGGTCCGCCACCACCCGATCGAGCGCTGGGTCCCGCCCGCCGAGTTCGACGAGCTGGGCGAAGAGGCACTGGAGATCGGTTTTGCTGGCGTGCTGGCCGGGCCGCTGGTGCGCTCGTCCTACCGGGCCGGCCGCCTCTACCAGCAGGCGATGGACCGGCGCGCCGTGGTAACCGGCAGTAACTGAGCCGGCGGCCGGGCGCCGCTCGCACGGGGCGAGTTTCGCGGTAGCCCCTGCCTGCTCGTATCCTCACGTGCATGGTGAACAAGTCCGCTCCGGCGGCGAAGAATGCTGCGCCCGGCGCGGGCACCCCCGGCCGGATCAAGCAGATCGGCTTGGTCGCGGGGATCGTCCGCAAGCAAAATCCGAAAGCCCTGCCGATCGTGATCGGCAGCGCAATCCTGATCATCGCGGCGTTCGTCGTTGCGGGCCTGCTCACCGGCACCGGGCGGCTCATCATCCCGCTGGGCGTCCTGGTGGGCGTGTCCGTCGGGATGCTCTTGTTCGGCAGGTTCGCCCAGTCCGCCCAGTACGCGGCGATCGCCGGGCAGCCGGGGGCGGCCGCGGCCATCATGCAGTCGATGCGCGGCAACTGGACCGTCACCCCGGCCGTCTCGGCAAACCGGAATATGGACGTCGTGCACCGGGCCGTCGGCCGGCCCGGCGTCGTCCTCGTCGGGGAGGGCTCGCCGAACCGGCTGCCGAGCCTGCTGGCCGCCGAAAAGAAGCGGATCGCCCGCATCGCCCAGGACGTGCCGATTTACGACGTGCAGGTTGGCGACGAGAACGGGCAGATACCGATCCGGCGGCTGCAGCGGCACATCATGAAACTGCCGCGCAACCTCAAGGGGCCAGCCGTAGCCGACCTGAATTTCCGGCTTAAGGCGCTGCCGCAGCCGCTGCAGATGCCCAAGGGGCCGATGCCGCGCAGCGGCAGGATGCCGAAGGCGCCCCGGCCGCGGTCCCGTTAGGCGGCCGCCTCAGGAGGCCTCAGATCCGGATCACGATCGTGTTGGCTGCCTTGTCGTGCAGCCCGCGCAGATCACGGTCGAACACCAGCGGCGGGACGACTGCGAGCAGCAGCAGCGTCCGCACCAGCGACCACAGCAGCCCGACCGGCCTGCCGTCCAGCCGCGCCACCCGAATGCCCAGCAGCCGCTTGCCGACCGTGAAGCCGGTGAGCGCCGTCAGCAGATAGACCTCGACCGCGAATACTGCGATAGTCCAGGCCTGGGATTTGAACGCCGCCAGGGCAATCACCATGCACAGCACCCAGTCGATGAACAGGGCACCGAACCGCCTGCCGACGCCGGCGACCGACCTCGGGCCTTCTTCAGGCAGCCCGAGACGCTGGCCAGGGTACTTCTGCGCGTCGGCGGCCGCGGCCGGGCCTGACAGCCATGATCCGGCCCATCGTCGTTGCATCACGAACTAACGGTATCCGGACGGCTGGACAGCGGTGACGAGCGGGCGGTCTCCGTTTGGAATGCTGGTTTTCCTGCCCGGCAGCCAACGTGGCGCCGTGCGCGGCGGCGGCGTAACACCGGCGAAACGTATGAGACATGGCGCGGAAACGGCCAGCGGCTAGCGTCAGTGCCGCGTCCGCCAGGATGACGGCGGCCGGTGGCCAGTCAAGGGAGAGTTAATGTTCACGAGCGGCGATGAGGTCCTGACGTTCATCGAAGCCGAAGGAGTGCAGTTCGTCGACGTCAGGTTCTGCGACCTGCCGGGCACAGTCCAGCACTTCACGGTCCCGGCGGAATCCTTCGACGAGAGGATTTTCTCCGACGGCCTGATGTTCGACGGGTCTTCGATCCGCGGATTCCAGCAGATCCACGAATCGGACATGCTGCTGCTGCCGGATCCCACCACTGCCGTGCTTGACCCGTTCCGCACGCACAAGACGCTGAACCTGACATTCTTCGTGCACGATCCGCTGACCAGCGAGCCCTACAGCCGTGACCCGCGCAACATTGCCCGTAAGGCCGAGGACTACCTGCGCGGCAGCGGGATTGCCGACACCGCGTTCTTCGGTCCTGAGGCGGAGTTCTACATCTTCGACTCCGCCCGGTTCGAGACCAGCGCGAACGCCGGCTACTACTACCTCGACTCGATTGAGGGCGCCTGGAACACCGGCCGGGACGAGCCAGGGGGCAACCTCGGCTACAAGCCGCGCTACAAGGGCGGCTACTTCCCGGTCCCGCCGACCGACCATTACACCGACCTGAGGTCGGAAATGGTGCGCCAGCTGATCGAATGTGGCATCACGGTGGAGATGCAGCACCACGAGGTCGGCACCGCGGGCCAGGCGGAGATCGACATCAGGTTCGACAGCCTGCTCACGGCGGCTGACAAGGTCATGCTCTACAAGTACGTGGTCAAGAGCGTGGCGCGGGCCGCCGGGAAGACAGTCACCTTCATGCCCAAGCCGTTGTTCGGTGACAACGGCTCCGGCATGCACTGCCACCAGAGCCTGTGGAAAGACGGCTCGCCGCTGTTCTATGACGAAGTCGGCTATGCCGGGCTCTCCGATGTCGGCCGCTACTACGTCGGCGGCCTGCTCAAGCATGCGCCATCGCTGCTGGCCTTCACGAATCCGACGGTGAACTCCTACCACCGGCTGGTGCCGGGCTTCGAGGCACCGGTGAACTTGGTCTACTCCCAGCGCAACCGGTCCGCCTGCGTGCGCATCCCGATCACCGGGCCGAGCCCGAAGGCCAAGCGGGCGGAGTTCCGGGTCCCGGACCCGTCATGTAACCCCTACCTGGCGTTCTCGGCGATGCTCATGGCCGGCCTGGACGGCATCAAGAACAAGATCGAGCCGCCGGAGCCGGTCGACAAGGACCTCTACGAGCTCCCGCCGGACGAGGCACAGTCAATCCCGCACGTCCCCGGCTCGCTGGACAAGGTGCTGGACACGCTCGAGGCTGATCACGAGTACCTGCTGGAAGGCGGCGTGTTCACCGGGGACCTGATCGAGACCTGGCTGGACTACAAGCGCACCAACGAGATCGACCCGATCCGGCTCCGGCCGCACCCGCACGAGTTCGAGCTGTACTTCGACGCGTAACAGACCCCAGAGCGCCCGGCACCGGAATCCCCCACCGGTGCCGGGCGCTCTGGCGTTTGCGCCCCGCGCGGACTCGCCAGCACGAAATCCCCTGCAGCCGGGGCCGGGGCCGCAGCCTGCGGCGGACGGAGATTTCACCTCTGCTGCCTGCCTCCGCATACAGCCGCGAGAGCGCCAGGCACTGGTACGTCTGCTTCACGTTCGTGGCGGGGTCCACTGAAGCGAAGCCGAAGTGGCTCGCCCTCGACACCCGCGCCACGGTCACCAGGGCATGGCGCATTCCCGCTCAGCCGGCCGGCACCTGCGACGGCTGCGCGCGGTCGGGCCGGGTCGGATCTTGGTGCGAGTCCTGGACGAGCGCGGCCCATCGCCATACTGTTGGCGCTGGTCAGCGTGGCGGGGCGGCGGTTGCCGCACGGAAGGTAGCGGGTGCCGAGTGTCGCAATCCTGGCGTCGAGAGACCGCTGGCGCGCTGGCCGGCGTGCTGATCATCGCCGTCGCGCGGCCGGCCACGGCGTTATCAGCGTTATCACGGTCATCGGGGTCCTCGGCCGCTGGCATCAGCATGACGATCGCCGCGACGTCGAAACTCCGGCCAGTGACGGGCGACGTCTTCGTGTACTTCCGCACCGCCGGGGATAGCTCGGCGACGATCCACGGCGCCATTGCCGGCGCGGCCTCCGGCGAAGTCGCCCGGCTGTACGCGCAGCAGTTCCCGTTCAGGCACCCGCCGGCTGCCGTTCGCGGCACGACGGTCAGGGCCGGGCCGGGCACTGTCCCGTTTTCCTTCACGGTGACTCCGAGGGTCGCCACCCGCTACCAGGTTGAGGTATTCGGAACCGGTGCCGCGCCGCTGGCCAGATCCTCGCGCCAGACCGTCTACGTCAGCAACGGCGAGCACATCACCGGCGGGCAGCCATGTTCCCGCCCGGTCTGCAGCGAGACGTTCCGCGTTTACACGGTGCTGACGGCCGCCGTCCTCGGGCGCGAGCGGGCTAAGCACTTCTGCGTGTACCTCAGTGTCCGCTTGTCGCCAGCGCGGCAGCCGTCCCGGCCGAAATGGCTCTACCTGGACGGGCAGGCCACCGGCAGCAAACCCAGGCGCGTCAGTGCCATGACGTCCGAGCGGACGGTGTCGTTCTCGTTCCGCGTCGGAAATGATGGCTATTCCTGGCTGTGGACGCCCTGCACCAAGGACACCGAGGCGCCGCCAGCAGCGCCAGCGCACCCTCCACCAGCGAGCCCGGCCAGGATGTGCGGGAGGCCGCGCTCTCGGCCGGGACGCCAATGCGCGGCGAGGCTGAACTCGTCACCTCACCAGCATGCACTCGCCAGCGGCCCGATGGCGTGCGCCGTGTGACCGAGCCGCCCCCCTACCCGGGTATGAGAGAACCCGCGCTCAGCAGTGAATTTCATCGCGCAGAAAATCAGGCGGCCCGAACTCCCGGTAGCCGGCGACCAGTCCACGGTGCCTGTGTGGCATTTCGGTGTCCGCTTCGTTCAATACCGGGCCGCCGCCCTGATGCTGGGATAGCGGCATGACCAAGCCAGACCTCGGTGCCGCCGCGCAGTTCCTGGCCGCCAGCGGCCGTGTCCTCGACCGCCGCAGGTTCCAGCGCCTGTTCGAAGGGGGCGGCGCCGGCCCGGTGCGGGACGCGATCGCCGCCTACCGCAATCCTGACGGCGGGTTCGGCCACGACCTGGAGCCGGACGGCCGCTGTCCCGATGGCCAGCCAGCAGCGATCGAACTGGCGCTGCGCACCCTGGATGAAGCCGATGCCTGGGCCGACGATCTCGTCAGCGGCGCCTGCGGCTGGCTGCAGGCGAACGCGCCCGCCGGTGGCGGCGCGGCATTCGCGGAATCCTCGGTCGAACGCTGGCCGCACGCCCCCTGGCAGGTCCCGGAAGCCGGCCGCCCGGCCACGCTGATCTCCACAGGGCAGATCGCCGGCACCCTGCATGCGCGGGGGCGCAGCACCCGTGGCTGGATCGGGCCACGGAGCTCCTCTGGTCGCGGCTCGACATGCCGCATGAAGCAGCCGCCGGGCTCGGTCCCTACGACATGCGCGGCGTGCTGCGCATCCTGTGCGCCAACGACTGGCTTTCCTGACTGCGGGCAGGTCCGCGCCCCGAGTCAGCCGTAGAACAGCCGCTCCATCACGGACCTGGCCCGCCGTGCGGCCCGGCGGTAATCCTGCACCAGGTCCTGCGGGGCATCCGCGCCGTAACCCAGCAGCCACGCGACCGCCGGCAGGTCCCGCGGCGAGGTCGGCACCGTGTCGGCCGCGCGGCCGCGCACCAGCATGACCGCGTCGCGGATCCGGGCCGCGAGCAGCCACGCCGCCGCCAGCGCCGCCGCGTCGGCGTCGGCAATGAGCTCGCAGCCCCTGGCCGCGGTCAGCGCCGCCAGCGTCCGGGTGGTCCGCAGCGCGGGCACCGAGCGGGCGTGCCTGAGCTGCAGCAGCTGCGTCACCCATTCCACGTCCGCGAGGCCGCCCGGACCTAGCTTGAGATGCAGAGCCGGGTCAACGCCGCGGGGCATGCGTTCTGCTTCCATCCGCGCTTTGATCCTTCTGATCTCCCGGACGTAACCGTCGGTGATCCCGCCCGCCGGATACCGGAACTCATCGGCGCTGGCGATGAACGCACGGCCGAGCTCCGCGTCGCCCGCGACCGGCTCGGCGCGCAGCAGGGCCTGCGCCTCCCAGGGCGCCGACCAGCGCCGGTAGTACGCACGGTAGGACGCCAGGGTGCGCACCAGCGGTCCCTGGCGTCCTTCTGGCCGCAGTCCGGCGTCCACGAGCAGCGCCGGGTCGGGCCCGGGCCGGGCCAGCAGGCCGCGCAATTCCTCGGCCACCGCATGAGCGGCGCGTGTGGCCGCTTCCTCGTCTGCCCCCGGCAGCGGATCGTGCACGAAGATCACGTCGGCGTCGCTCGCGTAGCCCATCTCGTGACCGCCGAACCTGCCCATCGCCACCACGGACATCCGGGTCGGCAGCGGCCCGGCGTCCTGTTCCGCCTTGATCGTCGCTGCCTGCAGCGCGGCTTCGATCGTGACGGCGGCGATTGTGGTCAGCGCCTCGCCGGTTTCCTCGATGCCGATCAGTCCCAGCACGTCGGCGGCTGACGTCCGCAGCAGCTCCCTGCGGCGCAGGCCCAGGGCCGCCGCGGCGACCTCCGCGGGCTCGGTATGCCGCCGTGCGACGGCGGCGACCTCGGCGTGCAGCGCCGCGGCTGGCCGGGGCGTCAGCTCGTCGTCATCACCGAGCATCGCGACCGCCTCGGGCGCGCCCAGCAGCAGCCCGGTCACGTACCTGCTGGAGGCCAGCAGCCTGGCCATCCGCTGCGCCACCGCCGTGTTGTCGCGCAGCAGCCGCAGGTACCACGGGGAACGGCCGAGCGACTCGCTGACCTGCCGGAATGCGAGCAGGCCGGCGTCGGGCTCCGGCGCGTCAGCGAACCAGCCGAGCAGCACCGGCAGCAGGGTCCGCTGGATCGCGGCCGTGCGGGACATGCCTGCGGTCAGTGCCTCGATGTGCCGCAGCGCGCCCGCCGGATCGGCGTAGCCGAGCGCTTCCAGGCGCTCACTAGCCGCCTCGGGCGTCAGCCGTGCTGCCTCGCTGGGCAGCTGGGCCACGGCATCGAGCAGCGGCCGGTAGAAGAGCTTCTCGTGCAGCCGCCTGGCCTGGCTGGCATGCAGCCGCCACTGGCCGACGAGCTCGGCCGCCGGATCAGCCACCGGCCCGGGCAGACCGGCCGGCCCGGCCGGCCCAGTGCCGAGCCGCATGTGCCGCAGCGCCCTGCCTATTATCCGCAGCACCGCCGGATCCTCGGGAAGCGTGTGCGTGCGCCGTAGCTGCCGCAGCTGGAGCAGGTGCTCGACGGCGCGCAGGAACCGGTAGGCGGCCGCAAGGTCAGCTGCATCGCCGCGGCCGACGTATCCGCCGCGGGCCAGCGCGTCGAGCGCGGCCAGCGTGCCGGGAATCCGCAGCATCTCATCGGCGCGGCCGTGCACCAGCGCGAGCAGCTGCACGGCGAATTCGATGTCCCGCAGGCCGCCGGGTCCGAGCTTGAGCTCACGGCCAGCACGGTCGGCCGGCAGGCTGCCGATGACCCGGCGGCGCATTGCCCGGACGTCGGCGACGAAGCCCTCGCGCTGGGCGGCCTGCCAGACCAGCGGCGTCAGCGACGCCAGGTAGGCAGCAGCGAGGCCCGCGTCGCCGGCCGCGGGCCTGGCCTTGAGCAGCGCCTGGAATTCCCACGTCTTCGCCCAGCGCTCGTAGTACGCGCGATGGCTGGCGAGCGTGCGCACAAGCGGGCCGTCGCGGCCCTCCGGCCGCAGGTTCGCGTCAACCGGGAAGAGCGCGCCTTCCGGGGTGCTCTGCGAGCAGACCCTGATCATCCCGCTGGCCAGCTGCGTGGCCGTGCGCAGTGCTGCTGCCTCGGCCGCGCCCTCGGCCGCCTCGGCAACGAAGATCACGTCGACGTCGCTGGCGTAGTTGAGCTCCCGGCCGCCGCATTTGCCCATCGCGATCACCGCGAGCCTGCACGCGGCCGCGTCCGGCGCCAGCGCGGACCGCGCGACGGCCAGCGCTGCTTCCAGCGCGGCCGACGCCAGCGCGGCAAGCTCGGCCATCACCCAGTCGAGCGGATCCGCGCCGGTCAGGTCTCTGCCCGCCAGGTGCAGCAGGCAGCGGCGATAGGCGGCCCGCAGGGACGTGGCCGGATCTGCGCCGCCGAGCCTGGCCGGATCGGAAACCGGATCGCGGTCGGCGGCCATCGCGCCGACCGCGCTGAGCAGCACCGCGCGCAGCTCGCTGTCGGCCGGCCGCCGGAGAGCGCCCGGGCCGCGGAGCACCTGCCAGTCTCCGCGGTGACGGGCCAGGTGCTCGCCCAGGGCTGCGCTGGCGCCGAGCACGCTGAAAAGGCGTTCGCGCAGGTCCGGTTCAGCCCGCAGGGCGGCCCGCAGCTGCGCGTCGGGTTCGAGCCGGGCGAGGCCCGTCAGGGCCAGATCCGGATCAGCAGCCCCGGCCAGCGCCTCGAGCAGGCCGGCGTCCGCGCCTTCGAGGTCCAGCCGGAGATCCTCGGTCAGCAGCCGCCGCGCCCGGCCTGTGTCAGCGAAGCCCATTGCCGCCAGCTGCCCGGCTAGTGTCCCGCGCGGCATGCTCACCCTTGCACGGTACCCAGGTGCGCCCCGCCGCGAGCATGCCCATACCTGGTGTCGCCAGCCGAAACGCTGGCGGCTGCGGCTGTCTCCTGATAGGAACAGATAGTGGCGAAATTGTCACGCGATGAATGGCCTGGGGGGGCAGATGAGCACGCAGGTGCTGACGGACGCAGGTGTTGATGCGCTGACGGAATTGTTCCCGGAGTGGCTGGTCTGGGCGGACGCGAACGGCTGGCATGCCCGCCGCCGGGGCCTTTATTTGCAGAGCTATCATTCTGGCGCGCCGACGTTTTGCGTCCGTGCTGACTCCGTTGCCGGGCTTGCGGCCCAGCTGCGCTGGCAGCAGGCCGCGGACGCGCACGCGCCGTTCGGGTGCTCCCGCGGCTGACCCGCCAGGCTCGGCGCTGCCATCAATGCCATCAATGCCATCAGTGCCCGCCCTCCCCGTCCGGCTGGCAGCCAGCTGACTGGCCTTGCCCCGCCCGCTGCTGCAAGGGCGGCGGCGAGCCGATCGTCACCGGCGGCGGCTCGCCTGCGTAGCGTTCCACCTCAATCAGTACGTGCTGACCGGTGCACCCCTGCGACAGCCGCGAGCTGGGCACATCCGCGGTCAGGACGTTCGGGTTGCCGTGCAGAGCAGGTCCGGCCCGTCGTGTTCGGTGGCCCCGCTGGCCGCGCTGCCAGCCGGAACCGGGTCGAACCAGGCGCCGGTCGGCAGCCGCGCAACGCCGCAGCGGACAGCGTCGGTCAGGATCGCGCCGGCCAGGCAGCCGCCGCGATCGTTGAAGACCCGCACGACGTCGCCGTCTGCGATGCCCCGAGCGCAGGCGTCGGCCGGGTGCAGCTGGATCGCTTCCCGGCCGGCGACCTTCCCCTGCTGGCTGAACGCCCCCATGTCGAGCTGGCTGTGCAGGCGAGTGGCCGGCTGGTTGGCGATCAGGTGCAGCGGGAACCGCCGAGCCACTCGTCCGGTTCCAGCCAGACGGGATGGCTCGGGCAGTCGGGATAGCCGAAGCTGCCGATGGTCTCGGAAGTGATCTCAATCCGGCCGCTCGGCGTGCGCAGCGGCGCACCGTGCGGGTCACCGCGGAACCGCTCGAAGAGCGTGAAATGCGCCGGACCAGGCGGCAGCAGGACCTCACCGGCGGCCCAGAACGCGGCGAAGTCCGGGACCTGATGGCCGTCGGCGCCGCGGGCGCGCCGCCACTGGCCGTACATGTGCTCGAGCCACTGCCGCGGCGTGCGGCCTTCGGTGAACGCGCCGCCGACGCCCAGCCGGTGCGCCAGGGCGGCGAAGATCTGGTAGTCGTCGCGGGCCAGCCCGACCGGGTCCACGGCCCGGTGCATGGCGAGCAGGCGGGTATCACGAGCCCGGCCCCGATGTCCTCCCGCTCGAGGCTCGTGGTGGCAGGCAGCACGATGTCGGCGTGCCGCGCCGTCGCCGTCCAGTGCGGATCATGAACGACGATCGTGTCCGGCACGGCGAAGGCCCGGCGGAGCCGACCCAGGTCCTGGTGGTGGTGGAACGGATTGCCGCCCGCCCAGTAGACCAGGCGGATCCGGGGGTAGGCCTGCCGCCCGCCGTCATAGTCATACCAGGCGCCCGGCTGCAGCAGCATGTCCGCGATCCGGGCCACCGGGATGAACGTCTGGACCGGGTTGCTGAGCTGCGGCAGGGCCGGCAGCCGCAGGGTCGGGCCGTCGTCGCCGACATCGCCCATCGAGCCGTAGCCGTGCCCGAACCCGCCGCCCGGCAGCCCGATCTGGCCGAGCATCGCGGCCAGCGCGATGGCTGCCCACACCGGCTGCTCGCCGTGCTGGATTCGCTGCAGCGACCAGGTGACCGTGATCAGGGTCCGGCTCGACGCCATCTGGCGCGCCAGATGGCGTATCTCGCCGGGCTCGATGCCGCAGATCGCCGCGGCCCAGGATGCGTCCTTGACGACGCCGTCTGCCGCTCCCGTCAGGTAGCGCTCGAAGGTGTCGTATCCGGCGGCGCAGCGGTCCAGGAACTCGCGGTCGTGCAGTCCCTCCGCTGCCAGGGTGTGCGCGAGGCCGAGCATCAGGGCGGCATCGGTCGCGGGGACCAGCGGATACCACCGGGCGTTCAGCTCAGCGGGCAGGTCCGCGCGGATGGGGCTGATCAGCGCGACCCGGACCCCGCGGGCTGCGAGGGCGGCGAGATGACCAGGGGCGGCGTGCCGGGTCACCCCGCCGGGCGTGACGAAGACGTTCTTCTCCGGGATGCCGCCGAAGGCCACGATCAGCTCGGTGCTCGCCACGATCGTGGGCCAGGATGACGCGCCGCGCAGGACCGCGTCGGCGTCTCCCAGCACGTGCCGCAGCAGCACATCGGACGTGCCGTGGCTGTAGGAACCGCGCGAGCAGGTGTAGCCGCCCGGCAGGCTGAGAACCCGGTGCAGCTGGCTCTGGGCATGATGGAACCGGCCCGCGCTTGAACCGCCGAAAATCGCCTCGTTACCGTACTTGGCGCGCACCCGCCGCAGCTCCGCCGCGAGAAGATCCGCGGCTTCGTCCCAGTCAAGCTCGACGAACGGGTCCTGGCCGCGCCGGGTCGCTGCTGCCCGGCCCGTCTTCGAGCCAGCCGCGCCGCACTGCTGGCCGGGCCACCCGGGTCGGGTGGCGCAGGCCTGCGACGATATTGCCCAGCAGCGGCGAGGGAGCTGGATCGGCTGGATGCGGCACCACTTCGATGCTGCCCGCGGGACCTGTCCGGACACCGAATGCACCCCAGTGTGACGTGCTGGGGCGGTAATCGCCGGTCACAGGATAGGCAGGTACCGGTCCAGCTCGAACGCGGTCACCTGCCGGCGGTACTCCTGCCATTCCTCGCGCTTGTTGCGCAGGAAGAAGTCGAACACGTCCTCGCCGAGCGTTTCGGCGACGAGCTCGCTGCCCTGCATGACGTCGATCGCCTCGGACAGGTTCTGCGGCAGCGGCCCGATGCCGAGCGCGCGCCGCTCGGCCGAGGTGAGCGCCCACACGTCGTCCTCGGCACCCGGCGGCAATTCGTAGTCGGCCTCGATCCCCTTCAGGCCGGCCGCGAGGATAACGGCGAAGGCCAGGTACGGGTTGCAGGCCGGATCGATGGACCGGAACTCGATCCTGGTCGCGTTGCCTTTCTGCGGCTTGTACATCGGGATCCGGACCAGCGCCGACCTGTTGTTATGCCCCCAGCAGATGTAGGCGGGCGCCTCGCCGCCTGCCCCGGCGATCCGCTCGGTTCCGCCCCACAGCCGCTTGTAGGAATTCACCCACTGGTTGCATACCGCGGTAATCTCCGCCGCGTGCCGCAGCAGCCCGGCGATGAACGCCCGGCCGAGCTTGGAGAGCTGGAACTCGCCGCCGGGCTCATGGAAGACATTGCGGTCGCCCTCGAACAGCGACATGTGCGTGTGCATGCCGGAGCCGGGGTACTCGCTGAAGGGCTTGGGCATGAACGAGGCGTACACGCCCTGGTCGAGCGCGACCTCCTTTATCGCCAGCCGGAAAGACATGATGTTGTCGGCGGTGGTCAGCGCGTCGGCGTAGCGCAGGTCGATCTCCTGCTGGCCGGGCGCGCCCTCATGATGGCTGAATTCCACCGAGATGCCCATGCTCTCCAGCATGGCGATCGCCTTGCGGCGGAAGTCGTGCGCGATGCTGTGCGGAGTGTGATCGAAGTAACCGCCGGTGTCGATCGGCCGCGGCTTCGTGCCCGGCTCGGGCTTCTCGCGAAGCAGGAAGAACTCGATCTCGGGGTGGGTGTAGAACGTGAAGCCCAGCCCCGCCGCCTTAGCCAGGGCCCGCTTCAGCACGTACCGCGGGTCGGCGTACGACGGCGAACCGTCCGGCATGAGGATGTCGCAGAACATCCGGCCGACGCCGGCGGCATCATCGCTGAGCGGCATCAGCTGGAACGTGGACGGATCCGGCCTGGCGAGCATGTCCGCCTCGTAGACGCGGGAGAACCCTTCGACGGCCGACCCGTCGAAGCCGATCCCCTCGGCAAACGCTCCTTCGAGTTCGGCGGGCGCCACGGCCACCGACTTCAGGTAACCAAGCACATCGGTAAACCACAATCGGACGAAACGGATATCCCGTTCCTCCAGCGTCCGCAAAACGAACTCTTCCTGCCTGTCCACCCCGACAGTCTGCCTCGCGCGTGTTTCGTGCGCGTTACGAGGGCCGGCCTGCGGGGCGCCGGCACCCCCGCCGAGGCCCGGCTCGGGGACTCTAAGCTGGACCGGTGCCCCGGATACGGATCGCCCTGGCCCAGGTCAACTCGACAGTCGGCGACCTGGCAGGCAATCGTGACCGGATAATCTCCTGGACCCGCCGCGCCGCCGAGCAGGGCGCCCGTGTCATCGTCTTCCCCGAGATGATGCTCACCGGGTATCCGGTCGAGGATCTCGCCCTGCGCGCATCGTTCGTCGCCGCCTCGATCGCTACGGTGCGCGAGACCGCCAGGCAGCTTGAAGAGGCCGGGCTCGGGTCGATCGCGGTGGTCACCGGCTACCTGGACCGGCGCAGCGGGCTCGCACCACGGCTGGGCCTGCCGGCCGGCGCGCCGCTGGACGCGGCCGCCCTGCTGCACGGCGGAACCGTCGCGGTGACATCGGCCAAGCACCACCTGCCGAATTACGGCGTCTTCGACGAGTACCGGTATTTCGTGCCCGGTGACACCCTGCCGGTGTTCCGGCTGCCCGTCGGCGACGCCAGCGCAGCGGACGGCACTGCAGCGGACGGCACTGCGGTCGATGTCGCGATCGCGGTCTGCGAGGACCTCTGGCAGGACGGCGGCCCGGTCACGGTCACCCGCCAGGCCGGCGCGGGACTGCTGGTCGTGCCCAACGCCTCGCCGTATGAGCGCGGCAAGGACGATACCCGGCTGGCGCTGTGCCAGCGCCGCGCCCGCGAAGCCGGCGCCGTGCTTGCCTACGCCAACATGATGGGCGGCCAGGACGAGCTCGTCTTCGACGGCGACTCGATCATCGTCGACGCAGCCGGCGCGCTGCTGGCCCGCGGCCCGCAGTTCGAAGAGGCGCTGGTGCTCGCCGACGTGGACCTTCCGGCCGCCGACCTGAGCCGGCCCGCCGGCCAGGAGCCAGCGGATCCGGCCGATGGCACGACCATGACGGTGGATCGCATCGAACTGCCACTGCTGCCTGCTCCGCCCGGCGCGACTCCGCCCGGTGCCGATAGCGCCCTTGGCAGCGCGCTGCCAAGGGCGCTATCGCCCCGGCTCAGCGATACGGCCGAGGTATACGCAGCCCTGATCACGGGCGTACGTGACTACGTAGGCAAGAACGGCTTCGGTTCGGTGATCCTGGGCCTGTCCGGCGGGATCGACTCGGCCCTGACCGCGACGATCGCCGCTGACGCCATCGGGCCGGACCGGGTGCATGTGATCATGATGCCCAGCCGATACTCCTCCGACCATTCAGTCGGCGACGCCGAGGACCTGGCCAAGCGCCAGGGGCTGCGAGCCAGGACCGTGCCAGTCGCCCCGATGTTCGACGCCTTCGAGGGCGAGCTCGAGCTGCGCGGGCTCGCTGCGGAAAACCTGCAGGCCAGGATCCGCGGCATGATCTTGATGTCGCTGTCGAATTCCGAAGGCCACCTGGTGCTCACGACCGGGAACAAGAGCGAGCTGGCTACCGGCTATTCGACCCTATACGGCGATTCGGCGGGCGGCTACGCCCCGATCAAGGACGTTCCGAAGACGCTCGTCTGGGAACTGGCCCGCTGGCGCAACCAGCAGGCCGAGCAGCCCGGCGAGACCGCCCCGATCCCGGAGAACTCGATCACCAAGCCGCCCAGCGCCGAGCTGGCGCCCGGCCAGCTCGACAGTGACTCGCTGCCGGACTACGCGATCCTGGACGCGGTGCTCGATGACTATGTCGAGAAGGACATGGGCGCGGCCGCGCTGATCGCGGCCGGCCACGACCCGCAGCTCGTCGAGCGGGTCATCCAGATGGTGGACCGGGCCGAGCACAAGCGCCGCCAGTATCCGCCGGGCCCGAAAATCAGCGCGAAGAATTTCGGCCGCGACCGCCGCCTGCCGATCACCAATCGCTGGCGCGAGCCGCTGCGCAGAAGCTGATCAGTGCGCCGCCGCGCTCTGTCCCCCGGCGCTCTGTCCCTCGGCGCCCGGCCCCGCCTTGCCCGGTCCCTTGGCACCGCCGCGGGGCCGCAGGCCAAGGTAGGCGGCCACCACGATGGCCAGGTAGCCGACATACAGCAGTAGCTGCAGCGGCGTCGGGGCGTCGCTGTAGCCGAAGAAACTGTGCAGCACGTCGCCGAACGAGCTGCTCTCTGACAGCAGCCGCGCCGAGTGCCACATCGGCGCACGGAGCATCGGCAGCCAGCCGAGCTGCTGGAGGTTCTCTACCGCGTCGGCCACCAGGCCGGCGGCGAAGACCATGAGCAGCAGCCCGATGACGGTGAAGAACCGCCCGAGGTTGAGGCGGTGGCCGAGCCGGTAGATCACGAAGGCGATGCCGAGCGCGCCGATCAGGCCGATGCTCGCACCCGACAGGGCACCGCCCGTGGAGGTGGAGAAGATGATCGCGAGCGTGAACACCACCGTCTCGAGGCCCTCGCGGCCGACCGCCTGAAAGGCCAGCAGCCCCAGGCCCCACCGGGCCCGGCCGCTCAGTGCCGCGTCCGTGCGCGCGCGCAGCTCCTTGGACAAAGTCCGGGCATGACCGCGCATCCAGAACGTCATATAGGTCAGCACAGTGGCGGCGACCAGGAAAGTGGCCGTTTCGAAGATCGTCTGCACCCGGGAGCCGTCGTAACTGCGGATCGTCTCGTAGGCGATCACCCCGCCTGCCCCGGCCAGCACGAGCGCCGCTCCCACCCCGACGAAGACGTCGCGGAAGTGGTCCCGGCGGCCGATGCGGTTGAGGTACGCCAGCAGGATGGCCACGATCATGCTCGCCTCGACACCTTCCCGAAGGAAGATCACCAGCGTGGCCAGCATGAAACCTCCTGATCCGATCCAGGTAATATAGGTAAGGCATACCTTACTTCCAGCCCGACCCTACGCCAGGTCCGGGGTGCCTCGCTAACCGCGGGCTGCAGAAATCGGCAGCACCCGCGCCTGCGCGGGCATTGGGCTCATCGGGCGCACCCGGAGTCAGCCTGCACTCAGCGCCTCAAGGGCGGCGACGGCCGCGCCCCGCGCCCCGGCCATGTCCAGGTCGGGCACGAGGGCGAATCTCGCGGCCGCCGCCTGCTCCGCCCGCAGGATAGTGTGCTCGCGCACCTTGCCCAGGAACCACTCCCGGAAGCTCGGCGACGTCTCCACCACACCGCCGCCGACGAAGTACGCATCCGGGTCAGTGAAGTTCGCGGCGATCGTGAACAGCCTGCCCAGCGCCATGGCCTGCTGCTCGAAGATCTTCAGTGCCAGCGGGTCGCCGCTCTCGCCGTAGCCCCGCACCATCATCGCCGCCTTGGCAACCGGGCTGACTGCGGCGAGATCATGGCCGGGATACTGGGTCAGCCAGTACGGCAGCAGGTTCTGCTGGATGGCAGTTAGCGAGGCTATGCTCTCCGCGTCGCTGGCGAATCCGCAATTGCAGACGGGCTGCGGCTGGTCAGCCGCTAGCAGCCCCTGCATGGGGATATGGATATGGCCGAACTCGCCTGCCATACCAGCGGCGCCCTTGACCACGCGGCCGCCCTCGATCACGCCGCCGCCCAGCCCGGTGCCCACGATGGCGGCGACCGAGGAGCGCCGCGCCGCTGCGGCCCCGAAATGCACGAAATGGGCATACAGCGCCGCCGCATTGCCGTCATTGTTGTAGATCACGGGCAGGCCGATGCGGGCCTCCAGGGCGCTGCGGATGTCGAAACCGCGCCACTGCGGATGGCTGAAGTTCGGCGGTCCCATCGCTGTGAACACGCCGTCCGCGCTCGCAGGCCCTGGCGTGTCGAGCCCGACGCCGCGAACCGCTGACCAGGCCATGCCAACCTGCGCGACCACGTCCTCCAGCGCCTTGACCAGGGCCGGAAGTGCCGCTTCCGGACCGCCGCGCACGCTACTCGGGGTCTCGGCGAGACGGTCCAGCAGAAACCGCCCGGAAGAATCAAGCACCGTGGCGTTATTGCTGGTGCCGCCATTGTCCAGACCGAGGACGACCCACTCGCCCGAAATGCCCATTTGTCAGTTTCCCTCGTTCGGCTCCCCTCATTATCCGCGTGCTACCGCCAGGAACCACACGCACGTCAAATGTCCGCCGCCGACGGCACTCCGCAGTCAGCCCCGCCGGTGCCGCGGAGTCAGCCGCGCCGGTGCGCCGGAGCTGGCCGCCCTGGTGCTTCGGCGTCGGGCGCGCCAGTGTGCCGGCGTCAGCTGAGCAGCAGCACGGCGTGGGCGGCGAGCCAGTGCTCGACGTTGTAGTGACCGCCCACTACGTGCGGCAGTGCGGCACCGCGTGCGTGCTGGCCGCGCTGCCCGCGGCTGCGGCCCTCGGGTCGCCCGCGGAAAGGGACTCCGCCAGCCGACGCCAGCACCAGGCGCGGCTGGCATTCAGGCCATGCAGATGCGCGATCTGGCCGTCGCTGACGTCGGAGACGACCGCGGGCGTGAACAGCGCGGCGGGCTCCCCGCTGGCGATGCCCGGCAGGAACCTGTCCAGCCAGCCGCTGAATCCTGCCGCGGGGAGCAGCTGGGCCATCAGCTCGGCTTCAGTCAGTGTGCCGGTGAGAGGAAGTCGTGCCCGGATGGCTCATAGCGGCCGGGATAGTCGGTGTCGGCGCCGAACCAGCAAAGCGCCTTCGCGGCGAGGGCGGCCGCGAGCGCGCATACGTCAGCGCGCGGGAGAGCCCGAAAGCGCTGTTGGCATGCGGGCCGTGCCGGACCGGATTGACCGCAGCGGGCAGCCAGCTCTCGAAGCCCGCCGCCCAGCGGCGCGCATCCGGGTCGTCCCAGCCAGCTGTCTCGTGCACTAGCGTCAGCGCCCACCCCCAGCCGTAGGGGCGCTCCCAGCGGCCCGCACGGCTCGCCGCGTACTCCGCTTCGGCCGCGAGGCCAGCCGCGGTAAACTGAGCTTCCAGCGCGGCCGGATCTCGTCGGCGCGCACGGCGTCGGCCGCAGCACCCAGTGCATCTCCACGCAGGAATGCCAGTCGTAGCTGCCGTAGAGGACCAGCGTGCGATTCCTGGGCCTGCGCAGCTGGTCATCGGGTCCGTCCATCAGCTGCTGGACGACAGTCGGAAGCTCCCGCCCGATGTTTGCCAGCGCCAGCCGGGCGTAACCGGCCGCCGCACCGCGCAGCACGCTGCGGCGGTCGCCGACGGGGTCAGCTGCCGTCTGCGCGGCGGGGCTATAGCTCAACGCTCGTGCCCGGCTCGAGCCGGGTGACCGGTCCGCCGCCCGGGCCGGGGGCCAGCCGCAGCAGGTTCTCTACCAGGCCGATCCCGTTGCCGTTCAGCAGCCCGTCGTGGATCGCATAACCGCGCTGCGGCGCAACCGCACGGACGTAGTCGATCATCTCGGCGACCTTCAGCCAGGGTGCGTTGACCGGCACCAGCAGCGTCGGCGCCCGGTCCTCGGTGACAGTAAGCGCGTCGCCGGGATGGAAGACCTCGCCATCCACGGCGAACCCGGTGTTGGCGACGATCGGAATATCGCGGTAGATGACCGCGTGCTTCTCGCCGTACACGTGCACGTCGAAGCCGGCGGCGGTGAAGGTGTCCCCGTGGGCCACCGGATGAACCTGGCCGTCAAGGTCGCTGAACTGGGCCGCCACTGAGGAGTTCGTCCACAGCTGCAGATCCCGGTCGCCGTCCAGCGCAGCCCTTACGGCGGCCGCGTCCACGTGATCGGGGTGCTCGTGGGTTATCAGCACGGCATTCGCCCCGTCCAGGGCGTCCGGGCCGCTCCAGACACCCGGATCGATGATCAGGACTGCGCCGTTCTTCTCCAGTCGGACGCAGGCATGCCCTAGCTTCGTGAGCCGCATTTCGTCTCCCTCGGTAGCTGAATCTCGTGCGAAAAACGTTGCGCAGCAGTGGCGGTCAGGCGCTGGCCGGCGGGAGCTGCAGCCGCAGCGCTGCCGCCGCCGTGTGCTCCATCATCCGCTCGTCGGCCGGAACGTGCTCGACCGAGCCGCCCAGCTCCTCGGCCTCGATCCTGGTGGATCTCCCAGATCCTGGCCGGTGCCTTGTCGATCACGACGACGCAGCTGCGGTGATATTTGCTGAGCACCGCGAGCAGCGGGCGCACAAAGGCGCCGCGTCCACCACGATCTGCTCGCGCATTGTCCGCGGCAGCGGCACCTCCTCGAAAAGGTCACGGCCGCTGCAGGCGAAAATGGCGACTGTCCCGGGCCGCCAATGCTCCTCGCCCCGCGCAATCGTTTCTGTCGTGAGCATCGGAGCCGCGTCCTCTTTCCGGCATCGTCGCGCAGGGCACGGACCGCGAGAGCTGCCACCCAGCGAGGCTATAACGGGCCAGCTGGACGGCCCCGCCCCGTTCCCTGCTGGCTACCCCCGCAGCCACCGCGGGCTACTCCACCTGCAGTCGGCTGCAGGTGGAGTAGGCCGGCTCACTAACCCGCCAGGGGCTCGCGCGCACTACCCCGTCAGGGTCCTCGTGGCCTCTGCAGCGGCCGCCAGGGCGGCGAGATGGTCGTCCACGGTGGCGAGGCCAGCGCCCATGGTGTTGACCGACAGGTGAGTAGCACCGGCATCGCGCCACCGGCTGGCCTGCTCCGCCAGCTTCTGCGCATCGCCGCGCCAGCTGACCCGCCCCTCCATGCCGATGCGGCCGGGATCCCGGCCGGCCTGAGCGGCCGCCCGGTCGACAGCCTGCTTCGCCTCGTCCAGCTCAGGGCCGGGCGCTACCTGCGGGAACCAGCCGTCAGCCAGCCGGCCGGCGCGCCGGTAGGCGGGGCCCGACTGTGCCCCGAACCACACCGGGATTGGCCGCTGCACGGGCAGCGGCGCGAGCCCGGCACCGGTCACCCGGTCGTAGCTGCCGTGGAAGGTGACGGCCTGCTCTGTCCAGAGCCGGCGCAGCAGCGCTACCTGCTCCTCGACCCGCTTGCCCCTGGTGGAGAAGTCCTGGCCGAGCGCCTCGTACTCTACCGCGTTCCAGCCAAGGCCAATGCCGAGGCGGAAACGGCCCCCGGTCAGCAGATCCACCTCCGCTGCCTGCTTGGCGACCAGCGCGGTCTGCCGCTGCGGCAGGATGATGATGCCGGTGACCAGTTCCAGCGACGTGATCGCGGCGAGATAGCCGAACATTACCAGCGGCTCATGGAACGTGGTCCGCACGTCGTAGGGGCCCTGCCAGTTCTGGTGGACCGCCGGGTCCGCGCCCAGCACGTGGTCGTAGGCCAGCACATGCCGGAAGCCGGTCTCCTCGACCCGCTGGCCATAGGCGCGCACGGCGCCGGCGTCTCCGCCCAGCTCGGTCTGCGGGAAGACCACGCCGATCTGCATCATGCCTCCTTGTGCGGGGTTCACTGTCGTGCCAGCCCTGCCCGCGCCGCGGCGCTACCCGGAACCTGCTGCCGAGCCGATCGCACCTGAGGCCGCGCCGAGCACGTCCAGGATCTGCTGCCCGTACCTGGTCAGCTTGCTCTCGCCGATGCCGCTGACGGTGGCCAGCTCGGCCAGGCTGACCGGGGCCCGCACGGCGATCTGGCGCAGGGTCGCGTCGTGCAAAATCACGTAAGCCGGCACGCCCTGCTCTTTGGCGGCCGCGGCCCGCCAGGCACGCAGCTGCTCGAAGACCCACGTGGCAGCCGGTGGCAGCTCGGCGGCTGCGGTGCCGGTCGATTTCGCAGTACGCGCGGCCCTGGCGGCCCGCGGCGCCGGGTCGGGCTCGCGCCGCAGCAGGACCTGGCGCCGCCCGGCCAGCACCTCGCCGCTGGCCTCGGTAAGCGCCAGGGTGCCGTATTCGCCCGACACGGCCAGCAGTCCCTGCGCGAGCAGCTGCCGCACGACGCTGCGCCAGTCGGCCTCGCGCAGCTCGGTGCCAATTCCGAAGACGGTCAGGGAGGCATGGTCGTGTTCACTGACCTTGGCGGTCTTCCTGCCGAGCAGGATGTCGATCACCTGCCCCGCGCCGAACCGCTGGCCCCGCTCGCGGTGCAGCCGGAAGACTGCCGACAAGAGCTTCTGCGCCGCAACCGTACCGTCGGAGGACTGCGGCGGCGACAGGCAAGTGTCGCAGTTGCCGCACGGCGTGGCAGCTTCGCCGAAATAAGCCAGCAGCTGGCCGCGCCGGCACTCGACGGTCTCGCACAGGGCCAGCATGGCGTCTAGGTGGGCGGCAAGTCGCCGGCGGTGCGCGCCGTCCCCCTCCGAGCCGTCGATCAGCCTGCGCTGCAGCACCACGTCCTGCAGTCCGTAGGCGAGCCACGCGGTGGCCGGCAGGCCGTCCCGCCCGGCCCGGCCGGTCTCCTGGTAATAGCCCTCGACGGACTTGGGCAGGTCGAGGTGCGCGACGAAGCGCACGTCGGGCTTGTCGATCCCCATGCCGAACGCGATCGTGGCGACCATGACCAGCCCGTCTTCGCGCAGGAAGCGAGCCTGGTTAGCGGCGCGGGTGGGCGCGTCGAGCCCCGCGTGGTAAGGCAGCGCCGTGATCCCGTTGCGCACCAGCAGGTCGGCGGTCTTGTCGACCGAGGCCCGGGAGAGGCAGTAGACGATGCCCGCGTCCCCGGCGTGCTCGGTGCGCAGCAGCTCGAGCAGCTGCCGCGCGGGCTCGGCTTTCGCCACAATGCGGTACTGGATGTTCGGGCGGTCGAAGCTAGCCACGAACTGCCGGGCGCTGCCCAGATTCAGCCGTGACACGATCTCGGCGCGCGTTGCCCTGGTGGCGGTCGCGGTCAGCGCGATCCTGGGAACCGTCGGCCACCGTTCATGCAGCGCGGACAGGGCGAGATAGTCCGGCCGGAAGTCATGGCCCCACTGGGATACGCAGTGCGCCTCGTCGATCGCGAACAGCGAGATTGCGCCGCGGTCCAGCAGCCGCATCGTGGACTCGGCACGCAGCCGCTCAGGCGCCAGGTACAGCAGATCCAGCCCGCCGGCGAGGAAGGCCGACTCGACCACCCGGCGCTCGCCGGAATCCTGCGCGGAGTTCAGGAACCCGGCCCGGACGCCAAGCGCGGTCAGGGCGTCAACCTGATCCTGCATGAGGGCGATGAGCGGCGAGATGACCACGCCGGTGCCCGGCCGGACAAGCGCGGGAATCTGGTAGCAGAGCGATTTGCCGGCGCCCGTTGGCATGAGCACCAGCGCATCGCCGCCCGCGATCACCTGATCGATGACCTCCCGCTGGGTGCCGCGGAACGAGTCGTAGCCGAAGACCCGGCGAAGGACGCCCAGTGCGTCAGTCAGATCTGGCCCAGTAACGGGGGAAGGCACGGGGGTGAGTCTAAGTGAGTGCCCGACAATTTGGTGATCGTGAGCAACCCGCCCGGCCTATCGCAGACTCTGACCGCGGACAACCCGTCAGCGTGCCGCCAGCCCGCGCAGCAGTTCCTCGACGATCCGCCTGCCGTAGCCCGCTTCCACCCGCTGGCCGTGCCGGCTCCGCACCAGCACGGCGCCGGTCAGCATGAACAGTGCCGCCTCGATGTCGGTGTCCTCGCGCAGCTCGCCGGTGGCCACCCCGCGCCGCAGCACCGAGCGCACCACCTCGCGGCGCGGCTCCACGACGATCTCCACGTACCGGGCCATCAGCCGCGGATACTTCGCGCCCTCGCCCTGCAGCAAGGCAATCTGCCGGGCCCGCCGGGGATCGGCGTAGTCCGCGCACATGGCGTCGAGCAGCGCGATGAGGTCGGAGCGGACGGACTTGCCCTTCGGCTCGGGCAGCGGCGTCTTCAGCGCGGTCAGCGCGTCCAGCATCAGATCTTCCTTGCCGTGCCAGCGGCGGTAGATCGTCGCCTTGCCCACCCCGGCCCTGGCTGCGACCTTCTCGATGCACAGGCCCTCGGGACCCGTTTCGGCGAACAGGCTCAGCGCCGCGTCGATGATCGCCTTATCCGCCTGCTCGCTGCGGGGCCGGCCCGGCCGGCGCGCTTCGGGGCTGTGTACCTCCGCCTCGGCACCCAGGGGCGCGGCGGTCTCCGGGGCAGACTGCGCTGCAGCGACCTGAGCGCGGTCTTCTTGCATGCTGCGCATCGCTTGTCAGCCCTCCAGGCCGGCCGCACCGCCGGCCGGCGTCGGGTTCGCGACAGGATACCCGCCCGCCGCCCCAGCGGCCGCGCTGCCACGTTGCGCCACGCCGGCCACGCTGGCCCCGGTGGCCACGCTGGCCCCGGCGGCGCGGGCAGCCGCCGCCTGGCGGCCGGGCATCCAGATCGCCATGGCACCGGCGCCGAGCACCGCGATGACCACGGAGATCAGCGAGGTCACGTGCATCGCGTGCACGAATGAGCTGTTAGCAGCGGCCAGCAGCCGGCCGCCTGCAGGTCCCCCGATCTGCTGGGCGACGGCCTGGGTAGCAGAGATCGACTCGGTGGCCGCGCTCCGCGCCGCCGAGGGGACCGCCGACAGATGCGGAGCGAGCCGGCTGCGGTAGGCCTGGGCCAGTATCGAGCCCAGAACGGCCACCCCGAGCGCGACCGCCACCTGCCGCGAGGTGTTCGTGATCGCCGATCCGGCGCCGCCCCGCTGCCGCGGCACCACCGACATCACCGCCTCGGTAGCCGGGGGCATGACATTGCCCATGCCGAAGCCCTGGGCGAAGAACGCCACCTCGAGCACCCAGATCGGCGTGGTGGTGCCGAGAAAGTGGTAGCCGACTAGCGCTGCCGCGACCATGAGCAGCCCGGTGCTGCAGACCGCCCTGGCCCCGAACCTCCGCACCGTCCCGGCACTGCGGGTGGAAGAGATCAGCTGCCCGGCTGCCAGCGGAATCGTCAGCAGGCCCGCGTGCAGCGGAGTGTAGCCACGGACGTTCTGCAGGTAGAAGCTGATGAAGAAGTACACCCCGGCCATAGCGAAGAAGACCAGCGCGATCGCCGTGGCCGCCGATGACAGCCGCGGATCGCGGAACAGCCGGACGTCCAGCGACGGATGCTCGGTCCGTGCCTCGAGCCAGACGAAGAAGCCCAGCACGGCCAGGCCGCCCGCGATCGGCCCGAGCACGTCACCGCGCAGCCACGAGCCGGTATCGCCGCCCTGGATGATCCCGTACACCACGAGCACGAGGCCGACGATCGACAGCAGCACGCCCGGGTAATCGATCCTGCCGGGCGACGGGCTCTTCGATTCCGGCACCAGCGCCATGATCGCGACGATGCCGATGGCGGTGAGCGGAACGTTGATGAGGAAGACCGAGCCCCACCAGAAATGGTCGAGCAGCAGGCCGCCGGCGATGGGCCCGATCGCGATGGCCACGCCGACCGCTGCGGCCCAGATGCCGATCGCCCGCGGGCGCTCTCTCGGCTCGAACACGTTTGTGATAATCGACAACGTCTGCGGCATGACCGCCGCGCCGCCCAGGCCCATGACCGCGCGCGCCCAGATCAGCTGGTCGGGGGTCTGCGCGTAGGCCGACAGCAGCGACGACAGGCCGAACATGGCCATGCCGATCATCAGCATCCGCTTGCGGCCGATCCGGTCGCCGATGACGCCGAAGGTGAACAGCAGGCCGGCGAACACCAGCGTGTAGGAGTTGATCGCCCACTCAAGCTGGCTCTGGCTCGCGCCCAGCCCTATCCGGGGCTCGGAAATCGTCTTGAGCGCGATATTGAGCACCGTGTTGTCGAGCACGATCGCAGTCAGGCTGATGATCAGGACGCTCAGGATGATCCAGCGCCGACCCTGAATTGTCTGCGGATCCATGACATCCCTCGTGACGGCCGGGAAGGCAGGAGCGCCAGCCCGGCGTTGTAATAGCAGCGGCGCAGCCAGCCCGGCCGGATCGGCAATAACAATACGAAACGATACCGTATCGCAGATTGCAGCGCCAAAGGGGCCAAGGTCCCTGTTGCCGCTGCGGGCTCCGTGTCATCATCGGGGTGTCCGGGTACGCCAGCGGGGCGACTCGAGACGCGGAAGGAACCTTATGACTGCCGATCAGGCTGGTCAGGCAGCGGCCGCGACAGATCCGCGGACCGTAACGCCCGAACCCCTCTACGGCGGCAGCTCAGCCCGCCGGATCACCGTGCGGGACGTCGCGGCTGCCAAGGCCCGCGGCGAGAAGTGGCCGATGCTCACCGCCTACGACGCGCTCACCGCACGAGTTTTCGACGACGCCGGGATCCCGGTGCTGCTCGTCGGCGACTCCGCGGGCATGGTCGTTTTCGGGCACGAGACGACTGTCCCGGTCACGGTGGACGACCTGATCCCGCTCACCGCCGCAGTCGCCCGCGGCACCCGCCGCGCGATGGTCGTCGCTGACCTGCCGTTCGGCTCTTACCAGGCCTCGGCGCAGGCCGCCCTGACGACCGCGACCCGCTTCCTGAAGGAGGCCGGAGCCCAGGCCGTCAAGCTCGAGGGCGGCCACCGGGTGCTGACGCAGGTCGAGGAACTCGTCGCGGCGGGCATCCCCGTGATGGCGCACCTGGGCCTCACGCCGCAGTCGGTGAACGCGTTCGGCGGGTACAAGGTGCAGGGCCGCGGCGAGGACGGTAACCAGCTGCTGCAGGACGCCAAGGCATTGCAGGCGGCCGGTGCTTTCTCGGTCGTCCTGGAGTGCGTGCCCGCCGAGCTTGCGGCCCGGGTGACGCAGTCGCTGACGATCCCGACGATCGGGATCGGCGCGGGCCCGGACTGCGACGCCCAGGTGCTGGTCTGGCAGGACATGGCCGGACTGTCACCGCGGACCGCGAAGTTCGTCCGCAAGTACGCGGACGTCGCATCCGTGCTGCGCGGGGCCGCTGAGTCCTTCGCGGCGGACGTCGTATCCGGCAGCTTCCCGACCGCGGAGCACTCCTACCGCTGACACTCTCCTGCTGCTGACACTCTCCTGCTGCTGACACTGGCGGGCAGCCCTGCGTTATGTAGCTAAATATCGGTGATCCGCAGGCCTGCGTGCGCCTTGTAGCGGCGGTTGACCGACACCAGGTTCGCCGTCAGTGCCTCGATCTGGCCGCAGTTGCGCAGCCGGCCCGCGTACACGCCGCGGACGCCGGGTATCCGCTCGGCCAGCGCCTGGACCAGGTCGGTCGCTGCCCGGTCGTCGCCGAGCACCAGCACGTCGAGGTCGACCTGCGGCACGTCCGGGTCGAGCAGCAGCACGGCCGACACGTGATGGAAGGCCCCGACGACCCGGCTGCGCGGCAGTATCGCCGCGGCTTGCTGCGCGGCGCTGCCCTCCGCTACCGGCAGCGGGTAGGCACCCTGCTTGTCGAAGGCGATCGGGTTGGCACAGTCGATCACGATCTTGCCCGCGAGCGGGCCTTCCAGCTGGGCCAGCAGCGCGCCGTGCCCGTCCCACGGCACCGCGGCAATTATGATGTCCGCAGCGCTCGCCGCGTCCTCGTTGGAGGCGCCGGAAAGCTCCGTCGGCAGGTCAAGGCCCGCTGCCGCGGCGGCCGCCCGGCCGGTGTCGCGCGAGCCGATAATCACCTTGTTGCCCGCCAGCGCGAGCCGGCGGGCCAGCCCGCGCCCCTGGTCCCCGGTGCCGCCGAGCACTCCGACGACAAGCCGCGCCGCCTGCTCGGCGGGGTTAGGCGCGATAGCAGCTTCTGACATTCCCCCGATCCTGTCAGGATGGCGCGGCGGCCGGACCGCCGCCCCGGCCTCAGCGCCGGTTCGCCAGGTCTGCGCGGCGGTTCGCCGCCCCGGCGTAGCTGCCTGGTCACGTCTGCCTGCGCGGCGCGCCGCCGGTCGGGCACCATGAGGCTATGAATGCCGACCAGGTGGCAGCCCTGCGCGTGCTGCTGGGCCCGACAGGGTGGTTAGAGCGGACCCGGTACTTCGCGCGGGCGCTGCGGCAGACCGCCCGCACGCCGCAGGGGCTGCTGATCGTCGGAACACCGCAGGACGAGCCCTGGCACATGACCGCGCACCTGGCCGACGAGGCGCAGCTGGCCGACCTGCCGGGCCTGGCCCCCGTGCTAGTACGCTGGGCGCCGCCGCCCGGCAGCCCGCCGCACCTGAGCATCGGCATCGACCGGCTGCAGGCCGTGGCCAGGGACGAGACCCTGCTGGTCGTCAGCCCGGTAGCCGCGCCGGCCTCGCTGCTGGAGCGGCTCGACGACGCCAGGAAAACCGGTGCGACAATCTTCGCGCTCGATCAGGAAGATCCTGAACTCGATGCGCTCGCGCATGAGTCGCTGCCCGTCCCGCCCGCCACCGCGCCGCTGTCCTTTGATGCCGCACAGCATCTGGTGAGCGCTGCGGCCGGGGAACCTGACTGGCCGTCCGGGCGGCGCGGCTCCGCCGCCGGACTACCGCAATCAGTGCGACCCGGCCTGCGGAGCAGGCTTGCCCGGCTGCTCGATACCATCAGCGGCACCCCGGTGGACTAGGCGCCTGCCCGGCCTGTCAGGAATCGAGCCGGCCGATAAGAATTCAGGCCGACCCGGTCAGAATTCCAGCCGCCTGCGTTCAGGAGTCGAGGCTGAGCACCATCGTCGGCCGCTCGATGACGTGGTCCTCGCGCAGCGGCCGCACCGCAGTCCCGATGGCGAAGAACTCCGTGGTGTGCGAGCCCCAGGTGTGGCTGTGCTGGCGCAGCTGGACGCCGACGATTCCCTCCGCGTGCAGCGCCTCCGCCTCGGCCTGCATCCGGCTCATCGCCAGCTCGCGTGCATCGTACAGGGCCTGGGTGAACTGCTCGAGTTCCACGTTGCGCCCGATATTGCCGATCTTGCCGCCGATCCGCTGGTGCGCGATGTGGTAGACGCACGATCCCATCACCATGCCCAGCGGCGCGTAGCCGGCCCGGATCAGCGTCCAGAAATCCTGGCCGGACAGATCCGAGGTGAACGGCAGCTTCTTGTTGTTGCGCCATTGCTTGACGCCGCCGCCGGCGGCGTCGGGCTCGGCTTTCACCGCGGTGCCCACGGCGATGAACTCGGCAATGTCGGCGCCGAACTCCTTCATCTCCACATCGAGCCGGACCCCGACCACTCCGTCGGCGCCGAGGGCGTCCGCCTCGGCCTCCATCCGGGTCATCGCCAGCTCCCTGGCGTGATACATCGCCTGCGACAGCACGTCGAGCTCCTGGTTCTTCCCCCATCGGCCGACCTGCAGGCCGACGTGGTAGATAGAGCTGCCCAGGACCAGGCCGAGCGGCCGGAAGCCGACCTCGCGCACCAGCAGGAACTCATTCACCGACAGATCCGACGTGAAAATGGCGCCGGGACGGCCGGGGCGCAGTTCGGCCAGGCGGCGCATCGCGTCCTGCGGTACGCCGAGCACCTCGAACTGGTTGCTCTGCTGCTGCGCGAGCTCGGCGCTCTGCTGATCGGTGAGGTCGGTGCCCTGCTGCTCGGTCATCGCGTTCCCTTGGCTGGGTTCTGCCTGGTCATGACTGCCAGTCGGTCGGTGTCGGTTGCGCGCCCAGCCGGACCCTGGCCGCCTGGCGGCGCTGCGGGTCCAGGGACAGGATCGCCAGGCTGGGCTTGCGGCTCTCTCGCCCGCGGCCGAACCGCGCGGTGGCGGTGCCGATGATGGTGACCTCGGCGATGTGGTCCTTCCGGTGCTCCTGCATCGTGCATTCCCGCTCGCGTATCCGCATGTCCATCGACCGCACCACCACACCGTCAGCGCCCATCCGGGTGACCTCGCGCTCCAGCTGCACTCTGGCGTCGTGCCGGGTCAGATTGACCAGCTCGGCGTAGCCGGTCACCTCGGCGTTCCCGGCTGTCCATCTGGTCTGGTTGACAGTCAGCCAGTCATCGTGGCGTGCCCCGATGGATATGCCCAGGGCCAGGCCGACCGGCACCCAGCCGGCCATGATCAGCTTAGCGAAGTCCTGGCCGGACAGGTCCGAGGTGAACGGGCGCTTCAGCGGGACGCCGCCCGGCGCGCGCACGGCCGTGCCGATTGCCTTGAACTCCAGCCCGCCCGCCGGGAAGCCGCCGATGGTCAGCAGCACTCCGACGACGCCGTGGCCGCCGAGCTCGGCGCACTCGGCTTCCATCCGGCTGATCGCCTTGCGGCGCGCCTCGTAGAGCGTGCGCACCATCGGGCCGAACGATCCGGCCGAGCCGGCCCCGGAGACGGAGGTGACGCTGCGGTATGGCGTGACGTAGCCGCCGTAGCCTGCCCAGCCGCCCGGGCAGCTGAATCCGCCGGTGTAGCCGATGTTGTAGACCGCCGCGCCGAGCACCTGCCCGACCGGCTCGAACCCGGCGCTCCTGATCGCGGTGAACTCATCGGCGGACAGGGCTGAACCCCAGGTGCCGCTGCCCCTGATCTCGGCCATCCGCGCTTCGGCAGCCGGGGGCAGGTCCCGGCTAGGCTGGTCCTCCGTCACCGCACGTCCCACGCCCCTTTCGGCCCGGTTGGCCGCTGCTGCTCACGATACCGGGCGCGTCCAGGGCGGCCCAGCCTCGGCCCGCCGCGGCGAGCCCAGTGGCAGGACCGCGAGGCTGCGCACCGTGGCCATCGCGGCGGCAGCAGCGAATCGCGCCGTCGCCGTACCCGTGATGACAACCTCGGCAAATGATCTCGCCCGCGTCCAGCGCTACTGCGACGATCCCGTGCGCGCCCAGAAGCTGCCGCAGCTCGCCGACGGACCTCGCCAGCTGTGGGTGCTGATCGAGCTCGTCAGCGGTGCTCGTCAGTCTTCGTCGGCGGCGTCCCATTCCTTGTTGCGCTCCTGCACCGTCTCCAGCGCGTGGGCGGCAGCTTCCCGTGTCGGGTACGGGCCAAGCCTGTCCTTGCCGGGGCATCCGTCGTCGGACTCCACGGCCAGGTGCTTGAGGCAGAACCACCAGTGCTGCTCATTGTCCATGGGCACTACACTTTCAGACCATGGCAACGACGCTCCAGCCTGGCCGCATCTCCCCGATGCGGCCGGTACCCGGGCAGATCGCGCGGCCGGAGTATGTCGGCCGGAAGTACCCGCGCACCGGAGAACCGGACGTCAAGGACGCGGACACGATCGGGCGGATGCGCGTCGCCGGGCGGATCGCCGCTCAGGCGCTGGCCGAGGTCGGGCGGCATGTCGCTCCCGGAGTTACCACCGACGAACTCGACCGGGTCGGCCATGAATTCCTCTGCGACCATGGCGCCTACCCGAGCACCCTGGGCTACCGCGGCTACCCCAAATCGCTGTGCACCTCGCTGAACGAGGTCATCTGCCACGGCATCCCGGACGACACGGTGATCGCCGACGGGGACATCGTCAACATTGACATCACCGGCTTCATCGGCGGCGTGCACGGCGATACCAACGCGACGTTCCTGGCGGGCGCGGTGGACGAGGAGTCCCGGCTGCTGGTCAAGCGAACGCACGAGGCGATGATGCGGGGCATCCGGGCGGTCGCGCCCGGCCGGCCGCTGAACGCGATCGGGCGCGTCATCGAGTCGTATGCGCGCAGGTTCGGCTACGGGGTTGTCCGTGACTTCACCGGGCACGGCATCGGCACCACGTTCCACTCCGGCCTGATGGTGCCGCATTTCGATGATCCCGACGTATCGGTGATCATGGAGCCGGGGATGACGTTCACGATCGAGCCGATGCTGACCCTCGGCACGATCAGCTACGACATCTGGCCCGACGGCTGGACCGCGGTCACGACGGACAGGAAGCGGACCGCCCAGTTCGAGCACACCCTGCTGGTGACAGCCGGCGGCTACGAGATCCTGACCCTGCCCTAACCGCGGACGTCCGCCGGGAAGCCGGTCCAGCGCAGCGACTCGGGCAGTTGGGACCTGTCGTTGAAGGCGGCAGCAGCGACCGCCGCCGGCTAGTGGCCTGCCGGCTGGCTACTGACCCGCCGGCTGGCTACTGACCTGCTGACTTGGCTGGTGACCGCCACCCGGCAGCCAGTTCAGCCAGCCCGGCAGATACCAGCTGCGCTCCCCGAGCAGCGTCATGGCGGCCGGCACCAGGATCCCGCGCACCACGGTGGCGTCGATCAGCACGGCGAACGCCAGGCCGACGCCCAGCGTCTTGACGTCCACGAAGGACAGCGTGGCGAAGATGGAGAACACCGCCACCATGATGACAGCGGCGCTGGTTACTACCCCGGCGCTGCTCGAGATGCCCCCGACCACGGCTTCTGACGTGCTCGCGCCGCCCTGCCACCGTTCCCGGATCCGGCTGAGGATGAAGACGTGGTAATCCATGCTCAGGCCGAACAGGAACACGAACATGAACAGCGGCACCCACTGCGCTATCGCGCCGTAAGAGGTAAAGCCGAGCGGGCCCTGCAGATGGCCATCCTGGAAGATCAGCGTGATCAGGCCGTAGGCGGCGCCGAGGGACAGCAGGTTCAGCACTATCGAGACCAGCGGGAGGACGACAGACCGGAACGCCAGCGCCAGCACGCCGAATGCCAGCATCGCCACCACGACGAACACGATGGGCGACCGCGCGTGCAGCACAGCGCTCCAGTCATGGTTGACCGCGGTGTCTCCCGTCACCGCGAAGCTGACACCGCTGACTCGGCCGAGCGTGCTGGGCAGAATCTGATTCCGCAGCGTCTGCAGAGCATGATTCGAAACGGCGTCCAGGCCGCTGCCCGCCAGCGGCACGCTGATGATCAGCCCGCGTCCGGCCGCCACGGCATGCGCGGTGACCGGCCCGTTGATCGGGCCGCTGGCCGATGCCCGCGCGGCCAGGGCCTCGACTGCCCTGCTGGCGGCGGGGCCGGTCACGTCCTGGCCGGTGACCACGACCTCGGCAGGCGCCGGGCGGCCGGGGAAGGCCAGCGAGATCTTGTCCATCGTCTGTACGATGGGCAGGTTCGCCGGCAGGTCGACCTGCGGGTTGCCGACGCGCATGCCGAGGGCGGGCGCGGCCAGGACCAGCAGGGCGACGACGGCCGCCAGGCCCCAGGCAACGGGATGCACGACCACCCGGCGCACCAGGGCCGCCCACAGCCGCGACGGTCCCGCTGCTGTCCGGCGGCGGCCCAGAATCGGGATCCGCCACCGGTCGGCCCAGGGACCGAGCATGGACAGCAGCGCGGGCAGCAGGGTGAGCGAGCCGAGCACTGCCACGCCGACCACGGTGATCGTGCCCCAGGCCATGCCGGTGAACGCGTCGATGCCGGTGAGGAACAGCCCGGCCATCGAGATCATCACGGTCAGCCCGGACACCACGATCGACCGGCCGGAGGTGGCGGCCGCGATGTGCAGTGCGTCGGCGTCATTATGTCCTGCCGCGCGTTCCTCCCGCTCGCGACGCAGGTAGAACAGCGAATAGTCGACGCCCACCGCCATCCCGATGATCAGGACCATCTCGGCGGTCCCCGATCCGATCGGCAGCCACCGGCTCGGGATGGCCAGCAGCGAAACGGCGGCTGTCACGGCGGTGCCGGCCAGCAGCACCGGGATGCCCGCGGCAATCAGGGCGCCGAACACGGCGACCAGCAGGATCAGGGTGATCGGCACCGAGGTCAGTTCTGTCTTGCGGAAATCGGACTCGAGCAGGGCGTTGCCTGCCGCGTCCGCGCTGGCGCTTCCTGCCTCTGATACCAGCAGCGCAGGAAACCTGGCCTGAATCCTCGCCACTACCTGCATGTCCGCCGCGACGGTGGAGTCCGCGTCGGATTCCGGACCGGCGACCTTGAACGTGATCAGCGCACTGCGCCCGGCAGCCGAGACAAGCCCGCCGCCGCCGCTCGGGGCGCCGCCCGGCAAGCTGGTGCTGGTGACGTCCTCGGCCGCCCGCGGCATTCCGTCCAGCGCGGCCGCCACCTGGTCCACCGCGCGCCGCAGCTGATGCAGGACGCCGGGATCGCGTACGGCAGCAGCAGGCGCCCGCGCCTGGATGAGCACGCTCTCGGCTGGCGGGCTGGTGACGTTCAGCTCGTGCAGAATCTGCTCGCCATGCCCGGCCTGGCCTGGGTCGTACTGCGGCACGCTCTGCGTGCCCATCAGCTGTCCGGCCAGGATCGCCGCGCCGACGAGCGCTAGCCAGCCGAGCACGGCGGTCTTGCGATGCCGTATGCTCCACCGGGCTATGCGCTCAACCAGGGGCTTAGCCCTGCGGGGGCGCGGCGGCGTGGTTTTCTGCAGGGGCAATGTCAGCAGCTCGTCCATCAGGCCTCGTGATTACCGGGGTATGACTGACGAGCATGTCATAGAGGTGACGCGCCTGTCAGGTATACCGGTTCAGCGGGCGAGCGAGCCGAAAAGTTCCCCAGCTGATCACGGCCGATGCCCAAGCTGACGGCCGGGCAGCCAGCGGAGCCAGCCCGGCAGATACCAGCACCGGTCGCCCAGGGAGGCCATGGCGGCCGGCAGCAAGACCCCGCGGACCACAGTGGCGTCGATCAGTACCGCCGCGGCGAGTCCCACCCCCAGCATCTTCAGCTGGATCAGCGAGAGCGTGGCGAGAATGGCGAAGACGGCCACCATGATCACTCCGGCGCTCGTCACCATCCCCGGCACTGGTGGAGATGCCGCCCACCACGGCGTCCCTGGTGGCCGCGCCGCGGGAGCGCAGCTCGCGGATCCGGCTCAGGACAAACACCTGGTAGTCCATGCTCAGCCGGAACAGGAAAACGAAAATGAACAGGGGTACCCGGGACACGATCGCCCACGTAGCCGGTGAAACCGAGCAGGCCCTGCAGCCGCCCGGCCTGGAAGATCAGCGTGACCAGGCCGTAGGCGCGCCCACCGACAGCAGATTCAGGCCGACCGAGACCAGCGGGATCGTCACCGACCGGGTCCGCGCCGATCTCTGTGCCCTCTGGGCGGCCATCGCGATGGCCGTCCTGCAGCGCTGCGGCGATCGTCGCCGCGGTAAGCCGCAGCTCGAACGGGGCCAGCTCGAAGTACTTCATCGCCTTGCCGTCCTCGGACAGCTCCAGCTGCCCGGTCACCAGGCCCGCCTTCTCCAGCTTGTCCAGGTGCATGTAGAGCAGCGGGCGCGACATCCCGAGCCGGCGGGCCAGCTCGCTGACGTGCGCCCGGCCGCTGACCAGCTCGGCAATCACCGCTCGCCGTTGCGGTGCCTGGGAAGACCGCCCCGCGCTCACCTACCGCGTCGGCGATGATGGTGACCCATGGGAGAACTGATCCTGATCCGGCACGGCGAGACGCAGTGGAGCGCGGCCGGCCGCCACACCGGCCGCACCGACGTCCCCCTTACTGACCACGGCGAGGCGGCGGCGGCCGCCCTGGCTCCGGCGCTGGCTAAGCGCGACACCCGCGCCGCGTTCACCAGCCCGGCCGGCCGGGCACTGCGGACCGCCGAGCTCGCCGGCCTCGGCGATGCCACGCGTGATCCGGACCTGCAGGAGTGGGACTACGGCGGCTACGAGGGGCTGACCACGGCGCAGATCAGGTCACAGCGCCCCGGCTGGTACCTATGGCGGGACGGCGTCATTCCCGGCGAGGGCAACCATCCCGGCGAGACTGTCGAGCAGGTGGGGAAGCGGCTCGATTCCGTGCTGGCCAGGGTGACACCGCTGCTGGCCGAGGGCGATGTGGTGCTGGTGGCGCACGGGCACTCGCTGCGGATCCTGACCGCCCGCTGGCTGCGGCTCGATCCCGACGGCGGCCGGCTGTTCCGCCTGGATACCGGAACAGTGTCCACCCTGGGGGAAGAGCACGACCAGCCGGTAATCCTGTCGCTGAACCTCCCCCCGGCGGCGGCAGGAGCACGAGCGCCGCTGGCGCAGGGGCGCAGCTTGCCGGCTTAGGCCGCTAGTCCGCCATCGCGCTCGCGATTGCGCCGACGCCCCGCCGCCGCAGCGGCGGCGGGCAGGTACAGCCTCCCTCCTGCTGCGGGCTTCCCCTGGCGGCCCGTCACTCCGGGCGGGTTTCTTCCTCCAGCCAGCTTAGATAGCCCGGTGCGCCAGCCACGATCGGCGTCGCGATGATCTCCGGCTCGTCATAGCTGTGCCGCTCGCTGAGGAACTCGGCCAGCTCGTCGTAACGGTCGGCCGGCAGCTTGAGCATGATCAGCCATTCCTCGGCCCGCTCGAGGCTCTCGTCCCACCAGTAGGTGCTCGCGATCGGCCCGGCTACCTGGGCGCACGCAGCGAGCCTGGCCGCGACGGCGGCGTGCGCCAGCTCCATGGCCTCCGCCCGCGAGTCAGTCGTCGTCTGCACCTGGAGGTAATCCGCCTCGATGCCCGCTGCCTTGTCCTGCCTCGCCATGGGCCGATCGTACGCCGGGGACTACCAGGGTGCGCGGGCGATAACCGGGAGCCGGAATGCGTCATGCTGGCGCGCCGAACACGCCGTGCGCGCGCGCCGATAACCTGGCGGCTCTGGCCAGCGACAGGAGGCTGCGCAGTGACCGGTCAGCTCCGTCTCGTGGTCAACCCGGCGGCCGGCGGCGGCCGCGCGCTGCGGATTCTCCCGCCGGCCACCGCTGCCCTCGATGCGGCGGGTGCGGCCTACGAGGTCACCGAGTCCGCCAGCATGGACAACGCCAGGGACATCGCAGTGGCGAGCGCATGTCTCGGCCAGGTGGTGGTCGCGGTTGGCGGGGACGGCACGGCGGGCGCGCTGGCGGGCGTGGTGGCCGGCGCGGGCGGGAGCTTCGGCATCGTGCCGGCCGGCCGGGGCAACGACCTCGCGCGGGTGCTGGGCATCCCGAGCGGGCCAGCGGCCGCCGCCGCGGTCCTGACTCGCGGCCGGTTGCGGCACATCGACCTGATCGGCGTCAGCGCCGGTGACCGGCCCGAGCGCATCGTGGCCGGCAGCGTCTATCTCGGCGTTCCGGCGCTGGCCGGCGAGATCGCCAACGCCGCCCGGTGGCTGCGCGGACCGATGGTGTATCCGGTGGCTGCCCTGCGCGCGCTGGCAAGCTGGCAGCCCGCGACCTTCCGGCTTGAGTGCTCCGCCTGGGCCGCCGCGCCTGCGGCCGCGCACGAGTTCGCGGGCTATGCGGTCGTCATCGCCAACTCGGCATATTTCGGCGCCGGAATGCAGGTCGCTCCCCCGGCGCGGATCGACGACGGGATCCTCGACATCGTCCTCATGCGCGACGGCCCCAAGCTGGCGTTCGTGCGCGCGCTAGTGAAGATCAGGAACGGCTCGCACATAACGTTGCCGCTGATAAGCCTGGAGCGCGGCACCGAGATCAGCCTGACCGTCAGCAGAGATCTGGCGGCAGCCGCCGACGGCGAGGCGCTGCCCGGCGCGGCACCGCTGTCGGCCGGAGCCCCGCTGCGCATCCGGGTGCTGCCCTCGATCCTCACCGTGCTCGTACCGGACAGCGGCACAGTCCCATGATCGCGGGGAGAGTCCGAGCTAGCTCGATGAGGATCAGGACGTGGTCTCACAGGCCGCCAGCCCGCCATGATAACCGGGCCCGCTCGGAGCCGCGCACGCTGGGAATAGCCGAACCGCGAGAAATAGTTGAGTGTTTAAGAAGATGCGGGTCTCGCGGCCGCAGATGACTGGCACGGACCGCAGATCACTGATTCGGAGCTGAGAAGGAGCCGCAGTGCAGTTCGGCGTTTTCACCGTCGGTGATGTGACACCCGACCCGACGAGCGATCGCGTGCCGACTGAACACGAGCGCATCAAGGCGATGATCGCTATCGCCAGGAAGGCCGAGGAGGTCGGGCTGGACGTCTTCGCCACCGGCGAGCACCATAATCCGCCGTTCGTGCCGTCCTCCCCCACCACGATGCTCGGCTACATCGCCGGCCAGACAGACAAGATCATCTTGTCCACGGCCACGACCCTGATCACCACGAACGACCCGGTGAAGATCGCCGAGGACTACTCGATGCTGCAGCACCTGGCCGATGGCCGGGTCGACCTGATGCTCGGCCGGGGCAACACCGGCCCGGTGTACCCGTGGTTCGGCAAGGACATCCGGGACGGGATCCCCCTGGCGATCGAGAATTATCATCTGCTGCGCCGGCTGTGGCGTGAGGACGTCGTCGACTGGCAGGGCAAGTTCCGCACGCCGCTGCAGTCCTTCACCTCGACACCCCGGCCGCTGGACGGCGTTCCGCCGTTCGTGTGGCACGGGTCCATCCGCAGCCCGGAGATCGCCGAGCAGGCCGCCTATTACGGCGACGGGTTCTTCGCAAACCATATTTTCTGGCCCAGAGGGCACTTCATCCGGCTCATCGGCCTCTACCGGCAGCGATTCGCGCATTACGGCCATGGCACGCCCGAGCAGGCAATCGTCGGTCTCGGCGGCCAGGTGTTCATGCGCAGGAACTCCCAGGACGCAATCCGGGAGTTCCGGCCCTATTTCGACAATGCGCCCGTGTACGGGCACGGACCGTCGCTGGAAGACTTCATCGAGCAGACCCCCCTCACCGTGGGCAGCCCGCAGCAGGTCATCGACCGGACGCTGACGTTCCGGGAGCATTTCGGCGATTACCAGCGTCAGCTGTTCCTGATGGATCATGCCGGACTGCCGCTGAAGACTGTGCTCGAGCAGCTGGACATGCTGGGCGGCGAGGTGGTCCCGGTCCTGCGCAAGGAACTCGATGCGCTGCGCCCGGCGAACGTGCCGGATGGCCCGACGTTTGCCGTCCGCAAGGCCTTGCTGCTGACCGGTGCTGAGACTGAGGTTCCCACGCTGGCGGAGACCCGATGACGCAGCGCACGGTGGCGGTGGTGTCCGCCGGCCTGAGCCAGCCCTCGTCGACGAGGTTGCTGGCCGGCCAGCTTGCGGAGGCAGCCAGCCAGAAGCTTGCTGACGACGGCACGCAGGCCAAGGTAATGGTGATCGAGCTCCGCGATCTCGCCCACGACATCGTGAACTGCCTGCTCACCGGATTTCCCAGTCCCGCGCTGCAGCGGGCCATCGAGAACGTCGTGGGCGCCGACGGGCTGATTGCCGTGACCCCCATCTTCACCGCGTCCTACAGCGGCCTGTTCAAGTCATTCTTTGATGTTCTCGACGTCGGGGCGCTGGAAGGCATGCCGACGCTGATCGCCGCCACCAGCGGCACAGCCCGGCACTCGCTTGCCCTTGAGCATGCGATCCGGCCGCTGTTCAGTTACCTGCGCGCTGAGACGGTGCCCACTCCGGTTTATGCGGCGTCCCCCGACTGGGGCCCGGGCAGCGCCGATAACCAGGCCCTGCATCAGCGCATCGAGCGGGCCGGCGGCGAGCTCGCGCGCGCGATCGAGCGATCCGATCGCCCCGCGCAGCGCGACATCTACGCCACCCCCACTACGTTCGAGAACCTGCTGACCGGCTGACTTAACAGGCTGGCCTGGCCGGGTGGACCTCAGCGGCCGGCCGAGCGCCTAAGCGCCGCCCGCAGCTGCGCAATGCCCGCGGCGGACCTACCCGTCCTGCTCGCAGGCACTCGCAGCAGGTGCAGCACCTCGTCGTTGACATCGTGCACACTGCGCAAAGAGAGCTTGTGCGTGGCCTGCCCGGGTGCCGAAGCGGCTGTAGGCGGTCCGCCGGCGGCGGATCGGTGCAGCGCAGCCCAAGGTCCACGCGGTCCCTGGCCGCAGGCGTGATCGCGGCGAATTGCCGGCCGCGGACGAACGGGCTGTACGCACTGCGGCCCCTGACGGTGCCGTCGTCCCCCGGTTCGCCGATCGCAGCGGCTAGCGCGTCATCGATGGGCCGCAGCGCCGCCTTCACGCGCCCGGACCAGCATCCACCCAGTCATCGAGCGACCGGCCGGTGCGTGCCGCGAGCGACGCGCTCACGGCATTCATCATCTCGTCCGGCGTCTGCCCCATGCGCATAGCCTAGACGGGCAGGACCAGGACAGCTGTCGTGGTCCGCACCGTGGCCGATGTCCGGATCCTGGCCGCGGTCCGCGCTGTAGCCGCCCGTCCGAGCAGGTAATCATGCAAGCTCGTGTGTGCTCCCATCGTGACGCCTACCTCCGCGTCATGGCGCAGTGGGGGTCGCCTCCGCCGGATGTGGCAGCCATGGCTCGGGCCGACGGGACCGGTAGCAGGCTGGCAGCCGGACCCGGCGGGGAGGACCGTGAGGCAGCCTTCCGCGGCTGGTATCTCGTCCAGCACGGGACGGAGCACGTCGATCCCTGCGAGCAGCCAGGCGGTTAAGCCCAACTTACGTCGGCGTGTCGCCCGAGAAGGACTCGTGACCTGCGGAAACGCCGCATGGGGCACTGAAGATGTAGCCAGAAAGTCCCAGGGACGTCGGCAACGTGATATCTGTCTGGGCGTCAATGGATCTTCGCGCGCGGGCGTCTGCGCCGCGCCGGACAGCACCATGTCGCCAGAACATCAAGTGCGCCGTATCGACATCCGCCCAGGTCAGCGACCAGATATGACCGTTCAA
>CABEEE010000508.1_pt1 | contig 45154 bp, 44 predicted proteins | sample 3423231 | NCBI WGS metagenome assembly CABEEE01 (sample SAMEA5534333, study PRJEB31848) | metagenome | biome: tundra; feature: field; material: soil | place: USA | collected 2013-05 | depth 0.15 m | reverse complement strand
GTCGCCGATGCGGGCGGTTCGGTCAGTGAGGCGATGCACGCAGTGAGCAGGCGCCGCATCTGATCTTGTTCGCTGGCATCCAGATTGGCCAGCATGTCTTGCTCGACGCGGCGAACCGCGGCTCGCCCGGCGAGCACTCGCATCAAAGCGCGCATGTGCATATGCAGAGCATACTCGGAGGGTATACTCTGCGGATGTGACCGTGCCGCTGACGCTGCTGGGCCTGCTCGAGCGAGAGCCGAGCCACGGCTATGACCTCAAACGCGACTACGATTCCTACTTCGGGCGTGGCAAGCCGTTGCCGTTCGGCCAGGTATACGCCACCCTTGCCAGGCTGGCCAGGGACGGCAAAGTGGTGGTAGGTGAGCCCGAGCCGGGAGCGGGGCCCGATCGCAAGCGCTACGTGATCACCGAGGCCGGGGCGACCGAGTTTGAGGCCTGGCTCGCCGAGCCGGCCGAACCCGAACCGCGCCTGCAGACCGTGCTGTTCGCCAAGGTCGTGCTTGCGCTGATGCTGGGCCGCCCGGCCGGCCGCTACCTCGATGCGCAGCGGTCGGCCCACCTGCGGCGGATGCGGGAACTGACCGAGATCAAGCGCACCGGCGAACTGGTCGATGTGCTCCTGGCCGATTACGACCTGTTCCACCTCGAAGCCGATCTTCGCTGGATCGACCTGAGCGCAGCCCGCCTCGGCGAATTGGCGGAGGAGGTGCGCCGGTGAGCGGCACCAGCCTTCTCCCAGCACCAGGGTCGCGGACCTGCCTGGTCGAGGCCCGTAGCGTCGTCCGCTCGTTCGGCCAAACCCCGGCACTGCGGGGCGCCAGCCTGTCGGCGGGCGCCGGGGAGATCGTCGCGATCATGGGCCCGAGCGGGTCGGGCAAATCGACCCTGCTGCACTGCCTGGCTGGGATCCTGATTCCAGAGTCCGGGGAGGTCTGGTTTGCCGGGCGGCGGATCGACACAATGCGCGAAGAGGAACGCGGCGCCCTGCGCCGGGACCACTTCGGGTTCGTATTCCAGTTCGGTCAGCTCGTCCCGGAGCTATCCGCCGAGGAGAATGTGGCCCTGCCGCTGCTGCTCGGCGGTGCCCGCCGCGCCAGCGCGCTGAGCGACGCCCGGGCCTGGTTCCAGCGCCTGGGCCTGGACGGGCTGGAACAGCGCAGAACCGGGGAGCTGTCCGTAGGCGAAGCCCAGCGCGTCGCGCTGGCCCGCGGCCTGGTCGCGAGCCCCGAGGTCCTTTTCGCCGACGAGCCGACCGGCTCGCTCGACTCGCTCAACAGCGAAGGTGTCATGGACCTGCTGGTAACCGCTGCCCGCGGGCATGGCACCACCGTTGTCGTGGTCACCCACGAGCCCCGGGTAGCCGCATACGCCGATCGCGAGGTCATCGTTCGCGACGGACGGGTGAACTCGCCGTCGCCAGACCGGCTCGTCTCGTGATCCGACTCGGTCTGCGGCTCACCCTGAACGGCGGGAAAGAGGCTGCGGTCCGCCTCATCGTCACCGCCGCGGCAGTCGCGCTCGGAGTCGGCCTGCTCTTGAGCGCCCTGGCCGGAATGAACGCGATCAACGCCCAGAATGCCCGCACCGCGTGGCTCAACACATCGGCATTCGGGCACGGTCCGCCGACTGGCCTGCCGGGCGCGCCCTCGAGCGGCAGCGCGTCACCGACGGACCCGCTGTGGTGGCTGTTCACCGCCGATCACTTCGGGAACCAGACGATCGACCGGGTCGATGTCGCGGCGACCGGGCCGAACTCACCTGTTCCGCCCGGCATCCAGCACCTGCCCGGACCAGGGCAGTTCTACGCCTCACCGGCCCTCAGCCGGCTGCTTCGATCCACCCCGGCGGGCGAGCTTGGCGACCGCTTCCCCGGCAGGCAAGTCGGCACCATCGGTCCCTCCGCGCTCCCGGCACCGAACTCGCTGATCATTATCATCGGCCGCACCGCAGCCCAGCTCTCAGGCGAACCGCGTGCCTCTCAGGTCACCCACATCAACACCGGCACCGGCCACAGCGGCGGACCCACCGGCTTGAATCCCACCCAGCTCGAGGTCATCCTGGCTGTCGGGGCGCTAGCGCTGCTCTTCCCGGTGCTGATCTTCATCGGCACCGCGACCCGGCTTGCCGCCGCACGCCGCGAGCAGCGGTTCGCCGCCATCCGCCTCGCGGGCGGCACACCCCGGCAGGTCTCGGTGATCTCGGCGGTCGAAGCGTCCGTGGCCGCCATTGTCGGCGTGGCCGCCGGTTTCGGCGTGTTTCTCCTGCTCCGCCCAGTCCTGACGCGCATCCCCTTCACCGGCGAGCCTTTCGCCCCCGCCGACATGTCGCTCGGGCTGCCCGGCATTCTTCTCGTATCCATCGGCGTCCCGGTGGCAGCAGCAGCGGCAGCGCTCCTCGCCATGAGACGCGTGCAGATCTCACCCCTGGGGGTCAGCCGGCGCGTCACGCCGCCGGCGCCGCGGCCCTACCGCCTGCTCCCCCTCGCCGCCGGCATCGCCGAACTCGCCTTCTTCCTCCAGGCCGGGCCCCCTAAGGGCGCAGGCGCTCAGATCCTGGCGTACTTCTCGGGATTTCTCCTGATCATGGCCGGCTTGGTCATCGCCGGCCCGTGGCTGACCATGGCCGGCTCCCAGGTCATGGCCAGGCGCACCAGCAGGCCGGCGGTCCTCATCGCCGGGCGACGGCTCTCGGACAACCCGCGGGGCGCCTTCCGGGCCATCAGCGGGCTCATCATCGCCATCTTCGTGACCAGCGTCTCCGTCGGGGTGATCACCACGATCCTCGGCTACCACAGCACCTCGAGCGGCACCGGCGCCAGCAGCACCCTGCTCGACCAGTTCGTCACCAGCGCCCCGCCGGGCCAGCACGTGTCCGCACCATCGGTCCCCGGCACGCTGCTGACATCGCTGCGCTCAATCCGTGGCGTCGAAGGCGTAACCGTCATCTACTCCGGCCGCGGCGCAAGCCAAGCTGGGCCCGGCAGCAGCGTCAAGCTCCTGGCTTCATGCGCCCAGCTTGCCCGCACCCCAGCTATCGGCCGCTGCGCGCCCGGCGCCGTCGTCGCCACCATCACCGGGAACCTCGCCAGCGGTTCGGCCACCAGCACGTCAACCCTGGCCGTGAGCGTGTGGCCCACCGCCAGCATCTCCCCCGCACGCTTGCAAAGGCTTCCGATCGGCGGGATTGTCGTGCAAACCTCCGGGTCCAGCTCGGTGCTCGAGCAAGCCCGCACCTCTCTCGAGATCGGCCTGCCCGGCCAGGGACCTCCCGCCACGCTGAGCGAGATCAGCGCGAACAATGCCCGTACCATCGCCGAGCTGCAACAGCTGACCAACGTCGTGATTATCGTCAGCCTGGTCATCGCCGGCTGCAGCCTGGCCGTCAGCGTGACCGCAGGGGTGAACGACCGCAAACGCCCCTTCAGCCTGCTGCGGCTCACCGGTGTCCCGGTCAGCACGCTGCGCCGGCTGGTCGGGCTCGAAGCCGCACTGCCCCTTCTTGTCTTCGCCGTGCTATCAGCCGCCATCGGGTTCCTGGCCGCCGCGCTGTTCCTTAGATCCCAGCTCGGCGAGACACTGCGACCGCCAGGACCCGGCTATTACGCCCTCGCCGCCGCCGGGCTCGCCGCCTCCTTCGCGATCATCGCTTCTACGCTTCCGCTCATCGAGCGGATCACCGGGCCCGAAACCGCCCGGAGCGAGTGATTGACTCCAAGGATGGATGGTCCCGGTAGCCCGATGACGGTGATTCGGCAGCACGGTACAGAACGCCTTGAAGCCCCAGCGCCGGCAGCGTGCACCCTGGATCTCAGGGGCGCTCAGGTTCGACGCCGCCCAGATATGGCCGAGAATTCCGCTGAGGTCTTGCAGGTTGTGCTCGCGCCGCTGACCCCGGATTCCGGAAGATCGACAGACACGGTCCTTAGCTCGCAGCCTTCGGACACCGTTCGAACGGCCACCTATGCCGGACGACGCGCCACCGGCGGCCAATAATGAGCTGGTCTGACCGTTCGAGATACAGAAATTGCTGATCTGTGCTTCATCTGCCGCTCAGCTCAAGGCCATGCAGTGAGTACAGATTCGGCGCTTTCGTCTCCCCTACGAGGCCACGGCCGTTTCAAGATCATGACGTGAGTCCGAGAAGGGTGAATGGCCGTTCCATGTAACGACTGGCCCAGCGGGTGGCTTCGGTGGTGTCATGCCGCCCGGCCTGATGTAGTGCGCCGACTGCGAGGTTCCTGAGGGCGGCCATGGCCCGTGGCCCCGAGCGGGTGCGGATGGCTGAGTCATCTTCGCGGTAAAGGGTGTCGCGGAGCCAGTGCAGAGACTCAATCGCCCACTGGCCACGGACAAGGCCGGCGATGGTCTCCGGGGCTGGCGCGCTTGGCGCCGAGGCTGGTGATGCCGAGCGCGGCGACCTCTGACAGGGGCGTGCCGTCCAGGGCGGTGACATGGCGCTCGATCAGGTATGCCTGGCTGACGTGCGGGAACGGCAAGTCCGGAGGCGCGTCGAGGACCTGGATGGTGGGGGTGGTGACCCGGCCATGGCCGCGGTCAGTGGCGGCAGGTGCAACCGGGACGTCCTGCCAGGGCAGGGCGTCGAGAACGTCGAACAGGCCGGGCTGGTTGTCCTTGACCGGGAACGCGAAGTCCGCGCCCCGGCCATGCACGTAGTCCGCGGTGGCGCGCTGCGTGTGGAGGGCATCGGCCGTTACGACGGCCCCGTCCAGGCTCAGGCCATCGAGCAGCGGGATGATCATCGGGATCTCGTTCGTCTTCGCGCCGACCTCGGTCTGGGCTGCGACGACGCCCCGGCAGCCGGCCAGGGCGGCCAGCAGGTGCACCTGCTGCCATCGGCGTTCCTGGCGCCCCGCACGGTCTTGCCGTCCACCCGGACCGGGATCAGCGGCACCTCGCCGCCGTCGTGCCCGGTGCCGGCGAGATCCCCGGCATCGCTGGCCCGCTGCATCAGCCAGGCGCCGCCGCCGCGTCTAAAGCAGCGGTATCAGCGCCGGTGACCACCCGCCAGATCGTGCATTTCGACGGCTTGTGCCTGGGGAACGTGGAGCGCGGTCCGGACGGTGAGATCTGGTATGCCGAGGCCTGCCTGCGAGTGCCGGGGCTGGAGTCGAGGCTGCGGGTTTCCGCGCATTACGCGCTGGGTTTCGATGACCTGGTCGCGTTCTTCGGGCAGTTGGCCGCGGACTGGCGCGGATGGCGGGGCGAGCGGACCTATGAGTCCCTGGAAGGGGACCTGCGGCTGGCTGCGACCCATGATGGCATGTGCGGCTCGCGGTCCAGCTCCGACACCAGCCAGCCGGATGGGTGGTCGGTGACCGCGGTTATCCGGCTGGATCCAGGCGAGGAGATGAGCCATGCTGCCGAGGGTGTAGCGGCGCTGCTGTCCTCCGCGCCGTAACAGCAGGTGCGGTCTCGGCTCACTGGCGGGCAGGTCGGGTTCCCCGCTTTGTGGCGTAGGCCTTGTAGCGGTGGATCTTCCGGCTGGTGGTGCGCGGCACCGTGGCCACGGTCTCGCCGTCGATGTCGAGCCGGAAGGAATGGTCCTCGGCGATCACGGTGACGATCTTGCGCGCGTGGCTCATCCCGACCTGGATTCTCTGGGTGGCGACCATGACCTGGCCACGCTCGGATACTCGCCGCTGCACTACGACGGGCCCGGCTGGCGGAATCGGGATTGTTGCGGCTCGCCGGGCGCCGCGCAGTCGGTGCCGGTCGGCTGGCTTGACCGGATATGGCATTGTCCGGAGCAACATGCCGTCATGACTGATCACAGCCATCTGGGTGCCGTCCATCCGCAGTGTGACCCGCTGACCGGCCAGCTCGAGCCCCACGTTGACCTGAGCGCGGCAACGCTGTCGGCCAGAACCGGCGCACAGCGGCCGCCATCACGGAACGACCTACCCAGATGACCGCATACGACCGGTCTGTTAGTTCGCATCTAGGGGCCATGCCCGTGGCGTGCCCGATCGAACGGTGACCAGCGGTGAATCACGGTCGCTCACGGGCACGCCACATCGGCCATGACCTGCGGAGAGCCAGGTCAGATGCGCCTAGCCGATGATCTCCTAGCAGTAGGCCGTGCCAGACACCTCAATCACCAATATCAGCGCGCACGCCACCCGTTAAAGCGCTGTTCCTCCGGCCAGCCTCTACGGAGCCGATGCGGGGTCCTCGGTGTGCTGATGCTCATCGGTCACCGTCAGCGGCCGGGCGCCGCTGTCGCGGCCGCTGGTGGCCATATCTTCCAGGCTGCGCCCGGATGGCTCAGGCAGGACCAGGGTGAGGCCGAAGCCCAGCACGGACACTCCGGCGGTGAGCAGCAGCGTGCCGCGCAGGCCCAGGGAGGTCTGCAGCAGCGGGAACAGAAAGACGCCGATGAAGGCGCCGAGCTTGCCGACGCCTGCTGAGATCCCGTGCCCGGTCGCGCGCATGGTCACCGGGTACAGCTCGCTGGGCATCACGAAGGTGGTCATGTTGGGGCCGAACTCGGTGAAGAAGTAGCTCACCCCGTACACCAGCAGGAACGGGACCACCATGGTGGTCATGCCCGGTACCGCCGCGATGATCAGGAAGCAGAGGGCCATCATCGCGAACCCGGTCAGCTGCAGCCGCCGATGGCCGATCCGGTCCAGGGTGGCGATCGCCAGCACATAACCCGGTACCGCCGCGACCACGAAGATGGCCAGCTGGAGTGCGATCTTGGTCATGGTGGAGGCGTGCGGCGAGATCAGGCTGAGGATCTGCGGGGTGGAGATCGTGTTGCCGTAGTACGCATAGTCGAGCAGGAACCAGGTGCCTGCCGTCCCGGCCAGCATGATCAGCCACCGGCGGGTGGTGAGGAAGGCCCGCAGGCCCATCTCGTGCCGGAGCGCGCCTGCGCCGTTCTCGTTCCCGTTGACCTCCCCATCGGTGAAGTGGGACATCCGGCTCGCCGCCTGCTCCGCCTTTCCCTGCACCTGGACCTGGTAGCGCGGCGACTCCGGCATCCGGCAGCGCATGTAGATCACCGCGGCGGCGGGCACCGCGCCCAGGGCGAGCAGGACCCGCCACGCCGTATCGTTACTGGCCCCGGAGCCGAGCAGCGCCAGTGCGATCAGTGGCCCGACGATGAGCCCGAGCGCCTGGGTTCCGAACACCATCCCGACCAGCTTGCCGCGGTCCTTGCGGTTGGCGTACTCGCTCACCATTACGGCGCTGACCGGGTAGTCGCCGCCGACGCCGACGCCCAGCACGAAGCGGAACCCGATCAGCACCCAGTAGGAGGGTGACAGTGCCGAACCTAGCGCGCCAGCGATCATGATCGCGGCGACTATCCAGTACACGCGCTTGCGGCCGATCACGTCGGCGAAGCGGCCGAACACGAAGGCGCCGATGAACGCGGCGAACAACATCGTGGAGTTGAGCAGGGCGAGCTTGCCCGAACTCAGGTTCCAGTCCTTGGTGATCAGCGCGGAGGCGATCCCGATGACGAACAGGTCGTAGGCATCGGTAAAAAACCCCATCCCCGACGCCAGCACCGCACGCAGATGGAACCTGCTCAGCGACGCCTCGTCCAGCGCGGTGATCAAGTCCTTGGCCCGGCTCTCGGTCACCGCATCCCCCGCCGCCTATGCCGCCTGCCTCGCGACCGGCCGCGTTCGTTCTGCTGCGCCGGAAGCTATCCCACGTAAGCATCGCTCCGCCGACCTAAAAATGAACGGCAAGTGAACGTACGATGTTCGGCAGACGAACTCAAACCGTCGGCCCCAGGCTGGCGAGGCCGCGGGCAGCAATACCGCCAGCCGTAGCGTGGCTAACGCCGATGGCGGTCCAGAGCACCGCAACCTGACGTTTACTAGAGCCGATAAGGGTGAGGTCAATGGTTCAAGGCCATGCAGGGCACACCCAGGCACGGCGATGATCACTTGTTAGTGGGTGGCTGGCGCTGTGACCGACGGTGCCGCACGAGCGCTCACATGGGGAACAAGAGTGGTAGCTGATTTCCGGAACTGTGAGCAGTGCGGCACCTCCTTCGTGCCGCGCCGCGAGCACGCCCGGTTCTGCTCGGCTCGCTGCCGGGTCGCATGGAACCGCGAGCATGTGAGCGATCTGATGGCCGGGGCGAGCGCGCTCGTGTGGTCCATCACCGCGATGGGTGACGCGACAGAGCGGCTTCCCCGGGTGCGGGCATGGGACCGGCCGCGGGCGTTCGCGGTAATCGGTGAGGCGGTGTGGTGGATCACCATCGTCGACGCCACGCTGGTGCGCCATCACCCAGATGCCTACGACAACGTGATGACAGGCCAGACCCCGGCACAGCGCCAGCTGGTCGAGGGAACCCTGACAGGACTGCGTTTTGTCCGGAACCGGATCGGCGACGAAGCCGATCTTGCTGAGTTCATCGAGCCCTGCGAGGCCGGTCCGTGCACAGGCGAGAGGCGTATCACGGGCTGGACGTGGAGACCGGTGCCGGAACCGGCACTGGCATCGCTCCCACCACGCGGGCAGGCGTGGGAGATGACGCGGTACCAGGCCTACCAGGCTCAGCTGGCGGGCCACACCATCGGTGAGACCTTCGGCCGGGCCGCAGAGTTCCTCAAGCTGGCCGCCGCGAACGAGCCCCCCGTCCCAGATGCCAGCGCGCATGCCGCGTGCTGAAAAGCGCTCTTCCCAGGCCAGCCAGCCATCCGCTAGCGGCCCAGACATGGATCGCACTCCAGTCCTGACTCTCAAGATCACCGGGCCATTGGCGGACCATTAGACCCGGTAACCAGGGGTCTGTCACGGTCAAGAGCGGACACTCAAACTGCCAGGTCAGACCCCCTGGCGGCGTGGTCCGGTCAGATTCCCAAGCTGATAGTGCGAGTTCGATCCTCGTCACCCGCTCCACCAGGAAGGACCAGGTCAGGGCCGTGATCCCAGAGTCGGACCTGCACCTTCCGCGGGCCGTCGCCCATTTTCGGCGCCATCAACCTGGGTAGGCTGTGGTCACCATCGGCTACCCGAACATGCAGGCCAGTCGCGCGCCAGGCACCCATCATGGCACCGCATGGGGCGCCACACCATGGTATTATCCGCGTGCGTTATCTCTTTATTCTGTCCGGATTCGACCCCGAGCGAATTCGGCGTGCGACTAGCGATCACTTGCGCTGGTCGCTCTGTGGTCCGGCGAGCACTTCTTAGCCATGCGTGCTGGGCACGGGCACGGTGCGCCGCTGGCTAGTAGCGGAGTCGCTGTGGACACGCTCGGCCGCCCGTCCTTCCAAGGGGCCCGCTATGAGACTCACTGTGCTGACGGCCGTCACCGCATTGGTGATCATCGTCCCTATCCTGGAGTTGCTGCGGCGCCGGCAGCTCCGGGAGAAGTACGCTGTGCTGTGGATCTGCGTTGGCCTGGTCGTGTTGCCGCTCGGCTTCTTTCCGCGGTTGCTTGACTCGCTTTCCGCACTCACCGGAGTGGTGTCCGAGGTCAGCTTCGTCCTGTTCCTGGGTGTTGTTTTCCTGCTGCTGGTCTGCGTCCACCTGAGCTGGGAAGCCAGCCGGCTGGAGGAGAAGACCAGGACGCTCGCCGAGGAGGTTGCCCTGATCCGCGCGAAGCTTTCTGAGCGGGAGCCGATCGAGTGATCAATGACCTGTGCGTACTGATCATCGTGCCGGCCTGGAACGAGGCCGGCTCGGTCGGCGATGTCGTCAGGGAGATAAGGGGCGAGCTGCCGGGAACCGATGTTCTTGTCGTCGATGACGGGTCGGCCGACGGCACCGGGCGAGTTGCCCGCGAGGCTGGCGCAATCGTGGTCCGGCTGCCGTTCAACCTGGGGGTGGGCGGGGCGATGCGCCTTGGCTACCGGTACGCGAAGAGCGCTGGCTACGACGCCGCCGTCCAGATCGATGCCGACGGCCAGCACGATCCCCGGTATGTGCCTAAGCTCATTGACGGCCTGCAGGACGCGTCCCTGGTAATCGGAGCCCGCTTCGCGGGCGAGGGGGATTACCGGGTGCGGGGGCCGCGGCGATGGTCGATGGCCCTGCTGTCGTTCGTGCTGTCCAGGATGGCAGGATGCAAGCTGACCGACACGACCTCCGGGTTCCGCGCGTGTGATCGCGCGCTGATTGAGCTGTTCGCCGCGTGGTACCCGGTCGAGTATCTGGGTGACACCGTCGAGACCATGGTCCGGGCGATCCGCCTGGGACACTTGGTCAGGCAGGTCCCGGTGGCCATGCGGCAGCGATTCGCGGGGGTGCCGAGCAAGTCGCCGGCAAAGGCGCTGCTTTACCTCGGCCGGGCATTCCTCACGCTGCTGCTGGCTCTTGCCCGCCGATGAAGCCCGCGGCCAGGGTCCTGGGCCTGCTGCCGTCGGGGACGCTCCTGGTGGGGGCCGGACTGGCGGTGCTCGGCGGCGCCTCTTACGTCTACCTCGCGGTCGCGGGCCACGAGCTGGGCAGGCCCGGCGATGCCGCCCTGTCGGTGCTCTGGGTGATCGTCTTCTGCCTCGGACTCGGCCTGTTCTTCCCGGTCGAGCAGGAGCTCATCAGGCATGTTGCGGCGCGCGCTGTGACAGGCGAGGGGATCACCCCCGTTGTGCGCCGCGGCACCGTGCTTGCCGCAGTGATCCTCCTTGCGGTGCTGGTTCCCCTCGCGGCGGCGGCCCGGCCGGTAGCAAGTACCCTGTTCGGCGGCGATATCGGCATGGTGGCGGCGCTGGCCTGCGCGTTGCTGGCACTGGCGGTCGTCTCGGTGAGCCGCGGCGTGCTGGCCGGAATGGGCAGGTTCCGTGCCTATGGTGCGCAGCTCGGCATCGATGGCGGGCTCCGCGTTGTGTTCGCAGCCGCGCTCGGCATCTCCGGGGTGCGCTCGCCGGTCATGTTCGGCCTGATCCTCGCGGTCGCCCCGCTGATGTCCGCGGTCGTCACGCTCGGCCCGGCGCTGCGGGATCTTCGTCCCGGGCCGGCCGTCACCTGGATCGGGATGTGCCGGGGACTGGGCCTGCTGATCGGCTCCAGCCTGCTCGCGCAGCTCGTCGTGAACGTGGCGGTCATCAGCGCAGATCTGCTGTCGCCCGGCCGTCCCGCGGTGGTTGCCGCGCTGCTGGACGGCATGGTGCTGGCCCGGGTGCCGTTGTTCATCTTCGCGTCGCTGCAGGCCGCGCTGCTGCCCGGGCTGGCCGGAGCCGTCGCGGCGGGCCAGTACCAGGTCTTCGGGCGGCTGGTCGCGCGGGCCAGCGGGACTGTAGCCGTGCTGGGCATTGCCGGGGGCCTGCTCGCGGCAAGCCTCGGGCCGTGGCTGATCCCGGTGCTGTTCGGCGCCCGCCGCGTCCTCGGGCCGGCCGACTTCGCCTTGCTCGCGTCCGGGACGCTGTTCTACATGCTCGCGATGGTTCTCGGCCAGGGCGCGATGGCTCTGAACCGCCACCGTGACCAGCTGCTGGCCTGGGCAGCCGGCGCCGTGGTGCTCGGGTTTATCACGTTCCTGCCCGGAGAGGTCAGGCTCCGGGTGGAGGCCGCCTACGCGGTCAGCTCCCTGACGGTGGCCCTTGCGCTGGCACTCGTGCTGTTCCTTCGCGCGCCCGGGCCGGGCGGGGCCGTATCCGGCGGGACTGCGCCGGCGGCAAGCCTCACGGGAGAAACGCGGTAATGCCGAGGGTCACTGCGGTGGTGCTTGCCTACGGCGCCGAGCCGTGGCTGCACGATGCCGTATGCGCAGTGCTCGCATCCGTCGATATCGATATCGATGTCGTCGTTGTCGACAACGGGTGCGCTTCCGGCGCGGTCGACCGGGTCAAGGGACTGGACGGCGTCCGGGTCATCACGCCTGAGCGCAATTCCGGGTACTCAGGCGGCTGCGACCGCGGCGCGGCCGAAGCGAGCGGCGACTATCTCGCCTTCGTCAACTCGGATGCGATCGTTTCGCCCGCTGCCCTGTCGCGGCTGGCCGAGGTGGCGTCCGAGCGGGATGTGGGGCTCGCGATGGGGTCCATCCGCCTCGCCGGCTCGCCGGGGAAGATGAACTCGGCAGGCAATCCGCTGCACTTCACCGGGCTGTCCTGGGCCGGCGGCTTCGATGAGCCTGCCACCCGGTACGCGCTGCGCCGCCAGGTAGCCGCCGGATCGGGCTGCTGCTTCGCCATCCGCCGGGATCTCTGGGAAGAGCTGGGCGGCTTCGCCCCCGAGTATTTCGCCTACTGCGAGGACACCGAGCTCAGCCTGCGGCTGTGGCAGCGGGGCCTGACCGTCGAGTACGTTCCCGGTGCCGTGGTCCTGCACCACTATGAGTTCTCGCGCTATGAGCGAAAGCTGTACCTGCTGGAACGCAACCGCCTGCTGATGCTGCTCACCACCTATCAGCGCCGCAGCCTGGTGGTGCTGGCGCCGATGCTGGTGCTCACCGAGCTGCTGATGCTCGGGGCCGCGACCGCGGACGGCTGGGGCCGGGCCAAACTGCGCGGCTGGCTCTGGCTCTGGCGGCACCGCGGCTGGGTCCGGGCGCGGCGAGCCCTGATCCAGGCCGAGCGAACGGTGCCAGACGCGGTGATCTTCACCAGGATGACAGCGCGGATCGACCCGGCCAACGTCGCCGCGCCGCCGGGAGCTGGCGTACTCAACGCCATCATGAGCGGATACTGGTCCATCGCCCGCCGACTCCTATAAGCCAACCGCGACCGACGCGGCGGCGTCCCGCCATCCCGACCGCATCATGGCCCAGGTCTATCCTCATGGGTCTAGCTTTCGGCGACTGGCCCCGGCCCAGGCAGCTGACGAGCGCGAAGGAGTGACGTGCCCATCGACGACCCTGTCCCGGTAGCCGGATCCGGCGTGCCGCCCGCAGGGCGGGCGCCCGCTGGCCGATCCGCAGACCTTCAGGATTTCCGCCGGATCCGGCGGCGGTCCGCAGAGTTCCTGGCCAAGGTGCCGCCGTCGCGGCGGCTGCCGCTGGTGACGTACCTCGCCTGCCAGGCGATCTTCGGGTTCTGGTGGGCTGGGTTCTATCCGGGGCTGATGAACAGGGACTCGATCATCTACATAATGCACGTGACGACCGGGCCCTGGGTGGACGACAACTCGGTCCTCTACGACTCGCTGGTGTGGCTGAGCCTGCATGCGACCGGTGACCTGGGCGCGCTGACGCTCGCGCAGACCGTGGCGATGGCGGCGGCCCTCGCTTACACGGTTTACGCGTTCGACCGCCTCGGGGTGCCGGGACGGTGGACCGCGATAGCCGCGGTGATAGTAGCGGCGCTCCCGGCCCAGGGAACCTTCGTGATCTGGATCTGGAAGGATGTGGCGTTCTCGATCTGCGCCTACCTGATGGTGCCGACCCTGGCGCACCTGATCTCGCTGCGCGGTCTGCCGGACTGGCGCCGGGATCGCCGGGTGAACCGGCTGGTCGGCGCGCTTGGCCTCGAGATGCTCGGCGTCTGCCTGTTCCGGCAGGACGGGGCCGTGATCGTGGGGATCGCCGCGGTCGTGCTGGTCCTCCTGCTGGCCGGGATCCGGATCCGGCTAGCCGCGCTCGCGGTCGGCGCCATCTGCATCACGTTCGTGCTCAACCTCTTCGTCTATCCAGCCGTGGGCATTCAGCTGCCGCCTAAATCGCTGGTGTTCGGGCCGGCCAATGCGGACATCGCCGTCGTCTACGCTGAGGCGCCGCAAACCTTCACTCCGGCCGACCTGAAACTGATGTCGCAGGTGGTACCGCTGGCGGAGTGGAAGAAGTCTGCGGGCTGCTACAACTCCAACCCGACAACCTTCCTCCCCGGCTTCCCCGCAAAGGCACAGGAGCTGGCCGGCCCGCTCTACCAGCTTTGGCTGCGGGTGCTCCAACGAACACCCCGGCTACTCGTTGATGCCCGTATCTGCCGCGGCTCCATCGCCTGGCTTGTCTTCCCCGGCAACGCGTCTGCCGCGACCATCGACTACACCACAGCAGTCACAAGTAACGTCTTCGGGGAAGCCAGCGCAGTGCGGGACAACCCTTACCGGGCTGACATGGCCAGCCGGCCGCTCTTCGGGCACGATGCAGCGAATGCCCTGCGCAGCGCGAGCGAGAAGCCGGACCTCGATTGGCTGCTGTGGCGCGGGGCAACCTGGTCCTACGTCTCCTACCTGGCGGTGGCGGCTCTCGCTCTGCGCCGCAAGAACCGGGCGCTGCTTTCGATGGCGGCGATCGTGGCCGGCCAGCAGCTTATGGTGCTCGCAGACAACCCAACCCAGCTGTTCCGCTACATGGCGGCACCGCTGTTGATCGGCCCGATGCTGGTGCCGCTGTTCTTCGCGCGTAACGGGCGACTGGCAGAGACGGGTACCGGTGATCAGGCCGACACCAGCGCCTCCGGCCCGGACGGTCCGGTTCCGGGATGACCGCCAATGGCTGCGAACGAGTCGATTGGCCCCACCTAAACGAATGTTCCGGCCCCATTGGCGATCTTCGGGTGCGTGATGCGAACGCCTGAAGCGGCCCCACTGCGGTGGCCCGTCCCTTCCCGGGTGCCGCCAGGATGGCCGCTGCGAGGCCCGAGTCAAGGTCGTTCGTCCTCCGCTTCGCTACGGGCGCTCCACCTGGACACAGACCTCGCAGCGGCGAGATCGGCACCTATCGAGGAAGGGCCAGGAGTGGTCACCAGGCCGGAAGGCGCCAGGGACTCCCGGCCCGGTGGGGCCAATCCTCCCGGACACCGATTTCCCGATCATGCGGGCCGGGGCCACCGGACTCGTTCAGGTGGGGCCGAGACTCCCGTTCATAGCCACCGCCAAGGCCGCGCGCGCCGCCAGCGTTCGGCCGCGGGGTTCTTTCTCTTCCCGCTCGCCGGCATCGTGATCCTTCTCATCGTGCTCATCGTGCGGCCCTTCCGCTAGCCGCACTGCGTCTTCAAGCACCGCATAGGCAGAGCGGCGTGCGTTTGCCAGCGGCTCCGGAAGCTTGCCGGCTAGGAAGTCGTGGTGAGGTAGACCTGCGTGCGCGGTGCCGGTCGACTCTGGAGGGCGGGCCGGGTTCCGATGACCACGGTGGCGTTCAGCTCGTCAGAACTGGCCAGCCGCGGGATTAGACCGCTGCGCGCGAAGGTTTCGACGGTCCGCCTCGCCTGGCGCTCGCTCGTCTCGACCAGCAGGTGGCCGCCCGGTGCCAGCCATAGCGTCGCCGAAGTGATCACCCGCCGCAGGACATCAAGCCCGTCCGCGCCGCCGTCGAGCGCCACCCGCGCCTCGTGCAGGCGGGCCTCCGCGGGCAGCAGCCCGATCGCCTCGGTGGGTACGTAGGGTGCGTTGGCGAACAGGACGTCGATGCGGCCCCGGAGTGCAGCGGGCAGCGGCGTGTAGAGGTCACCTTCGTAGACCTGACCACCGGCGGCGGCGACGTTGCGGCGGGCGCACCGCACCGCGGCGGGGTCGATGTCGACGGCGTGCAGCTCAGCCTGATCGAGCGCCGCGACCAGCGCGGCACCCACCGCGCCCGAGCCGCAGCACAGGTCAACGACGACAGTTCGTGGCCGGGCGGGAACCTGGCGAGCAAGATCGGCGGCCTGACTGACGAGGAACTCAGTGCGCCGTCGGGGTATGAAGACTCCGGGGTCCACGGCGATCCGCAGGCCGCAGAACTCCGCCCAGCCGAGGACGTGTTCAAGGGGCAGGCCGGCGGCTCGCCGGTCCACCATGGCGGCGAGATCGGCCGGCGTCCGTGCCGCGGAGATGAGCAAGCGCGCCTCATCTTCGGCGAAGACACAGCCGGCGGCCCGAAGCCTGGTGACGGCAGCGGATCGAGGGTCAGGTGATGGGGAAGCTGACATGAGAGCACCTTTCGGGATGCCGATGGGCGCTCTCGCTCACCTATGTCGAGTGGGCCGCACGGGCTTGAGGTGGGATCACCCGGCCTGATCTGGCGGGAATGGGTCTCACCTCCTCGGCACGTTTTTGCAGCTGAAGACGGCAACAGTACCTGAGCTGGACCGCGGCGCGCAGCAATGGCAAGCGAAGGATGTGCTGGCGGTGGGTGCCTCCCTTACTCCTGCCCGGCAGGTTCGTCCGGGATGCAGAACATCCGTATCTGCATCTCTCGGGCTCCGGGCGGGGCGTCTCCTGCGCGGTGCGCCCGTACTTGAGGACCAGCGCGATGTAGTCGTTGCGGAACTCGCCTTGCCAGCCTTGAGCTAAGCACAGTGAGCGGGTGACACTTTGACGACGACCCGCGTATTCCCCTCCCTGCAATCGGTACCACGTTGACCGGCTCGCCTGGCATGACGCGGGCGCCACCTGGCGGCTGCTGTCAGCTGCCGCTTCGCTCACTCAACGCCTGCAGGGCTGGTTCGCAGGCGGCGGAAAACCATCACATGCCCCGGTCAGCGCGGTCCCGCTGATCGGGACGACGAAGGCTCCCGCAATCTCGAGGTTCCGGGCCGGCACGAGAATGATCTGGCCGGTGATTAGCGCGCTGTGGCCGCTGTTACGGAATCCCTGGAACCCGTCTGTGAGCTCATGGCCCGGCTGCACTGACAGGCAGAGCGTACTGGGATTGCCCGGTGGGCCCAATGGCCCCGCCTCTTGCTGCGCATCCTCGGAGCGGTGGAAGACACCGGCCAGGCCCGCTGCCAGTGCCGCCACCACAAGCAGGCCCAGCAACGGCCTTTTCCTTGTCACAGCGACCTTAACGCTTGAGTTTCAGATCGCGAAGTAGCACATTGCCTAGAATGACTTCCGGCCAGGCGTCGGCTGGACGCCCTGATGTGGCAGCGGATCTTCCAGCCTCTGGCGCTGGCCGACACCAGCTTTCCTACCTCGGATCCCTACGTGCGCGGACGGCACGTTCGCGACTACATGAAGCCGGGACCGCGGGAACCATATTTGGACTGCACCGAGTTCAGCCCTTCCGAGGCGTGGCCGGCCGGAGCGGCGAACTCGACACGTGTCGAAATGGCTCGCTTTCTCGATGCTCTGCTCGGCGGGCAACTGCTGTCCGAGCGGTCGCTGGCTGCCATGTGCGCCACCCGCCTGATGGACGAGCCTGCACGCGGCTGCCGGTCCGGACGCAGCTACGGTTACGGACTGGCTCGACGCGACCTTCTCCGTAGTCGGCGGCGGGTGACCGCTTCGGCGTCAGTTGCCGTGCCTTGCGTTCCGACAGCGGCCGCACCGTGGTCGTCTAGCAGAACTGCCTTGACCTCGCGGCCCGAGGTATCCCCTGCAGCAACCCGCTTACCCGCGCAGCGTTCGGATTACCGGGAAGTGGGTGCCGTTAGCCGGCCGCCAGCGAATCACTCCTGGAGGGTGGCGCCTCTGGGCCACCGATGATCCACAGTGTCTGTTGGCCGGCACCGTCCGCTTAGCCGGGCGGATTCACTGACGCGACCTGCAGCCAGGCCGGGCGCGAACGCGAGAGGGGACTGATATGTCCGGAGTTGACGGTACGTTCATCTTGGTAGCGACATATCCAAACGAGGCGGCAGCGCGGGACGACTACCAGGTCGTCAAGGAACTGCACGCGCGGGGCGTCGTGGGATCGTACGACGCGGCGGTGGTCACCAAGGACGCCAACGGCAATGTGCACGAGAACAAGGACGAGACGGCGACCCGGCACGGAGCCTGGTGGGGGATCGCCGCCGGCGCGGCAGTCGGGATCCTCTTCCCCCCGTCGATTCTCGGCGCGGCCGCGGTCGGCGGGGTGATCGGCGGGGTGAGCGGCCACCTCGCCAGGGGAATGTCGCGTTCGGACGCGAAGGAGCTGGGTGACTTCATCGATCCGGGCCAGGCTGGACTGATCGTCGTCGGGGACAGCAAGCTCCAGGCCGCGATCGAGAAGGCGCTCGCCAAGGCGGAGAAGCAGACAGCCAAGGAGCTCGGCGTGGACCCGAAGGACGTGGACAAGGCTCTGCAGGAAGCGGTCGCCGATATGTAGCTGTCCGGCCCAGCGGACTCTGCTGACGGCAAGCGCGGCCAGAGATCTCGACGGAGCGGTGACCTTCCGGGTCGGCGTGGATCACCACAGCTGCGCCACCCGAGCCGGGAAGTTCCCGCGTCGAGCGCGGCACATCGCCGGGTAGCCTAGCCTAGCTGCCGCGGCGACTATCGGCTGCGGGCGGCCAGGCGATGAGCGGCTTTCCGATCTCCCAATGGTGCCCGAAGGGGTCCTCGATCCGGCCCAGGCGCCAGCCGTGTTCCTCGGCCACCGGGTAGATCTCGGTGGCGCCCGCAGCCACGGCCCGCTGGATGACGGACCGGGGATCCTCGACGATCAGCAGCATCCGCGTGGTAGCTCCGCCCAGTGACTCGGGGCTGAAGTTGTGGTGCAGGGGCGACTCGTCGGCGACCCAGAACGAGGCGTTCCCGACGGACAGCTGGGAGACCACGCTGTTGTGATCATCTGTGCCGCCCACCCGGTACTCTTCGACCGCTCCGAATGCATTCTTGTAGAACTCGACAGCGGCACGGCCGCGTCGTACCGAGAGCTGGGGCAGGATGCTCGCCTGCGGGGCGCCGCTCCGATGATCCGCTGCGTCCAATGCGAAGTCCTTCCCGAGTCCCGAGGCAAAGGCCGCAATCGCCGTGGTTGCTGGCCGTTCGTGCGCATATGAGGGTAGCGGCAGACGGCCGGGACGGCAGGACAAGCGAAACGGCCTTCCGCCATCAGCCGGTCGGCAGAGGTTACCGCCAGCCGGGATCTGAACGCCGAGGCCCGGCGTAGCCGCGGTTTTCCGCGCGTTCGCTGGCCAGGATCGCCATGATGTGCGCGTCCACCCACTCGCCGTCCCAGTACAGGGCTTGTCTCTTGGTGCCCTCGTGGACGAAGCCGAGGTTCTCGTAGACGCGGTGCGCTCGTGGATTGAACGCGTAGACCTCCAGGTCAATCCGATTCAAGCCAACGGTGTCGAAAGCATGCGCCAGCACCAGCCGGCTTGCCTGCCCAGCCCGCGGCCGAACATGGCTGCGCCGGTCAGGGCGATCCGGAAAGCGCGGCAGCGATTACGGACATCGAGGTCCATCAGCACGACCTCACCGGCCCACCCGCCGCTAGCCCGCTCGATGATCGCCAGATCGAGGCGATCAGCATGAGCTGCGCGCGAGCCATACCGGCGCCCCAGTTCATCGAGACCGTAACTCCGGGCGCTGCCACAAAGCCGGCGACTCTCGAGATCCATCGCTGCCGTTCCTCAGCTGCGGGCGTTCTGGCGAGCGACGAAGTCCCTGCTGCGGATGACAGAGGGCCACCACGCCCGAGGCGAGCGCGATGATCGCCGCGACGAGCAGAATCCGGTCCAGGCCGGTGGTGAAGGCGGCCTTGATGATCACGGCAATCGAGCCGCGTGCTCGCGCGGCCAGCTGCCCGATTACTTGCCTGATGCTCCCGGACTGCACCGCGGTGGCGATCCGCTGCCCCTTGCCGGAGAGGCCAGGCACGCTCGCCACCTTGGCAAGGACCTCGTCGGTGACCTTGTTCGAGAACAAGGTTCCGAGCGGGGCTATGCCGGTGGCGATGCCGACCTGCCGGAAGGTTGAGTTGATGCCGGACGCCATGCCGGCCCGGTCCGGCGTGATCACGCCTACCGCAGTCGAGGCGAGCGGGGGATTGACCATGCCGACGCCGAGGCCGGCCACGATCAGGCCGGGACCGAGATGCGTCCACGACGAACCGGCATCCAGTCCGCGCGTGAGCAAGAGCCCTGCGCCGACGATGAGCAGGCCCGGCCCGGCCAGCAGCCGTACCGGCACGTGTGAGGACAGCCGCCCAGCAATCGCCGAGGTCGCCAGGATCCCGGCGGAGAACACGAGCAGCCGCAGTCCAGTCGCCAGCGCGCTGTACTCCAGGATGTCCTGCAGGTATAGGACCAGGTAGAGGATGACGGAGAAGATCGACGCGCTGACGCCGAAAGCCGCGACCGAGCCGCCGCTGAACGTCGGCAGTCCCGTAGCGGCCAAACGCGTCCGCCAACGTGACGAACGAGGGCGTTCGGCGCATGGCGAACGGGCCGGTCCGGGACGATCGCTAATGATCGGCCGGGCTCACCGGTCTGCTCTGCGGCGCGCGCCAAAAGGCGGCAGCGATCGGCGCCGCTGCCAGGCCATCGACACGACATCCAGCACCGCGAAGTTGCGCAGCGCGCCGTCGGCGGCAAGCCCGGTCACCTGGACGGGCCCGTAGCCGAAGTCACAGGTGCGCCGGTATGCGCGGTGCAGGTGCCCGTGCAGGAGATGCGCTGGCTGCACGGCGTCCACGATGCGCTGAAGCCGCCGCCGGTGCGCGTCGTTGCGCTCGAGGTCGGCGGCCGCCCACCAGGACGGCGGCCGCGAGAATGTGTGCCCAACACCGGCCGGGCAATCGTGGCAGACCATCACGTCGGCGTGGCCGCCCGCGATGATGGCCGTCTCCTGTTCGCTGGTGAGCTCCTCCTGCGGCCACCAGTCCTGGCCCTCGGTGCGGGCTGCCTTGTCCAGGCTCACGCCGCCGCCGCAGGCCAGCCACCGCCGGTCGTGCCACTGCCAGCGATGACCGCGCGGCAGGTAGCAGATGCCAGGCCGCACACCGACGCGTCCGTCCGCGACGTCCCGGTCGACTGCCAGCTGTGCGAGCTGCGGGAAGTCCTCGTGATTGCCGTCGATGAACCACAGCTGCGCGTTCACCTGCTCCAATGCGGCGCCGACAGCGTTCAGGTACTGCCTGCCCTGGGTATCCGGCCAGATCCCGAAGTCGCCGAGGTGCAAGATCAGCCGTTCCGGCTCGCCCGCGAGCAGCTGCGGCACGCGCCTGATCACGCTCAGCGCCCAGTCCTTGCTGCCATGCCAGTCCCCAGCCACGAGGACCCGGCTCGGCGCAAGGCCGAACTCGCCGTCTGGCCGGGACCCGAGCGTCATGTCTGATGTATAGCGCTTTCGCGGGGCGCGCAGCACGGTGGATCGGCTACCGCATCACGCCACGTCGGCGGGAAAGCAAGCCCCGAGCCGGAAGCTAGTGCGCTGCTTTCGGATCGCCGGCACCCGGCTGGCCGCATACCGTACCATCCGTCCATGGGTTTCCCTTGACTGTGACCTGACCACGCGGCCCGTGCGCCTCCTTTCCCGTCTGACCTTGCCGGTAAGACGAGAAAGGAAGACATGTGGAGGCGAGGAAACCAGACCAGCGGCGGGTGCTGGTAGCGGCATCCGCGCTGGCTGCGGCGTTGGCCGTCGAGCTGGCGGACGAGCTCGTTGACGGGATTAAGAGCGCGCGCTGCCGCTCATCCAGCGTGACCTGGCGCTGAGCTACGGCCAGATAGGACTGCTGGCCGCTGTGCCGCTGCTCGCGGGCAGCGTGCTGGAATTTCCCCTGGGGATCCTGGCCGGCCAGGGCCGCGGCCGGCAGCGGGCCATCCTCGGCGGTGGCCTGGTGTTCATCGCCGCGCTGGTGGCAGCCGCGGCGGCTCGCTCATTCGGCGCCCTGCTCGTGGCATTCGTGATTTTCTTCCCGGCCTCGGGCGCATTCGTCAGCCTGACCCAGTCGGCGCTCATGGACGCCGATCCGGGCCGCCGGGTCCAGCACATGGCGCGCTGGAACCTGGCCGGATCTGCCGGGGCAGTAGCCGGGCCGCTGCTACTGGTCGCTGTGCTGGCCGGGGGCGGCAGCTGGCGGACCGGCTATCTCCTGCTGGCCGGGTGCGCGGCCGGGGCCTGGCTCGGATCTGCCGTCGCGGGACCGCGCGGCGCGACCGCCCCGCACGGCCCTAACGGCCCGCACGTCACCATCGCTCCGCTCAGCCCGGACGAGCCAGCCGGGGGCCGAGGGCTTGCCGCTGCACGCGAGATCATCCGGGTGCTGCGGCACGGGGAGGCGGTGCGCTGGGCTGTTCTCACCGAGCTCGCCAACTTCCTGCTCGACGTGCTCACCGGGTTCCTGGCGCTGTACTTCGTGGACGTCGTGCACGCCACGCCCGCGCAGGCGGCTCTCGCCGTCGGCGTCCGGCTGGCCGCCGGGCTAGCCGCAGATGCGGCGCTGGTCGGCGTGCTCGGGCGGGCCGGAGCTCTGCGCGTCCTGCGGGCCAGCGCGGTCGCGGCCGCCGCCTTGTACCCGGCCTTCCTGCTCGTGCCCGGTTTCGGGCCCAAGCTCGCTGTCCTCGCGATGCTGAGCGCCGCCACCGCCTCGTGGTACCCGGTGCTGCAGGCCGAGTTGTATCGCTGCCTGCCCGGCCGCAGTGACATCGCGGTCACGCTGTCCAGCGCCGCCGCCCTGGGCGGCGGCCTCGGGCCGCTGGCCGTCGGGTTCGCCGCCGAGCGGGTCGGGCTGACCTGGGCGCTGGCGGTCCTGGCCGTCGTCCCGGTGTGCGTTCTCGGTGCCCTGAAGGGGCGCGGCGCACAGCGGTGATCGTCATGCGCCGGCTCCAGCGCTGCTCGCGGCCGCGCAGGACTGGTCGCCCTTCGTCCTGGCAGCGAGGCTGCTGCCGATCGGGCTGGTGGCCGAGGATGACCGTGTGTTCGCCGCGGCGGGCTACCGGCTGGCCCGGGTGGCGCGCAGTCCGCTGACGCTAATCGTCCTGGGGCACCTGCACCTCACCGGCGGGCAGTTCGCGGCCCGGACGCCGGGGCCCATTTCTCGCTGCTTGCTGGTCCTAATCTCGGGCCCAAGCTGTACGTCACCCGCTCGCTGGCCTGGCTGCTGTGGCAGCGCGCGGCGGATGGCGCGGGACGCAGCCGTCCATCGGCGGGACCAGCCGGATCGGCGTGATCGCGGTACCGCTGTCGATGGCCGTCGCGCGCCGTCGTCCGGCACGGGAAAATGGTCAGGATGCGCCGGCGGATTGCGGCCGCTGCGGCGGTGGCCGCCGTGGCCGTCCTCGGAGTAACCGGAGCGCGCTTGGTGCACTCGGCAATCGAGCCGGCCGTGTCGGCCAGCCACCGCGTGACGGTGCACCCGCCAGGGCCGCGGTCTCCAGCCGGGCTAGTCGCCTCGGGCGCCATCAACGGCATCGCTGGAAGGTCATCGCCGGACGGCCGCAAAACGGCGCGGCGTCTCAGCAGGGCCAGTGCTTCGAGTAGGGCGGCAGCTCGTGCGGCGTGTTCGTGGCAGTGCCCGGTAGTGAGCCCGCGGAGTTCCAGTCCGAGTCACACAGCGGCGTGCAGTACGCCGCCGGCGCCGTGCGACAGGATGTCGATCATCTTCAGGTGCTGCTCACGAACGGCACTGTCCTGACGCGGCATCCGGTGGCAGAAGTTCTTCGCCTTCGCCGTCAGCAACGGAGCCAGGGTGAAGCCGATCCGGTGGACGGCGTATACAGCGCAGGGGACCGTATTCGGATCGGGCACCGGCGGCTGGCTGCCGGCCACGACCGCCGGTGACACCGAAATGCCCAGTGTGCTTACCTTGGCGGATGACAGCAACCGAATTCTGCAACCGGGTCCGCCGTGGTGAGGTGGTCTACGGCGGCTGGGTGAGCATTCCGCACCCGCTCGGCGCCCGGGCGCTGGCGGCGGCAGGCCTGGACTACGTGGTCATCGATCTGCAGCACGGCGGGGCGGTCGAATCAGACCTGCCCGCGCTGACGGCGGCGATCACACTCGCGGGCGCCGCGCCGATAGGCCGGATCCGGTACGCCCATCCTGCCGACATCGGGCGGTCGCTCGATCTCGGCTGTGCGGGTGTCATCGTGCCCAACGTGGAATCTGCCGAGCAGGCCCGGGCCGTAGTCGCAGCGTGCCGCTATCCGCCGGAGGGCTACCGTTCTGCCGGCGGGGTGCTGGCTGTCGAGAACCCGCTGTGCTTCGTGATGGTTGAGTCCACCCACGCGGTGGCCGAGCTTGCGGCCACGCTGGCGATACCCGGAATCGACGGGATTTACGTGGGCCCGCGGGATCTGTCGCTGTCGCTCGGCTGCGCCCTCGATCCGCATGATCCCGTGCTCCGCGAAGAGCTGGAAGGAATCTGGGCCGAGTGCGCCGCGGCGGGCAAGCCGGTGGGCGTGCATGCGATGGACGGCGCGACAGCCCGGCTGTACCGCGAGAGCGGCTGCCGGATGGTGACGGTGGCGGCCGATGCCCTGACGGTGACTCGCGGCACCGCTGCGGAACTGGCAGTCGCTCGCGGCTGACCCTGCAGGCGCGGTCCGCGCGATCTGGCCGACGACGCGAGATAGGAAAGGGTTCAGGCATGAGCGAAGACCGCTGGACAGCTGTCGACAGCTACTTCGAGGATCTCTTCGTCTCGCAGGACCCGGTGCTGGACGCCGCGGTGGCGGCCAGTGCTGCTGCCGGGCTGCCCGCGATCAGCGTCTCGCCCAGCCAGGGCAAGCTGCTGTACCTGCTCGCGCGGAGCCTGCGAGCGCGGCGGATCCTGGAGATCGGCACGCTCGGCGGCTACAGCGCGATCTGGCTGGCGCGGGCGCTGCCCGCAGGCGGACGGCTGATAACGCTGGAAGCTGATCCGCGGCATGCCGAGGTGGCGCGTGCGAATCTGGCCAGGGCCGGGCTGGCAGGGTCTGGCGAAGTGCGGCTCGGCCCGGCTCGGGAGACGCTGCCGCAACTGGCGGCGGCTGGCGAGGAGCCGTTCGACCTGATCTTCATCGACGCCGACAAGACGGGCTATCCCGGTTACCTCGGCTGGTCGCTGCGGCTATCCCGGCCGGGCACGATGATCATCGCGGATAACGTGGTGCGCGGCGGCGGCGTGACCGATGCGGACAGCGACAACGCTGCCGTCCGCGGCGTGCGCGAGTTCCTCCGGCTGCTGGCCGCTGAGCCGCGAGTGAGCACGACGGCGATCCAGACGGTCGGCGGTAAGGGCCATGACGGCTTTTCGCTCAGTGTCGTCCTGACCGACCCCGCTAGCTGACCGCCGGGCCGTGCCCGCGACCTGACCAGACCGAGCCGACAGCTGACCGCAGGGGGTGCTGCGAGCTGGCCTGGCTGGTCATGCCAGGGTTCACCGGGAAGGCCGTTCGCCGCCCGGTCTCCTGCGGAGCGCCCGGCCGGTCCTGCGGGTGCCACTCCATGATCACGGAGGATTAGCCGCAGTCTTCGCCGACTATCCTCCGTGATCACGGTTTCGTGCCCCGGGGTGGCCGCGGCCGGGGGGTTGGCCGGACCAGTCCCAGGCGTGCCCCGTCAATTCGACCGGAAGCACAATGACCGCTGGGGGTTAGCGGTCACGAGGCATATAACGCAGTTTGGCGGCTCTTCGCATCCCGTTCCGGCCGGATATGACCCATCTCACTACTAGCGAGTAACACGCGACTCGGCCTCCGCGGGCTCGCCCGCCCCGCTGACCTGCGCGGCGGCACCGCAGCCGGGCTCAGCGCCCCGGATCTGCCGCGTGGGCCAAACCTTAGCTGGACCTATGCTGCCCTGAACGACGGCAGGCGCGCTGCGCCCGAGCCCGACCACCGCCCAGCCCCTTGGAGGCGCAGATGGGACTCATGGACAAGGTCACGGCGCAAGCCACGCAGCTCGCGCAGAAGACCCAGGAGACCGCCCGGGACAGCAAGGCCAAGTTCGACCAGGCTCAGGCAAACTGGCGGGCCGACGCCATGCTCCGCAATCTGGGCGCTGTCGCCTACGCTGAGCGAACCGGACGGGGGAGCCCGGACGCCCGGGCTCAGATCGACAAGCTCGTGCACGACATCTCAGCGCATAAGACGCAGCACGGGATCAGCCTCGCGAGCCAGCCGGCCGATCAGGCGGGCCAGGAAACCGGCGCCGATGCCGAACCGGGTGCTGGCGCCGAAACTGACACGCAACCTGGCGCCGATGCCGGAGCCGAAACCGGTGCCGACAGCTTCCCTGGCGGTGCAGCGGACGGCGTCGCCGCCGGAACTGGCGCGCGTTTCCCGCCGCAGGCCGACTCCACCGGCTTCCCGCCCGAGGGCGGCGCGGGCAGGTTACCCGCCCGATGCGGGGCCGGCCCAGGGCTAACGCGAGCGGTCGGTCGCCGCGCCTGAGAGACGGCGGGTTTCGCCGCTAATGACAGGCAGCTTGCGCGGCGGTCTTTGCCGGCGCTGCGCTCCGGCTCTGGCTCTGGCTGGCGCGCGCCTGCGGGGTGATGACGGAGTAACCGTTGACGCCCAGCACGATCCTGATCCTGGCCAGCCCGGCCACCTCGCGGATGGTGGCGCCGGGCATCACTGTGTGCACCAGCTGGGCGCCGGCCCGTTGCCCGCCGGGGTACTCGATCAGCGTCTGAGCGATGTCCTGCGTCTGCCAGGTTAGGGCGGAACCGTGAATGTGGAATCCCAGCGTCGCAAGCTGCGCTGCGGTGCTGGCGGACAAGCCGCCGATCATGGTGCCGTTGTAGACGTCGATGGATATTCGGCCCCGGCTGAGCACGGCCTTGTGCCGCGGCTGCGCGGCGGGCGGCTGGTCGTTTTGCAGCGCCGCGAAGAGTGCATGCGCCTGCGAATTGTTCCACAGCACCGCCGCCTGGCCGGTGCTGGTGATGTAGCTCATGCTGGCCAGCGGGACGGTCGTGAAGCTCACGTCGCTGGGCCGGATTCCGCGCATCTGATTGGCGAGTCCGGTGACGTTGAATCCGTCGTCCACCCTGACCGCGGCCGACGTCGCGGACAGGAACCTGGTCAGCCGGGCCGGGTCCGCCAGCGTGCCGGAGGTGACCGCCTCGCTGAGCAGCGAGGCCAGCAACTGCTGCTGGTTGCTGATCCTGGCCAGGTCCGACAGGGCAAACGAGTGCCGGTCGCGGGCGAACTCCAGCGCGGTGATGCCGCTCACGTGGTGCGTGCCCGCCGACATATTCAGGCCGCTGTAAGCGTCGTCGACCGGGAACTGCAGGCAGACATTCACTCCGCCGAGCGCGTCGATGACCTTGACGAAACCGAGGAAGTTCACCTCGATGTAGTCATTGATCTTCAGTCCGGTGGCTTGCTCCACGGTCTGCACCATCAGCTTCGGGCCACCGATGCCGTAAGCTGCGTTGATCTTGTTCATGCCGTGGCCGGGAATGTCCACCCAGGAGTCGCGCGGCAGGCTCACGACCTGCACGTAACGGTGATCGGCGGGGATATGCGCCAGCATGAGCGTGTCGGAGTTGTGACTCACGTCGTGGCCAACATGCAGCTCAGCTTGCTCACGCGGGGTCAGCCCCGACCTGACGTCGACCCCGGCCACCAGGATGTTTAGCGGTCCGCTGGCGGGTGTTCCCGTCGTCCCGGCGTTGATGCGGCCGATACTGCTGCTGACATAGCTGGTCAGCACCCAGGCGCCGCCTGCCGTCATGAGCACGACGGCAGACAGCGCGCCGACGATCGCCAGCATGGCCCGCTGCTGGCGAGCCTTGCGGCCCGCCGAGATACGTTCCATCAGCTGCCGCTGCGCGAGCGTCGGCCCGGGCCGACGGCGCGAGCCGGGCTGCCGCGCCTTTCCTGACGGCCGCGCGGGATGCGGGCCGCGGCTGGCGGCGTGCGGACCGAGGGGCGGGTCGCTGTGCGGTGCGAAAGTGCCGCCCGGTGGCGGCGGGTACAGGCCGGGCCGGGGCCCTGGAACGTACCGATCGTCGGACCGGCCGCTGGGCAACTGGTCACGGCCGGGCTGCGCGCCGTCGCGGGCCTCAGGCTCTGAGCCCTGGCCGCCGTCCGTGCTGTCGGTCATCAATTCCCCCCGGGATGCCGGTGCGAGCAAGGCTAGCGCGGCCTCGGCCGACAGCGGGGGTCCATCGCCGGCGGGTCGTCAGTTACCCGGCAGGCCGCTCCGGATCGCGGGGCAGCCCGAGCAGCTGCTCGGCGATGATGTCGAGCTGAATGTCGGTGGTGCCCCCGCCTGTGGTCAGTGCCCTGGTCAGCAGCACCTGCCGGGCCCGGTGCGCGCCGTCGGGCTGCCCGGCCGCGGTAACAGGGTCGCCGCTGCCGCCGAGCGAGCCGGCCTCGGCGGACATTGGCCAGCACAGCTCGGCCACCTGCTCGCGTGCCGCATGCCGCATGCCGAGCAGCTTGCGGACGCTGCCCGTCGCGCCGGGCTCGGTGCCCGACAGCTGCTTGGGCGTCACCCGCAGGCCGAGCAGGTCGATCGCGTGTCCCTCCGCAATCAGCTGGCCTAGGCCGGGCAGCGGCGGGCCGTCCGGGAGCTCCACCCGTACCGGCCTGCTCACCCCGAGATGGCGAGCGCGGCGACCCGCTCCTGCCAGCCGGATGCCGGGCCGAGCAGCGAGCGCAGCGACATCGCGCGCCGGTAGTGCAGATGCGCATCGTGCTGCCAGGTATAGCCGACACTGCGGCAGCCTGCTCCGCCGCGGTCAGCATCCGCGCGGACCGGTGCTTGACCGCCTGGAACTGGCCGACTGGCCGGCCAAACTGGTGCCGGACGGCCGGTGAGACCGGCACCAGCGCGACTACCGAGAATGCCCTGCTCGGCCAGAGCGGGAGCGAGGTTCTCCCGGTAGCGCCGCCGCCGCCGTCAGGCCCGTCGACCGCGGCCCGGACGAGCTTCGGGCGGACAGTTGCGCTGCGCCCAGCCGCGCGCCGCCGCCAGCTCCAGATGCTCTTCGGTGAGGCCAAGCGCCGTCGGGTACCTCGTTCGCCGGAGTCAGCGCAGGCCGATATCGACCACTGTAGAACGAGATTCGGTTGCCGGGACTTGCTGGCGGTTCCGGGGATGACGCAGCCGGATAACTTAGGTACTATTGAGTAAGTTACTGGCTGGTAAGGTCGGCTACGCGGATCCGGGGAGGGCCCGATGGGTCACTACAAGAGCAACCTTCGTGACATCGAGTTCAACCTCTTCGAGGTGCTGAAGAGGCAGGAGCTGCTCGGCTCGGAGCCGTATCCCGACATCGACGAGGACACGGCGCGCGGGATACTGGACGAGGTCAACCGGCTTGCCGTCGGCCCCCTGGCGGAGTCGTTCGCCGACGCCGACCGTAACCCGCCGGTTTTCGACCCAGTGACGCACAGTGTCGCGATGCCCGAGAGCTTCAAGAAGTCCTTCGCCGCCTTCATGGACGCCGAGTGGTACCGCCTCGAGCTGCCCGCCGAGCTCGGCGGCACCGGAGCTCCGCGGTCCCTGCACTGGGCGGTTGCCGAGCTGATTCTGGGTGCCAACCCCGCGATCTGGATGTATGCCAGCGGCAGCTCGATGGCACACGCGCTGTGGCGGCTGGGCACTCCCGGGCAGAAGCGGTTCGCAGAGCAGGCGGTCGAGCACAAATGGACCTCCACCATGGCGCTGACCGAGCCGGATGCCGGGTCTGATGTCGGCTCCGGCCGGGCCAAGGCAATCGCCCAGCCGGACGGGACGTGGCACATCGAGGGCGTCAAGCGGTTCATCACCAGCGCCGAGCACGACATGGCCGAGAACATCTTCCACCTGGTCCTGGCCCGCCCCGAGGGCGCTGGCCCGGGCACCAAGGGCCTGTCGATGTTCCTGGTGCCCAAGTACCTGGTCGGACCGGAGGGAGCACTCGGCGACCGCAATGGCGTCTACGTCACCGCGGTCGAGCACAAGATGGGCCTGAAGGCATCGACCACCTGCGAGCTGACCTTCGGCGCCGATCAGCCGGCGATCGGCACGCTGGTCGGCGACGTGCACGAAGGCATCCGGCAGATGTTCGTGATCATCGAGTTCGCCCGGATGCTGGTCGGCACGAAGGCGATCGCGACCCTGTCGACGGGCTACCTGAACGCACTGGACTACGCCAAGACCCGGGTGCAGGGCGGCGACCTGGCCCATCTGGCGGACAAGAGCTCGCCCAGGGTGACGATCACGCATCACCCGGATGTCCGGCGCATCCTGATGCTGCAGAAGGCCTACGCCGAAGGCATGCGCGCGCTGGTCCTCTACACCGCGACCTTCCAGGATGCGCAGCAGCGCGCCGAGGCCAGCGGCGAGCCCGATGAGCTCGCGGCCTCGATGAACGACCTGCTGCTGCCGCTGGTCAAGGGCGTCGGATCGGAGCGCGCCTACGAGCTGCTGGCGCAGTCCCTGCAGACTCTGGGCGGATCCGGCTACCTGCAGGACTACCCGATCGAGCAGTACATCAGAGATGCCAAGATCGACAGCCTGTATGAGGGCACCACGGCTATCCAGGGCTCGGACCTGTACTTCCGCAAGATCGTCCGGAACGAGGGCAAGGCGCTGGGCTTCCTGCTCGAGCAGATCAGGCAGTTTGCCGCCGCCGATTCGGGCAACGGCCGCCTGAAGGCTGAGCGGGCGGCGCTGGCCAGGGCCGCTGATGACGTCGAGGCACTGGCGAATGCCCTGCACGGGTTCCTCGCTGCCAGCCTGGACCAGCCGGACGAGATCTACCGGGTCGGCCTGAACACCACCCGGCTGCTGCTGGCACTCGGTGACCTGGTCATCGGCTGGCTGCTGGGCCGCCAGGCTGAGATCGCACTCGCCCGCCTGGACGAGGCAGGGCCCGGTGGCGCGGCGCCCGGCAAGGCCGACCGTGCCTTCTATGCGGGGAAGGTCGCCGCCGCGCGGTTCTTCGTCGCGACCGTGCTGCCCAGGCTCGCGGTCGAGCGCGAGATCGCCGAGGCCACCACGCTGGATCTGATGGAGCTGCCCGAGGACGCATTCTGAGGCCGCGTCAGATCTGAAACTGGACGGCGGCCCGCGCCCGCCTGATCGGCGTGATGACCTGCTCGATGACCGCGCGGTGGGCGGGGTGATCGCGGTAAGCGCGGTAGCTGTCCGCATCGTCGAAGTCGGCGACCACGGCGAAGTCGAAGTTGCCCGGTGTGATGCCCTCGTCGGGCCCGGCATGGTAGGCGCGCAGCCCGGTCATCAGCGGCGGCAGCTTCTGCAGCTCGGTCACGACCCGCTGCCTCTGCTCGTCGGTAGCCTCGGCCGTCCAGGAGAACAGCACGACATGCCTGATCATGGTCATCCCTTCCGATCCGGGCGGCGCCTGCTCAGGACCAGGCCAGCATGCGCAGCGGGTCCGCCAGCATGGCACCGATATCCCGGAGCACCGCAGAGCCCAGGTCACCGTCGATGATCCGGTGATCGAAGGACAGCGCGAGCGTGGTCACCTTGCGCACGGCCAGCTGGCCCTCGTGCACCCAGGGCGCATCCTTGACCTGGCCGAACGCGAGTATCGCGGCTTCGCCGGGGCTCAGCAGCGGAGTGCCGGTGTCGACGCCGAAGATGCCGACATTGGTGATCGTAATGGTCCCGCCCTGCAGGTCGGCGAGGGCTGCCTTGCCGTTCCTGGCGGTCTGCGCCAGCTGAGCGAGAGCGCGCGCCAGATCGGGCAGCGCCAGCGCGTGGGCATCCCGGATGTTCGGCACGACGAGGCCCCGGTCGGTCGCGGCGGCGATGCCGAGATTGACGTAGTGCTTCACGACGATCTCCTGGGCCGCCTCGTCCCAGGATGAGTTGATCATCGGATAGCGGGCCGCGGCGACCAGCAGGGCCTTGGCGACGAGCAGCAGAGGGGAGACCCGGATGTCGGCGAATTCAGGCATCGCCTTGAGCCGCGTGGTGGCGGCCATCGTCTCGGTGATGTCGATCTGCAGGAACTCGGTCACGTGCGGGGCGGTGAATGCGCTGGCGGCCATCGCCGCGGCAGTGTGCTTGCGCACGCCGCGGATCGCAATCCGCTCCTCGCGCGGGCCGGCCGTCCCCGCGAGGGGCGCTGAGGCCGGGATCGCGGCAGCGCCGTTCACCGCGGGCTCGGCCAGGCCGCCCGCGCCGCCGGCCGCGGCCTGGACGTCGTCGCGGGTGATCGAGCCCTTCGGCCCGCTGCCGGCCAGCGCGGCCAGGTCTACGCCCAGGTCCCTGGCGAGCTTGCGGACCGGCGGCTTGGCCAGGACGGTGACCCGCGCTGGCGGCGGGGCCAGTGCGGCCGGCGGTACCAGCACGGTGGGCGGGGGCGCCAGGCTCGGCGCTGCCGCCGGCGAGTCATGGGCAGCCCCGGCGGCGGGCACGCCGGGCGACGCCGGCACCGGCGCTGGTGGCGCGGCCGGGCCCGCGCGACCCGTGCGTGCCGCCGCCGGCTTCCTCGTCCGCCGGGTTGTTGCGCCGAGCCTCACGCCGTAGCCGACGAGCACGGCCTGGCGCTCTTCCCTAGGCGCGGCGCCGCCCGGCGATCCCGGCTCCGCCGCGGCATCGGCGGGCAGCGCCGGCACCAGATCGCCCGCCCGGCTGCCCGGGCCGGCCGAAGCAGCAGCGGCGCTGACCGTGCTCGGCGCGCTGCCGGCCGAACCCGGCGCGCCGGCGCTGGAGCCCGGCGCGCTGGCGCCGACCTGTACGGAGATGATGGGAGTGCCGACGTCGACGGTGTTTCCCTCCGCGGCGAGCAGATCGGCGACGACCCCCTCGTACGGGCACGGCAGCTCGACGACCGCCTTGGCCGTCTCGATCTCGACGATGATCTGGTTAACGGTCACCTTGTCGCCGGGCTGCACACGCCACCTGACGATGTCCGCCTCGGTGAGGCCTTCTCCGACATCAGGGAGCTTGAACTGCCTGAGCTCTGACATGCCGGCCTCTCAGTACGCGAACGTGCGGTCGACGGCGTCCAGCACCCGGTCCAGGTCGGGCAGGTAGTGCTCCTCGAGCTTGGACGGCGGATAGGGGATGGAGTAGCCGCCCACTCGCAGTACCGGGGCCTCCAGCTGGTAGAAGCATTCCTCGGTTACCCGCGCGGCTACCTCGGCACCGAGACCGCCGGTCACCGCGGCCTCGTGCACGACCACGCACCGTCCCGTCCGCCGGACCGACTCGAAGATCGTTTCGGTGTCCAGCGGCGCGAGCGACCGCAGGTCGATCACCTCCACGGACCGTCCGTCGGCGCGGGCGGCAATGGCCACCTCGGCGCACGTCTTGACCATCGGGCCGTAGCCCAGCACGGTGACGTCAGTGCCGGGGATCAGCTGCCGGGCGCGCTCCAGCGGCAGCGCGCCGGCTACGCCGGCGGCGACGTCGACGTCGGACTTGTCCCAGTACCGTCGCTTCGGCTCGAAGAAGATCACCGGGTCATCGCAGCTGATCGACTGCTGGATCATGGTGTAGGCATCCGCCGGGTCGCCGCAGGCGACGACCCGCAGGCCGGGTATGTGCGCGAACAGCGCCTCGGGCGACTCGCTGTGGTGCTCCACCGCGCCGATGCCGCCGCCGCACGGGATCCTGACGACCACGGGAAGCGTGACGGTGCCGAGGGACCGGTAGCGCATCTTGGCAAGCTGGCTCACGATCTGGTCGAACGCCGGGTAGACGAAACCGTCGAACTGGATCTCGCACACCGGCCGGTAGCCGCGCAGCGCCAGCCCGATCGCGGTGCCGACGATGCCGGACTCGGCCAGCGGGGTGTCGACGACGCGGTCCTCGCCGAAGTCCTTCTGCAGGCCGTCGGTAACCCGGAACACCCCGCCGAGCTTGCCGACATCCTCGCCCATGATGAGGACCTTGGGGTCGTTCTCGAGCGCCTTGCGCAGGCCCTCGTTCAGTGCCCTCGAGAGCGTGAGCGTCGTCATCGCGCTGCCTCCTCGTCGGCGAAGGAGTCCTGGTAGGCGGCGAACTGATCGCGCTCGGACGCCAGCAGCGCGTTGGGCCCGGCGTAGACGTTCTCGAACATCGACAGCGGCCGCGGGCTGGGCATTTCCTGGCAGGCCTTCCTGACCCGCGCGCCGAGCTCGTCGGCCTCCGCGGCCACGGTGTCCAAGAACGGCATGTCCGCCAGCTCAGAGCGGATCAGGTACTGCTTCACCCGCTCGATCGGATCCTTCAGCTTCCATGACTCCAGCTCGGCCGACAGCCGGTACCTGGTCGGGTCGTCGGTCGTGGTGTGCGCGCCCATCCGGTAGGTGAAGGCCTCGATCAGGGTCGGGCCCTGGCCCTCGCGGGCCGCCTGCATCGCCTTCCTGGTCACGGCCAGGCAGGCGAGCACGTCATTGCCGTCGACACGGACACCGGGAAAGCCGAAACCGTGCGCCCGCTGGTACAGCGGCACCCGGCTCTGCCGCTCCAGCGGCTCTGAGATGGCCCACTGGTTGTTCTGGCAGAAGAAGACGACCGGCGCGTTGGTGACCGAGGCCCAGATGAAGGCCTCATTGACATCGCCCTGGCTGGTGGCGCCGTCGCCGAAGTAGGCGATCGCCGCCTCGCCGTCCTCACCGACGGCACCGTCGCGCTGGATCCCCATCGCGTAGCCGGTGGCGTGCAGGGTCTGGCTGCCGATCACGATCGTGTACAGGTGGAAGTTGTGCTCCCTGGGATCCCAGCCGCCGTGACTGACCCCGCGGAACAGCTCGAGCAGCTTCATCGGGTCCAGGCCGCGGCACCAGGCAACCCCGTGCTCGCGGTACGTCGGGAAGGCCATGTCGCGTGGCTGCAGCGCGCGGCCGGAGCCGACCTGGGCGGCTTCCTGGCCGAGCAGCGAAGCCCAGATCCCCAGCTCGCCCTGGCGCTGCAGGGCGATGGCCTCGAAATCGATACGACGGACGAGGACGAGGTCGCGGTAGAGAGCCTTGATCTCCCCGGCGGAGAGATCGAGCGGGTAGTCGGGGTGCCCGGCGCGCTCCCCCTCGGGTGTCAGGAGCTGAACGGTCTCCGCTGATTCCGGCTGGCCCTTATAGCGGCGGGAATCAGGGGAAGCAGCTCGCCCGGCGACATTGACGGCCACGTGCCACTCCTCGCATGGTCAGAACCGGTCACGGGGCTGCCCGCTTCGGTCGTCCGTCGTGTTCCGCTGCGACAGTACCCGGCGCTGCTGAGCTGTGGTCAAGTGCCGCCGTGTGCGCTGTCACTATCGTGACACAAGCACGAATTGGAGTACTGCGACGAGCTTGCGCTGCCGGTATACCCCGCTGTGGCCAGTCGCTGTCGCGTACGCTCCGTGCCGTGGCCAGAGTCGTCGTGGATGTAATGCTGAAGCCCGAGATTCACGATCCCCAGGGAGAGGCGATCGCCGGTGCCTGCCATCGCCTGGGTTTCGGGGAGGTGCTCGGGGTGCGTCAGGGCAAGAGGTTCGAGGTTGAGCTCAGCGAGGAGGCCGGCGAGGCGGGCCTGGCGCGGATCGCGGAGCTCGCGGCCGAGTTGCTGGCCAACCCGGTGATCGAGCAATTCTCAGTCCGCCCCGCGTGATCCGCTCGCGAAGGCTCGTCGTTGAGGCGAATGTGCCGCGACATAGCGACGAAACGCGCTGTAATCACGGGATTTCAGCCGCCCCCCGCTGCCGCCGCCAGCGCCGGGCCGCGGACGTGCGACTTCGAATGATGCCTGCCGGAAGCACACTGTTCGTCCAGAGATCGCCCGAGTTAATGATTACCGCGGCCGCACGTGGGAACGCCTCAGAATGTGATCAGCGTCAACCGGCAACGTGCGGGGGCTGAGGAGCGAATGCGAACTCGGGAGAGGCCGTCTGACGGACCGGCCGCGGATGTTCGGTTTTGCCTCGTGTTTCCGCGCGAGGCGCTGAGCATTCCGGTAATGCGCAGGGTTCTGGGAGACACTCTTATCCGGCTTGGAGTAGACGAGGATTGCGTTGCGGATCTGCTGCTGGCCGTCACCGAAGCATGCACGAATGTGCTGCGGCACGCGGGCAACGGGCGCCGCTATGAGGTAGTCGCCCGGGTCGGCAGGGACCGCTGCCTGGTCGAGGTGCTCGACAGCGGCCGCGGCTTCGACCCGGCCAAGGTCTCGGAGCAGGCGGCCGGCGGCACCCGGCGGCCGCCCGGCCGGCCGTCGATGCGCGGGCCCGCACGGCTGCGCCGTCCGTCCGCGCCGCGGCTCGCCCCGTCGCTGACGGCGCCGATCCTGGGCAGATTCGCCCGTGCCCGGCGCGCCGCCGACGACCAGACCATCGCTGACCTGCCCGAGTCCGGGCGCGGACTGGCGATCATGCGCTCCTGCGTCGACGATGTGACCCTCCGCAGCGGGCCCGGCGAGGGCACAGTGGTATCGCTGCGCAAGCAGATCGAGTGGCGCAGGGATGCGCCGCTGGCCCAGCTGCCTGCCTGGCAGCTCAGGGACGCCGGCTGAGCCGGTAACCTGCGTGCATGCGCCCCCCGCGAGCATGCCGGTGACTGCCAGGGTCGGAGTTGTCACGTTCCCCGGCTCGCTCGATGATCATGATGCCTGCCGCGCCGTGCGCCGCGCGGGCGGCCAGCCAGTGCCGCTCTGGCATGGCGATCGTGACCTGAAGGCCGTGGACGCGGTCATCCTGCCGGGCGGCTTCTCCTACGGCGATTACCTGCGCTGCGGCGCGATCGCACGGTTCGCCCCGGTCATGACGGAGCTGATCCCGGCGGCCAGGGCCGGGCTGCCGGTGCTGGGCATCTGCAACGGCTTCCAGATCCTGTGCGAGGCGCACCTGCTGCCGGGCGCGCTGACCCGCAACGCCGGGCTGCATTTTGTCAGCAAGATCATCCGGCTCCGGATTGAGACTGCCCGGACGCCGTGGACGAGCCAGTACGCGGCGGGTCAGGAGATTACCGCGGTGCTGAAGAGCGGCGAGGGCGCCTACCTTGCCGACGCCGACACGCTCACCGAACTCGAGGCGGCCGGCCGGGTGCTGGCCCGCTACGCCGCAGGCAACCCGAACGGATCAGCCGGCGACATCGCCGGCGTGGTGAGCGAGGCGGGCAACGTCGTGGGCCTGATGCCGCATCCTGAGCACGCGATCGACGAGCTCACCGGCCCGTCGGCGGACGGGCTCGGTTTTTTCGCCTCGCTCGTGCACGCGGTGGCCGCATGAGCCCAGCGGGCAGCCCGGGTGCCGCCGCGAGCCCGCCGCAGGCCCGCCCGCAGCCCGGCCCGGCTGGCAGCCAGGACACGGTCGCGCGCGCGGCCGCCACGCCAGGCCAGCGGCAGCCCTATGCGGCGCTCGGCCTCACCGAGCCGGAGTACGCCAGGATCACCGGCCTGCTCGGCCGCAGGCCCACCGATGCCGAGCTGGCCATCTACTCGGTGATGTGGAGCGAGCACTGCTCCTACAAGTCATCACGGGCGCACCTGGGTCAGCTTGCCGACACCGCAGCGGGCAGCGGCGTGCTGCTGGCCGGCATCGGGCAGAACGCGGGCGTCGTCGACATCGGCGACGGCTACGCGGTCACATTCAAGATCGAATCGCATAACCATCCGTCCTACGTCGAGCCGTTCCAGGGCGCGGCCACCGGCGTGGGCGGCATCGTGCGCGACATCCTGGCGATGGGTGCCCGGCCGGTAGCCGTGATGGACGCGCTGCGGTTCGGGCCCGCGGATGCGCCCGACACCCGCCGCGTGCTGCCGGGCGTGGTGGGCGGCATCTCTTTCTACGGCAACTGCCTTGGCCTGCCGAATATCGGCGGCGAGCTGGCCTTCGACCCCTGCTACGCGGGCAACCCGCTGGTCAACGCGCTGTGCGTCGGCGTGCTGCGGCACGAGGACCTCAAGCTGGCCAGCGCCAGCGGAACCGGGAACAAGGTGGTCCTGCTGGGCTCCACTACCGGGCCTGATGGCATCGGCGGCGCGTCGGTGCTGGCCAGTGCGTCGTTCGGCGGCAACGGCGAGGGCGCCAAGCGGCCCAGCGTGCAGGTCGGCGACCCGTTCATGGAGAAGCTGCTCATCGAGTGCTGCCTGGAGCTGTACGCGGCAGGCCTGGTCGCGGGGGTTCAGGACCTGGGCGCCGCGGGGGTCGCCTGCGCCACCACCGAGCTGGCAGCCGGCGGCGGGGTCGGGATGACGGTCCGCCTGGACGCCGTTCCGCTGCGCGATGCCTCCCTCGGACCGGCCGAGGTCCTGATGAGCGAATCGCAGGAACGCATGATGGCCATCGTCGAGCCAGCCGGGATCGAGCGCTTCATGGCGATCTGCGCGAAGTGGGATGTGCGGGCCACGGTCATCGGCGAGGTCACCGATTCCGGCCGGCTGGAGATGACCTGGCACGGCGCGCAGGTGGTGGACATCCCACCGGGAACCGCGGCCGATGACGGCCCGGTTTATCACCGCCCGGTGGCCCGGCCAGCCAGCCAGGACGAGCTCCAGGCCGACGATCCGGCCGCGCTGCCACGTCCGGGTGCGGCTGCCGGAGCGGACCTCGGCCGCGGCCGGGACGCCGGCCAGGGCGCGCGGCTGCGCGCGGCGCTGCTGTCGCTGCTCGCCTCGCCCGATGCGGCCGACAAGACCTGGGTCACCGAGCAGTACGACTGTTACGTGCGGGGCGACACGGTGCTGGCGATGCCGCAGGATGCGGGAGTCGTCCGGATCGATGAGCAGACCGGCCTCGGCATCGCGCTCGCGACCGATGGCAACAGCCGCTTCTGCCGCCTGGACCCGTACGCCGGGACTCAGCTGGCTCTCGCCGAGGCCTACCGCAACGTCGCCGCCACCGGCGCGCGCCCGCTTGCGGTGACCAACTGCCTCAATTTCGGGTCGCCCGAGGATCCCGCCGTGATGTGGCAGTTCACCGAGGCGGTGCGCGGACTCGCTGACGGCTGCCTGACCCTTGGCATGCCCGTGACCGGCGGGAACGTGAGCTTCTACAACCAGACGGGCGTCGCGGCCATTCACCCCACCCCGGTCATCGGGGTGCTTGGCGTGCACGGCGACGTCCGGCGGCGGCTGTCCATCGGCTTCGGCCAGCCGGGTGCAGCCATCGTCCTGCTGGGCACGACGGCCGGCGAGTTCGGCGGCTCGCTGTGGGCGCACGTGACGCATGGCCACCTCGGCGGCCGTCCTCCGGCGGTCGACCTGGCCGCCGAGCGCGCTCTCGCGGCGGTGCTCACCGCTGCCGCCGCGCGCGGGCTGCTGGCCGCCGCGCATGACCTGTCCGATGGCGGCCTCGGCGTGGCGCTGGCCGAGAGCTGCCTGGCGGCCGGGTCGGGCTGCGCGCTGACACTGCCAGGGGACGCCTTCACAGTCCTGTTCAGCGAGTCGGCGGCCAGGGCGCTGACCGCGGTCACCCCCGGCGCGGAGGCCGAGTTCGCGGCGCTGTGCGCCGAGCACGGCGTGCCGGCCGAGGAGATCGGGACGACGGGCGGTCTTGCGCTGGAGGTCACCGGCAGCTTCGCTATTGCGCTGGACGAGCTGGCGGCCGCGCACCGGGGCACGCTGCCGCGCCTGCTGGGCTGAGACCGGCCGGCGGCGGCCGGCCAGGGTCCGGCGCGGTCCTGAAACGCTCGGCACGAACGTCGGTCAGGACGCCCACCAGAAGGAGATGAGCTGGCGCCATGGCTGCGCCGGCCCGCAGGGCGCCAGGGCCGCGGCGCTATCACCATGGCCCGCCGACGGCATGGCCCCGCCCGCCGACAGGCCCCGGCCGCTGGCAAGGTTGCTGAATTGCCCGTAGTAGTGGCCGCCGGTCTGGATGCCAGTGCCCGCGGTGCGCCAGCGCTGGCTGCGGCCCAGGTCGCACCGGCGCGCAGCGAGCGCCGGAGCGCGCGGCGGCCCGACCGATGCCAGGCACTGCCCGGTCGGCGCGTAGATGAAGATGTAGGTCCCGCCGGCCATCAGGTCAGCCGACCACTGCGGAGCGCCCGTCACCAGCTCGGACGGCGGAATCGGGCCGAATGCGAGTCCGGCCGGGGATATCAGCAGCATCTGCGGCGCCGCCGCGGCCGCCGTGCCGCCGGCCGGCGGGCCGGGGTTGACCAGGCCCGTCGTCTGGATGGTTTGCACCGTGGCCGACAGTGCCCGGACAGACCGGGTGACCCGCGGCCGGGCAGCGACCAGGGAAGCGATGACCGCACCAGCGGCCAGCAGAATAACCACGATGATCCCGGCAATTCGGGGCGTCCAGGAACCGCGGGCCCTGCGGCCGCCGAAATTGCGCTGACCTGGCATAAATGAACGATTACCCGGATCAGGGCGGCCGTGCAGCCCGATGTCAGAAATGCAACAAAGCAAGCAGCGCAACGGGCCGTCCGCGCTGGCCACGCCTGCGCAGCGTGACTGCAGCCCGCGCAGCGTGACCGCGGCCCAGGCGTGACTGCGGCCTGAGCGTGACTGCGGCCCAGCCGGGTGTCTCTCGGTTCGGCAGGTCACACTAGTCCGGCGCCTCATGCGCTAGCGTTCCTGTGCGCTAGCGTTCCCCTCGATGCCGGCCAGACGATCCGATCCCGCGCGGCTGGCCGCCGCGGTCAACGAGCAGCGGGCGGCCCTGGGCGGCGCGCCCTGGACCGGGGCTCAGACGGCCGAGGCCCTCGGTGCCGCGAGCGTGGCGGCCGTGCTCGCGGCGCTGGACGCCGGAGCCGACCCGCAGCGCGCGGCGCTGCGCGCCGCCGTCCAGTACCTGCTGCGCCTGCTCGCTGAGCAGGCGCCCGGCCGGGCAGTGGAAGTCCGCGTACCGCCGCATGCCGCGATTCAGTGCGTGCCGGGTCCCCGGCACACCCGCGGTACGCCGCCGAACGTGGCCGAGACCGATGCCGGCACCTGGATCATGCTGGCGACCGGGCGGATGGCCTGGGCGGCGGCAGTCGGCAGCGGGGCGATGCGGGCCAGCGGCCCGCGGGCGGACCTGTCGGCGTACCTGCCGCTGCCGGGCTATGGCCGGCCGGGTGCCGCAGGTCACTAGACTTAGCTGGTGATCAAGCCCGATGGCCGCCTGAGCGATGATCTGAATCCAGCCGACCGGCCGCCGCGGGACGCGTGCGGGGTATTCGGCGTCTGGGAGCCCGGCGAGGACGTCGCCAAGCTCGCCTACTTCGGGCTCTATGCGCTGCAGCACCGCGGCCAGGAGTCGGCCGGCATCGCCGTCAGCGACGGGTCCCGCATCGTGGTGTACAAGGACATGGGCCTGGTCCCGCAGGTCTTCGACGAGTCGGTGCTGAACACCCTGCGCGGCCACATTGCGGTCGGCCACTGCAGGTACTCCACCAGCGGCTCGTCGGTCTGGGAGAACGCGCAGCCGACTTTCCGGGCCACGCCGTCGGCCAGCCTGGCGCTGGGCCATAACGGCAATCTCATCAACACCCTGGAGCTTGCGGCGCTGGTCGGCGCCGGCCAGGGCGGCGGCGCGGGCCGTGCGACTTCGGACACTGACGTGCTGACCGCGCTGTTCGCCGCGCCCGCGCCGCTGGCCCAGCCGGTCCTGCCGGGGATCCTGCCGGAGAGCCCGGCCAGCCGCGCCGAGAGCCCGCCGCGGCTGGCGGAGCTCAGCCCGGTCGCCTCGTCGGGTATCGAGGAGGGCGCGCTGGCGGCGCTGCCGCTGGTCCGCGGCGCCTTCTCGCTGGTCTTCATGGACGAGCGGACGCTGTATGCCGCCCGTGACCGGCATGGCTTCCGCCCGCTGGTGCTCGGCCGGCTGGACCGCGGCTGGGCGGTGGCGAGCGAGACCGCGGCGCTGGACATCATCGGCGCTTCGTTTGTCCGCGAGGTCGAGCCCGGCGAGATGATCTCTATAGAGGAGCGGGGGGTGCGCTCGCATACCTTCGCCGCGCCCGAGCCGCGCGGCTGCCTGTTCGAGTACGTCTACCTGGCCCGGCCCGATACCGCCATAGCCGGCCGCAGCGTGCACGCGGCCAGAGTCGAGGTCGGCCGCAGGCTGGCCGCCGAGCATCCGGCCGACGCCGACCTGGTCATCCCGGTGCCCGAGTCGGGCACTCCCGCCGCGATCGGCTATGCGCAGGCCAGCGGCATTCCCTACGGCCAGGGCCTGGTCAAGAATTCCTACGTCGGCCGGACCTTCATCCAGCCAAGCCAGACGATCCGGCAGCGCGGCATCAGGCTGAAGCTGAATCCGCTCCGCGACGTGATCGCTGGCCAGCGGGTGGTCGTCGTCGACGACTCGATCGTGCGCGGCAACACCCAGCGGGCCATCGTTGCCATGCTGCGCGAGGCCGGCGCCGCCGAGGTGCATATCCGGATCTCCAGCCCGCCCGTCGCGTGGCCGTGCTTCTTCGGGATCGACTTCGCCAGCCGCGCCGAGCTGATCGCCGGCGGCGCGTCGGCCGACGAGATCAGGCAGTCAATCGGGGCCGACACGCTCGGCTTCGTTTCGCTGCAGGGCCTGATCGAGGCCACGACCGTGCCGGCGGAGCGCCTGTGCCGTGCCTGTTTTGATGGCGACTACCCGGTGCCCGTGGACCTGGCCGAGCAGGGCAAGCACGTGCTGGAGGCGGCGGCCGCGGCGGCCAGCCCGGAGCTGGCATGACCGCGGCAGAGGCGGCCGGACCGGCCGTGCGGGCCGGCCGCAGCTATGCGGGCGCAGGCGTCGACATCGCGGCCGGCGAGCGCGCGGTCGACCTGATGCGCGTCGCGGTCGCCCGCACGAGCCGGCCGGAAGTGGTCGGCGGGCTGGGCGGATTCGCCGGGCTTTTCGACGCATCCAGGCTCCGCCGCTTCCGGCATCCGCTGCTGGCCACCTCGACCGACGGCGTCGGCACCAAGGTGGTGATTGCCCAGCGCCTCGGGCGCTACGACACGATCGGCATCGACCTGGTTGCCATGGTCGCCGACGACCTGGTGGTCTGCGGCGCGGAGCCGCTCTTCATGACCGACTACGTAGTCTGCGGCGCAGTGGTGCCGGAGCGGGTGGCCGCGATCGTGGCCGGGGTGGCGGAAGGCTGCGTCCAGGCCGGCTGCGCGCTCATCGGCGGCGAGACCGCCGAGCACCCGGGCCATCTGGGCCCCGATGACTTCGACCTGGCGGGCGCGGCCACTGGCGTGGTCGAGGCCGGCGAGCTGCTCGGACCTGGCCGGATAAAGCCGGGGGACGCAGTAATCGCGCTGGGCTCCTCCGGCCTGCACTCCAACGGCTTTTCGCTGGTCCGGCACATCCTGGACAGCCCGGACGCCGGGCTGAGCCTGGCGGCCGAACTGCCTGACCTTGGCCGCCCGCTGGGTGCCGAGCTGCTGGAGCCGACGCGCATCTACGCCAGGGATTGCCTGGCGCTGGCTGCTGGCAGCGACATCCACGCGTTCGCGCACGTGACAGGAGGCGGGCTCGCCGCGAATCTGGCGCGGGTGCTTCCGCCGGACGCGGACGCGGTGCTCGACCGGGGCACCTGGAGCCCCCATCCCGTGTTTGGCCTGCTCGCGGAGCACGGCGGCATCGCCAGCGAGGAAATGGAACGAGTCTTCAACATGGGCGTGGGCATGGTCGCCGTCGTCAGCGCCCGTGACAGCGACAAGGCTCTCGGCATGCTCGCGACACGTCACGTGCCCGCCTGGCTGATCGGCGAGATTACCGCTGGCGCGGGCACTGTCCAGCTGTCCGGCCAGCATCCCGGCGCGTCGCAGCCAGCGCCGTCGAAGCCAGCAGCGGCACGGCAGCACGATTAACGGTAGGCCCGCTCGTCCGCGTCCTCGTCGAGGTCGTCGTCGGCCAGGTCGTCGTCGTCTTCGTCGTCGTCCGCAGCGAAGCGGTCCGCGTGGGCGGAGTGATTATCCGCGTCCTGCTGGTCCGTACCGGAACCGATCTCAGCCCGCAGCCGGTCAAGGTCCATGCCTCCGCCGCTGTACTTCAGCTGGCGGGCAACCTTGACCTGCTTGGCCTTGGCTCGGCCGCGCCCCATTGGCTCGACCCCCTCGAACGTACGGGAACCCGGTCCGGGCTCCTGGTCAGCGCACTGATTGCCAGCTCATGTGCACCAATGCTTGCGGGCTTTCTCGCACAGTCAAACTGCCCGCTGTATCTCCTCCGCAGGAGGCACAGCGCGTCCGTTCCTCCGTACAGACATAACCGTACCTGTTTTGCGCGACTGGCGCTTCAGGGCACTGTTACCAGCGGGCATCAGCGGCCAAGCCAGATGCCCCGCAGGCGCCCCACCTCGGAGATTCTCCGCTCGGCGAGACGATCGGCGGCTACCGCGGGAGGCACGCCCTCGTCGTCGGCAATTGCCAGGATCTTCCTTGTTGTGCCGAAGATTTTTTCTGCCCGTGCCTTGGCCCGCTCGAAGTTGAAGCCAGCAAGCTCGTCGGCTACCTGGATCACCCCGCCGGAGTTGACCAGGTAGTCAGGCGCGTAGACGATGCCGTGATCGGCCAGCAGCTTCTCCACGCCCGGATGCGCCAGCTGGTTGTTGGCGCCGCCGCAGATGATCCTGGCGCGCAGCGCGGTGACGGTGTCGTCGTCGATGGCCCCGCCCAGAGCACACGGCGAGTAGACGTCTAGCTGGCCGCTGACCAGGCTGCTCCGGTCGGCGGCCACGGTAACGGCCGGGTAACGGGTGCGCACCCGCTCGACCGCGGCTGTGTTCACGTCATAGACAACTACCCGGGCGCCGTCGGGGATCAGGTGATCAACCAGCCGGTGGCCCACCTTGCCGACCCCCTCGACGCCGACCGTGCGTCCGTCCAGGCTGGTGCTTCCCCAGACGTGCTCGGCAGCGGCCCGCATGCCCTGGAAGACGCCGAAGGCGGTGAGGACCGAGGAGTCGCCGGCGCCCCCGTTTGGCACGGTCCGGCCCGTCACGTAGGCGCACTCCCGGCCCACGACGTCCATGTCGTCGCTGTAAGTGCCGATGTCACAGGCAGTGATGTACCGTCCGCCCAGCGACTGGACGAACCTGCCGTAGGCCCGCAGCAGCGCCTCGGACTTGAGCCGCGCGGGATCTCCGATGATGACGGCCTTGCCGCCGCCGAGATCGAGGCCGGCCAGCGCGTTCTTGTACGTCATCGCCCGGGACAGGTTCAGCGCGTCGGCCAGGGCGGCGTCCTCGCTCGGGTACGGGTAGAACCGCGTGCCGCCGAGTGCGGGCCCGAGTGCGGTGGAGTAGATGGCGATGATCGCCCGCAGCCCAGTCGGCGGATCCTGGCAGAAGACCACCTGCTCGTGCTCTGTCTGCCCGGTTGCGCTGGCGCCTTGTGCATGAGCTACATCAGCGTCGTCAGCGGTCCCTGCCCTGTCGGCGCTCCCGAACACATTCGTCACTGCAGCGACTCCCGGCATCGTGTCCCGTGTCCTCGTTGACCATGGGATCAGGGACCAGAGTATGCCGACAACCCGCTATAGGAGACCGGCCGAGGCGATATCACTACGTACCGGTCTTCTGCTGAGCGCCACAGTATGTCACGATTGGCCATGCTGCCCTGTGCGTCCCGTCTGCGAGCGGAAGGTCCGGTTTCGGCATCTGCCGGGCCGAAGCGGCCGCGACGGGCCGTCGTCGGGGCGTGTAAGAAACGGGTTGCGCCGGGAACCATGCTCTGAGCCGAGCATGTGTCGGGGAACTTCGGACTTCGAAGGAATTCTCCGCCGCCCGCGGCTGCCAGGGGGGAGTGATCAGGCGCATGCGCGCTCCGCAGCAGGAATGGCCCAAGTCTGCCCGCGTGGTACTCGGTTCCGCGGTCCTGGCTGGCACCGGTCCGGTACCGGACCGCCGGCGCCGCTGGGCCCCGCCCCGGATGAG
>CABEEE010000503.1_pt1 | contig 45250 bp, 47 predicted proteins | sample 3423231 | NCBI WGS metagenome assembly CABEEE01 (sample SAMEA5534333, study PRJEB31848) | metagenome | biome: tundra; feature: field; material: soil | place: USA | collected 2013-05 | depth 0.15 m | reverse complement strand
TGCTGCGGGTCGTGCTCGTGCGGAACTACCTCACCGCCGCCGGCGAGCGGGGACGGGAGGTGACCAGACGGCGGGAGGCGAAAGTTGAAGGCCTCCCGCCGGGCAGATCCCGCATCACCTCGGGCCTGCCGGGCGCCGAAGTCGATGGCAAAGGCCACCTGCCCGCAAGGCCATGCCGGCAGCTCCCGGAACCCCGTCCATCCAGCGCGGCACCGACACCATCGTGATGACTTTAGCGAAGGGCATCTGCGGGCCCGGCCCGGTCCGGGCCCAGTGCCCCACCTCGGCTTCCGGGCGCCGCCAGCTCACCGTTCATCCCCGCGAGGCCCAGCTCGCCGCCCGGGCCACCCAGGACACCAGGGACTTCCAGGCCCGATACGCGCTGCGCGCCGGTGTCGAAGGTACCATCCGCCAGGGCGTCGCCGTCACCGGCATGCGGCCGAGGTGCGGATGACGGTGGCCCTAGTAGGGGGAGCTGTCGCGGCTGATGTTCTGCAGCCGGAGCTGGCCGCGGGCGAGGTCCTTGCCTTGCTGGTTGGTTATGGTAATGAGCCAGAGCTGCTGGGTGCGTCCTTGGTAGAGCGGTTCGGCAAGGACGTCGGCGCGGCCGGTGGTGGCGGCACGCAGGAAGTCGCTGGCGTTGTGCAGGCCGACGGCGTACTGCCCGCGTGCGGCGACGGCGGCGGTCGCGCCGATGCTGGCTGCGCTCTCCACGGCGGTGGTATAGACGCCGCCGTGCACGACACCCCAGGGCGTGTAGTGCTCGGGACCCAGGTCGAGGTGGCCCCGCACGCGGGTTCCGCTGACCTCGTCGACGACGAGGCCGGCGGCGGCGACAAAGCGGCTGGCGGCGTCCAGGCTGAGGTCGGGCAAAGCCGAACTGGCGGTGGTCTGGTCGGTCATAATGCTTCTCCTGGGGTGCTGGCGGCGGGTGTGGGCAGGGCGGAACGCAGCGGCGTGAGCAGTCGGTGCGGCTGGCGCAGGGCGGCGCTGACCGGGTCGCTGCGCACAGTCGGGTCGGCGCCGGGTCCGGGGCGCACGCCGAGCTCGCCGGGGCCGGGAACTGTCCGGCAGGTCGGGCAAAGCCCCGTGGGCTCGACGTCGGTTCCGCACCCGGTGTGACTGAAGATCCGCCGCGGCCCGGCGGGCGACCAGTGCTGCTCGCCCCACTGGGCGAGGGCGAACAGCGCGCGCCACAGCGTCAGGGCGCGGTCGGTGAGCAGGTACTCCTGCCTGCCGCCATACGGCTGGCGCTCGAGCAGCCCGGCGGCGACCAGGGCCTGCAGCCGGGCGGTAAGGACGGCCCGCGGCACGTCGAGGTGGGCCTGCAGGTCGGCGAAGCGCCGTACGCCATAGAAGCAGTCGCGCAGCACGAGCAGCGTCCAGCGCTCACCCACGACCTCCAGTGCGCGGGCCAGCGAGCAGTCCTGCCGGAGGTAGTCCTTGCCCAGCGCCATGTCGCCACCGTACAGCGTTTCGGTTCATTCATCGAACTTATCTGCTTGCGCGAGTGCACCAGGTGGAAGGACCGGCCGGCCCTCGTGCTGCTGATCGCTCGCGAGGCGTCTGGCGGGGTGACGGGCTGCTGCAGGTGTTCGTCCGCACGCGACGGCCGGTGTCGCGGTGATGGACCTCGGGGCCGACAGCGGCGCCGACCTCATTGCGGCGCTCGCCGACATGCCGCCTGCCGACGAGCGCCGGCGGTACGCGCAATCCGCGCTAAAGCCTCTGAGCAGGTTGCCACTGGGGGCGCCTACATCGCCAGAAATGGCGATCCTGGAAGGGCCGGGAACGGTGACGGACACAAAGCCAGCTGGGAGCTTGAGCCAGGTACGGACGGGCCTCGCCCCGGCCGGGCTGACGGCGGTTATCTGGGTGATCATCGGCTACCTGCTGGTGATCACCATCCTGGCGACCCAGGTCGGCCGCCTCGGCGACATGTTCGGCCGAGCGCGGATGTACGAGGCGGGTTCCTGATCTTCATCGTCGGTTCCGCGCTGTGCGCACTGGCCTTCAACGAGGCCTCGATCGTGGCGTTCCGGGGTGCTGCAGGGCTTTGGCGGGGCGCTGGTCACGGCCAACTCAGGCGCGGTCATCGCCGACACCTTCCCGGCGGAGCGCCGCGGCCGGGCCTACGGGTTCAACTCGATCGGCCGGAGCCTTGGCGCGGTCATCGGCATCGTCATCGGCGGGGTCATCGTCACCTACTTCTCGTGGCGATGGATCTTCTGGATTAACGTGCCGATCGGCGGCGTCGCCCTCCTGGCCGCCGCCAGGGTCCTGCACGATCGCGGCGAGCACCAGCGCAGGAAGATCGATCTGACCGGAATGCTGACACTAGGACTCGGGCTGTTCGGCGTCCTGTGGGCCATGACCAAGCTCACGGCCTCGCCGGTCGATCCGGCACTGCTCGGCTACCTGATCGGCGGGATCATCGTGCTCGGCATCTTTGTCGCGGTCGAGCACGCTACTCCCGAGCCGATGCTCGACCTGTCGATATTCCGGATCCCCACGATGACGCCATCGCTGCTCGCCTCGCTCTTCCAGGCCCTCGGCAGCTTCGCCGTGCTGTTCTTCGTGATCATGTACCTGCAGGGCGGCAGGGGCCTTCGCTCCATCGACGCGTCCCTGCTGCTGGTGCCCGGCTACGTGGTCGGCGGCTTCGTCGGCCCCTGGATCGGCCGGATGACCGACAAGATCGGCCAGTGCGGCTAATCCTGCGTCCAGTGCGGGCGGTGGAACATCCTGCCGAGGCGCTCATGCAGGGAATCTCCTGCCTCCTTGAGCGCATCGACGTGGTACACGGGGGAGCCCTCGGGCGGCGGCAGCTGGGCGGCCTGCGCGTCGTCAATGCTGCACCGGATCGAGATGGTCGTGATCCGCTCGACCTGGTCGGCGTCGATGAAGCGCAGGCCGGAGGTCGTGGTGACCACGATGCCGTCGAAGACATCCAGCTCGGGCACCTCGAGCACGTGCTCGAGCGTGCCGATCTCAGTGCCGCTGGCACTGATCACTGGCGTGCCGACAACTGCTGCCTCGTAAGAAATAGCCGTATCGTCGTCCATATCGGCCTCCGCGGAAAGGCGGCTGGTGATGGTTCCGGAGATCAACCTAGTCGACCCCGACGTCTATCAGCGCTGCGGCGCTCCGCACGAAGCGCTGCGCTGGCTTCGCGAGCACGCGCCCGTGTTCTGGCATGCCGACGGCGGTGTCCCCGGCTGGCCAGGTTTCTGGGCAGTGACCCGCCTGGCGGAGATCGAGGAGGTCTCACGGAATCCGGACGCCTTCTCCTCAAGCCGCCGCCTCGCGACATTCGCCGAGAGTTCGGACTCCGCGATGGAGCTTCAGCGCCTGATGATGCTGAACATGGACCCGCCGCGGCACACTCGGCAGCGTGGCTTTGTGAACCAGGGCTTCACGCCGCGCATGATCGGCCGGCTGGAGAAGCACATCAGGGAGATCTGCGAGGGGCTGATCGACGACGTCGCACTGCGCGGCGCGGCCGAATTCGTCCGTGACATCGCCGCGCCGCTGCCGTTGTATGTGATCTGCGAGCTGATGGGCGCACCAGCAGCGGACCGGATGAATCTCTTCGCTCTCTCGAACCGGCTCGTCGGCTTCGACGACCCCGATTTCCGGACCGGGCCCGGCGAGAATGCCATGACTGCGGCAATGGAGATGTACGCCTACGGGCACGACCTTGCCGCACAGCGCCGGGAGCAGCCCCAGGACGACATCGTCACGCGGCTGCTCCAGCCGGACGACGCGGGCGAGGTGCTGTCTGCGGACGAATTCGACATGTTCTTCCTGCTGCTGGTGGTCGCGGGCAACGAGACCACCCGCAACGCTGCCGCGGGCGGCATGCTCGCCTTCTTCGAGCATCCTCAGCAATGGCAGCGGCTGCTAGCCGATCCTGGCCTGATTCCCGCCATGGCGGAGGAGATCGTCCGGTGGGTGAGCCCGGTGAACATACTGCGCAGGACAGCGGCGCGCGACACCGTGCTCGGCGGGCAGCGGATCGCCGAAGGCGACAAGGTGGTTCTCTTCTACAGTTCGGCCAACCGGGACGAGGACGTGTTCGAGCATCCCTTCGCCTTCGATATCGGCAGGGATCCGAACCCGCATGTCGGCTTCGGCGGGGGAGGGCCGCACTTCTGCCTGGGCCGGCACCTGGCGGCTCTCGAGCTGCGCGTGCTCTTCGAAACCATTGCTGAACGAATGCCGGGCGTCAGACTGGACGGCGAGGTTCGCAGGCTCCGGTCCAATCTCATCAACGGCATCAAGGACATGCCAGTACGTTTTGACCCGCTGCCGCCCCGGCGCTGACCGGCCGGGCGGGCCGGGGGAGTCACCATCAGGCCGGGTCGCAGCGGGCGCGCCGCAGATGAGCCTAAGAAGCATCCAGGCGCCACCAGTGCGCGGCCAGGGCGTCGAGCGAGTGCACTGGCGGCACGGGCAGATTCTGCAGTCCCGGGTTCTGCAGGTACCGGGGAGGCCTGACAGCGACCATTCCCCGCCCGGACCGGCAGTGGCCAGGAGGTGCTCGCGCATGACCTCCGTGTGCAGGAGCATGCCTGATCGTGGTAACGCTGGCGCGGCGAAAGCAGCGGGGCGCTGGCGCGACGTCATCGCCTCGGACCTGACGGGACCGGAAGGCGTGCATCCAGGGCGCCGTATAAATTCTACTTAACATAATGCTCATTATCGGCACTCATTGACGGATCGGAGGGACGGTCTCCTGGTCAATGCCGGAGCGAGCCTGCCCGGCTATACCGGCGGCAGCCGTCTCAAGATCTCCTGCAGTGTTTCCCTAATAGCCGCGACGTCGGTCTTGAGCACCGCGACGTCAGCGGCGAGGTCGGTGAGCATGCGCGAATGCCGGTCCTGCGTCTTGTGGATTCTGGCTAGGTCAGCCCTCAGCTCGCGCTGACTCGCAGCAAACGCCTCTGCCTGGCCTGGCCCCGACCATGTCTCCAGCCTGTCTACGCGCACCTCTAGTGCCCTCACGCGTTCTTCAGTGGAAGCCACGCCGGCGATGCTAGGGCCGACGTCTGACAGAACTGCATAGTTCCACCGGCGGGCGTTGGCATCAAGCGGATGCGGTTATTCACGGAGTCCTGGTCGTGCCCGGGCGCTCGGGCATAACCAGGCGGTCGGTTAGCCCCACACGGGTGTGGAACTGCACCAGTGGCCGAAGTCGGAGCACTGCCTGCCGCCTGGCAACGCCGGCCTAGACCTCCGCCATGGCCTGGGCGAACTGCGCGGCGTACAGCCGCGCGTACGCGCCGCCCGCGGCCAGCAGTTCCGTGTGCGTGCCGTACTCGACGATCTTCCCGGCCTCCATCACCAGGATGACGTCGGCGTCGCGGATGGTGGACAGCCGGTGCGCGATGACGAAGCTGGTCCGCCCGTGCCGCAGTGAGTTCATCGCCCGCTGGATCAGTACCTCGGTCCGGGTGTCCACCGAGCTCGTCGCCTCGTCCAGGATGAGGATGGCGGGCTGGGCCAGGAACGCGCGGGCGATCGTGATCAGCTGCTTCTCCCCCATGCTCACGTTCGAGCCCTCTTCGTCGATCACGGTGTCGTAGCCGTCCGGAAGCGTGCGCACGAACCGGTCGACGTAAGTAGCACGAGCCGCCTCGATAATCTGCTCGCGCGACGGCGCCTGCGCCCCGTAGCCGATGTTGTCGGCGATCGTGCCGCCGAACAGCCAGGCGTCCTGCAGCACCATCCCGGTCAGCGCGCGCAGATCGTCGCGGGTCATGGCGGCGATGTCGACGCCGTCCACGGTGATCTGGCCGCCGCTGACCTCGTAGAAACGCATCAGCAGGTTCACCAGCGTGGTCTTGCCCGCGCCGGTCGGCCCGACGATCGCGACGGTCTGGCCGGGCTCGACGCTGAGCGACAGGTCATCAATCAGCGGCACGTCCGGCGCGTAACGGAACGAGACGTCGCGGAACTGCACCCGGCCGCGGACAGCCACCGGACGCTCAGGCTGCGCCGGGTCGGGCGACTGCTGGTCGGCGTCCAGCAGCGCGAAGACGCGCTCGGCCGATGCCACGCCGGACTGCAGCAGGTTCGCCATGCTCGCGACCTGGGTCAGCGGCTGGCTGAACTGCCGCGAGTACTGGATGAATGCCTGCACGGCGCCGAGCGACAGCGCGCCCGAGGCGACCTTCAGCGCGCCGACGACCGCCACCAGGACGTAATTGAGGTTGCCGATGAACATCATGGCGGGCTGAATCGTGCCGGAGATGTACTGCGCCCGGAAGCTGGACTCGAACAGCTTGTCGTTGTGCTCGGTGAAGGTGCGCATGGCCTGCTCGCTCTGGCCGAAGACCTTGACCAGCGCGTGCCCGGTATACATCTCCTCGATGTGGCCGTTGAGCTTTCCCGTCGTCGACCACTGCCGGACGAACTGCGGCTGGGCGCGCTTGCCGATCTGCGCCACCACCAGCACCGAGGCCGGGACTGTCACCAGCGCGATCAGCGCCAGCAGCGGCGAGATCCAGAACATCATCGCCAGCACGCCCACGATGGTCAGCAGTGAGGTCACCACCTGGCTGAGGGTCTGCTGCATCGACTGCGCCAGATTGTCGATGTCGTTGGTGACCCGGCTGAGGATTTCCCCGCGCGGCTGGCGGTCGAAGTAGCTCAGCGGCAGCCGGGACAGCTTGGCCTGGACCTGCTCGCGCAGGGTGAACACCGAGCGCTGCACGACGGTCGTGACCACCCGGCCCTGCACCACGCCGCAGACCGCAGCGGCGAGGTAGATCACCAGGACGATGCCCAGTATCCGCCCGACCTGCCCGAAGTCGATGCCCTGACCGGCCACCAGGTGCATCGCGCTGAGCATGTCGGCCTGCGTACCGCGGCCCTCCCGGCGCAGGTGCGCCACCAGCTCCGACTTGGACACCCCGGCCGGGATCTTGCTGCTGACCACCCCGCTGAAGATCAGGTTGGTGACCTCGCCCAGCAGCCTCGGGCCGAGCACCGAGCAGGCGACGCTGGCCGCCCCGAGCGTCAGGCCCGCGGCGATCCGGGGCCGCTGCGGCCCGAGCATGCGCAGCAGTCGGCGGCTGGAATCGCTGAAGTTCAGCGGCTTCTCGGTCGACATGCCGCCCATGAACGCGGCGGGCCCTCGGCCCGGGCCCATGCCAGGCGGCGGCCCAGGGCCGCGGCGCGGAACCGGCCGCTCCCCCGCGCCGTCACTGCCCGGAGTGCTGCCCGGAGTGCTCATGCTGCTTCCTCCTCGGTCAGCTGGGACAGCACGATCTCCCGGTAGGTGTCGCCGCCGCGCATCAGCTCGTCGTGCGTACCGGTGGCCACGACCCGGCCCGCGTCCAGGACGACGATCCGGTCGGCATGCCGGATGGTGGCAACCCGCTGGGCCACGATCACCACGGTGGCGCCGGCCGTCGCGCGGGACAGGGCGGCGCGCAGCGCGGCATCGGTGGCGTAGTCCAGCGCCGAGAAGGAGTCGTCGAACAGGTAGATCTCCGGCCCGTGCACGATCGCGCGGGCAATCGCCAGCCGCTGACGCTGGCCGCCGGAGACGTTGGTGCCGCCCTGGGCGATCGTCGCGTCCAGCCCGCCGGGCATCTGCGCCACGAAGTCACGCGCCTGGGCGATCTCCAGCGCGCGCCACAGCTCCGCGTCGGTCGCGTCCGGCTTCCCGTAGCGCAGGTTCGAGGCGATCGTCCCGGTGAACAGGTACGGCTTCTGCGGCACCAGCCCGATGGCATCGGACAGCACCCGCGGATCGAGCTGCCGGACATCGACGCCGTCGATGAGGACGGCGCCGCCGGTCACGTCGAACAGTCGCGGGATGAGGCCGAGCAGGGTGGTCTTGCCGCTGCCGGTGCCGCCGATGATGGCGGTGACCTCGCCGGGAGGCGCTACCAGGCTGATGGCGTGCAGCACCGGTTCCTGCGCGCCCGGATAGCGGAACTCGGCGTCGCGAAGCTCCAGCCGCCCCCGCGTCGCCGGCAGGCTCACTGGCCGCTCCGGTGGCTCGACATCGGACTCGGTGTCGAGCACCTCCACGATGCGCTCGGCGCAGACCTCGGCGCGCGGCACCATCATGAACATGAACGTCGCCATCATGACCGACATGAGGATCTGCATCAGGTAGGTGAGAAACGCGGTCAGCGCGCCGATCTGCATGCCGCCGCTGGCCACCCGGTGGCCGCCGAACCACAGCACCGCGATGCTGGACATGTTGAGCACCAGCATGACGGCCGGGAACATCAGCGCCATCAGCCGCCCGACGCCCACCGAGACATCCATGAGCTCGGTGCTGGCCCGGCCGAAACGCTGCCGCTCGCGCCGGTCCCGGACGAACGCCCGGATTACCCGCACGCCGGTGATCTGCTCGCGCAGCACCCGGTTGATCTGGTCGATCCGTACCTGCATCTGCCGGAACAGCGGCCGCATCCGGGCGATGATCAGGCTGACGATGATGCCCAGGACCGGGACGGCGACCAGCAGCAGGGCCGACAGCGGGACGTCCTGGTTGAGCGCCATGATGATGCCGCCCACGCACATGATCGGCGCCGACACCATCATGGTGAAGGTCATCAGCGTCAGCATCTGGACCTGCTGGACGTCGTTGGTGGTCCGGGTGATGAGCGACGGCGTCCCGAACCTCCCCACCTCCCGGGCAGAAAAATCCTGGGCCCTGCTGAACACGGCAAAGCGCACGTCCCGGCCGAGGGCCATCGCGGTGCGGGCGCCGAAGTAAACAGCCCCGATCGAGCAGAAGACCTGAACGAATGTCACGACGATCATGATGCCGCCGGTGCGCACGATGTAGTGCGTATTGCCGGTGATCACGCCGTTGTCGATGATGTCGGCGTTCAGGGTCGGCAAGTAGAGCGTCGCCAGGGTCTGCACCAGCTGCAGCGCCACCACCAGCGCTATCGGCGTGCGGTAAGGACGCAGCTGCGCCCGCAGCAATCGGATCAGCATGAGAACTCGCTTGCGGTAGTCAGGGCGCCGTCGCGGCCCGGTGCCGTCGCGGCTGGCAGCCCGTCGCTGAGGGCGCGCAGTGCACGCCGGATCAGCGGCGCGAGCGCGGTCGGCGGGTCGGCGAACAGCCAGCGCTCCATGGCCACCTGCGTCGCGGCCGTGACGGCGCCGGCGATGACCCGCGGAAACATGTCGGTGCCCGCTTCGGTTCCGGTCCGCTCGGCGATCGCGCCGGCCAGCGCGTGCTGCATCACGTACTGGGATTTGAGGTACTCGCCCCGAAGGGCCGGCGACCGGATAACCGCCCGCACGCCCATGATCCAGTCCTTGTCGGGCGCCTGGTCGGCCGGCGCGTGCTGCTGCAGGACCGCGTGGGTGATCGCATCCCACAGCGGCTCATCGGCAGGCCGCTCGCGTAGCGTCGCGCCGATCAGCCGCCCCCGGTCCATCGCCAGCGCGCAGATGGCCTCGTGCTTGCTGGCGAAATAGTTGTTGAACGTTCGCGTCGACACTCCGGCCTGCGCGGCGATGTCCTCGACGAGCACGTTGTCCAGGCCGCGCTCGATCGCCAGGCGCATCGCGGCAATGCCCAGCGCCCGGCGGGTCGCCAGTTTCTTGCGCTCCCGCAGCCCCTCGGGCTGGCAGTCATCAATGGGGGTTTCGCTCACGGGATGCACGATAGCAAGAAAAGCTGCTCCTCACGCATATTTTCCTATCAGGCAAAAATTTCGCATCGGCTAGCGGTTTCCCGACGCCATCTTCTCTGCCAGGGCTCGCAGAGATCCATGTCGCTTTCTCGCTAGACCAGGCCGAGTCAGACCGCAGATGCTGTTTGCATGCACCAGGACGTGGAGCAGTGCGTGCGGGCGGTCCAGTCGAAGGATGCCCGTTTCGATGGCTGGTTTTTCACCGCAGTTGTCACAACGGGCATTTACTGTCGGCCTAGCTGTCCCGTCGTGCCGCCGAAACCGGAGAACATGCGGTTCTATCCCAGCGCGGCCGCCGCCCAGCAGGCCGGGTTCCGGGCGTGCAAGCGGTGCCGGCCCGATGCGAGCCCCGGCTCGCCGGAATGGAACGAGCGCGCCGACCTGGTTGCCAGGGCGATGCGCCTGATCGCCGACGGGATCATCGACCGCGACGGCGTGCCGGGCCTGGCGGCCAGCCTCGGCTACAGCGTCCGCCAGGTGGAGCGGCAGCTCCGGGCCGAACTCGGTGCCGGGCCGCTCGCGATCGCCCGGGCGCAGCGGTCCCAGACGGCCCGGCTGCTGATCGAGACAACCTCGCTGCCGATGGCTGGCGTTGCGTTCGCCGCGGGGTTCGCCAGCATCCGGACGTTCAACGACACGGTACTCGAGGTGTTCGCGCTGGCGCCGACGGAGCTGCGCCGCCGGGCCGGCAGCGGCAGCCGGGGCGCGCCCGGCGTGCTGACGCTGCGGCTGCCGTTCCGAGCGCCACTGTGCCCCGACAACCTGTTCGGCCATCTCGCGGCGACCGCCGTGCCGGGCGTGGAGGAATGGCGCGACGGGGCCTACCGGCGCAGCCTGCGGCTGCCGCACGGTCCCGGCATCGCCGCGCTGCGGCCAGGGTCCGAGCACATCGGCTGCCAGCTCGCGCTGACCGACCTGCGGGACCTGTCCATAGCGATCAGCCGGTGCCGGCGCCTGCTCGACCTGGACGCCGACCCGGTGGCCGTCGATGACCTGCTGCGCGGCGACCCGGTGCTGGCGCCGCTGGTCGCCAAGGCGCCGGGGCGCCGGGTGCCCAGGACCGTCGACGCGCGGGAGCTCGCCATCCGGGCTGTCCTCGGCCAGCAGGTCTCCACCGCCGCGGCGCGGACCCACGCGGCCCGGCTGGCCGCTGCTCACGGCGAGCCGGTCGACGACCCGGCGGGCGGCCTGACCCGGCTGTTCCCGAGCATGACGGCGCTGGCGGCGGCCGATCCGGCCAGCCTGGCGCTCCCCCGCGCCCGGCGCGCGAGCGTGACGGCGCTGGCGGGCGCGCTCGCCGCGGGCATCATCGACCTGGGCGTCGGAACCGACTGGCACGAGGCACGGCGCAGGCTCTCCGCGCTGCCCGGGCTCGGGCCGTGGACCGTCGAGACAATCGCGATGCGCGCGCTGGGCGACCCCGATGCGTTCGCCCCGGCGGATCTGGGCGTCCGCGCCGCCGCGGGCCGGCTGGGGCTGCCGGCCGCCCCCGCCGCCCTGACCGCCCGCGCCGCCGCCTGGCGGCCGTGGCGCGCCTACGCTGTGCAGTACCTGTGGGCGACCGGCGAGCACGCCGTCAACCGCCTCCCGGCCGCTGCAGGCATCTCCGCATCTCCTTCGATTTCCGCAACTACTGCAACTTCCGCAACCGAGCAGAAGGACCTGTCATGACATCTGCCGCGCTGGCCGCCCGCCGGTCGCACACCATCGTCGACAGCCCGATCGGGCCGCTGACTCTCGTGGCGGCCGGCCCTGACCTGGCCGGGGTCTACCTGAGCGAGCATCGGCATGCGCCCGCGCCGGAGGTCTTCGGCGCCCGCGACCCCGGCCCGCTCGCCGAGGCGGCGCGCCAGCTCGGGGAGTATTTCGCGGGCGGCCGCACCGAGTTCACCCTGGAGCTCACCCTGGACGGCACTGCCTTCCAGCAGCGCGTCTGGACGCAGCTGCAGGCCATCTCGTATGGCCAGACGATCTCATACGGTGAGCTGGCCCGCCGGATCGGCCAGCCGGCCGCCAGCCGCGCGGTCGGCCTCGCGAACGGCAGGAACCCGGTTTCCATTATCGTGCCCTGCCACCGCGTCGTGGGCGCCGACGGCCGTCTCACCGGGTACGGCGGCGGCCTGGCGCGCAAGCAGTACCTGCTCGGCCTTGAGCAGCGGGTCAGCGGCCGGATTATCGTCTGAGGCTCTCGACTCGTTGATCGTGAAGGGCTTCCTGCGGTATTTGCGGAAAACTCTCCACGATCATGGAAGTCCGGTTAGCTAGCGCGGGTGCGCGGCAGCCGCCTGCTTTACCCTGAGGGGGCCGAAACGGGCGGCCGCGTCGCTGCGGACGGCAGGTCTCGAGCACCAGGGCTCGAGCAGAACGGGAAGGCCTACGGTGACCAATGACGTGGGCGGTACCAGCGAAGGGCAGGCGGCCCAGTTCGACACCGGAGTGCCGCACTCAGCCCGGATCTGGAACTACTGGCTGGGCGGCAAGGACAACTTCGCCGCCGACCGCGGCGTCGGCGAGCACGTCAAGCAGATCTTTCCCGGCATCGTCCGGGCCGCCCGCGCGCAGCGCGACTTCCTTGCCAGGGCGGTCCGGTACTTGGCGGCCGAGGCGCAGGTCCGCCAGTTCCTTGATGTCGGGACCGGCCTGCCGACGGCGGAGAACACCCACGAGGTCGCCCAGCAGGCGGCCCCCGAGTCACGGGTCGTCTACGTCGACTACGACCCGATCGTGCTGGCGCACGCCCGCGCGCTGCTCACCAGCACCCCTGCTGGTGCTACTGACTACATCGAGGCGGACCTGCGCGATCCCGGCCGGATCCTGGAGTCCGCGGCCCGCACCCTGGACTTCAGCCAGCCCGTCGCGCTGATTCTGCTGGGCATCCTGGGGCACGTCAGCAGCTACGACGAGGCGCGGTCGATCGTGCGCCGCCTGACCGGCGGCCTGACGGCCGGGAGCTACCTGGTGATCGCAGACGGCGCCAGCGTCAGCGAGGCGGGCAACGAGGCCCAGCGGCAGTACAACGAGGGCAGTCCCGTCGCCTACTATCTGCGCAGTCCCGGGGAGATCGCCGGGTTCTTCGCTGGCCTGGAGCTGACGGAGCCCGGCGTGGTCTCGTGCTCGCGGTGGCGGCCAGCTCGCACCGCGCTCGTCGACGCCGACGAGGCCGCGGTGTTCGGCGGCGTGGCCCGCAAGCCCTGATCGCTCGCGTCTATCATCGGCGCATGCCAGGCAGCTTCTACCACCTGGTCATCGACTGCCGCGACCCCGGCTCGCTCACGCGCTTCTGGGCGGCTGCGCTGGGCCATCGGGCCTGATGGAACGCCAGGACGCCGCGATCGTCGGCGCGGACGAGCGCAGCTACCCGGGCCTGTGCTTCCTCAGGGTGCTCGAGGGCAAGGTCGTCAAGAACCGGCTGCGCATCGACCTGAGCGCAGATCCGGGGACCAGCCGGGACGCGGAGGTGGATCGGCTGATCGCGCTCGGCGCGACCAGGCCCGGCGTCGGTCAGGGTCCCGAGGCGGCCTGGGTGGTGCTTGCTGATCCGGAAGGCAGCGAGTTCGGCGTGCTGCGCAGGCACGAGACGCTGATCGACTACCCGCTGTCAGGCCGCGAGCGAGCTGACGACGGCGTCGATGTACCGGCGCAGCAGGCTCCCGTCACCGTCATGGGTCGGATTGACCTCGGTCAGCACCAGGCCGGCGAACGACGGATGCGCCCGCAGCACGCGCAGGCAGGCGACCGCATGCTCGAGCCGGACGCCCGAGCCGTAGTGCGGGAAGTTGCCGAGCGGCAGGTCGCCGGAGTCGATCAGGTCCACGTCGACGTGCACGACGATCGGGCCGCTGGCGGCCTCGATCGCGGCCAGCGCCCGCCGCGCGGCGCCGGCCGGATCGGCGATCAGCTCCGGGGCCTCCTGGAAGCTGACGCCCAGCTGCGCGAGCCTGGCGCGGCCGCGGTCATCGGTCTCCCGCGGATCGGAGCCGACGATGGCCAGCCGGCCCGGCTCGAGCAGCGGGAGCGTCCCGGCCAGCCCGGCAAGCTCGGGGGCACCGCCGCCGAGCAGGTGCGTGACCCCCATCGAGTCGAAGATCCCGGAGCCGCCGTCGTCCGGGCTGCCGAGGTCGGCGTCACCGTCGACGTAGACGAGGCCGACGTCGCGATGGCGCCGCCGGAATCCGGCGATCACGCCGAGCGTGATCGTGCAGTCGCCGCCGACCACCAGCGGCAGCCAAGCGCCTGCTGCGCTGTCTACTGCTGCGCCGCCTAGTGCGTCGGCCACTGCGTTCGCTACCTCGTCGGCCACCCGCACGACAGCGGGTAGGCTGCGGCGGCCGGGGTTGTCATGGTCAACGGCGAACACGGCGCCCGGCAGGTTCCCGGCGTCGTGAACGGACTCCCCTGCGGCGGCCAGCCGCGGCAGCAGTCCGGCCGCGCGCAGCGCGTCCGGCGCCCGCTCCTGACCCGCGTGATGCGCGCCGGCACTGCTCGGCACCCCGATCATCGTCCAGTCAGCCATCCGCCCTCCTTGCAGCCGTCACCGCGCGGTCATCACCACCATAACGAATTAGCCGGTGACGATCCGAGAAGGACAGGAGTCGGCGCGCAACCATCTTGAGCACATGGCCGGTGCCGCGACAATGGCCGGTCTCACCCGGCCCTCACCCTGCCATCACCCCCGCATCTCCCGGCCAACGGCGTGCGGGGTGGCTCCCGGGGTGCGTCCGCGCGTTACGGTGCTGTACAGAAAGTCCCACCATGCGGGACCTGGAGCGGATCCGGTACCGGCGACGCGGGGAAAGAGAGATGGACAGTGCAGCCCACGGCAACCTGGGCGAAGAGCCGAATAGCTTCATCGGCCGCGAGCGAGAGCTCGACGAGCTGCGCAAGGTCGCGGCATCGGCCCGTGCCCTGACGCTCTGCGGGGCGGGCGGCATCGGTAAGACGCGGCTGGCCCTGCACGTGCTCGCCGCGCTGGCCGATGACTTTCCCGACGGGGTGTGGTTCGTCGAGCTTGCCGACGTGCGACAGCCCGATCTGGTCGTCTCGCGGATGTCCTCCGTCATCGGCATCGCCGAGGAGCCGGGACGCCCGCTGCTGGACACGCTTGCCGATGCGCTCAGGCCGCGGCGGGTGCTGCTCGGGCTGGACAACTGCGAGCACATCATCGATGCGTGCGCGCGGGTCTGCCAGCGCCTGCTGGCCAGCGCGCCGGGCCTGCGGGTAGTCGCGACCAGCCGAGAGCCGCTGCGGGTGGCCGCCGAGACCGTATGGCAGGTGCCGCCGCTCTCGCTGCCCGATGCCGCCGATGCCGCCGTCGGCCCCGAGGAGCTAGCCGGCTCCGACGCAATCCGGCTGTTCGCCGACCGGGCTGCTGCGGCCAACCCTGGCTTCGTCCTGGGCCCCGCGAACGCTGCGGCTGTGGCCGCGATCTGCCGGGCTCTCGATGGCCTGCCGCTGGCGATCGAGCTGGCCGCGGCCTGGGTCCGGGTGCTGTCGGTGGAGCAGATCTCGGCCCGGCTGAGCGACCGGTTCCAGCTGCTGACCAGCGGCGAGCGGACTGCGCCGCCACGCCAGCGAACGCTGCGGGCCGCGATCGACTGGAGCCATGATCTGCTGACCGCGGTCGAGCAGGTGCTGCTCAGGCGGCTGTCGGTCTTCGCGGGCTGGTCGCTGGAGATGGCTGAGACCGTGTGCTCCGGTGATGACCTGCCCGCCAGCGAGATCCTCGACCTGCTGACGGCGCTGGCGGATAAGTCACTTGTCGTGGTCGAGGGCGAAGTGCTCGGCCAGACCCGGTACCGGATGCTGGACACGATTCGCGGCTACGCAGCGTCGCGGCTGGCCGAGGCCGGGGAGGCCGGCAGGCTGGAGCAGCGGCTGCGTGACTACACGCTGCGGGTGGCGGAGCGGTCGATGCTGGTGGGGATGTCGCTGGTCCGGGCTCCCTGGTCGGCGCGAGTGGATGTCTTCCGCCGGTTCGATGTCGACGCGGACAATATGGGCCAGGTGCTGAGCCGCTGCCTGGCGCGGCGCGACGCGGAGACGGGACTGCGAATCTGCACGGCGGTGCGGCCGTGCTGGATCGTACGCGGGCTGTTCGCTGAGGGCAGTGAGTGGCTCGACTCTTTCCTGGCACTGGACGTACCGGACGTACCCGAGGCGGTGCGGGGCCCGGCCCTCATCGGCCGGGCGCAGCTTGCCCTGGCCAGCGACCCCGCCCGGGCCGAGGCGGACGCGATGGCAGGCCTGGAGCTGTGCTGGGCGGCAGGCGAGGAATTCTGGATTGCGCAGGCGCTGAATCTGCTCACCGAAACTGCGCTGCACGCCGGACGGACCGACGAGGCCGTCTCCCGCGCGGACGAGGCGCTGACCGTGGCCAGGAAAGCGGGCGACCGGTGGAATGAGGGATACGCGCTCGGCACCCGTGCGGCGGCCGCGGCCTGCCGGGGCAACCTGCCGGAGGCGCAGCAGCTGGGCGAGGCCGCGCTGGCGATCATGCAGGACATCGACCAGCAATGGGGAGCTGCACGGACGCTCCTCGGCCTGGGCGACCTGGCCCGGCTGACCGGCGACGCCGACGTCGCACAGCAGCGTTATCTCGCGGCGCTGAGCATTCTGCGGGAGGTCAACGCCCGGCCTGAGATAGCGCGGTGCCTGGCCGGCCTCGGCCGGATCGCGATGGACGAGGAGCCCGCGCTCGCCCGGCAGCGGTTGACGGAGAGCCTGGAGCTCAGTGCCTCCACCGGCAGCCGGATCGGCGTCATCCGGGGGCTCGACGCCTTCGCCGCCCTGTCGATCCGGGAGGGCCGGGCTCGCCGGGCGGTCCAGCTGGCTGCGGCCGCGGCGGCCCGGCGAAAGGCGGCTGGCCTTCCGCCGGCACCGGCCCGGAAGCAGCGCATTCTGGTTGCGGCTGCCGACCTTGGCGAGCAGGCCACCGGCCGCCTGTGGGCCATGGGCACCGACATGAGCGGCAGCGCCGCTGTCGCACTGGCCATGGACGGTCCCCGGCCGCAGCATGCTGGCGCCGGCCGGGATCGGCACGGGTCCGAAAGCGACGCGGGCAACGGCCGCGCCGGCAACTGCGGCGCAGGCAATCACGATGGCGTAAATAACCACGGCCGGATCCACGGCGGCGGCCAGCCGGGCCCGGCACTTCCTATGGCCTCCCAGCCTCCGCCAGGCAGGCTGACACCGCGAGAGCAGGAGATCGTGGCGCTCATCGCCCGGGGCTACAGCAACAAGGCGATTGCGGAGGAGCTGTTCATCAGCCCGGCTACTGCTGCCCGGCATGTCGCCAATATCCTGGGCAAGCTGGGTTTCACTAATCGCGCTCAGGTCGCCGCATGGGCGCAGCGCGCGGGCATTGGCGTCAGTGCGCGTCGAAAAGCGCGCTGACCGACTCCCCTTCGTGGATCCGCCTGATGGCCTCGGCCAGGGCGGCGGCAAGCGAGATGACGTGCAGCTTCGGGCCGTGCTCGGTGAGCGGGATTGCCACCGTGTTGGTGCAGACGATCTCCCGGACCTCGGGCTGGGCCGATATCCGCTTGAGCGCGCCGTCGCAGAAGAGCCCGTGCGTGCAGGCGATCCGGACCGAGCGGGTGCCGCGCTCGCGCAGCCCTGCGAGCAGCTCGATGATCGTGGTCCCGCGGGCTATCTCGTCGTCGAGCACGATCACGTCGCGGCCGCTGACCTCGCCGATGATCGAGCTGATGGTGACCCGCTCGTCGTCTTGCCGCTCCTTGGCGCCGGCGGCCACGGGCAGGCCCAGCATGCGGGCCAGCGCGGCGGCCTGCTTGGCGTTGCCCAGGTCGGGTGAGACCACCACCGCATTGTCCAGATCCTGGCGGCTGAAATGCGCGGCGATCTCCCGCAGCGCATGCAGGTGATCAACCGGCACCGAGAAGAACCCGTGCACTTGCGGCGAGTGCAGGGTCGCCGTCAGCACCCGGCTGGCACCCGCCGTCACCAGCAGGTCGGCGACGAGGCGGCCGCCGATCGAGACCCGGGGCATGTTCTTCTTATCCGAGCGTGCATAGGAGTAGTACGGGATCACGGCAGTGACCCGCGCCGCTGAAGCCCCGCGGGCAGCGTCGAGCATGAGCAGCAGCTCCACCAGATGCTCCTGGACCGGCGCCGCAAGCGGCTGGATCAGGAAGACGTCCCGTTCCCGGCAGTTAGCCTGGAGCTGCACCTCCAGGCAGTCATTGGCGAAGCGGCGGAGCCGGGCCTCCTGCAGCGGTACGCCGAGGTGCGCACATATCTCGGCAGCCAGGCTGGGGTGGGCACTACCGCTGAAGATCGCGATTTCCCGCACGTGCCCAGGCTAGGTCCTCGCCCCGCCCGGCCCGGCGGCCTCGCCGATATCCAGGGCAATTGTTCGGCTAGCCACGGCCAGCCAGTGCCCTGGCTCGCGCTGCGCCGCAGCCGCTCCCCCGGCGAGGTCGGCCAGCGCCACCCGAAGCCGGACACCTGCCGGGGGGACATCAGCCAGCTGGCCGGCGACTAGTGCCGCTGGTACTCCCGCCGCGGCGGCGGCGGCGCAGACGGCGCCGGTGACCTTGCCGTCGGTCGACGTTGCGTCGTACCGGCCTTCGCCAGTGATGACCAGGTCGGCGCCGGCCAGCGCGGTGTCCAGTCCGGCGACCCGGCACAGCTCGACGGCCCCGGCCGCGATGGCCGCGCCCCAGGCCGCAGCGAGGCCGAAGGCAGTGCCGCCCGCGGCTCCGGCGCCCGGTTCGTCCGGCTGCCCGCCGAGCTGCCCCGCCAGACGCGCCAGCCCGGCCTCGAGGACCTCGATCTGGCTGGCGTCCGCGCCCTTCTGCGGGCCGAACGCAGCGGCAGCGCCGGCCGGCCCGAGCAGCGGGGCCCGTACATCCGTCAGGCAGGTCACCCCGCCGAGCGGCGGTGGCCGCAGCCCGCTGAGATCGGCACAGGCCAGGCAGGCCAGCCCGCCGCCGCCCGGCGGCAGGTCCTGGCCGCTGGCGTCGATGAACCGCGCGCCCAGGGCGGCCAGCGCGCCGGTGCCGCCGTCGGTGGAGGCCGAGCCGCCGAGGGCGACCAGGATCCGGCTCGCCCCGGCGTCCAGCGCGCGGCCGATCAGCTCGCCGGTGCCGGCAGTCTGCGCCCGCATCGGATCGGGAGCTGCCAGCAGCGGCAGTCCGCTGGCGCGGGCGAGTTCGACCGCGTGCGTTTCGCCCGGAAGTTCCAGCCAGCAGCTCGCTACCCGGCCGCCGCCGGGGCCGGTGACCTCCGCCTGGTGCCAGCGGTGGGCCCTGGTTCCGGCCGACAGCACCTCCAGCGTGCCCTCACCGCCGTCAGCCAGCGGAAGCTGGCGCACCTGGTCACCGGGGCGCGCGCTCAGCCAGCCCGCAGCAAGCGCCTCAGCCGCCTCGGCAGCGCCGAGGCTGCCCTTGAAGGAATCCGGCGCGATGACGATCCGCATCGGCGGCTGCGCTCGCTAGCCCGCTGCCGCCTCGGCTGCCTCGGGTGTCCGGGCGGCCTCAGGACCCTCGGCTGCCTCGCTGCCCGGCACTGGCAGCTGGTAGGGCGGCTTCAGCCCGAGCTTCTCCCTGATGGCCTGCTGGACCTCCTCCTTGGCTGGCCGGGAGTCCACCGTGATGACGTACTCCTTGCGGCGGAAGATATCGAGCACGGGATTGGTCTTCTCGTGGTACTCGCGGAGCCGGATGGCAAGCGCCTCCTCGGTGTCATCCTCGCGCTGGAGCAGATCGCCGCCGCAGGCGTCGCACTTCCCCTCGGAGGACGGGCTGTTGTCGATCAGGCTGTAGTCCATCCCGCAGTTCGAGCACAGCCGCCGGGCGAGCACCCTGCGCGCCACCTCGCTGTCGGGCAGGTAGAGGTGGATCACCCCGTCGATGTCGTAGCTCTCCAGGAAGAACTCCGCCTGGCGCTCGTTGCGCGGGAAGCCGTCGATGATGAAGCCGAAGTTCCAGTCATGCCCGGTGAGCCTTTCCTTCACCACGCCCTCGACAAGGTCGTCGCTGACCAGCGCTCCCCCGGCCATGGTGCGCCTGACCTGCGCTCCAAGTTTCGTGTGATTCTGCACGTTCCACCGGAAGACGTCGCCGACAGCGATGTGCACGAGGTCGAACTCCTCGGCGAGCATCTTTGCATGAGTTCCCTTGCCGCTGCCCTGAACACCCATGATGACGTATTTGCGCATGCAGTAACCCTAGACATGAAATGCCGCGGCTGGCAGTGCCGAGGTCGACCTTATATCAGGCGGGGCGGCGGCGGATAAGCCAGACGGCGGCCGCGCCAGCCAGCGCGGGCGAGGGCGAGCAGGCAGGCGGCCGCGATCGCCTGAACAGCCAGAACCGGTCAGCTGGCTGATAGCTGGCGCCCAGTACGTGAGGCGGTGCTGCGCGAGCCAGCGGCTAGCTGGGCGGGCTCCGCGGCAAGGCGATGCGGGATGCTGGCAGTCACTGTGCGGGCCGCCGCGTCGCTCAGTCGCTGCCCGTCGGGCCGGACGTACCAGCCGGCTGTCACCCAGCTGCCCGCCGGGCCCTGGCCTGCCGGATTGGCCAGCGGGACGGAAGGGCTCGGACCCGCACGGTAGAAGCCGTGCTGGATCGCCACCGCTCCGGATCCCTGGCCATCGGCGAGCCAGCCGCGACCTCGGGAAAAAGCGAGAGCAGGAAACGCAGAGCGCCGGTCGCGAGGTTGGCGAACGCGATATTGGCGGCCAGCGTCGCGGCGATGGCGAGCACCGGGCGGCGAACCGCAGCTCCGATGGGGACGGCGACGGACACGGCGACCACGGCCAAGGCCACGAAGACCGGCGCGGCCAGCACGAATCCGGAGGGATACCAGCGGTCCATCAGGCCCGCGCGCTCGAACGGCCGGATCACCAGCCTGCCAGCAGGACCAGCGGCAGCGTGATGGCCGTGACCGCAGCGCTGAGCAGCGCCATCCGGGATACTGCCCAGCCGGTCCCCTGGGTCCAGCTGAGCCGGTGGGTTCCCCACTCCAGCTCGCGGGCGACCGCGGGTGCGCCGAGGCACATGGCCATCAGCACGACGATGACGCTCATGGTGCCGGTGACGGCGGGCGCCGGGTAAGAGGAAAACACGCCGAGCCAGCCACGGCAATTGCCGGACGGGCGGGCAAAGCAGTGCGCCTGCACCATTGCCTGGTATGCGGGCTGGATGCGCGGATAGGCATAAGCCAGCACCGCCGCGAGAATTCCGGCCGGAACCAGCAGCCAGCCGAGCGCCGCCCGGTGCTGCCGCCAGGTCACCCACCCGAGGCCGAGCCGCTGCCGGGCCGCCGACTGCGCGCTCAGGGGGCGCGCGGCGGCCGGGTCGCGCGGGAGTCGGCGCGTGCTGGCCGGTGCGGTCGCCGCCGCGGCTGCGGCCATCGTGACCGCCGCGGGGTCGGCCAGGAACGGCAACGCGGGCACCGGCATCACCAGCGAGGGCCGGCGGATCGGCCACAGCGCTGCTGCGCCGAGCAGCACGGCCGCCAGCGGCAGCCGCCTGCCTCGATGAACTGGAATGGCCAGAACCTGCCCGGCGGCTGGTAGATGGCCAGCAAGACGGCGTGGCGGCGGATGACCGACTGCCCGGCAGAGCCCGCTGGCATCGCGCTCGCGGACCTGTTACCGGCGACAGGGACATCCTCAGCAGGCCAAAGCGGACGTTGATCACGATGCTCGCGCCGATGACGGTCATCGTGATCGCCGCCACGGTACGCCGCAGCCAGGCACCGAGAAACGCGGCGAGGGCGAAGCTTGCGACCGTGCAGCCGGCGAAAACGGGTGCGTACAGGTTGAACGCGGAGTCCTGCAACGATCGCGGCCCCGAATAGCGCGAGTGCACTGGCCAGGCTCCAGCGGTGCTGACGCCAGGTGACCCACAGCATCGGCAGGCGCGGCCAGCGGCCCGGTCCGGCGCGCACCGGACGTTGAACTGGTCACGAAGCTGTGCCTTTCTCTGCGGGGGCCGTCTCTCTGCGGGGCCCTTCGCTGGGATCACGGTTCTCGGGGGCTGGCTGCTGACGGTGGCGGCCGGCCAGCCCGCCAGTCAGCCGGAACGGCGGTGGACGAGCCAGATCGTCGCGGCACCGAGGAGCACGGAGACGACTAGCAGGCCGCCGGCCGGCGCCGAAAGCGAAAGCGAGGAGCGCCCAGGCGGCGAGGTCACAGTGGTGACATCAAACAGCGGTTGTACCCAGCGCTGGCCCGTGGCAGCCAGGCGGCGGTACGGCTGGAGGTACCAAGTGGCCGTCAGGCCCGAGCGCGCAGCCGGCTGCCGCGGCTACTGCCCCGAGCAGGAGCAGCTTGGCCGCCGCCCAGCGGACCGGGCCTACACCCCGGGTGAGCGCGAAGCGGTTCGTGCCGGACTCGAACTCACGCGCCAGCACCGGCGCGCCGACGAAGATCCCGATCAGTGCGGGCAGCAGGTCCGCGGCCGGGCTGGTGACCGCCGTCATGGCCGCGCGCCCGCACTGCCGCCAGCCAGCGCGGCCGCCGGACCTGGAAGGGCAGCAGCGCCAGGCTCCCGCAGGTAGGCGAGCACGAGCTCTTCCAGGCCGACGGCATGCGCCTCGAGGCAGGGCGGCACAGGGTCCGCCGGTCCCGAGGTCCGGACCAGCTCGTGTGCCAGCGTACCTGCGCGGGTGACATGGACGGGCGCGACCCGTTTCGCATGCTCGGTTATCTCGGCGACCGGGCCGGTCAGGACCTGGTGCCGGGCCAGCAGGTCGTCGACCTCGCCGTCGACCTGCAGCCGCCCCGAGTGCAGCGCGATCAGGTAATCGGCCACCCGCTCCAGCTCCGCGACGGCATGGGAGGAGAAGATCACTGACAGGTCATCCTCGGCGACCGCCGCCATCAGCACGCTCATGAACTCGTGCCGGGCCAGCGGGTCGAGCCTGGCGAGCGGCTCATCCAGGATCAGCATCCGGGGCCGCTTGGCCAGCGCGATCGTCAGTGCCAGCTGCGCCTGCTGGCCGCCTGACAGCGAGCCCACGCTGCGGCCCGGCGCGATGCCGAGGTCGGCAATGCGGGCAGCGGCCCGCGCGGCGTCCCAGCTGCGGTTGAGGTTACGGGCCAGGTGCAGCATGTCGGCGACGGAAAGGCTCGGTACAGCGGCGCGTCCTGCGCGACGAACCCGATGCCCGCCAGCGCGGCAGGCGATCCCGGCTGGTCGCCGTCCAGCACCCGGATCTGGCCGGCCGTCACCCCGGCAAGGCCTGCGGCAGATGCAGAAGGGTTGTCTTGCCGGCGGCGTTGGGCCCGACCAGGGCCGCCACGTGGCCGCCGGGAACAGCCAGCGTGCAGTCACTCAGGGCCCAGCTGCGCCGGTAGCGCTTGCCCAGCCCGCAGGTCTCGAAGGACGTTCATGCGACAGCGCCGGACTGGTTCTCGCGAGCAGCACTGCGGCGCCGGCCCGGAGCGTCGCCCCGCGCGCCGCGGTGCTCAAGGAAATCCCGCAGGGAGCTGCCGAACAGCGCGACGATGCCCGCTTCGTCCAGGCCGGCCACCTCCGCCGAGCGCAGCCACGTCATCAGGCCCTTGCGCAGCTCGGCCTGCTGGGCCAGGCCGACGCGGCGCAGCGTGCCGTCGATGAAGGTCCCCTGGCCCGGCCGGCCGACAGCGAGGCCCCTGTGCTCAAGCTCGCGGTAGGCCTTCAGCACGGTGTTGGGGTTGATGGCGAGCCACTCGACCACGTCCTTGATGGTGGGCAGCCGGTCGCGCTGCTGCAGGTAGCCCAGCCGCAGCGCCTGCTCGACCTGGTGCACTAGCTGCAGATAGGTCGGCACCCCCGAGGCAGAGTCGAGCCGGAACGCGATCGGCGAGCCGCGCGCCGCGGACTGGCCGCCCGGCTTAGACCCTTTATCTATCTCCATAGGTAAAGGGTATGGAGCGGCGGCCCGCGGCGTCAAGGCATGCGTCATTCCGGCCGGACGGGCGGCGGCGCTGCTATCGCGCTGACTCGGCGGTCGTCGCCGCCGGGCCATGCAGGGCAAACCGCCGCTCGCACCAGCGGCGCAGCTTTGGGTCGAGCGACGTCCGGATCAGCGGCCAGTCCTCGCGCAGCAGGCCGGGATTGAGGAAGCGGGCAACATCGTTGCGCTGCCCCTGGGTGAGCACGATGCCGTACATGCTGCGCCGGGTCCTGTCATCGGTGACGTCGCACTCGCGCATTCCCGGCCAGGACAGGTGCCTCGGCAGCACGACGATTCCCTTGGCCGGGCCGCGCAGGTCCTCGAGCCGGCTGGGCAGCCGACCTGCGAGCCCGTGGCGCCCGGCCAGCAGTTCTGCTAGCGACATGAATCAGATTATGGCTGACTGTGCCCGTGCAGCGCAGTAGTGACTCGCTGGCTGGAACCCGTTGCGCAGGGCAGGCGGCTGAGCCGCTTCGACGGCCAGGCGCCCGGCGAGTCAGGTATCAGTCGGGCATCAGCGTGGTCTGGCGGCTGACGCGGTAACGGCAACCCCTATCCGCCTCTATCCGCATTGTCATGAAGGCCCGCGGCGGCGCTAGGCTCCTATCATGTCCAACGCGCGGGTCAGGCCGCGGTGGTTCTTCCTGGTCACCCCCCGGTGGCTGGGCTGGCACCTGTTCACGGTCGTTGCGGTGCTGGGAATGCTCTGGCTCGGCGACTGGCAGCTCCGTCGCGCCGAGTCAGGTAACGCGCTCAGCTGGGCTTACACGTTCGAGTGGCCGATTTTCGCCGTCATGGGCGTGGCTTTCTGGGTGAAGACGATCATCGATGAGCTGAAGCCGGCGACCGCGGGCGACGACGAGCCCGAGGAGCTGGACCTGCCGGCCGGGGCCGCCCGGCTGCCGGGCGATGGCCGCGCTATGGCGCAGGGGACTGCCGACGGCGACGAGGAGAAGGACCCGGAACTTGACGACTACAACGCCTACCTGGCCCGGCTGAATCAGCAGGTCCAGGGGCACGGCAGGTGGCACGGGCTGCGCTAGCGGCGACCGGCTGACAGTGGCCGGCCGGGGCGACAGGAACGAGGAGGTATCACCGGTGCGTTCAGATGCGCTCCGTTTGTCGGTGCGCTGCTACCGGGTCATGGCTTACGTGACGGGCTGCGTGCTCATCGCGCTGTGCTTCGTCGGCATCCCGCTCCAGCTGTTCGCGCACAACGACGTTGTGGTCAACTATGTCGGCACCGCGCACGGCATGCTCTACATCATCTACCTCGTCGTGGCCTTCGTGATGACTCGCATGGTCGGGATGAAGGTGGCCAGCCCTGGGACGCTGATCGTGCTGCTGGCCGGGACGATCCCGGTGCTGACTTTCGTGGTGGAGCGCTGGGTCACCCGCACCTACATCAACCCCGCGCTGGCCGCGGCGCCCCCGGCGGCCGGCGGCCCCGGCGGCGCGCAGGCCGCCGCGCCCGTCCGGTCGCGCCCGAGCTAGCGGCACGCTGCGGGCAGCGGTGAGTCAGCAGTACTTCGCCGAGCAGCCGGAAGCGGCGCACCGGCCGGGCGTCGTCCAGCTGGTCCTGCCGGAGGCGCAGCTGGAGCTGGAGACCGACGCCGGCATTTTCTCGCCTGCCCGGCTCGATCCGGGCACCCGGCTGCTGCTGGAGACCGCGTCGCGGCCGCCGGCGACCGGCGACCTGCTCGACCTCGGCTGCGGGTACGGCCCGCTGGCCCTGGCGCTGGCGGTCCGCTCGCCGGCCGCGCAGGTCTGGGCAGTAGACGTCAACCAGCGCGCGCTGGAGCTGTGCGCGCGCAACGCGGCACGGGCCGGCCTCCGGAATGTCCGCAGCGCGCAGCCTGGCGCGGCCGGGCTGCCGGCCAGCTTCCAGCTGATCTGGTCCAACCCGCCGATCAGGATCGGCAAGCAGGCGCTGCACGAACTCCTCGAGCACTGGCTGGCCACGCTGGCCCCCGGCGGGGCCGCCTACCTCGTTGTCCAGCGGAACCTCGGCTCTGACTCACTGCAGCGCTGGCTCGCTTCTGCCGGCTGGACGGCCGACCGATTTGCCGCCCGGGCCGGCTACCGGGTGCTGCGGGTGACCCGGTGACCGAGGCCGCCGGCCGTCGCCAGCTGGGCCCGACCGAGGTGAAACGGCTGAACAGGCACTGGCGGCGGCTCACGCAGGCCCGGCTGTGCCTGCTGCTCGACTCGGTCAGCCAGCCGTTCAACGTCGGATCGATCATCAGGACGGCGGCGGCATTCGGGGTCGATCAGCTGTGGCTGTGCGGAGACAGCGCGGCGCCGCAGCACCCCTCGGCGCGCAAGACTGCCCTCGGCACTGATCGCTACCTGGACACCGAGCACGAGCCCGACGCCGCCGCCGCGGCCGTCGCGGCCAGGGCAGCCGGGCTGCGGGTGATCGCCATCGAGCTGACCGGAGGCGCCACGCCGCTGCACGAGGTGCCGCTGGACGGTGATGTGTGCCTGGCCGTGGGGAACGAGGACCGTGGCTGCTCCCCCGGCCTGCTGGCTGCCGCTGACGTCATTGCCTATATTCCGCTGCCGGGAAAGGTCGGCTCGCTGAACGTGGCGGCAGCTACGGCGATCGCGCTGGCCGAGGTGCGCCGCAGGGAATGGGCGGGACTGCCGCCGCAGTAGCACGGCGGTATCGCCGGCCAGGCGGCGGCGGCCGCAGCCGGTTCGGCATACTGAGCCGGTGCAGCCCGGATCACAGCAGCCCGGATCAGCACCGGCCGGTTACCTGGACTACCGGCATCCGATCGCGCTCGCGCATCGCGGCGGCGCCGGGCATTTCGCCGAGAACAGCTGGCCTGCGTTCGAGCACGCGATCGGGCTCGGCTATGCGTACCTGGAGACTGACGTGCACGCGACGGCCGACGGGGTGCTGATCGCCTTTCACGACAAGACCCTGGACCGGGCCACGGACGCCGCGGGCGCGGTCGCTGCGCTCCCCTACCGGCAGGTGGCGGCCGCCCGGATCGGCGGCGCCGAGCCCATCCCGCTGCTGGAGGACTTGCTGGGCGCATGGCCTGACGCGCGCTTCAACATTGACGTGAAAGACGCTCCCGCGGTCGGGCCGCTTGCGCAGGTGCTGCGGCGCACCGCGGCCTGGGACCGGGTCTGCATCACGTCGTTCTGCGGGCTCCGGCTGCGTGCGGTCCGGCGGGCACTGCTACGGCCGGTCTGCATAGCCGCATCGCCGGCTGGCATCGGCGCGGTGCGGCTAGGCCTGCCGCCCGCAGTCCTGGCGGCGGGTTTCGCCCGGATCTGGGTGCGCTGCACGCAGATTCCGGTCAGGTTGGCAACTGCGCCCTTCGTGCGCCGGGCACACGCGGCCGGCCTGCAGGTGCATGTCTGGACGGTGAACGACGTCAGCCGGATGGCGGCCCTGCTGGATCTGGGCGTAGACGGGATCATGACGGACGAGACCGAGAAGCTGCGGACTGTGCTGACGGAGCGGGGACAGTGGCATCCGCGAGGCTCGATCTGAGCCGAATTCGGCCGCGTCCGGCATCTGGGCGGCGCTAGCGGGGTTGGAATCTCGGCCAGGGGGAATCTTGTCCGGGAACTCACCGTTGATAACTAGGACGGATGAGCGCCAGGGAGGCAGCAAATATATGGCCGAGCGCGCACTTCGTGGCACCCGCCTCGGAGCCACGAGCTATGAGAACGACCGTAACACCGACCTGGCGCCGCGTCAGGAGATTGTCTTCAACTGCCCCAAGGGCCACGAGTTCAGTGTGCCGTTCGCGGCGGAGGCGGAGATCCCGGTGAACTGGGAGTGCCGGGTATGCGGCGCGCTCGCCTTCACCTCAGCTGGCGGTCTGCCCGCGCCGAAGAAGGTCAAGCCGCCGCGCAGCCACTGGGACATGCTGCTCGAGCGGCGCAGCGTGGCAGACCTCGAAGAAGTGCTGGCCGAGCGCCTGGCCCTGATCAGGGGTCAGCGCGGCGGCACGCAGCGCGGGCAGCCGGGCAGCCATTCTGCCCGTCAGCGCAAGAGCGCCTAGGACGCAAAACGGCCCGCCGGGCCAGAACCAGCCGCCGTGCGCCAGTGGCGCACGGCGGCTGGTTTGTGCCGTGGCCGGGGTTAGCGACACGAACGCGGCCAGCGGGCGGCAGCGTCAGCGGGCGGCGGCAGTATGGCTGGCCTGGCCGGACCGGCCCAGCCTTGAGGCCAGGCCCCACTGGGTTACCCGCCACAGCGCCTCCAGCACGATCGCGTGGCTCATCTTGCTCGCGCCGCGGGTGCGCTCGGTGAAGGTGATGGGGACCTCGGTGACGGTCAGCCCGGCCCGGACGGCGCGCAGCGCCAGGTCGATCTGGAAGCAGTAGCCCTGCGACAGCACCTGATCGAGGCCGATCACGCGCAGCGTGTCGGCGCGGTAGGCGCGGAACCCGCCGGTGGCGTCGCGAATCGCGATGCCCAGCATGATCCGCGCGTAGGTGTTGGCGCCGCGGGACAGGAACTCCCGCGACTTCGGCCAGTTGTGCACGGTGCCGCCGGGCACCCAGCGCGAGCCGATGACGAGGTCCGCGCCCTTTTCCAGGGCCGCAAGGAGCCTGGGCAGTTCCTCCGGCTGATGCGAGCCGTCGGCGTCCATCTCCACCATCGCGCCGTAGCCGCGCTCCAGCGCCCAGCGGAAGCCGGCGATATAGGCCGATCCCAGGCCGGCCTTGCCCTGCCGGTGCAGGACGTGGATCCGCTCGTCGGTAGCCGCCAGCTTGTCAGCGATCTCCCCGGTGCCATCCGGGCTGCCGTCATCGACGACGAGGATGTCGGCGCTGTCCACCGCGGCGTGCACCCTGGAGACAATCAGCTCCAGATTCTCCCGCTCGTTGTAAGTCGGGATAATGACAGCCACGTTGCCCAGCGGGCCCCGTGACGGGCTGGCTGTGGTCAAAATTCCTGCCTCAGGCTCAGTTTCATCGGACCGCAAGTGTACGGGAGGCCAACGTATGCGTCGCCGCGAAGGTTCCCTACCGAATGCGTCGTGAATTCGGGGAGTTTACCCGCCGCGCCGCAAAATGGTATCCGATTCGTACAGCCGACCGGGCCAGGACAGGGATGAGGGCCCGGGCATCCCTTCGGACCGGAGCGCGTCCCGTCGGCAACAGGCTCGCCCTCCGTTGTCTACTGGGTGCCCAGGCCCCTCCCGGGTCCAACCCCCCGCCCAGCCGGGGCTAGAGGAGCAGCCCCTTCCTTGCTGCGCCTGGTGTGCGATGCGGGCGTGCAGCCCGCTTCACGGCACAGCCGACAGGGTCGCTAACCGCCCCGACCGGCTGGCCCGGTGCTGGACTGGGCAGCAACTTACCCTTGATCGCAGCGATGTCAACCTGCATTCACCAGCCGGAACTTGCCAATGACCGGTATGCGACGGGCCTGTTCGCTGATGTCCGGCGGCGATACGATTAAGCCTCCCCAGCGTGTGAGGGCGGCATGACAATACTGTCTGCAGGCGTCCGGTGTGCGGTGCAGCTGCCGTTTGCCCGGACGGCTGCGGCGATGCCGGGCCGCCGCCGCGACCGCCTCCGGCGGTCATCAATATTTGGCTGCTGGGAAAAGTTGCCTTACGGCAAGAATCACCCTTGGCGAAGGCATTCCTATCCGCTGTGCGGGATTCTTTCGGCTGGAGGACGAGCAGATGACAGAGAGTCCGGGACCCCAGGTTTCAGAGGCCCAGATCGCAGTGCACTGGCGCGAGGAGGAGGTCTACCCGCCGCCCCCGAAGTTCGTCGAGCAGGCCAATGCTAAGGACCCGGCCATCTTCGACCGGTTCAGCGAGGAGAAGTTCCCTGACTGCTTTAAGGAGTACGCGGACCTGCTGACCTGGGATGAGCCGTGGCACACGACGCTGGACACCAGCAATCCGCCATTCTGGAAGTGGTTCGTCGGCGGCAAGCTGAACGCCTCGTATAACTGCGTGGACCGGCACGCCGAGGCTAGCCCGGATAAGACCGCGATTATCTTCGTGCCGGAACTGGAGTCCGACGACCCGGTGGAGCTCAGCTACTCGGACCTGCTGCGCCAGGTGAACGAGTTCGCGGCGGTGCTGCGCGACTCCCTCGGCCTGAAGACCGGCGACCGGGTGACGCTGCACATGCCGATGGTGCCCGAGCTGCCGGTCACCATGCTGGCCTGCGCCCGGCTCGGCATCATTCACTCGCAGGTGTTCGGCGGCTTCAGCGGCAATGCGTGCGGGACCCGGATCGCCGACTCGGCCAGCCGGGTGCTGATCACGATGGACGGCTATTACCGCAGCGGCCAGCTCATCGATCACAAGGTCAAGGCCGACGAGGCGCTCGATGAAGCGGCCAAGCAGGGCCAGGAAGTCGACAAGGTGCTTGTCTGGCGCCGCCACGCCGGCCAGTATGCCTCGGAGACTCCGATGGCCGAGGGCCGGGATCTGTTCGTCGACGAGCTGCTCGCCGAGCATGCGGGAAAGACCGTTGAGCCGGTATCCATGCCGGCCGAGGCGCCATTGTTCCTGATGTACACCAGCGGCACGACCGGCCGCCCGAAGGGATGCGTGCACAGCACCGGCGGCTATCTCTCCTACGTGGCCGGGACGTCCAAGTACTACCAGGACATCCACCCGGACGACGTGTACTGGTGCTTGGCCGACATCGGCTGGATCACCGGCCACTCTTACATCGTCTACGGGCCGCTGGCGCTTGGCACGACGACGGTGATCTATGAGGGCGTGCCCACCTATCCCGACGCGGGCCGGCCCTGGCGGATCGCGGAGAAGCTCGGGGTGGACATCTTCCACACCTCGCCCACGTCCATCCGGATGCTGCGCAAGATCGGCCCGGAGGAGCCGAAGAAGTACGATTACCACTTCAAGCACATGACCACGGTGGGCGAGCCGATCGAGCCGGAGGTCTGGCGCTGGTACCACGCCGAGGTCGGCAAGGGCGAGGCGGCCATCGTCGACACCTGGTGGCAGACCGAGAACGGCGGATTCCTCGGCAGCACGCTGCCCGCGCTGCAGCCGATGAAGCCCGGCAGCTGCGGGCCCGGCGTCCTCGGCATCTACCCGGTCATCTACGACGAGGACGGCAACGAGGTCCCGGACGGCAGGGCAGGCAACATCTGCATCCGCAACCCGTGGCCCGGGATCTTCGAGACGGTCTGGGGCCAGCCCGAGCGGTTCGTGGACACCTACTACCGCAAGTACAACAAGGACCCGGACAGCAAGGACTGGCGCGACTGGCCCTACTTCGCCGGCGACGGTGCCGTCCGGGCCGCCGACGGCTACTTCCGGATCCTCGGCCGGGTGGACGACGTGATCAACGTCGCCGGGCACCGGCTGGGCACCAAGGAGATCGAGTCCGCCGCGCTGACTGTTCCCGAAGTGGCGGAGGCGGCCGCGGTGCCGGTCATCGACGACATCCGGGGCCGCGCCGTGGAGGTCTACGTCTCGCTCAAGCCCGGTTACGAGCCGAGCAAGGAGATGGAGGGCAAGGTCAGCACGGCGATCGATACCGAGATCGGCAAGATCGCCCGGCCGAAGAACGTCTGGATCGTGCCCGACATGCCGAAGACCAGGTCGGGCAAGATCATGCGCCGGGTCATCGCGTCGATCTCCAACTTCGCCGACGTCGGGGATGTCACCACGCTGGCCAACCCCGAGATCGTGGACAGCATCCGGCACCAGGTGCAGAGCTCGAAGGTCGCCAGTGATGACGTGCCGCGCGATCTGACCGCGGCCGAGTTCGAGGAGATCGGGAAGTTCGGCGAGTAAGGCCGAGTTCGCGGGGCCATTACCGGCCCGCGCTTGCATGACCGTGGTGGATCGCTGGTGCTTGGACAACAGTGATCCACCACGATCATCTTCGGCGCGGTGCCGCGGGAGACCCTGCGGCGCGCGGCGGCTCAGCGCGCGGGGCGGCTGAGGGGCGGGGCGGGGCTGCCCTACGCGGACGGTGCCCTATGCGGACGGGGCGACGACTGTGCCGGTGGCGGTGACGGCGGTCAGCGGCTCGGCCAGCACCCCGGCGGCGGACGGGCCGCGGCCGGGCTGGGCCCGGCACACCACCCGGGCCTCGAAGGCCAGCTCGCGGCTGCGCCGGCCCAGCCGGATGATCGTCGCGGTGATCTCGAGGACGTCACCGGCCAGGACCGGCGCGCGGAACTGGACGTCGGAGTAAGCGGCAAGCAGGCCCTCATCGCCATCGGCACGGATCGACGCCTCGGTCGCCACATCGCCGAACAGGCCCAGCACGTAAGCGCCGTCCACCAGGTTTCCGCCATAGTGCGCGTGGCTGTAGGGCACGTAGCGCCGGTGCGTGACGGTCAGGCCGAGCGGCGCGTCAGCCACGTCAGTCAGCCCGGGCTGCGGCTTACGGCCCGCGCCGGCTGCCTGGCCGCCGGTCATGTCTGCGCCCCGACGCTGTGGTCGGCCAGGTCAGCCTGCGCCGCGCCCGCCGGGATGGCTGTGCCGACCGGGATGGCTGTGCCGACCGGGACGAGGGCGTGCACCAGGTAGCTCGCCACCTCGCTCGGCGTCGTGCCCTTGGCGAAGATCTTGTCGACGCCGAGCCCGGCCGCCATCCCCGGGTCAAACCGCGGCCCGCCCACCACCAGCAGCGGCCTGGCAGTCCCGGCGGCGAACGCGCTGGCCATCTCGCGCGCGTTGGAGATGTGCGCGTCCCGCTGCGTCACTACCTGGCTGACCAGTACGGCGTCTGCGCCCTCCGCCGTGGACCGCGCCACCAGGTCGGGCACGGCGACCTGCGAACCCAGGTTGACCACCCGGATCTCCCGGTAGTACTCCAGGCCCTTCTCCCCCGCGTGGCCCTTCACGTTGAGGATCGCGTCGATTCCCACGGTGTGGGCGTCGGTGCCGATGCAGGCGCCGACCACCACGAGCTTGCGTCCCAGCCCGGACCGGATCCGCAGGTTGATCTCGGCGGCCGGCAGCACCGGGAACTCGCGCTCGGCGATGGTGATCTCGGACAGGTCGACCAGGTGGCCGACCCGGCCGTACACGATGAAGAAGGTGAAGTCCGGGCCCATGCCCTTGGCATGCACCACCATCGCCGGCTCGAGCCCCATTTTCCCGGCCAGCTGCAGCGCCGCGCCCTCGGCGCGGGCGCGCTCGGTGAACGTCCCGAACGGGACCGGCAGCGTGAAGGAGACCTGGACGCGCCCGTCGCCGGTAGTATCGCCGTACGGCCTGACTATCTGCCCGGTCACTGTCGCGCTCCGATCGTGACGGGCGCGCCTGCGGGCGAATCGCCTGCGGGCTCGCGCTGCGGTTCCGCCAGAATGTCGCTGGCCGGATTGAGATAGCCCCCGGCCTTCTCGATCACCCCGGCCAGGCCCCGGCCGCCGTCAGCGGGCCGCTTGGTGATGCCGAAGGTGCCGTCGGCAATAGCATTCAGCAGGCCCTCGTCGCAGATCTTGCGCAGCAGCTCGATGGACTCGGTGAGCACCTGCCCCGCGCGGCGCTCGATGAAGCCGCCTGGCGGCGGCCGGAAGTTCTCGCCGAGCCGGCCGGCGGCGTCCCGGACATAGCGCACGTTCTCGAGCGCGAGGTCGCGATCGGACAGGAACGGGGTGTGAATGCCCTCGGTCATCATCCCGATCAGCAGGATCGACTGATCGGTCATCAGGCCGCAGAGGTTGAAGAACGCGTCGAGGAGGTATCCGGCGAACACGTTGCCGGTCATGTGCTTGGTCGGCGGCATGTACTTCAGCGGCGCGTCCGGGAACAGCTCGCGGACCAGCTGCGCGTGCGCAAGCTCCAGCAGGAACGAGTCCGGCACCGCCGGATTGATCTCGAACGCGTGGCCAAGGCCCAGCTGGCCGTCGGCCAGGCCTGCTTCCTTGCCGAAATACTCGTTGAGCAGCTGGCTGACGACAACAGTGTGCGCAGCGTCGACGGCGTCGGCCGTGGTCAGGTAGTTGTCCTCGCCGGTGTTGATGATGATTCCGGCCCGGGCGTGGATCTGGCGGGAGAACCGCTGGTCGATGAAGGTGCGGCGGGGGTTGATGTCGCGGAAGATGATCCCGTACATGCAGTCGTTGAGCATCATGTCGAGCCGCTCCAGGCCCGCCAGCGTGGCGATCTCCGGCATGCACAGGCCAGAGGCATAGTTTGTCAGCCGCACGTACCTGCCGAGCTCGCGGGAGACGTCGTCGAGCGCCGCCCGCATCAGCCGGAAGTTCTCCTGAGTGGCATAGGTGCCGGCGAAGCCCTCCCTGGTGGCGCCCTCGGGCACGTAGTCCAGCAGCGACTGGCCGGTAGAGCGGATCACCGCGATGATGTCGGCGCCCTCCCGGGCGGCCGCCTGGGCCTGCGGGATGTCCTCGTGAATGTCGCCGGTGGCCACGATCAGGTAGATCCAGGGCCTGGGCGGCTCTGCGGTCTCGGCGATGATCGCGTCGCGCCGTCGGCGCTGCGCGTCGATCGCGGCGATGCCGCCCGCGGCCGCGGCGGACGCCGCAGCACGCGCGGCCCGTGCGTCTTCTCCAGCCGGGATGCGGAACTTGACCTTCCCCTGAGCCGCATCGCGGGCCAGGGCTGCGAGGCTGGGATATCCGCCGGTGAGCAGCGCATCCCAGGCCGGGAGCGCGACGCCATGCTGCAGTCCCGCCGTCTGGCTGATCGCGTCGGCCAGCCGGTTCACCCACGGCATGCCGTCCTCGTCAGCGCCGCGCAGGCCCGCCAGCCGCAGCACCGCCCGTTCCACGGAGACGGTCGTGTGCCTCCTGGCCAGGTCGACAATCGGCTGCCCGGCCAGGCGGGCCAGATCCCTGGCCTCGCGCACGACCGCCGGGTCGAGACTGAGCCTTCGGGCCACCGTGCCTGCTGATCCCATCTCTACTGCTCCCCTGGCTTGCCGGAACCGCTCGAATGCTCGTCGATCCGCTCGTCGAAGATGGCGCGCACGCCCGGCTCGGCGCGGATCAGGTCCAGGGCAAGCTGAGCGTGTCCCGGTACATACCCGTTGCCGACCAGCATCGTGACGTCGGCTGCAGCGCCCTCGGCGCCCAGGGCGGCCGCGGTGAACGATGTGGCCATCGAGAAGAAGATGACTGTCCCGCCCTGCGCGGTAGCCAGGATCGCGCCGCCCTCGCAGCCGGGCACGTCGACGCAGACCACGGTAACGTCGGCCGGGCCGCCCGCCTGGCGGACCGCTGCCGAGACGCCGACCGGATCGCGGGCGTCGGCGATGACCACCTGATCCGCCAGCGACGCCCCGACGCCGGCCGCGCGAGCGCCCCGGAGCGCAGCGGCCTCGCGCTCGCGCGGCACTACGCCGATGATCTGGCTGGCGCCCGCCCGGCGTGCGGCTGCCGCCGACAACGTGCCGCTCTTGCCGGCCGCACCGAGGATCGCGACCACGGGACCCGCGCTGGCCCGTGCTGCCGCGAGCCGGCGGGCGGCGTCGCTGACAACCCGGTGGGTCAGGGCCGGCGCGCCGCAGACGTCGAGGACGGCCAACGCCAGCGACGCGGGCAGGTCGGCGGGCAGCACCGCGGCAATCGAGCGGCCGAACAGGATTGCGTGGCCAGTGCACGGCACCTGCTCCGAAGTGCCGTCCCACCCGGTCAGGCCGCCGGTGACCACCAGCGGCGTCAGGCTGAGCGATACCAGCGTGGCAATCCTGTCGCCGGGCTGCAGCCCGAGCGGTGACTGCGGTCCCGCCTCCACGACCACCCCGGTCAGCATGCCGCCGGATCCGGTCACCGGGTTCTGCATCTTGCCGCGGCTGCTGATGATCTCCAGCACGGCAGCGCGCATCGCCGCCGGGTCGGCGTTATTCGCCTCGCGCAACTGCCGGAACGAGGCCGCGTCCAGATTCAGCCGTTCGACCTGGACCCGGACCTCGTCGGGCCAGATAGCCGGGCTCGGGTCCAGCCGCAGGGCCGCCTGCGGCAGCACGCCGGCCGGCTCGAGGACGCGGTGCAGGCCCAGCGGGCTCCCGGCGGCGCGCCGGGAGCCCGGATCGGCCCGGTTCTCGGACTCGGCGTCGCCGGCCCGCTGGCCGGGGCCGGCGGCCTGCGGCTGCGCGGTGGATTGGCTCACGCGATGTTCCTCGCAGACGTCGGGGTAGCTCTACGGCCACGATTCGGTAGAATTCACTGTCTGCAACTATACAGACAGAATCTTCTTGCGTAGTCTGCCGACATCGCAGGTCATAATCCGGCCGTCGGCGAAAATGAAGCGGGACGGTGACGCCATGATCGACCAGCCGTATGTGTACCGGCATAAGGAGCTGATCGAGCCAGACTGGCGGCGCCTGCCCGGCTGGGCGGATGTCACCGCGGAGCAGTGGGCATCAGCCCAGTGGCAGCGCTCGCACTGCGTCAAGAACATCCGCCAGCTCCGCCAGGTCATGGGCAACGGCCTGAGCGACGCGTTCTGCGCCGACCTTGAGCGGGACCAGGCGGAGCGCGCGACTATGTCGATGCTGGTGCCACCGCAGATGATCAACACGATGGCACCGGGGGTCGCGGCAACCGAGCCCGGCTTCACCGACGCCTTCTACGCTGACCCGGTCCGGCGGTACATGATCCCGGTCTTCAGCGACCGCCGGGCTGACTGGCCGTCGCACCCCGTGGCGTCGCGGGACTCGCTGCACGAAGCCGAGATGTGGGCGGTCGAGGGCCTCACCCACCGCTACCCGACGAAGGTGCTTGCCGAGGTGCTGCCGACCTGCCCGCAGTACTGCGGCCACTGCACCCGGATGGACCTGGTGGGCAACCCGACTCCGGTCGTCGACAAGCACAAGTTCGGGCTGCCCCGCGAGGACCGGCTCGGGGCAATGATCAAATACCTGAAGGCCAATCCGGGCGTCCGTGACGTGGTCGTCTCCGGCGGCGATGTCGCCAACCTGCCCTGGCCGCGGCTCGAGGCCTTCGTTTCCGATCTCATGGACGTGCCGACAATCCGTGACATCCGGCTGGCGACCAAGGCGCTGATGGGCCTGCCGCAGTACTGGCTCTCCGACGACGTCCGCGCCGGGATGGAGCGGCTGGCCACCACCGCGCGACAGCGCGACGTCAGTATCGCGATTCACACCCACGTGAACGCTGCCCAGTCGGTCACGCCCACCGTCGCCAGGGCAGCCAAGGCCATGCTGGAAACCGGAATCCGGGATGTGCGCAACCAGGGCGTGCTGCTGCGCGGCACCAATGACAGCGCCGAGGCGCTGCTTGACCTCTGCTTCGCGCTGCTGGATGACGCGAAGATCATGCCGTACTACTTCTACATGTGCGACATGATTCCCGGCTCCGAGCACTGGCGGCTGTCTCTCGGCGAGGCGCTGGACCTGCAGCACCAGATCATGGGCTACCTGCCCGGATTTGCCACGCCGCGGCTGCTGTGTGACGTGCCGTATGTGGGCAAGCGCTGGGTGCACCAGGTCGCGCGCTACGACCGGGAGCTGGGAATCTCGTACTGGACCAAGAACTACCGTACTGGCGTCGAGCCGGACGACCCGTTCGCGCTGGAGCGTCAGTACGAGTACTACGACCCGATCTACCTGCTGCCAGAGACAGGCCAGGACTGGTGGCGGGCCAGGGCCGGGCAGCCGGTGGGTGCCGCCAGCTAGGAACCCGCCAGCCAAGCGCCGTGAGCGAGGCGCAGCCCCCCGCTAGTTCCCAGTGGGACGGGCTGCCGCCTCAGGCCTGCGGGGCGCTCTTGTCCCCGATTTCCCAGGCATGGTCCAGGACGTGCCAGGCGATCCGGCGGACGCCGTAGCGAGGCGGCCATCCCTGCGGCTCGACCGGACTGCCGTCGGAGGGCCGGCTCAGGACGGCCGCTATCGCCGTGCGCATCGCGGCCACCGACGCGGGATCGCCCGGCGACGGCTTGCCCGGATGCACTCCCAGCTTGCGGGCGAACATGGCCTCGGCGGAGATGACGTGCTCGACGATCTGGTCCCGGTCCCTGCTGCCGCCCTCCGGTTCCCTGCGCAGCTGCGCGGGAGCCGTCGCGGCGACCTGGTCGAGCAAATCCCACGCCGCGTCGAGGATGGCGGTGAGCTTGCGCCCCTCGGCTCCGGTCAGCGCGCGGTGGTCGCTGTCAGCGATCTCGCCGGGAACGCCGAAATCGGTGTATCCGGCTGTGCCGGCTCGTCGCTCGATCACCGTCAGGGAACTGCCTGCGTCCGGCGCTAAGATCAGCCCCGCCCGCGCGGCGACGGACGCATAGCGCGGCAGGTACTCGGCAAGTGCCGCCAGCGCGAGGTCCTCGGTCCGGCCGCTACGGCACCAGCCCGGCCAGTCGACAGCGCAGGCGAACACCTGTTTCCTGCCAGCCTCGATGAACACGCCGACCCGCGACTGCCCCGGATCGTTCATCGTCGCGTCGGCTCGGCGGGCACGTTTGCAGCGGATGCACCGGATCTCATGGACCGCATTATCCCAGTCCCCCGGCCCGGATTACTAGCGCTGAACGTCACTGCTCCGAGGCGGCCGAAGGGACGGTGGCGCTGTCCCCGCCGGGATCGGCATCGCCGGGTCCGGCAGCCGGGCCTGCCTCATCGCCGCCGGCCAGCGCCTTGGTCATCCCCCCCCGCTGAGCGAGGGCGAACCAGCCAAGCCCGACCAGCGTCACAAGGCAGGCAACGAAGAAGTTCAGCCGCAGCCCGAGGAAATGCTCGGAGGAGTCGATCCGCACCGACTCCTCGAAGATCCGGAACGCCGAATAGCCGGCCACGTACAGCGCGAAAAGGCCCCACGGCCGGATCTGGCGGTGGTGGCCAAGCCACACCAGGGCTGCGGCCAGGGCCAGGTCGAAGATCAGCTCGTACAGGAACGTCGGCTGGAAGGTGCTGTAGCCGGTATAGTCGCCCGGCCGGTGTGCCAGCGTGATCTCCAGGCCCCACGGCAGCGATGTCGGCTTGCCGAACAGCTCCTGGTTGAAGTAGTTGCCGATCCGGCCGATCGCCTGCGCCACCAGCAGCGCCGGGGCGACGGCGTTGGCGAACACCCCCGCGCTGGCGCCGGCCCGGCGCACCCGCCAGATGCCGGCGGCCGCGCCAGCGGCTATCCCGCCCCAGATGCCCAGGCCGCCGTCCCACACCGCGAAGATCCCGTACCAGACGTGCGGGATGTCCATCGGGGTGGTGATGTCGAAGTAGACCCGGCCGCCGATGATCCCGGCTGGCACGGCCCAGGTAGCGACGTCGCCGACGAGGGCCGGATCCCCGCCGGCCGCCCGCCATCGCCGCCGGGTGATGATGATGGCCAGGGTAATGCCGACGACGTACATCAGCCCGTAAAAATGCACGAAGAGCGGGCCCAGATGGAACCCGTTGATCGGCGGGCTGGGTATGTGCATCGCCATGCACCGAGGGTAAACCCGGCAGGCCGGTGCCTTGCGCCCGGTTCGCGCCGTCGCCGATGACGATTCCGACACGAGGTCGTCAGCGAGGCGGCAGAAGTCGATGCGGCACTCGTCCCGGCCGGCGCCCGAAACGGGCCCGGCTCAGCGGTAGAGGTCGGGCCTGCGGTCGGCGTGCGCGTTGTTGCGCGCGCTGGTGGCCTTGACGCGGGCCAGGGCCAGCTCGCAGTCGGCGATGAGGATTTCCGGGTTGTCCCGGCTGGCCGGCCCGGCGAGCGGGTAGCCGTCCGGGCCCGCGATGATGCTGCCGCCGACCCAGCTCACCCCGCGCTCCGGCCCGCACCGGCATGCGGCCGCGATGAACATCCGGTTGGCGAACGCCGCGGCCTGCACGTTCGCCACCACCATCGGCCGCTTGCCGGGCGGCAGCGGCTCGGCAGGCCAGTTCGTCGGGACGGCCAGCAGGTCGGCGCCGGCCAGTGCCGGGATCCGCACCCACTCAGGGAACTCGACGTCGTAGCAGACCATCATGGCCACCATGCCGCGCTCGGTGGGCACGACGGGCGGGGCGCAGGCGCCGGGCGCGAAGCAGTCCTTCTCGGCGTCCCACAGATGGGCCTTGCGGTAGACGGCGCGGATCCCGTCGCGGTCGACGAGCGCAGCGCTGTTATGCACGGCGCCGTCTGCGCCGAGCTCGCAGAAGCCGCCGGCGATCACCAGGCCGCGCTGCCCGGCGAGCCGGGCCCAGCCGCGCACCGTCGGGCCGTCGGCAGGCTCGGCGAGCGAACGGGCCTCGGCGGCGTCGCGGAACACATATCCCGAGGGCGTGAGCTCCGGCAGCACGATGATCGCCGCGCCGCGATCAGCTGCCAGGCCGGCGGCTTCCAGAGCCGCCGAACGGTTCCGGGCGACCTCGCCGATAGCCAGGCTGACCTGGCATGCGGCGACTCGTACCGGATCGTTAGCCGAGTCTGCACGCACACGGCCACCCTAGCCATCTCCGGTCGCTACCATGTCCCGCTATGGCGGCATCGTTCAGCCGGATCATTCCGATTCTCTTTGTCAGCGACCTGCGCGCTGAACGGGACTTCTACGTCCGCCTGGGCTTCCATGTCACCTACGACGGCCCGGAGTACCCGTATTTTGTCGCGCTGGGCCACGGGCCCGTCGAGTTCGGCATCGAATGGCGGGACGGATTTTCCACCAGCGCCCCCGACCGGGTGCTGACCTGGCAGTTCGGCGTCTCTGACCTCGACGCTGCGAAGAAGCAGCTCGCTGACGCCGGGGTGCCCTACCGGGAGGAGCTGATGACGCCGAGCGCCGACTGGCAGTACCGGGTCCTGCATGCGCGCACCCCGAACGGCTATCACCTCCTGCTGGAGGAAGGTAGCGACTAGCCGGGGATGTACGGCCGGGCTATTTGCCTTTAATGTGAGCCAAATGGCGTGTGTGCCTGGAGGTGGCTCATGGCTACAGCATCCGATGCGCCGGCAAGCACCCGGCGGGCGCCCGAGCGGCTGCACCGCGGAGTGCTCGGCCTGACCGACATCACGGCGTCGACCATGGCCAATATCGCCCCGGCCATGAGCTTCTACTTCAGCATGGGGCTGATCGCGGTCGCGGCCGGCATCGCCTCGCCGCTGACCATCATCGCCGCCGCCATCGCGATTGCGCTGCTGGGCAATACCGTGGCCCAGTTCACCAAGTCGATCCCGTCCACCGGTTCGTTCATCACGTTCATCGGCCGGGGGTTCGGCCCGGTGGCGGCACTTACGACGGCGATCGTCATGTCAGTCGGCTACATCATCGCGGTGTCCGCGGTGGTTGCCATCGCCGGCGGCTGGACCTCCGACATGATCGCGAAGTACGCGCACGTGCATATCGCCTGGCAGCTGCTGACCGCAGTGCTGACGCTGCTGGCGTTCCTGCTGGTCGTGCGGGGCGTCGCACTGTCCACGAAGTGGGCCGGGGCGCTGTTCGCGTTCGAGATCGGGCTGCTGCTGCTGGTCAGCGTGTGGGTGCTGATCAAGTTCTCGGGCAATCTCAATCTCACCCCGTTCGAGCCGTCGCATCTGCTGTCCGGCTTCAAGGGCCTGGGCCTCGGCTTCCCGATCGCCGTGTACTTGTTCATCGGCTGGGAGAACTCCGCCACCCTGGCCGAGGAGACCAACAACCCGCGGCGGGCGGTGCCCCGGGCCATCTTCCTGGCCATCGGGGCGATCGCGGTCTGCTACGTGCTGTTCGCGTACGTCACCGTCATCGGCTACCACTACAACGCGACGGCGCTCGGGACGGCGGCCGGGGTGCCGTTCGTCACGGTCGCGCTCGGCGTGGGCGCGGTGGTCGGGTTCCTGGCCTACCTGGCGGGCTTCACCTCGATCATGGGCTCGCTCATCGCTGCGACGAACTCGCAGGCCCGGCTGATCTTCAGCTCCGGCCGGGAAGGCCTCCTCCCCGCCGTCGCCGGCCGGGTCACCGTGAAGAGCCGGACTCCGTGGGTGGCGTTCGTGGTCTTCCTGGTTGTCGCGCTCAGCCTGGTCTACGGGTTCGGCTGGGGCCTGGACCCGGTGGTCTACTTCGGTGACGCAGCCACCCTGGGCACCATTCCCATCGTGGTGGTGTACCTGGTCACCAACCTGGCCCTGCCGGTGTACTACCGGCGGTACCATCCCGACCAGTTCTCGGTGCTCCGGCACCTGATCCTGCCGGTGCTCGGCGTGCTCGCGATCGTGTTCCCGCTCTATGAGCTGGTCAAGCCCGGCCAGCCGCATCCCTTTGACCTGTATCCCTACATCTCGCTGGGGATCATCGTGGTCGCCCTGATCTACGCGCTGATCCTCAACGCCAGGGACCGGACGCTGGCAACCAGGATCGGCTCGATCGTCGCTGACGCTGACTGAGCGCACGCGGGACGCAAGGCGGGAGCCCAAATATCTCAGTTGGGTCACAGCTCGCTGCTGCATCGGTCACAATGGCTCCGGCTTGGATGAGCGCCGGCAGGGAACCTGCCGGTGTGGTGATAGCGGACCGGGAGCCAGTGGGCATGTCAACCGACCCGGTGTATCTGCGGGTGCTCGAGGATCTGCGGATGCGGATCAAGGAAGGCGTGCTGGAGCCGGGCGCCAGAGTGCCGTCGCGCAACGCGATCATCGCCCGCTACGGCGTGGGCGAGACCGCGGCCAAGCACGCGCTGCAGGTCCTTGCTAGCGAAGGGCTGATCGAGGCACGGGCAGGTTCCGGGTCTTATGTGCGCAAGGTGCCCGCCGCACGCTATCTGGAGCACGACCGGATGCATTTTCCCGGCTCGCCTTTCGGGATCGACGAGACAGCAGCCGGCCAGCGGGACCCGGACGGGCCAGCCGAGCGCATCCCCGCCCGGCGGCTGTCCTGGGAACATCAGACTGAGCAGGCGCTTGCGCCGCCGCATATCGCCCTGCGGCTCGGCCTGCCGTTGGCCGGCGGGCTGGTCACCATGACCCGGTACCTGCTCAGCTCGGACGGCGAGCCCGTCCAGCTGGCGACCAGCTACGAGCCGGCCGCCAGCACGGAGGGCACCCCCGTGGCCGTGCCCGAGCAGGGTCCCTATGCCGGCCGCGGCGTGATCGAGCGGATGCGGTCCATCGGGATCGAGGTCGATCAGGTGACGGAGGAGGTGTCGGTGCGGCCGTCGCTGCGGGCCGAGGCGAGTGCACTGGGCCTCGCAGCGGGCGCGCCGGTGCTGCTGGTGGAGCGTGCCCATCGCGCCGGGGGCCAGGCTGTGGAGGCGGCCGAGATCGTCACAGCCGCGGACCGGTTCCGCCTCCGGTACCGGTTCGGCGTGCCGGCGGTCCCGGCGTGATCAGGCCAGCGGCGGCGGAAGACGTCCCTGCCATCCACCGGCTTATCCGCGAGCTCGCCGAGTACGAGCGCTCGCTGGATCAGGTCGCCGTGACCGAGGATCAGCTGGCAGCGTCGCTGTTCGGGCCGGAGCCGGCGGTCTTCGCGCACGTCGCCGAGCACGACGGCAGCGTCGTCGGCTTCGCCCTGTGGTTCCTGAACTACTCCACCTGGCTCGGCCGGCCCGGGATCTACCTGGAGGACCTGTACGTCACGCCCGCCATCCGCGGCGCCGGCCTCGGCCGGGCCCTGCTGGCCGAGCTGGCCAGGATCTGCGTCGAGCGCGGTTACGGCAGGCTGGAGTGGTGGGTGCTGGACTGGAACTCCCCCGCCATCGGCTTCTACACCTCTCTCGGCGCGGTCGGCATGGACGAATGGACGGTGCACCGGCTCGCCGGGCCCGCCCTGCAGGCACTGGCTGCCCGCGCCCGGCAGCCCGGCAGGCCATGAGCGGCGTTTAGCCGCCGCCGTCGAGATCGTCGGGCGCCAGCCCGTCGTCGACTTCCGCGTCCTCGCTGACCAGCGTGAGCCCGGCTGACTGCGCCTGAAGCTGCAGCAGCGCGGCGAAGTCCTCGTCGCCGCAGCCATGCCCGACGAGGCTCAGCAGCAGCTGATGGACTGCCGCTGCCACCGGGAGCGGAACCTCGCGCTCGCGCGCCGCTGCCAGCCCCAGGTCGAAATCCTTGCGCAGCAGCGTGGCCGTGAAGGTCGGCTCGAAATCGAGGTTCACCAGCGCCGGCGTCTTGTACCTGGTGAATGCCGAGCCCATCACGCTGTCGTTCAGGCAGGCCAGGAACGCCTGCCTGCTGACCCCGTATTTCTCGGCCAGGACGGTCACCTCCGCGAGCGACTGGGTGACCACGCCGAGGAAGAGGTTATGGCACAGCTTCACAATCCGGGCGGCCTCGCCGTCGCCGACGTAGGTTGCCCCGGCGCCGAGCAGGCCGAGGTAGGGCCCGGCGGCCTCGAAGGCGGCCTGCGGGCCGGAGACCGCCAGGGTCAGCCGGCCTGCCCGCGCCACCTTCGGATTGCCCATCACCGGGGCGGCGAGCAGCGCGATGCCGCGCGCCTCCAGTCGCTGCCTGACCTGCTGCGATGCCTTGAAGGACACCGTGGAGCAGTCGACGACTATCGCGGGCGCCGCGCAGCCGTGCAGCAGCCCGTCCGGGCCGAGCACCGCGTCGATCAGGTCCTGGGATGAGCCGACGGTGACAAAGACGATGTCGGCGCCGGCGAGGTCGGCCGCTGAGTCGACGACCTTCGCGCCCCGGGCGGCCAGCACCTCGGCTTTCGCTCTGGTCCGGTTGTAGACGGAGACATCACAGCCCCGGGCCAGCATCCGCAGGACGAGGGCCGCGCCCATCCGGCCGGTGCCCAGCCAGCCCAGCGGACGGTCGTAGCCTTGATCGGTCATCGTTGCCACCTGTCACAATCGTTTGCCGATCGAGCCTGTCGCACCGGTCCCGTCCATGTCAACGGCAGCCATCAGGGCGGGCGCGGGCCGGGTCGCGCCGGGCGTCCCGGCGCGGGCGGCCGGTGGCCAGCCGGGGAGGCCCGTTTCGCCGCTCTATCTCCTGAAGATCGTGCCTTTGCCCGCTGCAATCGTATGCAAGACTGGCGCATGGCCGATGCCAGGGTCCGGGCCGCGGGCGGTCATCTCGCCCAGGCTTCCCTCTGCTTCCACTTGGCCAGATTCGTCTTCGTGCTCGATTCCGGCCAGAGGCGGGCCGCGCATGCCGCGGCTGTCCGGTGCCTGACCGCGGCCCTGCCGGATCTCGACCCGCCGGGCGATCGACTGGAGATCCCGTTCGAGGGCGCCGCGCTCGCGGCCGTGCTGCGGCGGCCCGAGGGCCAGGGCCCCCATCCGGTCGTGCTGCTGGTTGCCGGGGGTGACTCCGCCAAGGAGGAGTTTCGCGTCTTGAGCAGCTCATCCTTGATCGCGGCCTGGCAACGCTGCCGGCGGACGGCCCCGGCCAGGGCGAGTCGGAGCACGACCTGGCAATCGGGCCGGACTGGGAGGTGCCAGCGGCGGCAATCCTGGACGCCGGTGCCCGGCAGCCTGGCGTTGACGCCAGCCGACCGAGGTCTCAGCACGCGGCCGGCGGCGCCGTAGATCCCCGGACGATGAGCTCGGGGGCCAGGTAGAGGATCTTGACAGGACCGTCTCCTCCGGCGATCCGCTCCAGCAGCAGCTGGGCTGCCTCCGTGCCCACCTGGTAGTGCGGGAACCGGACAGTCGTCAGCGGCGGCCGGAGCAGGTCGATGAAAGGCATGTCATTGAACCCGACAACCGAGATGTCGTCCGGGCACGTCAGCCGCGCCTCATCCAGGGCGTGGTAGCAGCCGACCGCCAGCATGTCGTTGCCCGCGGCGATCGCGGTGAACCGGTCTGGCGCATCGAGCAGCTGCCGGGAGCAGCGGCGGCCCTCCTCGATCGAGAACGCCTTGGCGTGCGCGACGAGATCC
>CABEEE010000481.1_pt1 | contig 47526 bp, 42 predicted proteins | sample 3423231 | NCBI WGS metagenome assembly CABEEE01 (sample SAMEA5534333, study PRJEB31848) | metagenome | biome: tundra; feature: field; material: soil | place: USA | collected 2013-05 | depth 0.15 m | reverse complement strand
CGAGGTCGGCAAGGTGGCGCACGACCCGTTCGCTATGGCCCCGTTCTTTGGTCTGGCGGTGACCGACTACATCCGCAACTGGCTGCGAATCGGTGCCAAGATCACGGCCGAGCACGGTGCCGGCAGGCTGCCGCTGATCGCAGCTGTAAACTGGTTCCGGCGGTCGGAAGAAGACGGTCATTTCCTGTGGCCAGGCTTCGGTGACAATGCTCGGGTGATCGACGTTCTTATCCGATACCTCAAGGGGGAAGTGGGTCTGACCGAGACCCCGATCGGACTCATCCCAACGCCGGAGGCCTTCAACCTTGACGGCCTAGACGTGACGCCTGCAGACATGGCGGCTCTGACCACGGTGGAAATCGGCGAGTGGCTGGCAGAGGTCAATGAGGTCGAGGAGTACTTTCGCAAAACCTTCGAGGACACTTTCCCAGCGGAACTCCTCGAGCGACTGGCGCAGATGCGCTGCGAGCTTGAAGCTCTCGTCCAGAGCCAATAGCTCCCTACTGCGTGACATCGGCTAAAGTCGGTACCGCATCCAGCGGTACCGACTTCTTCATCTTAGCTATCCGCCTCACTTAGTAATTGAAGGCCTCTTGACTGGCAGCCTGTGAGGTTCCAGAACTCGGCCGCCATTATTGACCTGGGCCTCTGCGCGGCCCGGCCCGCTCGCGAGCCGACTTCGGCTGCCGGAGCGGCTCGGGAACGCTGGCGCTGAGCCTGGCCATGGATCCGGCGGGAGCGGCGCGGTGGCTGGCAGGGCTCGTGCGGCGGCGCCGTGCGCGGGCCTAAGGTCCCCTGTCGTACCGGCCATTGGCCCCTGACCCGCAACCGCTGGCCTGCGCAATGGTGGGCCATGGTGGTACCGCCGTCAGGGTGTCGGTGTGCCGCCTGGCCTGGCGGGAAGCGGAGGCCCCTGGGGGCAGCAGGCGCCGGGACCGGCCGCGTGATCGCCGGTGGGGTGCCAGAACTGTGTCACTGGCGTTGATCAGGGATTTCAGGCTGCGCGGTCGTACTTGTTGATGACGCCCCCGAGGACTGCCCGGCGCTTGATCCGTGGCGTTATGCCCGGCCTACGGCGTTCAGGCTCAACGGCGGAGGCGGGATGCTGGCATGAGGAGCGGTCACGGACCGGCTGTTGCCTGGCGATGGTGCTGGGTATCGCGGGCAACTGATGTCTCTGCAGCCGGAGATCCGCGGGACCGGGACCGATGCGCCGGTCCAGGGCTCGCGCGCTATCGGCCCATGCCCCGGAGACTGCACGGCCACTCCGGCCGGAGAGCGTACTGGTGATACTGAATGGGTTCGAGCTGCCCGCTACGCACGCTGGCTAGCCTGGGCCTCACTGGCCTGGATGACTGCCGAAGGCGTCGTTGGCCTGATCGCAGGATTGGACGCTGGTTCCATCGCCCTCGTCGGCTGGGCGCTGGGCAGCGCCATCGAAGCACTTGCCAGCGTGATCGTCGTCTGGCGCTTCACCGGCTCCCGGACGCTGTCAGAAACCGCTGAACGACACGCCCAGAAGGCCGTGGCCAGCAGTTTCTGGCTGCTGGCCCCCTACATCGTGATCGATGCAGTCCGGGACCTGGCCGGCCAGCATCCGGCCAGGGCAACGGCGCTGGGCATCGTGCTCACTGCATCGAGTGTGATCATCATGCCTGCCCTCGGCATGGCCAAGCGGCGCCTCGGCGCCCGGCTGCACTCCGGGGCCACGGCCAGTGAGGGTACCCAGAACCTGATGTTCGTCGCCCAGGCAGCCGCCGTTCTCGCCGGCCTGGCCGTCATCGCCGTCTGGCCAGGCGGCTGGCCGATGGACCCCATCATCGCCTCGGCATCGCCGGATGGTCAATCTGGGAAGGGGCCGAATCCTGGCGTGGCGAGGGCTGCTGCTAGCGCATCACGCGGCAGGCCTGGCCCGAAACCTCTCGCCCGATCCGCACTGCCCTCTGCCGATCCGCCGGGCGAGGCCGGGCAGCGTGCGCCCGGCGGAGCACCTGACGCCCGTGAAGCCCGTGCCAGTGGCTGCCGCATCGCCAGATCCTCCGTTTGCTGAAGATGATGGTAACTGCGCCGCATGCGGTAATAGCGTTTTTCCGCGAGTCTATGGGAACACGCTGTGGCGCGATTAGCTCAGCGTGTCCGATGATTGCCCTCGCTTTTCCGACCGCCACGGACCGGGGCCACGAGCGCGGCCGATGACTGCCGTTGACGCCACCGAGGCAGCCCGAGTACTGCACACCACGCTCGTCTTCAGCGACCGGAACACCCGCGCGATCGGCGCCGCTGTGCGCAATGGCGAGGTCCGCGACGGCACCAAGGCTGGCAGGCGGGGCGGGCCGGATGGCTGGCATGCCCACGATGACCGCTGGTCAGCGCAGGGAAATTGCAGCCAGGGCCGCGTTGACGATCGAGCCGGGGTCCAGGTCGTGCGCCCGGTACAGGTCGGCGACAGTGCCGGACTGGCCGAACGAATCGACGCCCAGGCTGACGGCGGGCACGCCGAGTGCTGAGCCGAGCCAGCTCAACGCGTGAGACGACGCGTCATGCACGGTCACGATCGGGGCTCGGTCGCCGAACGCACTGCGCAGTGCACCGGGAATCGACGGCGTGGTGGCGGTACGCACGCCCTGGCGCAGCGTCCGCTGCCACGCCTGGTAGAGCCGGTCGGCCGAGGTCACGTCGATGACGGTCGCGGCGATGCCCTCGTCCTCGAGCTCCGCTGCCGCGGCGAGAACCTCGGGCAAAACGGCGCCCGTGCCGACCAGGTAGACCGGCGGCGCGCCCGCCGCCGCGGCTTCGGCGGCATCCACCAGCCGGTAGGCGCCGGCCAGCACCTGGCGGCGCAAGATCGCATCGCCGAGACGTTCCCGCGCGCCGGCGAATGGCTGCTGGTCGATGCTGCGGGTGGACAGACGGAAGTAGTAGGAGCCGGCCTCGGCCGGCCCGGCCGCCGGGGTACTGCCGCTGGCCGTGGCCATCGACTGCAGCGCGCCGCACAGCAGCCAGTCCAGCGCCACGGCATAGGCCGGCTCGAGGAACGTGACGTTCGGCAGCTCGAGGCCGACCGAGGCGGTGATCGTCGACTGGTGCGCGCCGCCCTCGGGGGCCAGCGTCACGCCCGATGGCGTTCCGGCAACGACGAAACGGGCGCCCGAATAGACCGAGTAGATAAAGGCATCGAGCCCGCGCAGCACAAACGGGTCATACACGGTGCCGATCGGCAGCAGCGGCTGGTCGGACAGATCCCAGGACAGGCCGAGCTGGCCCAGCAGCAGGAACAGGTTCATCTCGCTGATGCCGAGCTCGATGTGCTGGCCGTCGGGCCCCTCGGCCCACTTCAGCACCGGATCCTCGCTCCAGGACCGGCGCGGGACTGGGCTGAAGACGCCCTTGCGGTTGATGAAGCCGGCCAGGTTGGTGGATGTGGCGACATCGGGGGCGGCGGTCACCAGGTGCGGCGCGACCTCGGCGTCACGGGACAGGTCGACCAGGATGCGGCCGAATGCCTCCTGGGTGGAGATCGGCCGGGCCGCGCGCAGCCCGGTTGCCTCCGGGACCTGCAGCGCCGGCCTGGCGGCGCGGGTGGCGCGGGCAAGGCGCTCGCGCCGCGCCGCCGCCCACTGCCCGGCCGGGGTCATCGGATCGAGCCGGTCCCACTCGGTGGCGGGCGTCAGGCCCAGGCGCTCGCGCATCTTGTCGACCTGGGCGGTGGACAGCAGCGCGGAGTGGTTGCGCGGATTGCCAGCGATGGGCAGGCCCCAGCCCTTGATGGTGTAGGCGAATACCACGCTCGGCCGGTCCTTCTCCGCGTCGCAGTCGGCGAAGGCCTGCAGCAGCGAGCCCACGTCGTGGCCGGCCAGGTCAGTGACCAGCCCGGCGAGCTCATCGTCACTGATACCCCGGCAGAACTGGGCGACCTCGGCCGGCGCCCCGTCGACGAAGCGCGCCCGGACGTCGGCGGCGTCCAGGCCGAACAGCGACTGGTAATGCTCGTTCGGCATCGCGTCGATCCAGTCCCGGAGCGGCTGGCCGCCGGGGCGCGCGAATGCCTCCTGCAGCCGCAGGCCGTACTTGGCCTCCACGACGTGCCAGCCCGCCGCCGCGAACTGCTGCTCCCACTGGGCGATGCGCATGCCGGGCACGACCCGGTCCAGCGACTGCCGGTTCACATCGATGATCCACAGGACGTTGCCGAGGCCATCGGTCGAGGGGTCGGCGATTGCCTCCCAGATATTGCCCTCGTCCAGTTCGGCGTCGCCGAGCAGCGCGACGAAGCGGCTGCGCGGGCGCGGGCCGAAATGCGCGTCCACGTAACGGCGGGTCGCGGCGGCAAACAGCGGCGCCGCCGCGCCGAGCCCGACAGAGCCTGTCGAGAAGTCGACATTGTCGGGGTCCTTGGTCCGGCTGGGATAGGACTGCAGCCCGCCGAAGGCCCGCAGCGTCGGCAGGTAGGACCGGTCGAGATTGCCCAGCAGGTACTGGATCGCATGGAAGACGGGGGAGGCGTGCGGCTTCACGCTGACCTTGTCGGGCGCGTCCAGATGCGCGAAATACAGCGCGGTCATCGCGGTGACCAGGCTCGCGCTCGAGGCCTGGTGGCCGCCTACCTTGAGGCCGTCGCCGCCATCGCGGTCATGGTTGGCCGCGTCGACGATCCTGGTGGCCAGCCACAGCACGCGCTGCTGGATCTCCTCGAGGATGGTCAGGTCAGCCGCGTCCCCGGCATGCTCCATGCTGCCCGTACTCCTTCACTGCTCCCGTCGCGTGAGTCCGCTACAATTTCTCTATCATGCGGCGCCTGGTACTCATCCTTAGCGGCCGTAGCGGGATCTGATCAGGGCAGGCCAGCGAAAGGCCAGCGACCAGCTACGGGTTGAGGCGCTGGCCGTTCGCCGCACGTATCCGCAGTTCGGGAACTCGCTCCAGATCTGGCAACGGTTTATTCCGGCGTTCCGAGGTTCCCCCGAACCAGCATCCGGACATTTTCGAAAAGGTTCCGGACGCGGGTCGCCGACCGCGCGGCCGAGGTCTGAGCTGGCATGCCTGACAAGCCAAAATCCTCGCTATGCGCCAGGAGACGGTGCCACGACCGACCAGAATTATCCCACGCCGCGCGCCGACAGCCACAATGCCGCCCGGCGCCGTCGGGCCGGCCGGGCTCAGCAGCCCACCGGAGACCGGCAGGCCTCCCGTGCCCAGCAGGCCGTGCAGGTGGCCCTGGACCGCCGCGACAACGGCGGCGACGCGGGCCGTCAGCACGACCAGTAGCCGCAGCGCCCGGCCGGTATGCGTCATAGCGTGCCGCTCCTATATGCTCAGCCAGCCAGGGCTCACAGGCCGTTCCCGACGCTGGGCCGCGCCTCTTCCGTGTTGCCGATGGTGCCGAGTGTTCAAGTACGAAGTCTGCGAGTTCAGGCGGCCTCCTGCGCGTTAGTGCGGCGGCGTAGCTCGTCGGCAGTAACGTCGAGGAAGACGTGGAGCACGGTTTCACCGGTCTTGGTGATAAGCCCGAAGATCTCGGCTCGATACTGGGGATTGACCAGCGTCATGGGAACGATCAGCGTCCTGCGGTACTCGGCGGACAGGCCAAGGGCGAAGTCGGCCACCAGCTTGCGCCATAGCGGGATGTCCTGGAAGTCTCCGCTTTCCGTGGCGGGCACCCCCATCCGCAGGATGGAGCCGACGTACTCGGGGTCGAAGGACATCGCATCGGACAGCCGGATGCGGGCACGCCTACAGGCAACGATGCAGCAAAGGCACCAGACGATCGCGGGCACTGCGACGACGGTGCTGGACAGCCCGAGCTGCTCTGCGACGCGCTGACTGTAGCCTCGCAGCAGCCTTGTAAACGGCGGTGCTGGCACGATGCTGGACGGGATCGGAGTGACAGGCCGGGGGGTGGGCGCGCGAGCAGGTCGGGCAGGGCCGGCGAGTTCAACCGTGACGTCGATTACGCCCCGGTAAGGCAGGCCCGACGATATGCGCCCGGCGCCGGCGAGCAGCGCCAGCGACGCACGGTTGTCTGCTTCGATGACCGTGCACAGCCGCGTGACCGCCGCCGGGCGCCGCTCCAGTAACGCCGACACGAGTGCGGTGCCGGCACCGCGTCCCTGCCAGTCGTCGACGACGGTGACGGCGATATCGGCGGTGGCCGGATCATCGGCGTACTGCAGGAGGCGGGCGACCCCGACCGGCCCCTCCTCGCCCTCTGGCGGCAGCACGATCAGCAGGAGCGCAATGTGCTGCACCCCGTCAACGCTGCCGACGAGCCGCCGGATCATCGAGTCATCGAGTTCACCCAGCACCGTCAGGAACCGGTGCTGGCGCGATTCGCTCGACAGGCGGCGGAACCCGTCGCGCAGCGTCTCGGCATCGGTGGGCAGCAGCGGCCAGATCAGCGCAGGCGTGCCGTCTCGCAGCAGGAACTCCCCGGGCAGCACCTGGCCACCCGGCTGAGCTGCGGCCGCACTGCGCGGTGCCGTAGCGCACCCTGTCGGCTTCACCGAATAGCGTCCTTGCTCGCGTTTCCCGTTCCCAAAGATCGATCATCATCCGGGTTTGCTGCCGGTGGATTTCGGCAACGTCACGCATTTGTAAACACCTCCCAGCGGCCCCCGGTGCACGTACGACCACCGGGCGCTTTTTTGTGTATACCACGATATCAGCACGGAATCTGGAGGAGTTTCCGCTATAGACCGACTTAAAGCGCGGCGGTATTCGACCAGGAACCGCGGACGCCGGTACTATCGAATACGACCACGAAATGAGCCGCAGTGGTGCGCGGTGAGACGCGGCGTTCGGCCCTGGGCCAGAGAGGCGGCGCCCAATTGAGCGCTGTGGACAAGGAAGGCTGATATTCCCACGGTGCAAGAGTGGTCATTGGTTCTGTCGTCCACTTCTGCCGGGGAGGGGTATCTGCGTGACGCATGGCGTGCCACACCGGTCGACTGCGTCTGTCGGCCATGACCGCCTCTCACAGAACGTGCTCGTACACGCGCGTACCGTAGTCCTCCTGGCCGACCGCATTCTGGCCATACGGACGACTTCCAGTGGCATGACCACGCTGGCGACACGGATCAGCGACGTGGTTGCCGGGGCATCTGCGGGAGTCGATGGCCGAGGAGATACTTTTAGCGCGGACCAGCGGACCTGGGAACGCGCCGATGTGACTATCTGCGGTGCCCCTGAAATCTCCTGTGACCCGATCACCGAAATCGTCGTCGCACCGCCGGTCCCAGTCGGCTGACCGTATTTGGAGCCGCTGGCGCTCTGGCTTTTGCCAATACTGCTGCCAACGCGGCGAACAACGATCGACGCTGGGGGACGGGAATGGATAACAACCAAGGCAGCGAGCATGTGCGGACGATCCTGGATGACCCGCCCGTAGCTGCGGATCAGAAAGTCGGGAATTCTGATGCCGGGCGGCATGGTCTGGGGCGAGGTTGACCGTGAGCTTGAGTCCGAGTGCTTCGGCGAGGCGCTTCCGGACCGGGAGGGTGGGGTGGTTCCCCCGGCCTCGAAGCGGGCGAAACCGGGCTGGGTCATGCCTGCCCGCTCTGCGAGCTGGCGCGCAGCAGATGCGAAGATGGGCGATCTTGAAAGTCGCTAGCGCAGGCCAACGGCTAGGTCGGCCAGGCTGCGGCCGGCGTCAGCCACCTGCGGCGCCAGGCGGCGGCCGGGCGCTTGCCCAAGCCGGCTTGCCGGGCCCGACACGCAGACTGCGCCAAACAGCCTGTGATCACGCAGCACTGGGGCGCTGACGCTGGCCACGCCCGGCTCCCGTTCGGCGACGCTGGCCGCCCAGCCGCGCCGGCGCACTTCGGCGAGCTCGGCTGTGCCGATCGCGGGAAACCGGTCCGCGTCGGGCGACCAGGCGAGCAGCACCTTGCCGCCCGAACCCGCATCTAGCGGCAGCAGCGCGCCCACCGGCACGCTGTCGCGCAGGCCCGCGCCCGCGTCGCGCGCGGCGATGCACAGCCGGCGATCGCCGGACCGCACGTAGAGCTGAACGCTCTCGCCGGTTTCCTCGTGCAGCTTGGCCAGCACGGGCGCCGCTAGCGCGGCCAGCTCCAGGGCCGGGTCCGCCTGCGCGGCGAGCTCGGTCAGCCGCGGGCCGAGCCGGAACGAACCGGTGGCGTCCCGTCCGACCAGGCCGTGTGTCTCGAGCGCAACCAGCAGCCGGTGCGCGGTGGGCCGAGGCAGTCCGCTCCTGTCTGCCAGCGCCCGCAACGACAGCGGGCCGCCGGCGAGCAGATCAAGCAGGCTGACGGCGCGGTCCAGCACGCCGACTCCGGAGATCAGCTTGCCGCCGGGCGCGGGCTCCCGTAGAGTGCTCATATCGTGAACAGGCTATCTCATTATCTGAGACGTCGCTAGCTCTAGTGACGTCGCTAGCTCTAGTGACTCGACAGCCTGCAGCGAGACGTTGAGCCCGAGCATAGAGCCCGAGCACCGCTAACCGATGAGAGACGAATGTGACCGGACGCCTTTTCGACAAGGTCTGGGACCGTCACCTCGTGGCCAGCCCCGAGGGCGAGCCTCCGCTGCTCTACATTGACCTGCACCTCGTGCACGAAGTGACCTCGCCGCAGGCCTTCGAGGGACTCGAGCTGGCCGGCCGGCGGGTGCGCCGGCCGGACCTGACCCTGGCAACGATGGATCACGATGTGCCGACCAAGGACCTGGACCAGCCGATCGCCGACGAGCTCGCGGCCGAGCAGATCGCCCGGCTGCGCCGCAACGCCGACGCGCATGGCGTGGAGCTGCACGCGCTCGGCAGCCCCGACCAGGGCATTGTGCACGTGATCGGCCCGCAGCTTGGCCTCAGCCAGCCGGGCATGACGATCGTCTGCGGTGACAGCCACACTTCCACCCATGGCGCCTTCGGCGCACTGGCCTTCGGCATCGGCACGTCCGAGGTGGAGCACGTGCTGGCCACCCAGACGCTGCGCCAGGTCAAGCCCGCCGCCATGGCCGTGACGGTCGACGGGGAACTGGCACCGGGCCTGACAGCCAAGGACCTCGTCCTCGGCATTATCAGGGCACTCGGCCCCGGCGGCGGCGTCGGCTCGGTGATCGAGTACCGGGGCGCGGCGGTGCGGGCGCTGTCGATGGCGGGTCGGATGACGGTGTGCAACATGTCCATCGAGGCCGGTGCCAGGGCGGGAATGATCGCACCCGACGATACGACGTTCGCCTGGCTGGAGGGCCGCCGGCACAGTCCGCGCGGCCAGCTGTGGGAGCAGGCGCTCGGTGACTGGCGCAGCCTGGTCACTGACGACGACGCCGTCTTCGACCAGGAGGTCCGCGTCGACGCGGCCGCGCTGCGGCCCGCTGTCACCTGGGGCACGACGCCGGCCCAGTCCGTCTTCATCGACGACGTCATCCCCGAGCCGGAGTCGTTCGCGACGCCGGCCGGGCAGCAGGCGGCGCAGCGCGCGCTGACCTACATGGACCTCAAGCCCGGCACCGCGATCAGGGACGTTACCGTAGACGCGGTCTTCATCGGCTCATGCACCAACGGCCGGCTGGAGGACTTGCGCGCGGCAGCCGAGGTGATCCGCGGCCGCAAGGTCCATCCGGGCGTACGGGCGCTGGTAGTGCCCGGCTCCGCCCGGGTCAAGGCGGACGCGGAGGCCGAGGGCCTGGATCAGTTCTTCATCGACGCGGGCTTCGAGTGGCGCTCGGCGGGCTGCTCGATGTGCCTGGGCATGAACGGTGACATCATCGCCCCCGGCGAGCGCTGCGCCTCGACCAGCAACCGGAATTTCGAGGGCCGTCAGGGCCCCGGCGGCCGGACCCACCTTGTGGCGCCTGCCGTCGCCGCGGCGACCGCCGTCGCCGGGCACTTCACCCTGCCAGGAGACCTGTGATGCCGGGGATAGAGCAGATTGCGGGCCGGGCAGTCACCCTGGAGCGCCGCGACGTCGATACCGACCAGATCATCCCCGCGGCGTGGCTGAAGCGGGTAGAGCGCACCGGCTTCGCCCTGGGCCTGTTCGGTGCCTGGCGGGAGAATCCCGACTTCGTGCTGAACCGGCCAGGCGCGGCCGCCGCGAAGGTCCTGGTGGCCGGCGCCAACTTCGGCTGCGGCTCGTCCCGCGAGCACGCAGTCTGGGCGCTGCAGGACTTCGGCTTCCAGGCAGTGATCGCGCCGAGCTTCGCTGACATCTTCCGCGGCAACGCCGTCAGCTGCGGGCTGGTGCCCGCCGAGGCCGACGAGGCGGCAGTCACCCGGCTCTTCGCCGCACTGGCCGCCGACCCCGACGCCGAGGTCGTAGTGGATGTCGCCGCGCGGACCGTGGCGATCCCGGCCGCCGGAATCGAGGAGCCGTTCGGGCTGGCGGACTACGCGCGCTGGCGGCTGCTGGAGGGACTCGACGACATCGCGGTGACGCTGCGGCACGAAGACGAGATCGCCGCCCACGAGGCACGCCGGCCCGCATGGTTGCCGACAGTGACGAAAGAGCCCGCCGTCGGCTGACATGCGCTATGGTCTAGGGCAAGTAACATGATGGAGTCAGCAGCAGCCAGATGGAGAGCATCGTGTCCCGGCCTTATCAGTACCGAGTAATTCTCGTCACGTAGCGCGAACCCGCTCCAGGGCTCGCGCTACCACCTCTTTGCCGACGCGGCAGGGAGGTTTTTTGTTGGCCCGCCAGACCCCCCTGAAAGAAGAAGGAGCATTCCCGTGCAGCTCACCGGAGCCCAAGCACTCGTGCGCAGCCTCGAGGAGCAGGGCGTCGACGTCGTCTTCGGCCTGCCCGGCGGCGCGATCCTGCCGGCCTACGATCCGCTGAGATCATCCTCGCTGCGGCATGTGCTGGTACGGCACGAGCAGGGCGCCGGCCACGCGGCGGAGGGCTATGCCTGGGCAACCGGCCGGGTGGGAGTCTGCTTGGTCACCAGCGGGCCTGGCGCGACCAACCTGGTGACCGCGCTAGCCGACGCGTATATGGACTCGGTGCCGATGGTCGCGATCACCGGCCAGGTGCCGACCGCGATGATCGGCACCGACGCCTTCCAGGAAGCCGACATCACCGGGATCACGCTGCCGGTCACCAAGCACAACGAGCTGGTGACCGACCTCGAGCGGATCCCGGCCGCCATCGCCGAGGCATTCCACATTGCCGCCAGCGGCCGGCCGGGGCCGGTTCTCGTCGACCTGCCCAAGGACCTCCTGCAGGCGGAAGGCCCGTGGTCCTGGCCGCCGACCATGGATCTGCCCGGCTACCGGGTGCCAGGGCCGCCCGACCCGGCGGCGATCCGCGCGGCGGCCGAGCTGCTGCGCCGCGCCCGGCGGCCGGTGCTGTACGTCGGCGGCGGCGTGATCAAGGCGGACGCGCATGCGGAACTGCGGCGGCTGGCCGAGCTCGCGCATGCGCCGGTCACTACCACGCTGATGGCGCGCGGCGCCTTCCCCGACACGCACCCGCTGGCGCTCGGCATGCCGGGCATGCACGGCTGTTACACGGCGGTGGCGGCGCTGCAGGAGGCCGACCTGTTGGTGGCCCTCGGCGCGCGGTTCGACGACCGGGTGACCGGGCGGCTGGCGGACTTCGCGCCGAAGGCCAAGGTGGTGCACGCCGACATCGACCCGGCGGAGATCGGCAAGAACCGGATCCCGGACGTGCGGATCCTCGGCGACATGAAGGCCGTCCTGGCCGGGCTGGCCGACGCCACCGCGGCAATCGTCGGCAGCGAGGGCGCCGCTGACACCGGCGACTGGATCGCCACCCTCGACCGGTGGAAGAAGCAGTTCCCGCTGCGCTACACCCAGGATCCGGACGGCCCGCTCAAGCCGCAGTACGTGACCGAGCGGCTGTCAGCGCTCACCGGCGGCAACGCCGTCGTGGTCGCGGGCGTGGGCCAGCACCAGATGCATGCGGCACAGCACTTCAGCTTCACCCAGCCGCGCAGCTGGATCAACTCCGGCGGTCTCGGCACGATGGGCTTCGCCGTTCCGGCCGCGATGGGCGCCCAGGTGGGCAGGCCCGGCGAGACGGTGGTCGCGATCGACGGCGACGGCTGCTTCCAGATGACCGCCCAGGAGCTTGCCACCTGTGCGATCGAGCGGCTGCCGATCAAGGTCATGATCTTCAACAACGGCTTCCTGGGCATGGTCCGGCAGTGGCAGGAGCTGTTCTACGACGAGCGCTACTCCGAGGTCGAGCTGGGCACCGCCATCCCGGACTACGTGAAGCTGGCCGAGGCGTACGGCTGTATCGGACTGCGGTGCGACCGCGCCGACGACGTCGACGCGACCCTGGACAAGGCGCTGGCCGTGCCGGACACGCCTGTGGTCGTGGACTTCCGCGTGCACGACCGGGAGGGCGTGTTCCCGATGGTCCCGGCCGGCCGGCCGAACGACGACATCGTGCTCGGACCCGAATTCAGTGCACAGGAGCAGCGCGCAGCGGCGCTGCGGGAGGTGACGGCGCGATGAGCACACATACCCTGTCGGTCCTGGTCGAGAATAAGCCGGGAGTGCTGACCCACGTGGCCGGGCTCTTCGCCCGGCGGGCCTTCAACATCTCCTCCCTGGCCGTCGGGCCGACCGAGGACGAGCGGGTGAGCCGGATGACGATCGTGGTCGACGGCGCGTCCACGCCGATCGAGCAGGTGCAGAACCAGCTGGAGAAGCTCGTGCGCGTGCTCAAGGTCGTCGAGCTGCACGGGGACGCCGCGGTACAGCGCGAGCTCGCGCTGATCAAGGTGCGCGCCGACCCGGCACGGCGCAGCCAGCTGCTGGAAGTCGCCGCCGTATTCCGGGCGAACGTCGTGGACATGGGCCCGGAGACGCTCGTGCTGGAGTCGGTCAGCAGCCCGGCCAAGCTGAATTCGCTGCTGGCCATGCTGGCCGACTACGGCACCTGCGAGCTCGTGCGCACCGGCCAGGTCGCGCTGGCCCGCGGCGCCGCCTGCATCACCGACGGCCCGCTCGGCGTCGTCAGCGCCGCCGACGAGACCGGCGCCGAAGCCGACGAGCCCGCCGCCTGACCCTGCCGACGTGAACCAGCCGACGTGAACCAGCCGACCTGACCGGCCCCAGCTGACCGGCCGACCTGAAACAAATACTGAAAGGACTTTCTGCCATGGCCACCGTGTTCTACGATTCCGATGCCGACCTCAGCCTGATCCAGGCCCGCAAGGTCGCCGTCCTCGGCTACGGCTCGCAGGGCCACGCGCATGCGCTCAGCCTGCGTGACTCCGGCTGCGAGGTCCGGGTCGGCCTGCCCCAGCGGTCTCGCTCGCGCAGCCGGGCCGAGGCGGCCGGCCTGACCGTGCAGGAGCCCGCGGATGCCTGCGCCTGGGCCGACGTGATCATGGTTCTGACCCCGGACACCACCCAGCGCAAGCTTTACGCCGAGGCCATCGCACCGAACCTGCAGCCAGGCGACGCGCTGTTCTTCGCGCACGGGTTCAATATCCACTTCGGCTACATCGAGCCGCCAGCCGACATCGACGTCGCGATGGTCGCGCCGAAGGCGCCCGGCCACCTGGTGCGGCGCCAGTTCGAGGCGGGCCAGGGGACCCCGGTGCTGGTAGCGGTCGCGCAGGACGCCACCGGCAAGGCCTGGGACCTCGCGAAGTCCTACGCCAGCGCCATCGGCGGCACCAAGGCAGGAGCACTGGTCACCACCTTCAAGGAGGAGACCGAAAGCGACCTGTTCGGCGAGCAGGCGGTGCTCTGCGGCGGCGTGACGGCCCTGGTCAACGCCGGCTTCGAGACGCTCGTGAACGCCGGCTACCAGCCGGAGGTCGCCTACTTCGAGTGCCTGCACGAGCTCAAGCTCATCGTCGACCTGATGTACGAGGGCGGACTGAAGGGCATGCGCTACTCGGTCAGCGACACCGCCGAGTACGGCGACCTGACCCGCGGCCCGCGGGTGATCGGCACGCCGGCCCGCGAGGCGATGGCCAAGCTGCTCGCCGACATCCAGTCCGGCGAGTTCGCCAGGGAGTGGGTGGCCGAGGACGACAACGGCCGGCCGAACTTCGAGCGGCTGCGCGCCGAGGCGGCCGACAGCCAGATCGAGCGCACCGGCAAGCCGCTGCGCAAGATGATGAGCTGGCTGAACGCCCCGACCGACGAGGACGGCGAGTGACGATGGGAGATCACGTATCCGGCCACGTATCCGAGCGCGGCTACGTCGTCGCGCACCTGCCCGGCGACGGCGTCGGGCCGGAGGTCACCGAGGTCGCCCGGCACTGCGTCGACACCGTGGCCGCGCGGCGCGGCTTCACGGTCGAGTGGCGGCCTTACTCCCTGGGCGCCCGGCACTACCTGGCCACGGGCGAGGTGCTGCCGGACCCGGTATTCGACGAGCTGCGCAAAACGGACGCGATCCTGCTCGGCGCGGTCGGCGACCCGCAGGTCCCGCCGGGCCTGCTGGAGCGCGGCCTGCTGCTCCGGCTGCGCGCCGAGCTCGACCTGTACGTGAACCTGCGGCCGTCCAAGCTGCGGGCCGGGGTGGGCGGCGCCGTCGCCCGGCACCGGCCCGAGGACCTGGACCTGGTGATCGTGCGGGAGAACACCGAGGGCCTTTATGCCGGGGCCGGGGGCACCGTGCACCGCGGCACCGAGTTCGAGACCGCCACCGAGGAGTCGCTGAACACCAGGGCCGGAGTGGCGCGGTGCGTGCGCTACGCCGCGGACCTGGCGGCCAGGCGGCGGGGCAGGCTCACCCTCGTGCACAAGACGAACGTGCTCACCCACGCCGGCGACCTGTGGCGGCGCACCGCCGAGGAGGTGGCCGCGCAGGCCGGCGTCACGCTCGGCTATGCGCACGTCGACGCCGCCTGCCTGTACCTGGTGGACGACCCGGCACGGTTCGATGTGATCGTCACCGACAACCTTTTCGGCGATATTCTCAGCGACCTGGCCGCGGCGCTGACCGGCGGGCTCGGCCTGGCGCCGAGCGGCAACCTGAACCCCGACCGCACCGGCCCATCGGTCTTCGAGCCGGTGCACGGCTCGGCTCCCGACATCGCCGGAACCGGCAGGGCGAACCCGGCAGGCGCCGTGCTGTCGGCCGGGCTGATGCTCGACCACCTGGGCGAGGAAGCGGCCGGCGCGGACCTCGATGCCGCGGTATCCGGCGTGCTCGCAGCCGGTGCCCCGGCCAGCACGCAGGGCTGGGACGATGCGCTGCGGGCGAACCTGGAGGGGGTGGCGGCGCGATGACGCAAGACAAAGCGTCGCCGGGGAAAGCCGAGTCGCCGGAGAAGGTCGAGATCTACGACACCACCTTGCGGGACGGCTCGCAGCAGGTCGGGCTGGACCTGACTGTTGCCGACAAGCTGCAGGTGGCGACAGTCCTGGACGGCCTCGGCGTGGACGTCATCGAGGGCGGCTGGCCCGGCTCCAATCCCAAGGACGCCGAGTTCTTCGCCCGGGCCAAGGACATGCAGTGGCGGCACGCCACGCTTGCGGCGTTCGGCTCGACCAGGCCGCCGCGCCGCAGCACCGACGATGACGCCAACCTCGCGGCCCTGCTGGCCGCGCAGACGCCGATCGTGACGCTGGTCGGCAAGGCCTGGACGCTGCACGTCGACGAGGCGCTGCGGACCACGCGGGAGGAGAACCTCGCGATGGTGGCCGAGTCGGTGCGCTTCATGGCCGCCGCCGGCCGGCGGGTGGTATTCGATGCCGAGCACTTCTTCGACGGTTATGCCGCGGACCGCGGTTACGCGCTCGAAGTGCTGACCGCGGCAGCCGAGGCCGGCGCCGACACGCTGGTCCTGTGCGACACCAACGGGGGCACCCTGCCTGACGACGTCACCCGGATCGTGGCCGAGATCGCGGCCAGCACGCCGACCAGGATAGGCGTGCACTTCCACAACGACGCGGCGTGCGCGGTGGCCAACTCGGTCGTCGCCGTCGCCGCGGGCGGCCTGCACGTGCAGGGCGCGGCGAACGGCTACGGCGAGCGGTGCGGCAACGCCGACCTGTTCGCCGTCATCGCCGGCCTGGAGCTCAAGCGCGGCCACGAGCTGCTGCCCGCGGGACGGCTCGTCGCGCTGGCCTCCACCGCCCGGACCATCGCCGAGCTGGCGAACCTGCCGTTCGAGTCACGCCAGCCCTATGTCGGGTCGTCGGCTTTCAGCACCAAGGCGGGCCTGCACGCCTCGGCGATCGCGCGCCGCCCCGACGCCTACTCGCACGTGGACCCGGCCACCGTCGGCAACCAGGCGCGGGTGCTGGTCAGCGAGCTGGCCGGGCGCAGCAACGTCATGGCCAAGGCGGAGGAACTCGGGCTGGACCTCAGCAGCGATCCGGACCTCGCCACCCGCGTGCTCGATCAGGTCAAGGAGGCCGAGCACCGCGGCTACGCGTTCGAGGCCGCCGACGCCTCCTTCGAGCTGCTGGTGCGCAAGATCGCCGGGGCGATGCCGGTCTGGTTCGACCTGGAGGGCTACCGGGTCGTGATCGAGCGGGCCGGAGACCAGGATCGCAGCGAGGCGATCGTCCGGCTGCGTCTCGGCGAGCACCGGGTCGTGGCGGTCGGCGAGGGCGTCGGTCCGGTGCACGCGCTGGACCAGGCGCTGCGCCGGGCGCTGGTCGAACTCTACCCGGCGCTGGCCGGGATCCGCCTGGTCGACTACAAGGTCCGCATCCTCGACGGCCGGGCAGCGACCAGTGCCGTCACCCGGGTGATGCTGACCTCCGCCGACGCTGACGGGGAATGGACCACCGTCGGAGTATCCGACGACGTGGTCACTGCCTCGTGGGAGGCTCTGGCTGACGGCCTCGGCTACGGCCTGCTGCGCGCCGGGGTCACCGCCATCCACCCGGCCGGCTCGCCGGCGCCGGGACTCTCGCCCGTTCCGCTCGGCGCCCGAGCCGAGCCGCATATCTCGGAGGCTGTATGACTGCCCGGCCCGCCCAGCTTGTCCCTTTGCCGCGGCCGCGTTCCGGGCCGCTCACCACCGGGCCCTCCAGGGCGCCGGCCCGCGCGATGCTGCGTGCGGTCGGGCTGAGTGAGGAGGACCTGGAGCGCCCGCAGGTCGCCGTCGCCTCGTCCTGGAACGAGGTAACCCCGTGCAACCTGCACCTGAACGGCCTGGCCGTTGCGGCCAAGGAGGGCGTCCGGCAGGGCGGCGCGGTGCCATTCGAGTTCGGCACGATCGCGGTCTCCGACGGGATCTCGATGGGCCACGAGGGCATGAAGGCATCGCTGGTCAGCCGCGAGATCATCGCGGACTCCGTTGAGCTGATGGTGCATGCCGAGCGGTTCGACGCGCTGGTGACGATCGCCGGCTGCGACAAGTCGCTGCCCGGCATGCTGATGGCCTGCGCCCGGCTCGACGTGCCGGCCGCGTTCCTGTACGGCGGCACGATCCTGCCCGGCTGGGCGCACGGCAAGTCACTGACGATCCAGGACGTGTTCGAGGCGGTCGGCAGTCACTCGGCCGGCGACATGAGCGACCGAGAGCTTCTCGACATCGAGCGGTCCGCCTGTCCTGGCGCCGGATCCTGCGCCGGCATGTACACCGCGAACACGATGTCCGCGTGCGCGGAGGCGCTCGGCATGGCCCTGCCCGGCTCGGCCACCGCGCCCGCGGTCTCGGCCGATCGCACCGATCTGGCCCGCCGCACCGGCGAGGTCGTGGTCCAGGCCCTCGCTGCCGGGCTGCGGCCGCGCCAGATCATGACCCGGCAGGCGTTCCTGAACGCCGCGGCCGTGGTGATGGCGACCGCGGGCTCGACCAACGCCGTGCTGCATCTGCTCGCCATCGCCAACGAGGCGCAGGTGGAACTGACGCTGGACGACTTCGACGCGGTCAGCAGGCGCACCCCGCACATCGTCTCCATGCGGCCGGCCGGGCGGTTCATCATGAGCGAGCTCGACCAGGCGGGCGGCCTGCCCGTCGTGCTGCGCGAGCTGCTGTCGGCGGGCCTGGTGGATGGCGACGCGCTCTCGGTCAACGGGCGCACGCTGGCCGAGAATGTGGCCGACGCGTTCGAGCCGGACGGTGACGTCGTGCGGCCGGTAAAAGACCCATTCAAAACGGACGGCGGCCTGGCAGTGTTGCGCGGCAACCTGGTGCCGAACGGGGCGGTCGTGAAGACGCCGGGCATCGAGACGCTGCGGTTCGAGGGCCGGGCACGGGTGTTCGAGCGCGAGGAAGACTGCATGGCCGCGGTCACCGCCCGGCAGATCCGCAAGGGCGACGTGGTCGTGATCAGGAACGAGGGGCCCAAGGGCGGCCCCGGCATGCGCGAGATGCTCGCGGTGACCGCGGCGATCAAGGGCGCGGGCCTGGGCCCGGACGTGGCCCTGGTAACCGACGGGCGGTTCTCCGGTGCCACCTTCGGCGCTTGCGTGGCGCACGCGGCCCCGGAGGCGTTCGACGGCGGCCCGATCGCCCTGGTGGCCGAGGGCGATGCGATCGTGCTCGACATCCCGCAGCGGCGGCTGGAGCTGCTGGTCGACGACGCGGAGCTGGACCGGCGGCGGGCGCAGTGGCGGCGGCCCGCGCCGAACTACCGCACCGGCGCGCTCGCCAAGTACGCGGCGCTGGTGTCCGGCGCCGACCGGGGCGCGGTCTGCGCGGTGCCCGACGAGGACTGACGAACGGGCTAGCCGGCTGGCGGGCACGCGCACCGTGCCCGCCGGCGCGGGCCGCTTTCAGCGTGGGCCCGCATTCAGCTCGGGTGGGCCGCCCTGCCCCGACATGGTCTGGGTGCCGCCGCCCAGCGCTGGCGCGCACAGGGGCCATGGCTCAGATCGATCCGGGTCTGGGCTCGCGCGGCGATCCATGATCCGGTAACGAAAGGCGTGCTGGGAGACGCCGAATTTACAAGATTCGCGATCATGGAAACGGCGGGCTCCGCAGCGTCTGCCGCGCCAGCCAGGGCCAGTAACGCGCTGACTTCAGCCGCGCTTTGACTCCTATGCTCCGGGAAGCTGCGTCCGAGCGGACAGAGCAATCTGACGGGAGCGCGATGGCTGACGGACTGCGCGATGGCTGACGGACTGTGGGCGGCGGACAGGCGGGCCCTGACCGGCGGGCTGGTCCTGACGATCACCTTCGTCGCCGCCGAGGCGCTGGCCGTCGTCACGGTCATGCCGGTGGTCGCCCGCGACCTCGGCGGGCTGAGCTTGTACGGGTGGGTGTTCAGCGCCTTCATGCTGGGCACCGTGGTCGGCGTCGTCGCAGCCGGCCGCGAGGCGGACCGGCGCGGGCCGATCGTGCCGTACCTCGTCGGCCTGGTCCTCTTCGGGGCCGGGCTGACTGTTGCGGGCCTCGCTCCGTCCATGCCGGTGCTGATCGTCGGCCGCGCCCTGCAGGGACTTGGCGCAGGCGCGATACCGGCCGTCGCCTACGTCGCGATCGGTCGCAGCCTGCCCGAGCGGCTGCGGGCCGCCATGATGGCCGTGCTGTCCACCGCGTGGGTGGCTCCTGGCCTGGCCGGGCCGGCCCTCAGCGCCGAGGTGGCCCGGCTGTTCGGCTGGCGCTGGGTGTTCCTCGGCCTGCTGCCGTTCGTCGCCGTGACCGGGTCCTTCGCCATCCCGGCCCTGGCCCGGCTGGGCAGGCCGGAGGAGTCGGCCGCGGACGGGCACCGGCTGCTGGACGGTGTCTGGGTCGCGGCGGGCGCCGGGATGTTCCTGGCCGGCCTGACGCTGGTGGCCGGCTCGGGCAGCACGCTGGCGGGAGCCGGGCTGATCGTCGCGGGCGCCGCCCTCGGCCTGCCTATGCTGCGGCGGCTGCTGCCCGCCGGGGCATTCACCGCGCGGCGCGGACTGCCAGCAACAATCCTCACCCGCGGCCTGCTGACCTTCGCGTTCTTCGGGGCGGACGCGTACGTGACGCTGTCGATTACGACGGTGCGGCACCAGAGCACGCTACTGGCCGGCGCGGCAGTTACCGGATCAACGGTGGCCTGGACCGCCGGTGCGTGGATCCAGGCCCGGCTCAGCGAGAAATGGGAGGGGCGGCGGCTGGTCCGGGTAGGTCTCGTGATCATCCTGGCCGGCATCGCCGGGATGGTGCTCGTGCTCGGCCCGGCCATTCCGGTCGCGGTGGCCCTGGCTGCCTGGACCGTCGCGGGCCTGGGAATGGGCCTCGCCTACGCACCGATCGCGCTGATGATGCTGCGGGAGGCGCCGCGCGGCCGGGAGGGCTGGGCGTCGGCCTCGCTCAGCCTCGCCGATGTGCTCGGCACCGCGATGGGCGTCGGTGTCGGCGGCGCGGCCGTCGCCGCCGTCGCGGGCAGCAAGCAGGCGCTGTCAGCGGGCGTCACGATTGCCTTCGCCGCTGCGGCCGCGGCGGCGATCGTCGCCCTGGCAGTCAGCGGCCGCCTGCCGACCGGGCTGGCGGCAGCCCCTCAGCCTGCCAGTTCCGAGCAGGCGACAGTCACGCCCAGTGGATGACCTCGGACTGGTCGAGGCGGGGGAGCCGGTCAAACCACGGGTCCTCGCCTGGGTGGCCGATGTTGACGACCAGGATGGAGTGCCAGCGGCCCTCGGGGAAGAACTCGGCGTCGACGGCGGTCGCATCGAAGCCGCCCATCGGGCCGGCTGCCAGGCCGTGGGCCCGGACCGCGAGCAGGAAGTAGCCGGCCTGCAGCGCGGCGTTGAACTTCGCAGCGTCGGTCCGCATGGCCTCGTTAGCCGCGAAGACCTCCTTCAGTTCCGGCCGAAACGGGAGCACGGTGGGGATGTGCTCGTGGAACTGAGTGTCAAGCGCGAGGACCGCAACCGCCGGGGCGGACGCGGTCTTTGCCTTGTTGCCGTCACTCATGTGCTGGACCAGCCGGTCGCGGCCAGGTCCGGGGCGGACGTAGAGGACTCGCAGCGGCTGGGTATTGGCCGCGGTCGGCGGCCATTTGGCCAGCTCCCAGATCTCGGCCAGCTCGGCATCGGCGACTGGCGTGGGCGCGAAGCTGTTCGCGGTCCGGGCCTTCGTGAACAGGACCGCGCGCCCGGCGTCATCCAGGCGCTCCAGGGCCGGCGCGGCCAGGCTCTCCGTAATGCTCATATTTCGACTCCCTTTGCAAGAGCTGCTAGGTAAAAAATAGTAACATCGGCTAGCCTAGCACAGGGTATGATGGCGTCATGACAACGGACCGGGCCGCTGACCACGAACCGCGGGCCTGCGACGGCGCGCTGGCCCGGGCGTTCGGTTTCCTGGGCAAGCGATGGAATGGCGTGCTGCTGGGCACCCTGATCTCGGGCCCGGCAGGTTTCTCCGAGCTGAGGCGAGCCGTCGCCGGAATCAGTGACTCCGTGCTGTCCGAGCGGCTCACCGGGCTCTGCCAGGCCGGCCTCGTCCAGCGCTCAGTCGACGAAGGGCCGCCAGTGTCGGTGCACTACGCGCTGACCCCGGCCGGGGAGGCGCTGCTTCCCGCGCTGCAGGCGCTCACGACCTGGGCCGCCGAAAATCTCCCTGCTGACTGCGCTGCTGCCAGCCGGGCTATCCCGCGTCCCGCGGCCTCTGCCGCGAATCGGCACTAGCCCGAGTTTCCGACGATCTTGAGGTCTGCGGGGCGTTCCTGCTGGTCAGGCGGGGTGCGATAGGCCGTCTGGGCGTATGACCTAACTCCGGGGTGCCTGCCTGCCCAGTTCGAAGATCTCGTAGAGCTTCTGCTGCTCACCGGTGAGCTCGGTGGTCATGCGCCGGGCCCTGGGGCGTCCCCCGGTGGATGGGGAGATCAGCATGGTCTCGCCGATGCCGGCGAGCTGGCTGAGCAGCTCGCGGACGCTCAGGTGCAGGCCGGCGTGCTCGGCTTCGCGGCGCATCAGGTGGGCGATCTGGAGGGCAAGCACGCAGGTGAAGACGTGGACGCGGATGTTGTGCCCGGTCCAGTGGTGCATCGGGCTGAAGGAGACGACGCGGGGGTCTTTCATCTGCCGGAAGGAGAACTCGGCTTCGGACTGGGACCGGTAACCGGCGATGACCTCGGCAGCTGGCCATTCGTCGTGATCGGTGATGAGCACGTGCTTGCCGAAGAGCTCCTCTTCCAGGGCAGCGCGGGCGGCCTGGCCGGTGCCCCGGGTCAGGCGCAGGTTTTTAGGCTGCTCGCCGGTGAGCTGCCAGGTGACTACCCGGCGGAACCGGGGTTTCCTGATGATCGCGGTGATCTCGGCCTCGGCCTTGTCCCGGGGCCGGCGGGTCTTGCCGCGGCCGAGGGCGGCGGCCGGCTCGTCCAGCTTCCGCCCGGCCGTGGCCAGGGTGGTGCCGTCAAACCCGCGGGCCTGGCTTTCGTGCAGCTCGGGTGAGTGCGTGAGGATCGCCCGCCGCTCGGCGCCGTAGACGACGCGGCGGGAGTCATAGGCGGTCAGCCCGTCGACACGCTCCTGGTCCACGATGGCCCGCACTGAGGCGGGCAGGGCGGTCAGGTCCGGGCAGTCCGAAGCGGGCACCGACCCGACGTAGCGCAGCCCGGTGCCCGCGAGGCGGGCGAAGTTGTCCTCGGAGTTCTGCCCGGCGTCGAAGACCACCGTCATGTCCGCGAGGCCATCATCGCTGGCCGGGACGCCGGCCGCGGCGGTGATCGCCTCGTACTGGCTGCGGAGCTGGCTGATCATCGTGGCGAACTGGGTGGCGTCGGGCCGGTCGCCGGGGTAGGCATGCCAGGTCAGCGGGATCCCGCCGTCGCGGGTCACCACCAGGCCCAGGCCGACCAGCCGCAGGTCGGAGCGCTTCTGCTTCGCCTTGCCCCGCTGCGCGACCGGCGCCTTCTCATTGCCGGTACCGGTGAAGGTGGCGAAGCTGGTCATGTCCAGCGCCACCGACGAGCAGTCCAGCCCGGACGCGGCGACGATCCGCACCGCGATCCGGCGGGAGATCTCCTCCAGCTGCTCCAGGGTGACGGCGTGCATCGCGTCCCGGAACCGGCGGTGATCCAGCGCCGACGCCGGGATCCTGGTGAACCGGTCGCCGGCGGTGGTCTTCCACCAGTCCGCGAAGGCCAGCTTCGAGCACGGCGCGGCCAGCCGGTTCAGCGCCGCCAGCGCCAGGCAGGCGCCGGCCGACAGCCGCAGCCCGGCCGGCCGGGACCCGGTCACCTCGTCGATGATCGCGGCCACGCCCAGATCCTGCAGCATCCCCCAGGCCGCGGCCACGTCCCCGAACGCCAGGTGCCGGGTCCGTTCCGGCAGCATCGCCGCCTGGCTGGCCTCCATCGCCGCGGCGATCTCAGCGGCCGTGCCCAGGTACCGCTCGGAGACCATCTTCGGCTTGCCGTCCACCCGGGCCATCTCCCGCAGGTACCAGTACGTCTTCCCGCTGATCTTCTTCGGGTACAGGCTCGCCATAAGATTAGGTCATACATTCCTACGAAGATCAGATCAGGCACCGGGACGGCGTGTCATCAGGGAAAACGCGTCAGGCCAGGTCGTGATCAGGCTTCAGAAGACCATGATCGTCGGAAACTCGGGCTAGCGGGCCGGCCGATGTCCATTTAAGCGGCACCTGGGCCTAAATGATCTACGATGGCTGCATTCAGGGGATAGGCCGAGACTAGGCCGGACTTGCCAGGACTGCCCTGGCAGCGTGGTGAAGTGCGAAGGCGGCCGCTGACACGATGACGAGATGGTGCGGCGTTTTGTCCCGGCGCCTGCTGGCTGCCGGCGGCTGCGCGGCGGTCATGATCGGCCTGGCGGCGGTCCCGGCCGCCGCCGCGACATCCGGGACGAGCGGGGACAGCCCCTCAGGGTTCTGGTACGGCACCGACAGCTTCCCCGTGACGGTCACCGGGTCAGCGCCCTACAAGGAACCGGTCATCGGGGGCCGCTACGGCGGCTACATCGGCATGATCGGCAACTGGGCCAGATCGCAGGGCTGCGGAGACAAGCTCGCCTGGTCGTCCGCCAACAGCAAGGAGGCCAACACCAACCTCGCCAGGTACCGCGACGGCATCGGGACCGGGGCGTACTGGTTCATGGGCGGCCCGGGCATGGACCCGCGCTACAACGGCGCCACGACCGAAGCCCACGACTGGGGCGAGCGGCAGGCAGCGGAGGCTGTGGCCGCCATTCACGCCAACGTCGCGAGCGTAAAGTATCCCGTGGTCTTCATGGATGTAGAGATACCAGGACACGCGCCAGGCATCAGTCCCGCCCCGGACAATGGCTGGAATGATGTTTATACCTCGCCGTGCAGCGGTCGCGTCAAGGCAACGTATGTAGCGGCGAGCGTCGATAGCCGACCTCAGCGGGTTCTCCTACTACCTCACCCACCATTCCTCCCGCAAGACCGGCGTTTATTCCGCGCCATCTATCTGGGCGGATATCTTCGGCACCGGCAGTGCTGCCGACCTCAGTGGTGTCTACGAGTGGACCTACAGCGGCGATACCAGCAGCCTTAGCCACCATCCCGCAGGCTGGTGCCTGCGCGGCACCTCGACGTGCGCTCAGTGGTTCGGCGGGGTGCGCAGCACCAGTGCCGATGCGCTGATGTGGCAGTGGTCGGGTGGCGGCGGAACCTACAACGGCCACGGCGACTTCGACCAGATCGACGCGAAGACCATCCACTAGCAACGATGTGAAAGGGCCACCGCCATCGCCGGAGGCCGGCCCGGCGCATCGCGGCCGGGCGCCGTTCCGGACAGCCTCAGGACCAAGCGCCCTGCTCGCGCGAGCTGCCCGCCCAGGCGGGCAGCTCGCGCGGTTCTGCCGATGAGGCCTGGGGTGGCCGGGGTCGTTCCGGGCGGCGATGTCGCCGCCGGTGGCGCCGAGCGCTGTTGATGCGCGTGCTTACCTCCGGCCTGGTCAGCTCCTTGTCCGGCTGCGTGATTGGAGGTGTTGGCCTGCGCGCGAGACGCGCGCCTGGCATGCTGCCAGATGGGAGCGGACGTCAGGCCCGGGGAGAGGCGCAGGAAGCTGAGTAGCCGGGCAACGTTCCAGCGTGAGGAAACCTAGTGAGTTCACGACCCAGGCATCGCGCGAAGAGGAAGATCAGGCGAACCGGACAGCACACGGCGCCCTCTGAGGTGGGGAAGGTAGCGCAGAAGGCGGGGAAGGCAGCACCGGCTGTTGCGGTAGCAGGCGCGCTGGCTGCAGCTCCGCAGATTCACAATTTCCTTCCGGCCGGGCCTGCGGCGGCAGCTCAGCAAGTGATCCATGCCCGCCTGGACGCGGCGGTACTCCCGGCGCGCCTGGCAAGCCGGACCTACACCGTCCGGACCGGAGACACCCTGGCAGGGATCGCGCAACGGTTTTACGGCCGGGCCGCCGACTGGCACTGGCTGTATAGCGTGAACCGTTCGAAGATCAGCAACCCGGGGCTGATCTACGCCGGCCAGGTGCTCAGCATCCCGCGTGATCCCCCCGCCACGCTCACGGCGTACATCAAGCCTGCGGCTGGGTACAGGCCGCGGCACTCCAAGTCGCCGGGCGCCGGTAGCAGCGGCCTGCAGGGGACGCTGGGCTGCAGCGGCCTGGAGGCGCTGTGGCGGTCCGCCGGAGGGGCATCCTGGGCACAGGTCACAGCGGCTTCCGTTGCCATGGCAGAGTCCGGTGGCAGCCAGTACGCCACGGGTTCCGCTGGTGAACGTGGGTACTGGCAGATCAACCCTGTCAATGGGTCGCTGTCGACCTACAACGCCTACGGCAACGCCCGGTCGGCGGTCATCATGTCGCACGATGGCACCAACTGGTCCCCATGGACCACCTGGGTAGACGGGGCCTCCGCAGGACGGTGCTGACCGGACGCCTCCCCCGCTGATCCGCGCGTTTCCCGGCTCTCTAGGCGGCTGAGCGTATTCAGAGGTTCGGGGGTATCCATTTAACCGGACCAACTTGGCCAGGTGGACGGCGTTCGCGCTGGTCACTGACCTGGAGAGCCACCCGCCGGGCGACCCTGGACCAGTCCATGACCTGGTCAACTCCGGTTAAGGTGGATAGCCCCCGTCAGCGGTTATTCGGTCGCTGTCGCCGAGGGGCCTGGCAGGCTGGCGTGGTGGTCGATCGCTTGTTCTCCGATGCTGGTCTCGCCGCGTTGTATGACGTGTTATGCCGGTGGGAGCAAAGAGGCGATTTCGACTCTACCTGCCACTGCTGATGTGCTCGGAGGTGGTGCTTGACGTTGGCTGCGGAACGGGTGTTCGTCGAGGACGACGAGCTGCGAGCGTCGCCGAACGGAACGCCGAGACCATCGCGGCGTGCCCGGCCGGGGCACTCGACCGGATCGGCGCGGATGCGATCGCGTCGATGGGCGGTGCCGCCTGGGCTGCCGCGCTCGTCGGCGACCCGGGCCGGCCGGACGGGGAAGATACCTGGCTCGTCCTTGAGAACACCGGCGGCGAGACGGCCGGATACGTCGCGGTAGGGGCGTTCGGCCAGGACACGCGCCGAATGCTGGCTGCCATGGCGCGCAACGGCACCGTTCCGATAGTCGGCCGTGGCACAAATGGATGTACCGGCACGTCGCCGCATGAGCCGGTGACCGCAGGCCGCGCGCGGCCCAGCGCGCTTCGGCAAGACCGTGCTGCTGATCGACAAGTGTGTCTAACAGTCGGTGACTGAAGCGATACTCTAAGTAGTTACTGCGGGTTGGTCATCCGGATCACGGGTAGGAATCGCTGCGCCGGGGCCATAGCCCCTGCACGCACCGCCCGGCCGCGATGATCGGCGCAGGCCGCCCGGCCCGGGCGGCCTTCTGACAGCAAACCGCGAGGGGACAGGACAGGGAGCCGCGGTCTCATGGGGGCATCTCGATCCAGGCAGGTTGCCGACCCGCCCGGCCGTGACCGGTCGCTGGACTCGTCGCCGGTCTCGGTCGTGGAGTTCGCCGCCGAGCGGCTGCTGCGCAACGGCTCGCCGCCCGATGCCCTGCCGGCTGTCCTGCAACGGCTTGTGACCTGCTTCGGCGCGAAGGCGGCACTTGCGTTCCAGTGCTCGACGGCGGGCAAGCTTGTCGTTCTCGCGGCCTATCCGCGCCAGGCCGCCGTGGATCCCGCCCTGCTCGCCGCGATCAGCGCGCTGTACGGGGAGCACCAGGACACGGCAGCCGCGGGCGGATCAGTCCAGGCGCTGCTCACAATGCATGGCCTTGCGGGCGATTCCCCCATCAGTGCCCTGCTGGCTTACCCAGCGCCGACCGCAAGGGAGTCGCCCTGCATGGTTGCTGTCGCCGGGGACGCGTCAAGCTGGAACGGCCAGACGCAGTCCGCGACACGGGCAGTTGCGTCGATCGTTTCCGCCCAGATCAGGCACGCTGATGATGCCATCGAACTCGCCGGCCGCCATGCGCTCAGCACCGGATTGATCAAGGGAGCACCGGACCCGATCATCGCGGCCAGTGCCGACGGGCGCATTGCGGAGTTCAATCCGGCGGCAGTGAGGCTTTTCGGCCTGAGCCGGGAGGACGTGCTGGGCAGGCATATGACCGAGCTCATGCCGCCGCACGAACGTGCCCGGTTCGAGCAGCATGCCGAGGTTTACCTGCGCGATCGCGACCGCGGCGAGTACGTGGGCACGGTGCGCGTGGCCATCCAGCGTGGCGATGGCACCCAGCGCATGGCCGAGCTGACACCCGTGCCGCTGACCATCGGGGGCGAGATCCACTTCTGCGGCTTCCTGCGTGACCGCACCGAGCTTGAGCATGCGCACGCAGCGCTGGCGGAAAGCGAGACACGATTCCGTCTCCTGGCGGAGCTAGCCCCGGTCGGCATAGTGCAGACGGATACAGCGGGGCGGATCGTCTTCGTCAACGATCGCTGGTCCGCGCTGACCGGCCTGACTGCACGTGACGCACTCAGCGGCAGCTGGACCCGGGCCCTGCACCCCGGTGATGTCCAGCGTGTCGAGCACGAGCGGGCGTACGCGTTTGAGCACGGAGCTGAGCTGCGCACCGAGTGCCGCCTCCGGCCGACCGGACGCGATGAGGTCTGGGTGAACGCCGCCGTGGTTGCACTCGCGGCCCCGGACGGCAAGCCGCTCGGGGGCATCGCCGCGATCACGAACGTCTCCGACCGGAAGCGGCAGCAAGAGGAGCGCGCGAAGCTGCTCGCTGCCGAGCATCAGGCTCGCAGTAGCCTGGCCGACCAGACGGCGCGCCTCAACGGGCTGATCGCCGCGGCGATTCCCGGTGTGCTCTTCGCCGACGAGCACGGCGTGATCACCCAGGTGAACAACAGCTTCTGCGGCCTGTTCGGTATCGCGGAGAAACCTGGCCAGCTCACCGGCACCCCGGTCGCCGACCTGGTGCGCCGGATCAAGAAGGTTTTCGACGACCCGGCCGAGTTCATCCGCCGCACCAGCGAGGCCCTGGCGCAGCGGCAGCTGGCTCCCGGGGAGCAGATGGCGTGCACCGACGGCCGCACCCTGGAGTGCGACTACTGGCCGGTGCTTGTCGACGGCGACTACCGCGGTGACCTCTGGCTGGCCTGGGATGTGTCGGACCAGAAGGCGCTGGCGGAGCAGCGCGAGCGCGCGCTCGAGGCCGAGCTTGCCGCGCGCGAGCTGGCCGAGCTGGCCCAGCAGCAGCTGGCGGAGCAGAACGCCCAGCTGCGGGAACTCGACGACCTCAAGACCCAGTACCTTGCCACGGCATCGCACGAGCTGCGCACGCCGCTGATCTCGATCGTGTCCTTCATCGAGATGATCCGGCGCGACGACCACGGCGTCACGCCGGATACCGAAGACTCGCTCGACGTTATCCAGCGCAATGCGGAGCGGCTGCTGCAGATGGTCGGTGAACTGCTGCTGCTGAGCCGGATCGAGACCGGCATCATGCCGCTCGAACTCGCTCCCGTCTCGGTTCCTGCACTCATCGAGGAGGCGGCCAAGTCCAGCTCGCCCGGCGCGACGCGGCGCGGCATCATGATCGAAGTCTCAGCGCAGGATGGGCCTCGGGTGCAGGGCGACGGGATGCGCCTTCGGCAGGTGCTCGACAACCTCCTTTCTAACGCGGTCAAGTTCTCCCGGCAGGATGGCCGCGTCCGCGTCACCGCCACCTGCGACGATGCCATCTGGCGCATCGACGTCGAGGACTCCGGGATCGGCATACCGGCCAGCGAGCTCGGTCAGATCTTCGACCGGTTTGTCCGCGCGTCCAACGCGAGAACCGCGGGCCTGCCCGGCACCGGCCTGGGCCTGTCTGTCGTCAAGGCGATCACCGAACTGCACGGCGGGCGGATCGAGGCCCGGAGCACCGTCGGCAGCGGTACTACTTTCCGGGTCAGCCTGCCGCTCTGCTCGTAATCTGGCAGCCTGCCAGCAAGCGAGTCTTGGCGACTTGACTCAACCGTGCACGCTCCTAGCTGCGGGCCCAGCGTCTGGGCCGTGGGCAAGTGCCGTGATGCATCGTTCGTAGCGCGTCAGCTGTTTTGGGCAACGCCGCGTCCTGAGCGCGCGAACGGCCCCTGGGGCTGCTCCTCCCCTGACGGCCATTAGCGGATTTCGAGCCCGCTCGCCGACAGGCCGAGGGCCCGCATCGCCTTGCGGTAGGCGACGGCGGCTGCGTCGAACTTCAGGTGCAGTTCGGCCGCCAGGTCGAACGGCACCCGCTCGGGCCGCTGTGATTCCACTACGGCCTGGTCCTGGCCGAAAATGGTGTCCTCGAAATCCTGGATCACCTGCTGCGGCTGGTCGAGGTTGTAGTTACGCCCGATGACGACATAGCCGGCACAGCGGTCGGCGGCCAGCGGCTGGGAAGCGAAAAGGTACACCATTCCGCGCTCGCCGCCCCAGCCAAGCCGCAGCACGATTGTGTATGGCAGGTGCAGCTCGTAACGGCTGCGGCGCTCAGGCGGCCCGGCCTGCTCGTTGGCGAATACCGGGAAGTCGTCGGTGTTCGGGGCTTCTGGCCGCACAATCGAGTAATGCAGCACGTGGCCATCGGTGCGAACCTCGTAGCGCGGCACCACAGGCCGGTCGGGATCCCCGAGCAGACCCGGATGCACCCAGGGAAAGTGCCCGAAGTCGGTGAAGTTCTCTACCTGGCGCGCGGCGTCGCAGCCCCAGCGGTACGGGCCGGCCGGCACGGTGGCCCAGGAGCCGTCCTCCAGTTCGGGAACCTCGGGCAGGGGCCAGCGCGGCTCGTCCAGCGCCACCCAGATAAGGCCGTATCGCTCCTGGGCACGGAACGCAGGCACCCGTGCCTTGGCCGGTACCTGCCGCGGATTCGCCAGCTGCGGGATAGCCACGCACCGGCCGTCGGCGGCGTAGCGCCAGCCGTGGTAGGCGCAGACGAGCTCGTCGTCGCTGATCCGGCCCAGCGACAGCGCGGTGCCGCGATGCACGCACAGGTCCGACAGCACGCGCGGGCTGCCGTCTCGGCCCCGCCACAACGCGAGCGGCTCCCCGAGCAGATCGGCGGGCAGCGGCTTGTCGGTGAGGTCGGCGGCGAATGCAACCGGATGCCAGCAGGCGCGCTGGGCCTGCAAGTCGGCGAACACTCCGGGGAATGTCACATTCGGCCTCCTGCCTTGGCGGCGCGGCCGCCGGAACCGCGCGGCGGGCACGTGGCCTGAGCCCGCGGCTATTGTGACAGTGCTGTTGCCCGATACGGTAACGGCCCTGGAAAACCGTGCCGAGGGCGAAGATGAGAAAACCCAGGCTGGGATCACCGTTCGCGAAGCTGAGCGCCACGCCTAGCTGGCGTTTCGGCCGTGACATGACCGATGAGGCCCGCCGTGGCCTTCTCGATCCTGTTATCGGGCGCGATGCGGAGATTATCCGGCTGATCCAGATCTTCGGCCGCAAGACCAAGAACAACCCGGTACTCATCGGCAAGTCAGGGGTCGGCAAGACCGCGATCGCCGAGGGCCTGGCGCAGCGCATCGTGGAAGGTGCCGTGCCGGAAAGCCTGAGAACCAAGCGCCTGGTTGCGCTGGACCTGGCGACGATGGTGGCGGGCACCCGGTACCGGGGCGAGTTCGAGGAGCGGCTGAAGGCCGCGCTGGGCGAAGTTGCCGCGTCCGGGGGAGGTCTTCTGCTGCTGATCGACGAGCTCCACATGATCGTGGGGACCGGCGCAGGCGGTGGCGGCATGGACGTCAGCAACATGCTCAAGCCCATGCTTGCACGCAATCGCCGGCGTTAAGGTCGCGCCAATATCAGCGGCAACCGGGCAGATCAGCGGTCAGCTGATAGCGAGATGACCGGTTCCGAGATGAGTCCGCTGCGGCGGCGCAGCCTGTCGGCTGCGCCGGCCCTGCCTGTCAGCGCCGCCGTGCGGGGGACTGGCGGGTAGATGACAATGGCCGGGTGACGCTGTCCTGGCTTGTCGCCGCCGTCGCGCTGGCCGGGCTTGTCGCCGGGATCGCAGCGCGGGCAGCCGTTATGCGCTACTCAGCGGCTGGCCGGGGGGCAGGCGAAGGCGTGCCGGGAGGCGGCGGCGAAGAAGAAAATGCCGGCGCTGCTCGCGGGGGTGATCGCAGCGCTGCCGCTGTCACCGCGGCTGGCCGGAGGCTGCGGCTGCCGCCGCTGTCGGTCGAGGTGGCGACCGCTGCCGTCGCCGGCCTGCTCGCGGCCAGCGCGGGCGCGGTCCCGGTGCTGCCCGCCCTCTGCTGGCTGGGCGTCTGCGCGGTCCCGCTGACGCTGATTGACATGCGCGTGCGGCGGCTGCCGGATGTCCTCACCGCAGCTGCGTATTCGGGCACCCTGGTGCTGCTGGCGGCGGCAGCCGCGGCGACCGGTCACTGGGCACAGCTGGCCCGCGCCGCGGTCGGCGGCGCGGCACTCGCCGCGTGCTTCCTCGCGCTTGCCCTCGCCGGGCCGGGCTCGGTCGGGCTCGGCGACGTGAAGCTGTCGGCCAGCGCCGGGACCACTCTGGCCTGGTTCGGCTGGCGTGTCCTGTTGGCCGGGGTCTTCGCCGGCTTGGTCCTCGCGGCGGTTTACGGGCTGACCCTGCTGGCGCTGCGGCGGGCGACGATGCGCCAGCAGATCCCGTTCGGCCCGTTCCTGCTCGCCGGGACGTTAGCGGCGATAATCGCGGCATTGGTGTAGGTTCTCGTCAGTCGTGTCATTTCCTCAATTCGACGTCCTGCGGGATGTCATTTATGACATCGCTTTGAGAATCGTCCACCGCGTCGGTACGTGTCCCGTCTCACGCGATCTGGTCTCCGTCTTGCTGTGGCTGTCTTGATCTGCGTCTGCGTTTGTGGGCGGCCATCAGAATTTGCCCAGTGACGGCCAGGGATGATGACCTGGAGAAGGCCAGCTAGTTACGGAACGTAGCCGTGCCCCGGTCCCGACAAGAACGCGTACCCGCCTAATCGAAGAATCGACGTAGGCGCTGCGGCCTTGTCGTAGCGTTCGAGAGGTCCGATGGGCTGCCTCCGTAACCGCGGCCGGCCGCCCTGCGGTCTGGCTTTAGATCGAGGTGTCAGCCTGTCGGGTCCTCGCCGTGGCGTGGCTCGAAAGAGGCGCGAAGGCCGGCAGATCCGGAGTCAGGCATGCCCGCCACGGTCCTATCCCAGTGGATGACGTAGGAGCGGCAGATGGCGGCAGTGATGATCGGTGACCGGCCCGCACAAGGGCTCGCATACGGCGGTGGCGATCGGCGCGGCCGAGGAGCCGCTTGGCGAGCTGCGGGTGCGGGCCTCGGGGTCGCGGCCCGGCAGCTCGTCGCCGTTGGCGAGCGGGTGCTCGATGACCAGCCCAGGCTGGGCGCCCGGGTGCGGCTGCTCGCGGCCGGGGCGAGTAACAAGAAGGACCCCGGCGAGGCGGGTCTGTCGCGATCGCGGCGCTGCCCTCAGCCACCCGGCACGAGGTAGCAGCCGACGACCACCCGGCGGTGCTCAAGGTGCGGTCCAGGCGCCACTGTGATCTGGGCCGGGCCCGGAACCAGGTCGCCTGCCGGCTGCACGCCGTGCTCTGCGAGCTAGTCCCCGGCGGCATCTCCAAGGGGATCACCGCAGCTCACGCAGCTCCTGTCCTGGAGGCGACCGTCGTGAGTTGTCCACCGTCGGCGCTACGGCGGACATCCTGCACGGGCGCAACGAACCTCACGGCCTCGGTGCGGCGCCGTCGGCGTGACCTCGCCTGGCTGAAGGCGCTCGTATTCACACAGCGCCAGCTCGCAGCATGTGTAGCGTGGCAGTCGACGGTCGTCGCCGCATCGGTGTTCCACTAGGCATCGCGCTCGGGCGATGGCTCTGTGTCCTCTTCGCCAACGAGATCTGCGCCGCGCCGACGCTGTCTCTCGTCTGCATTGACCTCGGTGCGCTCGTGCTTGCGAACGTCGTCGCAGGCCTTCCCGGGAAATACGCAGCTCGCACTTCGCCGGCCCCTGCTGCTCCGACGGAACGACTAGGCTGCTCGCCATTCGGAGCCGGTTCCGGCCGGGCACGGCAGGCAGCCGAGCAGTGTGTCCGACTCGCGCCGGTGGCGCAATCAATGAATATCTCCTCGTCGCGTAACGTGAATGAGGTTTTCAGCACCACGGGTTTGAGCGCCGGATCCTTGCGGGCGGGCTGCCAGGGTGGTGCATCTCGCGACCGGCCACCGTGGCATGTGACCGATCGCGAGATCCGTCACTTCAGGCGAGCGCATGCGATCAGGGCTGCAGGGCCCCCTGGCCGCCGGGCCCGCCGCGAGTATGCTGCGGGCCAATGCCGCAGCTGCTGATCGTCCATCACACGCCATCCCCGGCGATGCAGGCCATGTTCGAGGCCGTGCTGGCCGGAGCGCGCAACGAGGACATCGAGGGTATCGAGGTCGTGATCAGGCCGGCGCTGACCGCGGCCGCCGCCGACGTGCTCGGCGCGGACGGCTACCTGCTCGGCACGACGGCGAACATCGGCTACATGTCCGGCGCGCTGAAGCACTTCTTCGACGGAATCTACTACCCATGCCTGGAGGCGACGCAGCGCCGGCCGTATGCGCTGTACGTGCACGGTGCCAGCGACACCGGCGGCGCGGTCCGCGGCGTGGAGGCCATTGCCGCCGGCCTGAAGTGGCGCCGGGCCCGCCCGCCGGTGTCCGTGATCGGCACCCCGGAGAGCAGCGACCTGGCGGCCTGCTGGGAACTGGGCGCCACCATCGCGGCTGAGTTTTCCGCATGATCGTCACCGTCACGCTGAACCCGGCGCTGTACGTCGAATACCAGGCGCTGCGCGATCCGGGGATCGCCCGGGCGGAGCAGGCGGATGCCGGGGATGCCCTTGACCAGCATGAGCAGCAGGTCCAGGCCCATGCCGAGGGCTGCCGGCTCCGGCCGGTGAGCCCGGCGGCGGCGAGCACGCCGGGATGAGCGCGGCCGCACTCCCCACACTTCCACCCAGCGGCCGCCCTGGAGCACGTCGGCCTGGCGGTCGTCGAGGGTGTAAGGGTGCCACCCACCGCGCTTGTCGTGGTCGGCGAGCGCTCACGCCGAGACCCCGAGCCCCACGATGCGCAAGCGGGTGCTCGTGGTCCTGCCGGCCACATCGGCCGAGAGCGACCGAGGGGGTGAGCTGATCACCGAGGCAGGCAACTACGTCGAGCACCAGCCCAAGACGGCCAGGAGCCACCGATGACAACCGAACCGGTCGACCAGCTTTCCCTCGCGCTATAGCCGCACGGATCCGTCTGACAGGCGCTTCCCGCCCTGCAGGCGGCGTCGATCCGGCCGACACGCAGCGTGGTCGGCGGCCGTGCTGCTGACCCGCAAAGAGCCGCCGTTCTGCTCGGCTGCAGACTCTCGGGAACGATACTCGTGGACGGGCCAGATGGGACGTTCTGGATGTTCAGCGGTAGCAGCCGGCTGCCTTTGCGGGACCTCGCGGTGCCACGCTTTCCGGCCTCGGTCGAGGGTTCGCCGCCTGTGATCGTGATCAAGGTCTGGGCGTCCCGGCCGGCTGAGGAGCCCTTTGACCTCACTCTCGTGCCTGATGAGCGGGCGACACGGACGTGCGCCAGCCGGGAATCCGAGCGTTCGTCACGTTGGTTTTGCCGGAGCGCCCGGATTGGGGCGATCAGAGGACGGCGACCGGCCGACCGGGGCGACAAGTGGACAGAGCGGCAGAAAGCCAGGAGCTGAAGTGGCCCAGCGCTTGCCGCGTGTGGGGGGTCTGGCATGCGGTTGGTCCCCCGCCGCCCGAGTGAGCCACCGTGGGGAATTCGCTCAGTCATTCTGCCCGCAGCGCCAGCGCCAGCGCCGCGGGCGTGCTGGCCGCTAGGCGCCCTGGGATGGCCGCTACCACGTTGGCTAGCACCAGCGAGCCGATGGCGATGACGAGGACCGATACGGCGGGAACAGTGGGCGCGGGCACGGCATGGATCTCGACGGCGAACAGGACCCACAGGTTGCGGCCGAGAACGATTCCCAGCGGCACGCCGATAACGACACCGATGGCGACAGCAACGGTCGACTGCCATGCGACCGCCGCCGCCAGCTGTCCCCGGGTGAAACCGAGCGTTTTCAGCAAGGCGAGATCCCGGCGCCGCCGCCGGACCGAGGCCACCAGGGTCAGCGCGAGCGCAACCGCCGCCCCGATGCCGAGTGCCGAAACCGAGGAGGGCGGGGATGGTCCCGGCAGACCGGCAGTTCACGATCTCGGCCGGGTGCAGCACCGACACCACCGTCACGCCGAAGTTGAGGTTGTTCGTCAACGGTGCCGTCATCCGCTGCAGCGAGCGGAGCGCAGCCGCCAGGTTCGCCCCGGGCCGCAAGTTCACGAAGATACCCTCGGGACCGGTGACCGGGTCGTTGATGGGATTCCTGGCGGCAGCCCGGATCAGCTGATAAGACAGCAGCGCCCCGGTGCCCACCTCCAGGTGCGGGCCCAGCGCTCCGAGGGTTGGCATGGTGGCCGTGCCCACGATCGGAAGGCGGGCCGGCCCGGTGGACGCATCGCTGACCCCCACGATGTCGCCGACGCGTTTGTGCAGCTGGGCCGGCGTTACCGCACCAAGCACCACCTGGTCAGGTCCGTCGAGCCCGTGCCCGGACAGGATCGGGGGCTGCACGGCCGCGCTCGGGCTCTCACCCAGGACCGGTACGATCTGGCCGTCGATGGTCAGGTCGCCGGTGTAGTCAGCCGACCATGCCCGGACATAGCGATCGCGGGCAAGGAGCAGGGTGGCCTTGCCCTGAGGGATGTCGCCGGAGCCACCGCCCGCACTTAGCTCGTAGTTCCAGTTCCACCCGTAGAGGCGGGGGTGGGGACACCAGGGTGTCGAGGCTGGCGCCGAAGGTGACCGTGCCGATCACCACGATCAGGGCCAGCGCGGCACCCAGGATCGCCGACCGCACCGGTACCGCACTGCGGGCGGCCCCGGGTTCCAGGACGAACCCGATCCCCGCCACGGTCGGCGCTGGAAGCCCGGAGCTGGCTGCGCACGCGCCACCACCGATCGCCGCCCGGCTGCCCGCTGGCGCTGCGCGGCGACGCGATGCGGTGCCGATCGGACAGCGAGCGCGACGGACAGCGCGCCCAGGCAGGCGGCCAGCACCGCGGCACCAAGGCCGAGCACGGTCCAGTCGATGGCAACCCCGGGGGTGGGGTAGAAAGGCCGCACCGGCCCTATCGGGGCCAGCGGAGAAAGGCCCACCGCCACCACTGCGGCCAGCAGCGATCCGAGGACCACGGCGCCGAGGATGCCGATCAGCGGGTCCAGGGTGACCATGGGCAAGTCGGCGCCGAGCGCCCGCAGCGCTCCGAGATCATCGGCACCCAGGCGCAGCTGGCGGTCGATCACCTGGCCGACGATCAGCAGCGCGGCCAGGGCGGCGATCCCCCCGAACACGCCCAGGGCGATGGACTCGGGCTTGACCGCCCGCTCGGCTTTTCCCACGGTGGTGGATACGACGACCGGTATCGGCGACCCGCGCCCTTCCATCGCGACATGCGGCCGACCGCGTTCGGCGAGACGGTCATCGCGGCCATCCGCGTCCGCAACCGCGCGACCAGCCGTCCGGCGAGTCAGATGGCGCCCCGCTGAGGCACAGACCCGATGCCACGGCCTGAGAACGACAAGGACCTCCCCGCACCCCGACGTGTCATCCGCGCTGAGAACCTACCATTGGCCGGACCGCTGTAATGGACGGCCCCGGGAGTGTCGAGCAACCGGCGCATGACGGTTGCATAGTTTGCGGTAGCGAAGGGTTGTGGACTGGTCGCGGAATGCGCAATGCTGTCACCTCGGTCAGATGCGTTAATTATGGTCAGCAGGAGCACTTCGGCGCATGTCCCTTCTTGCCGCCGGCAGTCGCCGGTTGCTCAGCGCGCACTTTCGCGTGTTACGGCCGTCCGCGCCGGCCCGGCGGGAGCTAGGGCCGCCTGAGCGCCGGCGCCGGCACCCGGTCTGGCCTGCCGCCCTGGCGGCTGCCGCCGTCCTCGCGGCGGGCTGCGCCAGCCAGGAGCCGGTGGCACTGCCGCACAAGTCTGGCGCGCAGGCCGCGCCGGCGTTGCTGGCAAACCCGAGGCAGACTGCCGCGCAGCTGGCCGCTGCCGCTTATGACGGCTACTGGCAGGCCTATGCCGAGGGAATGACCTCGCGAGATCCTGCCACTGCGGAGTCGATCCTGGCCGGCTACGTCACGCCCGCCAGCATTCCGCCCATTATCGCGTCCTACCGCCGGGACTGGGCCGCGCACGATATTGCCTACGGCGGCGCGGTCACGCACGTGCTGAGCGTCCAGATCAGCGGCCAGCGCGCGACGCTGCATGACTGCCTGGATCTGAGCGGCTTCGGCGTGCAGGACGACCGCAGCGGACGGGTCGTCCCGGACAGTTTCGGCCAGCCGCGGCTGAACTTCTACGTCACCCTCGTGCGCTCCGGCGGGCGCTGGCTGGTCGGCAACATGCAGCCCGTGGTGGTGCCATGCGTGCCCTGAGGTTCCTTCTGCTTACGGCGGTGACGATGACAGCGCTGATCTTGGCGGCAATCGCGGGCGTGCCGGCGGCGCAGGCGGCCGCTCCGCCGGGCGTGCCCGGCTGCAGCTACTCGTTTCAGCCCCCGGACGGCTGGGTGCTGAACTGCAGCCATGGCAGCGGCACGCCTGGCGTGCCGGGTTCGGGCGGCGGCGGTTCCGGCACCTCGAAGTACGCCTGCACCCTGACGCCGCTGTCGGCGGCCCAGGTCCATTTCCTCGGCCTGCCTGCGGCGCCCAAGGGCGACAAGTGGGAGGCGATCACCTGCCCGGGGCGCAGCCCGTTCGGCGGGGTGACGCTGGTATCGGCGAACGGCGCTCCCGCGGTCACGCCGCAGGAACTGCTGCAAATCGCGATGGGCGAGCTCAAGGTACCTGCCCTGCAGCCAGAAATGGCGCCGCCGCTCGGCAGCGACGGACTGGTCGGCCTGCCTGAATGGATCTGGATCCCCGGCCCGCAATGGCAGCAAGTCACGGTGACCGTACGGGCCGGGCCGGTGTGGGCCGAGGCGATCGCGACACCGCAGCAGCTGACCTTCTTCCCGGGAGGCGGGCTGCCGGGAACATCCTGCGCGGGACCAGGCAGCGCGTACACGGGCCGGGCGGGCGCCGCGGGCACCGACTGCACGTACACCTACGGCCAGTCCTCGGCGCTGCAGCCCGACAACGCCTACCAGGCGTCGGTCACCGTGACCTGGCGGGTGACCTGGATCGGCTCTGGCGGCAGCGGCGGGGTCGTGGACGCGGGACTGCAGGTGGGCTTTCCGGTCGCGGTCCGGGTGGCCGAGGCGCAGGCGCTGGTGACCAGCTGATGAGCGCCGGCGAGCCAGATGGCGGCTACGGCACGGTCTATCACCCCGGTCCCGACCTCACGCCGAACGGCGACTCCCAGGGGATCGCCGCCGGTCAGCTGCGCAGCCTGCCGCGACGGCGGCGGCCGGGAATGATCGCGCTGGCGGTGGCGCTGGTCGGCGCGGGCATCCTGGCGAGCGCCGCGCTGTACCAGCACGAGGACCACCAGCTGCCCGTGCTCGTGGTGACCGCTAACGTCCCGGCGGGCTCGGTGATCAGCGCCGCCGATGTCGCCACGACGTCGGTCGCCGCGGGCCCCGGCGTGCAGACCGTGCCGGCCGGCCAGCTGCGCCAGGTCGTGGGCCTGGTGGCAGCCACGTCGCTGCGGCCGGGAAGCCTGCTGGCCCCCGCCGACCTGACGACATCGCAGCCGCCAGGCCGCGGCCAGGTCCTGGTGCCGCTCCCGGTCCGCCCGTCGGGACTGCCGGCCAGCGGCCTGGCGCCAGGCGATCAGCTCATGGTGGTGCCCACATCGGGCTCGGCAGGCGGCACGACTAGCGGCGGCGCAGCCGCCCAAGTGCTGACCCGCCCGGTGGCAGGCGTAGTCGAGGCGGTTACCCAGACGCCGGACACCGACGGCTTCGACGTGGTCGACCTGCTGGTGCCCGCCGCGTCCGGGACTGACCTGGCCGAGCAGGCAGCCACGAGCGACATCTGGCTGTACGTCATCAGCCGGAGCTCCCGGTGAGCCTGTATGCCCTCGTCTCAGCGGGCGGGGCACCGGGCGTCACCACCTCAGCCGTGGCCCTTGCCCTCGGCTGGCCGTCCCAGGTGATCATCGCGGAGTGCGACCCGAGCGGCGGTGACATCCTGGCGGGGCTGTTCGTCGGGCATCTGCCCGCGAGCAGCGGGCTGCTGCCACTGGCCGTCGAGGCGGGGCGCAGCGCGGATGCGGCGGCCAGGGCACTGTGGGACCAGCTGATCGATCTAGACGACGAGCGCAGCCGCCTGCTGCTCGCGGGCATCTCCGACCCGCGGCAGGCGGCGGCGATCGCGGGGTCCTGGCCAGCCCTGGCGGCGGCGCTGGCCGGCGTTCCCGCCGATGTCATCGCCGACTGCGGGCGCCTGGATGCTGCGCCCGCGGTCGAGGCCGTCCTTTCGGCGGCGAGTCTTGCGGTGCTCGTGCTGCGGCCGTCCCTGCGGCAGGTGAGCAAGGCCAGGCACCGGGTCGAGATCCTCGCCGAGATCCTTGGCGGCCGGGACCGGCTGGTGCTGCTGCCTATCGGTGACGGTCCGCATTCGGCGCGGGAGGTGGCCAATGCGCTGGGAGTACCCGTAATTGCCGCCCTGCCGGAGGACAAGAAGACGGCCAGCGTCCTGTCGGACGGTGCCGGAAACCGCCGTGACCTCGTGACCCGGCCGCTGGTACGCGCCGCGACGGCGGCCGGGCGGGCGCTGCGCGGGGCTGTGCCTGGCAGCAGCCGCGCTGAGGCCGACCGCACTGAGGCCGAGCGGAGTGCCGTCGATGCGGCGGCGCCCGGAGGATGGACCGGGTACACCGACGTCCGGGCGCCAGCTGCCGGAAGGCTCGCGGCGGAGTCCGTTGCGCTGGCCGCAGCCCCCGTCTGGGAGCCTGCCGTGCCGGGTCCATCTCCTGGCGCGCCGCCGGGTGCCGCGCCGCCGGGTGCCGCGCCGCCGGCGGACGGGGATCCGGCTGCGCCGGAACCGCTTGCGTCAGGGCCAGGAGCCGGCTCATGACTGACCTGCGCTGGACGCCGACCGGCACGGCGCAGCCGCCGACTGGCACGGCGCAGCCGCCAGCCGCGCAGCAGCCGCCCGGCCGAGTGCCGCCGCGGGACCAGATGCCGCCTGGCGGCCCGCTGCCGCGAGTGCTGGAGGACATCCGGCTGCGCGGCGGCACTAACGAGGTACTCGCGGCCGTCGCGGACCGGCTGCCGGACGGCGCTGCCGCCGCGGACGTGCTCCCGGTCGTCCGCGAGGCCGTGCGGTTCTGGGCCGAGCGGCAGGTCAGAACCGGTGCGCCGGTGCCGTCGCCGGCGGACAGAGAAGCCCTGGCACAGGCGGTCTATGACCAGCGCTACGGGCTCGGCCCGCTCGCCGGATACCTGCGCGACCCGCACGTGGAGAACGTGGACGTAAACGGATGCGACCAGGTGTGGGTGACCTATTCGACCGGCGAGCGGGTGACCGGTCCGCCGGTCGCGGCCAGCGACGAGGAACTGATCGCGCTAATCCGCAACTGGGCAGCGCGGGGCGGCCAGACCGCCAGGGAGTTCTCCGCCGCGGCGCCGCTGGTCAACGTGGCCCTGGCGGGCGGGGCCCGGATAACCGCGACCATGTCGGTCACGCCGCGGCCGTGCCTGTCACTGCGCAGGCACGGCCACCTCGACGTCAGCCTGGGCCGCCTGATGCAGCTGGGCACGGTCGACGCCACCACGGCCGGATTTCTGGCCGCCGCGGTCCGGGCACGCTGCAACATCATCGTCACCGGCGGGGTGAACGCCGGCAAGACCACGCTGCTGCGAGCCCTGGCCGGCGAGATACCGCCAGGCGAGCGGGTGGCGACCCTGGAGTCGGAATACGAGCTGTACCTGCACGCGATGGCGCAGCATCCGGACGTCATTGCCTTCGAGGCACGGGAGCCGAACTCCGAGGGGGCTGGCGGCATTCCGCTGCACGACCTCGTCGCTCATGCCCTCCGGCACAATCCGCAGCGCATCATCGTCGGTGAGGTACGCCGCGGCGAGATCATGCCGATGCTCGAGGCGATGAACTCCGGCCAGGAAGGATCGATGTGCACGCTGCACGCCAACTCGCCGACCGAGGCCTTTGACCGCATCCTGATCCTCGGCCTGCGCGGCGGCCTGGCCCTGGCCGAGCGCGCCATTCACATCCTCGTCGGGATGGCCGTCGATGTGATCGTGCACGTCCGCAAGCGCTACGACGGAAAGCGCACGCTGCGGTATGTCGCGGAGATCCTCGAGGTCATGCCGCCCGGCGATACCGAGCGGCCATCCGGCAACAGGCTCTTCCTGCCCAGTGGACCGGGCGGCGCCGCTGTCGCCGCGCATACCCCGTCGCCCGAGCTGCTGGAGCGGCTCGTGGCCGCCGGTTTCGATCCCGGCCTGCTGGACCGCCAGCGTGCCCTGGCCCGGACCGGGAGCCGGACATGACGCCGCTGGCAGCCCTGGCGGGCGCGGCCGTCGTCGCGGGCATCGTGCTGCTGGTCCGGGAACTGCTGCGGCGCGAACCGCCGCCCGGCCTGCCGCCCAGGCGGATGCGGACAGCCGCAGTTCTGTCGGCCGGCACGAGCCGGCAGATCCTGCTGGCCGCGGCGGCCTGCCTGGCCGTGCTCGCCATCACCCGGTGGCCAGTGGCCGGGATCGGAGCCGGGGCAGCCGTCTTGTTCCTGCCCCGGCTGAACTTCTTCGGCGGCGAGCGGCACCGCACCGCCGTGCTCGAGGGCCTTGAGCAGTGGATCCGGCGGCTGGCTGACATGCTGACCGCCAGCCGCGGCCTGGAGGATGCTCTCGAGGTGAGCGCCCGATCAGCCCCGGCGGCGATCAGAGCGCCCGTTACCGCCCTGGTTGGCCGCCTGTCGGCCCGGACCGGGACTGAGGCAGCCTTGCGCGCGTTCGCCGCCGATGTCGACGATCCAGCCGGTGATCGCATCGCCGCCGCGCTGATCATCGCCACGGGCAGGCGCGGCGGCGGGGCCAGGGACGTCCTCAACGCACTGGCGGTCATGCTGGCCAGGGACGTGGCCGCCCGCCGTGAGATCGAGGCGGAGCGGGCCCAGCACCGGACGACCGTTAAGTGGATTACGGCTTTCGTGGCGGCGTTCACGATCTTTGCCGTGCTGAACCGCGCCTACTCCGCGCCGTACGGGACCTTCGCCGGCCAGGTCGTGCTTGGCCTGGTGCTGGGCCTTTACGCCGCGGGCCTCGCGTGGCTGCACCGGCTCGGCAGCAGCCCGGCGCCCGGCCGGTTCCTGAACGGGCCGGACCAGCTCGCTGACGCCAGTCCGCGCGGCACCGGACTATTTGCCCGCGCCGCGGATCGCCGCCCGGCAGGGATCCAGCCGTGAGCCTGTGGGTGCCCATCGCCGGGCTCCTGGCCGGGCTCGGCGTCTTCCTTATCGTCCGTGAGCTGATGCCGGCTCCGGTCCGGCTCGACGCTGCGCTGAGGCGTCTTGACTCGGCTGCCGGCGCTGTCGTTGCCGGCACCGTGGCCGCCGGGCCGGCCGCGCCGTCGGCAGTGCGCCAGCTAGCTGCCGATATCGGCTCGGCCGCGGGGTGGCTGCCGGTCCCGTCAGCCGACCTGGCCCTACTCGGACAGGATCGCGAGGGATTCCTGGCCAGCAAGGTCATCTGCGGGCTGATCGGGCTGGCGACCGTGCCGGTGCTTGCCGCCGTGCTGGCCCTGGGCGGCGCCAGCCTGCCGCTCGCCGTCCCGGCGGTGGTGTCCCTGGCCTTGGGCGGGCTCCTGTTCTGCGCCCCTGACCTGGTGACGCGGGTCAATGCGGCCGAGAAGCGGGCGGATTTCCGGCACGCGCTCACCAGCTACCTCGACCTGGTCGCGCTGGAGCGCGGCGCGGGAGCGGGACCGACGGAAGCGCTCGAGGCCGCCGCCGACATAGGCCGGGGCTGGGCATTCCGGCGGATCGGCGCCGCGCTCGAGCAGGCGAGGCGATCGGGGGCCGCGCCCTGGACGGCGCTGGCGGCCCTCGCCGCCGAGACCGGCATCGGCGAGCTCGCTGACCTGGCCGACATCGCCGAGGTCGCCGGGCACGAGGGTGCCCGGATCCTGGAGACCCTGGCCGCCCGCGCCGCGTCGATGCGGGCCGAGGCGCTCGCGGCCGACCGGGCCAGGGCCGGGGCGCGCAGCACCACCATGGTGGTGCCGATCGCGCTGCTCGCGGCAGGGTTCCTGCTGCTGCTGATCTTCCCGGTCGTCTACCGAACGCTTGGCGCGGGCTAGCCCGGCCCGCGCGCCAAGGAAGGAGGGTCCCGATGGATCCGCTGCTGCAGATGGTCTGCTACCTGTTCGATCGTGCCCGCTGCCGGGCCCGGGCCGCCCTGGACGGGCACCCCGAGTCCGGGGCCCTGACGCTGGAGTGGATCGTCATTGCCGGGATTCTGGTAGTCGCAGCCGGCGCCGCGGCCGTCATCTTCAAGCATGCGATAAGTGCCGCGTCGAAACAGCTGCCGTAGCGATGCGACGGTTGCGAGAGCGGCCAGCGGGCCGGGCGGATGACGGGGCGCTGACGCTCAGCTACGTGATCATCGTTCCGGTGTTCCTAGCCGGGCTCATGGTGATCGTCCAGGCGTCAGTGTGGTACCTGGCCCGTGAGGCCGCACTGGCGGCGGCGCGGCAGGGCGTAGACGCCGCCAGGGTGCTCGATGCGGCGCCGGGCGCCGGTCCGAGCACGGCGGTCGCGTTTGCCCGGTCGGCGGCGCCGGGCTTCCTGCTGAACCCGCGCGCCTACACGGCGGATCCGAAAGCCACAGCGCAGGGCACCATCCGGGTGACCGTCACCGGGACGGTGCCCTCGCTGGTTCCGGGCCTGCCGCTGCACGTAACACAGGCGGCCGCGGGTCCGGTCGAGCAGTTCACTACTCCCTGAGTCTGTCTAGCTTCGGAAGCGGAGGTTCCGCGATGGGTGGCGGCCGACGTGACGGCGAGGCGGGCAACGCCCCGCTGGAGCTGGTGCTGATCGCGCCGATCGTGCTCGCCCTGATCGGACTGGTGATCGCAGCCGGCCGGACGTCGCTCGCCCAGGGATCGGTCCAGGCGGCGGCGCGCCAAGCCGCCCGGCAGGCCTCAATCGCGCGGACACCGCAGCAGGCCCTGCTGGCCGCGGTGAGCAGCGCGCAGGCAGAGCTGTCGCAGGAAGGGCTGAACTGCTCGCCCGCACCTGCGGTCAGCGTGAATGTGACCGGCTTCGCCATCCCAGTCGGCCAGCCCGCCACCGTCAGCGCCACGGTGACCTGCCGGGTTCCGCTGGCTGACCTGGTGGTGCCGGGCGTGCCGGGCAGCAAGCTGCTGCACGCAACATTCAGCTCGCCGCTGGATCCTTACCGGGGACGGTGATGTCACAGTGACTGTCACACGCCAGGCCCATACTGGGCGCCGTCCGGCCCGCGGTGGCGGGCCCGGGATCCAGGAGCGGCGGCGGATGAGGTTACCCGGCAGCGCGGCCGCGGCGTCGCGCGCCGCCGACATGCGGCGCGCTGCGGCGGATGATCGCGGATCGCTGATCCTCATGCTGGCGGTCTTGCTGATCGCGCTGATCGCGCTGGCCGGTCTCGTGATCGACGGCGGCGCGAAGCTGGACGCGGCAGAGAACGCCGCGGCCGCCGCCCAGGAAGCGGCGCGGGCCGGCGCGGGCATGGTGAACCAGGCGAATGCGTACTCGGCCAGCACGTTCACCATCGACCAGGGCCAGGCGCTGGCCGCGGCCCAGCAGTACCTGGCCACAGCCGGCTACCGGGGGACCGCCCAGCCGGCCGGCCGGAACTCGATCCGGGTGACCGTGACCATCACCGAGCCGACGAAGATCCTCTCCATCATCGGCCTTAATTCGATCACTGCGACCGAATCGGCGACGGCGGTTCTGGTCACCGGCGTGACGGGGCCAGGACGATGAGCCGCCGCCGCCGCCGCGGGCGGGCCGGCCTGCTGCGCAGCGTAGCCGCGCTGGTCGCGCTGGTCGCGCTGGTAGCCGGGCTGCCGGTGCTGCTTTACCGGCTCGGCGGCTCGCCGCTGCCGGCGCATATAGCCAGCTGGCAGTACATCGGGCAGACCCTGCTGCGCCGGGACAACGGCGCGATATTTCTGGCTGCCGTGCGCGACGTCAGCTGGCTGGCCTGGGCCGCGTTTACGCTCGCGGTCCTGACGGAAGCGCAGGCCGCGCTGCGCGGTCGCGCGGCCCCCAGGCTGCGGCTCGGCGGATGCCAGACGGCCGCCGGTCACCTGGTGGCGCTGGCGCTGCTCAGCTTCAGCGGGCCGACGGCCGTGCTGCTGGCCGGCCAGCCGGTCGCCGCGGCGGCAGTCGCCCCTGCCCACCCCGGCGCGACAGCCCCGGCCGAGGTGCCGACAACCGGGGCCGCGGATCGCCCTGTCCCGCCCGAGCCGGCGACCGACCGCCCGGCAAGCCAGGTACCCGGATCGCCCGTTTCGCAGGTGATGAGCATGGGCTTTTCTCAGCTGGTAACCGTTCGGCCGGGCGATTGCCTGTGGACAATCGCGCAGCGTTACCTCGGCGACGGCGACCGCTATCCCGAGATCGTGCAGCTCAACCTGGGCCATGACATGGGCGGCGGGCAGCCGTTCACCGACCCGTCGATGATCATGCCCGGCTGGGTCCTGCAGCTTCCGGCAGCGCGAGTCGTGCATCAGCAGCAGGGCCAGCGGCATTCCGGGCCGAACGGCCACGGGCCGCATCCGTCCAGGGAGCAGCGCTTCCGCCGGCCGCACCCGTCGGCGAGCCCGGCACGAGGCCCGTCAGTCAGCCCGGCCATGCCAGCCGAACAGGCTGCGTCGGCTCATCCGGCCACGGCGGCCGCTGCCCCGTCGACCGCGGTCCCGGAGCCCGGCCCGGAGCCCGGCCCGGAGCCCACTGCGGCGGCCGCGCAGGCTCCGGCAAGTCCGCCGGTAAGTGTCACGGCAGTCAGCGGTAACGGCGGCGCCGCCATGGGTGCGCTGACCGACTCGCAGCGGATACCGCCGGTGGCGGTCTTCGCGGCGGGAATGCTCGCCGGGGGAGCGGCCATCACGCTCGCCCGGATGCGGCACCGGCAGCGTCAGTCTCGTCGCCGCGGCAGGCGCGTCCCGCTGCCGGTGAGCGCGCCAGTGCTGGCGGCGGAGCGGCGGATCCGCGCCGAGGCCGAGCTGCAGCCCGCTTCCGCGCTGCGTGCGGCGCTCAGCAATCTCGGCGCCGGGCTGGCGGTCGCCGGCCAGCAGATACCGGAGATCACCGCGATCCACGTGTGCCCGGACTGGATGGACGTCTTGCTGGCCAGTCCCGGCAGCGAGGCACCGCCTGCGCCGTTCGCCGTTCCCGGCGGCCGCCAGGGCCTGGCCTGGCGACTGTCGCTGGCCGCCGGCGCGCCGCCGCTGGCCGCGCCAGGCAACGGTGACCTGCTGCCCGGCCTGTTCACTGTCGGCGCCACGCGGGACGGCTACCTGCTGCTGGACCTTGAGTACCTGCGGGTCACCATGGTGGAGGGGCCGCCGGAGCTGGCGGACCGGGTACTGTCGACGGCCGCAGCCGAGCTGGGCACCAGTGAGCTCGCGGGCTGGTATGAGCTGATCCTGGTCGGTTTTCCCGAACTCGCGGCCACAGGCGGGCGCGCGACCAGGTGCGGCGGCCTCGACGAGGCGCTGGACCTGCTAGCCGCCAAGGCGGTCGCGCTGCAGCGCCGGCTGGGCGGCGCAGCGGCCGACATCCGGCGGCACCGGCTGGCCGCTCCCGACGATGAGGATTGGGCACTGACCTTGCTGGTCAGCCGGGTGGCACCGACCCCGAGTCAATTTGCGCTGCTGCTTGATCTTTGCGGCGACCCGGCCGGCATGGCCGCGCTGGTTCCGGGCGGGACCGCCGCACCGGCCGGGCATCCGGCGCCGGCCAGCATCGAGCTCACAGCCGGTCCTGGCCCAGGCGGCGAGATTACGGCGCGGATCTGGCCGCTCGGGCTCGAGGCCTGGCCGCAGCCGCTGACCGAGGCCGACTACGAGGCGCTGGCGAGCATGTTCGCGACCGCCGCGCAGGAGCACGACGTGGCAGCGGACGCGCCGCCCTACGACGGCTCGTCCTGGCCCCCGTGGCAGCCGTCAGTCGTCGCTGACCTGCCCGCGCTCGATGATCTGGCTCCGGTCGGCCCGCATGGCCAGGACGACTCCGGGGGGCAGGCAGATTCCCGCGACCAGATCCGCCCGCAGGACCCGGCTCTCCGGCAG
>CABEEE010000431.1_pt1 | contig 54154 bp, 54 predicted proteins | sample 3423231 | NCBI WGS metagenome assembly CABEEE01 (sample SAMEA5534333, study PRJEB31848) | metagenome | biome: tundra; feature: field; material: soil | place: USA | collected 2013-05 | depth 0.15 m | reverse complement strand
ACCGCGTCAAGCCAGCTGGCGATAGCGCAGGTCAGCCACTCAATCGAGTATTCGAGCGGTACAGGATGACGCAGAACAGCAATCCGGCGGTGTCCCGCATCACCTGCCAGGAGTGCACCTGCTGTACCCCGTTCGGCACCGAGTCCCTCCAGCCTGGCCACTTCGGCGGCCAGGTCGTCGGTGTGGATGTCGATATGCACTCGGCCCGGTCCATCCTCGAGCCGATGGATGAGCAGCCAGAACTCCTGGCTGTGCAGCGCGGCTCCGTGGTACTCGGGGTGCCGGTCGAACTGGGCAAGTGGCCGCCCGGTGGCTGCATTCCAGAACGCCAGCGCGCGACCGTGATCGGCTGGCGGCACGTCAATCACGATCTTGGACAACCTGCTGTAGTGCGCCACTCCGCAAACCTACTTGACCTGCCTACCCGGGCCGGCAGGGCAGAGTGCCCGGTACCAATCACGCGATGACATCAGCGCATCAGATGCGGCATGAGCGGAAATCCTCGCTGATTGAGCGCGGTGGATCAGCGGGGCATGATGGTCGTCGTGCGGGCGGCGATGATGCGCGGCGAACTCCTGCGCCGCGCGGCGTTTACTGCCGTGGCGCTAATAGTTCTTGCAGCCGGCGGCCTGGTGGTCTGGTATCGCCAGACCTATTACACCTGGCCGGGCGAGGGAGCCGCTGACCGCGTGCGCTGGTGCCGCCGGGATTACCAGACTGACGGCGTCTCTCCGCAAGGCTGGCGGCAGATCACCGCTCAGCAGCGATTTCCGATCCGTGCCGTGGGCTGGTACCCGCCGCTCGGACCGCACCGCGAACTGCTCGCCGCGGTCTACCCGAGGGCTCAGCGGCTGTCGTCCAGCCCGCCGCAATCGTGCGCGACAGTGGTCTACCTGCGGACCGGCCCGGATCGGTACGAGGCCTTCAACCTGCTGGGCGGCCCCTGACCGGCACCAGCATCAGACGCTGCGACTCATTTCCATGCCCTCCGCACCCCTCGCGGCAGAAGCGGGAGCTGTCCTTAGCCGCACGTGACAGGTGTGGGCTAGCTAGAATCAGTTCATGCAGCGCTACCCTCTCGGCCATTTCTCCGTGTCACGGGTCGGCTTCGGCGCGATGCAGCTGCCCGGCCCTGGCGTGTTCGGTCCGCCGCGTGACCGTGACGAGGCGCTCGCGGTGCTGCGGCGGGCCGTGGAACTGGGTGTGGACCATATTGACACCGCGCAGTACTACGGGCCCGACGTTGCGAACGAGCTGATCCGCGAAGCGCTGTACCCCTACTCCGGCACGCTCGCGCTGGTGAGCAAGGTCGGAGCGCGGCGCGACGGGTCGGGCGGATGGCTTCCCTACGACGAGCCTGATCAGCTGCGGCAGGGAATCGAGGACAACCTGCGCAGCCTCGGTGCCGGGCAGCTGGCTGCCGTCAATTTGCGGCTGATGGACGACGCGAAACCGGACCAGCGGTTCGACGACCAGCTCGCCGCCATGATCGAGGCGCGCGATGAGGGGCTGATCGGGGGCGTCGGCCTGAGCAACGTCACCCGCGAGCACCTGCTGCACGCGCTGGAACACACCGACATAGCGTGCGTGCAGAATCCGCTGAACCTGGTCGATCGCGCCTCGATGCCTGTTCTCCAGGAATGCAGCTCACGGGGCATTGCCTTCGTGCCGTTCTTCCCGCTGGGCTCCGGGTTCGGCCAGACCAACCCGGTACTGGGCAACGAGTACGTGCTCAGCAACGCCGAGCGGCTTGGCCTCACCCCCGCGCAGATCGCGCTCGCCTGGGTTCTGGGAATCGCGCCCAATGTCCTGCTGATTCCCGGCACGTCCTCCAGGCGGCACCTGGACGAGAATCTCGCCGTCGCCAACATCAAGCTCGACGAGGACGCCCAGCAGCAGCTGGCAGCTGCTACAGAGTAGCGGCCTGCGTGCCGGTCTGTACCCAGCCCCTGCTTCTGGTGGCGACCAATCCAGTGCCGGTTGGCACCACGCTCGTGACGATCTGCAGAACGATCACCATCGCGGCATGACCGTGCGGGACGGAACCTTCACCGATACCTGGCGCTGGGACTCCGCCGGGCAGATGCAGGCGGCCCTCGCGGTAGTGCCGGCACGCGCGGCGATGTCGCTCAGCCGGGACGCCACCGCTCGCAACGGCGAAATCGTCGACGAGCGGTAAACGGGCCCTTCCCCATGGGTGGCGGCGGTCATCACCCACCACGCCCCGCGGACCGGGGCGCCGCCCGCCGCCGCGCCCGGGCTGGCCCGGGTCCAGCCGGCCGGCGCCCGGGCCTCGGCCACCCGGACGGGCACCTAAGCGGAGAACGTGCCGCCGGGCAGGCGGCCCGGCCGCGAGCTCATGCGCGGCGGACACTGGGTCGTTGCCTGACCGAGAGGGACCGAGCTCCGCTGGGCTGGCGGAGCATACAGAAGCGCCGGAGCTGAGCGGCAGCCACGACCGACAGGGCGCAGCCGCAGCCGCGCCCCTGAATACGTGCTCGCATCCTGCCGGTCCTGGGATCGGCTTGACAGGCTCTCGGGGCCGGACTTAGGGGTGGTCCGATCTCGAGACGGCGGCTGACGGCGGTGGCGATCGCCTGGAGGTCGCCTTCGTCGGAGCTTGACTACCAGGTCGCGGCGCCGCAGGCGCCCTCCACGACGCATGCGTCGACGATGTCGGTGGTCGCGGCCCGGGCGGCGAGCGCGCCGACGGACCGGCCCTGGCCGTCATCGAGTGCCTCGATGCCGCATCCGGCCAGCAGCCGCGCCAGGAGGGCATGGCGGTTCGTCCCGCGCCAGGACCGGGCCGCGGCGGCCGCGGGCACGGTCGGCACCTCGCGGCGCACCAGAAGGGCGCGATGCCGGGCCCACATGCGGCGTTCGCCCCGGTCGGCGGCGATGAGCGCGCCGGTGTCGTAGGTGAGGCCCATCACGCGCTCGGGCGCCCTGGACTTGTCCCGGTCTGGGCCCCCGCTGGATCGCCTGTGCGGCCCATTCCTCGGCATCGGCCAGCTCGCCGGGGCTGAACGCCCCCTGGTCGTCCTCGAACTGCCGGACGGCGGTCAGGCCTGCCCTGATGGTGGTCAGGGACGGTGTCCGTGCTCTACGCGCAGGCTCGCGCTTCCCGAGCCGGCGCTCGAGGAGCTCATCGCGAAGGCGCGCGACATCGACATGCGCGAGGTCCGTGCGAGCATTGCCGCTGACGCGGAATCAGTGACGCCTGACGCCAGCCGGCGCCTGACGTCAGCCGGCCTCTGGCGCCGCACCGATGAGAGGTCAGCTGCCCCGGCGGCCGCTGATCCACACCGACTTGATGTTGCAGAACTCGCGGATGCCGTGGGCCGCTAGCTCCCGGCCGTGGCCGGAGTTCTTGACGCCGCCGAAGGGCAGCTGCGGGTAGGAAGTGACGTTGCCGTTGATGAAGACCATCCCGGCTGCGAGGTCCCGGACGAACCTGGCCCGCTCGTTCTCGTCGTTGGTCCAGGCGTTGGCGCCGAGCCCGAACTCGGTGCCGTTGGCCAGCTCTATCGCCTCGTCGACATCCGCCACCCGGTAGACAGTTGCCACGGGCCCGAAAACTTCCTCGGTATGCACCCGCATCTGCGGGGTGATGCCGCTCAGCACGGTCGGCGGGTAGTACCAGCCGGGGCCAGATGGCGCCGTGCCGCCGCAGCGCACCTGGGCGCCCTTGCCGACGGCGTCGGCGACGAGTTCCTCGACGTCCTGGCGCTGCTGCTCGGAGGCAAGCGGGCCCACGTCGGTGCCCTCGGCCATGGGGTCGCCGACGGTCATGCCGGACATCTGCGCGACGAACAGGCGCTCGAAGTCATCGGCGATCGAGGCGTGGGCGATGAAGCGCTTGGCCGCGATGCACGACTGGCCGTTGTTGAGGCAGCGCGCAACGGCCGCCACCTTGGCAGCGGCCTCCAGATCGGCCGACGGCATGACGACAAACGGGTCGCTGCCGCCAAGCTCGAGGACGACCTTCTTGATCTCGCTGCCCGCGATGGCTGCCACCGACTGCCCGGCGGGCCCTGACCCGGTGAGCGTGGCCGCGGCCACCCGGTCGTCACGCAGGATGGCCTCAATGCGACCGGAGCTGACCAGCAGAGTCTGGAAGGTCCCGTCCGGAAAGCCGGCCCGGCTGAACAGATCCTGCATGAACAGTGCTGTCTGCGGAACGCTGGAGGCGTGCTTGAGCAGGCCGACGTTGCCCGCCATCAGTGCCGGGGCGGCAAAGCGCATGGCCTGCCAGAGCGGGAAGTTCCAGGGCATGATCGCTAGTACCGGCCCGAGCGACTCGTAGGTGACGTAGGCCTGCGCGGCGCCGACTGCGTCAGCATCGGCAGGCTCATCGGCAAGGAACCCGGCAGCATGGGCGGCGTAGAAGCGGCACGCGGTAGCGCACTTGGCAACCTCCTGCCGCGCCGCGGCCAGCGTCTTGCCCATCTCGGTCGTCATCATCGCCGCTACGTCGTCGCGCTCATCGTCGAGGATGTCGGCAGCGCGGCGCAGCCATGCCGCCCGTGTCTCGAAGTCGGTCAGCCGGTACCTTGCGTGCGCTTTCGAGGCGGCCGCCAGGCAGCGCTCGACCTCCTCGCCGGTGATCTCGTCAAAGGTCTTCAGCGTCTCCCCGGTGGCGGGGTTAACGGTCGCGATTGCCACCTTGTCCTCCCTTCGTTGAGCGCGGTCCCGGCACAGGAATTCCGCACAAACTGCTCCTGCCCGGAGCAGGGCCGGTCACACGTCCGAGCACGCCGGGAACCCGCGCGGGCTGGCGTCCCAGCAGCCCGGCTGAGCCCTGGGCGCGACGGCGCTCTTGTGACCACGCGCCGCGGCGCGGCTGCATCTGCGCGAGCTAACCAGCCCGAACCCGGCTCCGAGATCACCCCTTTCGACGAGGTACCCGGCTGCCGGCTGTACGCGGACCGGGCAAGCGGCTGCGGCCCGCGCTCGTCTACTGCGGGTGCCGCCCCGCCGGTGGTGCCGACACCGGGCCGGATGGCGACGCCCCGATCCGGGTCGGGCTGCGCAGTCGAATTCCTGCCCGCGCGCGCTGATCTGCGGCGACCTGACCTGACGCAGCGGGAGATCGCGGAGCGGCCGGATGTCCCGATGGGCACCATCAAAGCGTTTTGCCGCGTCATCGTTCGCCGAGGAGGTGAACCGGTGGCGCGGCTGACGCATCTCCTACTAGAGGTATCGGCGGCTACTAGAGGTATCGGCGGCCACTGGCGCCCCGCAGGCCACTGGCCTCAGGCTCCCGGAGCCGAGCGGGCGTTGCCGCTCGCTGGCAGACTGGATCGCCAGCAGCGGCATCGGAGAGTTCCCCTCGGTTCCCGCCGCCCTGTGAAGGGAGGCCAGCAGTGCCAGCACACGCACGGGCCCGGGAGGTCCGCTCTGCGCCAGCCTTGCCGCCCACCCCGGGAGGAAGGCACGCCAAGATCAGCGCCGCTGCCGGGGACTTCGACTACAGCCAGCCGTTCGAGGTGGATATCGGCCGTGCGGCTGTCATCGCGGACGGGCTGCGTGAGTCCGGTTATCCGGACTGCACCGCCGACGTGGTGATCGCGGAGCTCGCCAGGCCGGACAGCGAGCGCAGCATCGTCGGGCGCTTCGCCGCCGACCAGCTGGACAAGGCCGGCTGGCGGCCGTAACCAAAAGGGCCAGCGCCGACTGGGCCGCACGGCCACGACGCGAGGGCCGGCCGGGCTGCCTCGCCACATCACGCCCTGCGCGCACTCATCCTGAGTACGAAGCGAGGACGTCGTCGGACAGGCGCGGCCATGCCTGCGCTGCCCAGGGACCGAAGTCCCGGTCCGCGAGGCCGACGCAGGCGATCTCCGCGACCGGATCAACCCAGAGGAAGCTGCCGGACCGGCCAAAATGGCCGAAGGTCGCCGGTGAGTTCCGCGAGCCGGTCCAGTGCGGTGTCTTGCCATCCCGGATCTCGAATCCGAGCCCCCAGTCGCAGTGCGGCTGATGGCCGAAGCCCGGTAGCACGCCGGACAGGCCGGAGAAAGCGGTCGCGGTGGCCTCGGCCAGCAGGTCCGCGTCGATCAGCGACGGGTCGAGCAGCTCAACCGCCAGTGTGACGAGGTCACTGAGCGGTCCGGCGGCGCCCCAGCCGGGGGAGCCGTCGAGGCGGGTGTGCAGCAAGCCAAGCGGCAGGCAGATCTCGTCGGCCAGCAGCAGCTCGAAGGACTTGCCGGCCCGCGCGGCGGCTGTGTCCGCGACAATCTCCATACCGCGGTTGGAGTAGATGCGCCGCCGGCCCGGCGGGCTGAGGATCGTGTCGCCGTCGAGCCCGAGCCCCGACGCGTGCGCCAGCAGGTGCCGGATCGTCGCTCCCGGCGGGCCCGCCGGCTCGTCGAGGTCGAGCAGTCCGCGCTGCACGCCATCGAGTGCCACCAGCGAGGTGAGCAGCTTGGTGACCGAAGCCCACGCCAGCGGCCGGTCGAGCGGGCCGTGCGATGCTACCAGGCCGGCGGCGGACACGACCGCAACCGCGGCTGTCGCTGCGGGCCAGGAGGCTACCTGATCCAGCGGGCTCTCCATCAGGTCCTGCCTCGGCTCTGTCTCCGATACGGTACAAGGAGGATAATCATCGCATAACTGCACCTGCCGATGTCAGACGGGGCCTGGCCAAATTTTGGCATGTGACTGATTGTCACTCCTGGTGGGACGATGGCGGTGCATGCGCCGCCGCCGCGCGGGTCTGCGCTATCGACGAAGGGATCCCCATGCTGGAAGACCTTGACCCGGCCGAGACCCGCGAGTGGGTGGACGCGCTCGACTCGGTGCTAGCGTTCGAGGGCGCCGACCGCGCGTTCTTCCTGCTCGACGAGGTCATCGAAGAGGCCCGCCGGAAGGGGGCACCGGTCCCGTACAGCGCCACGACGCCCTATCTGAACACGATCCCGCCCGATAAGGAGGACCGGCTTGGCCCGCGCGAGCTGGCCATGGACCACCGCATCCGGTCGCTCATCCGGTGGAACGCCCTGGCGATGGTCCTGCGGGCCAACGCGCAGTCCTCCGAGCTCGGCGGCCATATCGCCAGCTTCCAGTCCGCGGCGACCCTCTACGACGTCGGCTTCCAGCACTTTTTCCACGCCCCGGGCGACCAGCACGGCGGTGACCTGCTGTTCATCCAGGGCCATTCGTCGCCGGGCATCTACGCCCGCTCGTTCGTGGAGGGGCGGCTCACCGAGGATCAACTGAAGAAGTTCCGGATGGAATCAGGCGGCGGCGGCCTCTCGTCCTACCCGCATCCGTGGCTGATGCCGGAGTACTGGCAGCTGCCGACGGTGTCGATGGGCCTCGGCCCGATCATGGCGATCTATCAGGCGCGCTTCCTGAAGTACCTGGCAAGCCGCGGCCTGGCGGATACCTCCAAGCGCAAGGTCTGGGCCTTCCTCGGCGACGGCGAGACCGATGAGCCCGAGTCGCTGGGCGCCATCTCGATGGCCAGCAGGGAGAAGCTGGACAACCTCATCTTCGTGATCAACTGCAACCTGCAGCGCCTCGACGGCCCGGTCCGCGGCAATGGCAAGATCATCCAGGAGCTGGAAGGCATCTTCCGCGGCGCAGGCTGGAACGTCATCAAGACGATCTGGGGCACCGCCTGGGACCCACTCATCGCCCGGGACACGACCGGCCTGCTGCTGAAGCGCATGCAGGAGTGCGTCGACGGCGAGTACCAGGACTTCAAGTCCAAGGACGGCGCGTACGTCCGGGAGAAGTTCTTCGGCAAGTACCCGGAGCTGCTCGAGATGGTCGCCGGCATGACCGACGACGAGATCTGGGCGCTCAACCGCGGCGGCCACGACCCCAACAAGGTTTACGCCGCGTACTGCGCGGCCGTGCAGACCGTCGGACAGCCCACCGTCATCCTCGCCAAGACGATCAAGGGCTACGGCATGGGGGAGTCCGGCGAGGGCCAGAACATCACCCACCAGCAGAAGCACATGGCCGACGCCGCGCTGGTGCGGTTCCGCGACCGTTTCGACCTGCCGCTCACCGACGAGCAGCTGGCCGAGATGCCGTTCCTGCGCTTCGCCGATGATAGCCCGGAGATGGCCTACCTGCGGGAGCGGCGCGCCGCTCTCGGCGGCTTCCTGCCGGCCCGCCGGAGCCGGTCGAGCGAATCGCTGGCGGTGCCCGAGCTCAGCGCCTTCGGCGGCCAGCTGGCCGGCACGCCGGGCCGCGAGATCTCCACGACAATGGCCTTCGTGCGGATCCTCAACACGCTGCTGCGCGATAAGCAGATCGGCAAGCGGGTGGTCCCGATCGTCGCGGACGAGTCCAGGACGTTCGGGATGGAGGGCATGTTCCGCCAGTTCGGCATCTTCAGCCAGGTCGGGCAGCTCTACCGGCCCGAGGACGCCAACCAGCTGATGTACTACCGCGAGGCGCCCGACGGCCAGATGCTCCAGGAGGGCATCAACGAGGCTGGCGCGATGTCGTCGTGGATCGCCGCGGCGACGGCCTACAGCACGAGCGACGCGCCGATGATCCCGTTCTACATCTTCTACTCGATGTTCGGTTTCCAGCGGGTCGGGGACCTCGCCTGGGCGGCCGGGGACTCGCGGGCGCGCGGTTTCCTGCTCGGCGGGACGTCGGGCCGCACCACGCTCAACGGCGAGGGCCTGCAGCACGAGGACGGGCACAGTCACGTGCTCGCCTCGGTGATCCCCAACTGCGTGTCCTACGACCCGACGTTCTCTTACGAGGTTGCCGTGATCGTCCAGGACGGGCTGCGGCGGATGCTGGCCGAGCAGGAAGACGTGTTCTTCTACATCACCCTGATGAACGAGAACTACGAGCATCCGGCGCTGCCCGAAGGCGCCGAGGCCGGGATCCTCAAGGGGATGTACCTGCTCCGGGACGGCGTGGCAGCGGCCGGCGAAGAGCGGCCGGCGCGCGGCAAAGGCAGGGCAGACGGCGGGAAGGGCAGCGCAGCGGGCGTTCCGCGGGTCCAGCTGCTCGGCAGCGGCACGATCCTGCGCGAGGTGCTCGCGGCCGCCGATCTGCTGGCCGCCGACTATGGCGTTGTCCCGGACGTCTGGAGCGCGCCGAGCTTCACCGAGCTGCGGCGCGACGGGCTCGAGGCCGAGCGATGGAACATGCTGCACCCCACGCAGCCGCCGCGGCGGAGTTACGTCGAGACCTGCCTTGCTGACCGGCCGGGTCCGGTTGTCGCCGCGACCGACTACGTCAAGTCCTTCGCCGACCAGATCCGCCCGTTCGTGCGGCAGCGCTACCGGGTCCTGGGCACTGACGGTTTCGGCCGGTCGGACTACCGGCGGAACCTGCGCCGGTTCTTCGAGGTCGACCGGCACTACATCGCGGTGGCCGCGCTGGCCTCGCTCGCCGAGGACGGGACCATCCCGGCGGCTACCGTCGCTGCAGCGATCTCGCGGTACGGAATCGATGCCGGCAAGCCAGATCCGTCCACGGCATGACCCGGCATTCTCGCGCAAAAATAACCATGACCAGCATCGCCGTCCAGGGGAGCAACCGTGCCCGCTGCAACTGAAGTCAGCGTTCCCGACCTAGGTGACTTCTCCGGGGTGCCGGTCATCGAGATCCATGTCGCAGCCGGCGATGTCGTCAGCGAGGAAGATCCGCTGATCACGCTGGAGTCGGACAAGGCGACCATGGACATCCCCTCACCGGCGGCCGGAACGGTCCGCGAGCTCCGGGTCGCGGTCGGCGACCTGGTCAGCGGGGGGTCGTCCATCCTGCTTCTCGATGCCGACGGCGCGCTTACCCGGCCGCCGGCGCTGACCGATCAGCAGGAGCCGCGATCCCAGGAGGCCGCCGACTCCGTCGCCGCGGCGCAGGAGCCGGCCCGCCGGTCCGCCGAGGCGGTCCCGCCGCCGGACACGGAGACCAGCGCGCCGGTGACCGCGGTCGAGGCGGGGGCGCCGGCCGACTTCGACGGTGTGCACGCCGGACCCGGTGTGCGGCGGCTGGCCCGCGAGCTCGGCGTGGATCTCACCGCGGCGTCCGGGAGCGGGCCGAAAGGCCGCATCACCAAGGAAGACCTGCTCACGGGAGTCCGCGGGCCCGCTGCGGCGCCAGCCAGTACGGGGCCCGCCGCGCAGGCGACCGGCATCCCGGAGGTTCCGGCCCAGGATTTCTCGAAATTCGGCCCGGTCGAGATCCGGCCGCTGTCGCGCATTCAGCGGCTGTCCGGCCCGCAGCTGCACCGGTCGTGGCTCAACATCCCGCACGTCACCCAGAGCGACGAGGCGGACATCACCGACCTCGACGCCTACCGCAAGGAACTCGACGCCGCCGCCAAAACGGAGGGCTACCGGGTGACCCTGCTTTCCTTCCTGATGAAGGCATCAGTCTCGGCGCTGCGCGAGTTCCCCAAGTTCAACAGCTCCCTGGCGCCGGAGAAGGACGCGCTGATCTACAAGAGCTACTACAACATCGGCGTCGCAGTAGACACCCCGGACGGCCTGGTGGTACCGGTGATCCGGGACGTCGACCGCAAGGGCATCCGGGAACTCAGCCAGGAGCTCGGCGCGGTCTCGGCGAAGGCACGGGACGGCAAGCTCGGCATGGCCGACCTGCAGGGTAGCTGCTTCACCATCTCCAGCCTCGGCGGCATCGGCGGCACCGGCTTCAGTCCGATCGTCAATGCCCCCGAGGTCGCCATCCTCGGCGTGGTGCGCTCCAAGATCGCCCCGGTGTGGGACGGGACGCAGTTCGTGCCACGGTTGATGCTGCCCGTGTCGCTCTCTTACGATCACCGGGTCATCGACGGTGCACTGGCGGCCCGTTTTGCCCGGTACCTCTGCCACCTGCTCGAAGACATCCGCGGGCTCGTGCTCTGACCCTGACCCTGCCCCCGCTGGCCGTCTCGACAGCCGCCTTCCCTCCCCTGGAGCCTGACGTGGATATCCGCATCCCGGACCTCGGCGACTTCGCCGACGTGCCCGTCATCGAGGTGCACGTGGCCGTCGGCAACGTCGTGGCGGCCGAGGATCCGCTCATCACGCTGGAGTCCGACAAGGCGACGATGGACATTCCCGCACCGGCCGCCGGGACGGTCGGTGAGATACTCATCGGAGTCGGTGACCGCGTTTCCGAGGGCGACCTCATCCTGCGGATCGAGGACGGGCCGGCCACCCGAGCGCAGGAGCGGGTCACCGGGGAGGCCGCCCCGGTTCTGGCCGACCCGCCCGTCCGCGCCGCCGCCCCGGCGGCGGCGCGGGCGGCCGGGGACGGTGACGTGACTGCGGAGGTGCTCGTCCTGGGTGCCGGACCAGGCGGCTACTCGGCGGCGTTCCGCGCGGCCGACCTCGGCAAGAAGGTCGTGCTGGTCGACCGCTGGCCGGCCCTCGGCGGAGTCTGCCTCAACGTCGGCTGCATACCGTCCAAGGCGCTGCTGCACGCCGCCAAGGTCATCGCGGAGACCAGGGAGATGAGCGAGCACGGCGTCGTGTTCGGCGCTCCGGATATCGACGTGGACAAGCTGCGGGCGTGGAAGGACGGCGTGGTCCGCCGGCTCACCGGCGGGCTGGCCGGGCTGGCCAGGCAGCGCAAGGTCACCACGATCCGCGGCGACGGCCGGTTCACCTCGCCGCATCAGCTGCAGGTCGAGCTCGCCGAGGGCGGGATCACCACCGTCGGCTTCGAGCAGGCGATCATCGCGGTCGGCTCCGAGCCGCTCACGCTGCCGTTCATCCCGCAGGACGAGCGGATCGTCGACTCCACCGGTGCGCTGGAGATCGACGGGGTGCCGCAGCGGCTGCTCGTGCTGGGCGGCGGGATCATCGGGCTGGAGATGGCGACCGTCTACCACGAGCTCGGCGCGAAGGTCACGATCGCCGAGCTGATGGACCAGCTCATCCCCGATGCGGACAAGGACCTGGTGAACCCGCTCGCCAAGCGGGTCACCAGGCAATACGAGAACGTCTACCTCAAGACGAAGGTGACGAACGTGGAGGCACTGCCGGAGGGTCTCGTCGTGTCCTTCGACGGCGCCAAGGCCCCGGCGACCGACACTTTCGACCGGATTCTCGTCGCCGTGGGCCGCCGCCCCAATGGCAAGCTGATCGGCGCCGAGGAGGCGGGCGTCGTAGTTGACGACCGCGGCTTCATCCCCGCCGACAAGCAGTTGCGGACGAACGTGCCGCACATCTTCGCCATCGGTGACGTTGTGGGTCAGCCGATGCTGGCGCACAAGGCCATGCACGAGGGGAAGGTCGCCGCGGAGGTGACGGCCGGCCGTGGCAGCTTCTTCGACGCGCGGGCGATCCCGTCGGTCGCCTACACCGATCCCGAGGTGGCCTGGGCCGGGATGACCGAGAACGAGGCGAAGGCGGCCGGCGTGAAGTACGGCAAGGGCGTCTTTCCCTGGGCAGCCAGCGGCCGCTCGCTCTCGCTCGGCCGGGACGAGGGAATGACGAAACTGCTCTTCGACGAGGTCACCGGCCGCGTCATCGGCTGCGGCATCGTCGGTCCGGCTGCAGGCGACCTGATCGCCGAGGGGGTGCTGGCGATCGAGATGGGCGCCGACGCAGCCGACATCGGACTGACGGTTCACCCGCACCCGACCCTGTCGGAGACCGTCGCGATGGCGGCGGAGGCATTCGAGGGCACGATCACCGACCTGTACCTGCCGAAACGGGGATAGCCGCGGACGTGACCGCGGACAGTATGCAGGCCCCGGCCACCGCGGGCCGGCGGGCCGGCCGGGTGGCGCGCCGCCTGCTGCTGTGGCTGGTCATCGCCGTCGTGCTGCTGACGGTCGCGAGCCTGCTCGGCAACGCGGCGACCAGCGGCAGGGCGAGCCGCCCGGCCGGCCTGAAGTCCGTCGCCGCGGGCGATGTGCAAACCCGGTACCGGACGTGGGGCGCGACGGGCAGTCCGGTGGTCCTGATACCCGGTGCCTTCGAGACGGCGGACACTTTCGCCGCGCTTGGCGCGCGGCTGGGCAGCGATCACCGGGTGTATGCGCTGGACCTGACCGGCACCGGCTACAGCCAGGCAATGGCTCCCTTCACCGTGGCGCATTTCGCCGCACAGGTGCTGGCCTTCATCGCCGCGATGGGCCTGACCGGCCGGGATGCACCCGTTCTGGTCGGTCATTCCAGCGGCGCGGCGGTCGCCGGGCTGGCCGCCATCGAAGGCGGCCGTCGGGTGGCCGGCGTGATGTTCCTCGATGGCGACGCCGAGCAGCTCGCGGTGCCGTCGTTCCTGCACGACCTGGTGATCGACCCGTACCGGACAACGGTGTTCCGGCTTGGCCTGAGCTCGGACTGGGTCATCCGCAGCATCTACAGCTCGCAATGCGGGCCAGCCTGCCCGCGGCTCAGCAAGGCAGGCATCGAGGTGTGGCGGCGGCCGTTGCAGCAGCCCGGCGCCGAGAGCGCGCTGTGGAGCACCCTGCGCACCGGCATCCCGAGTCTGACCGGACCTCAGCTCGGCAGGCTGCGCGCCAGTTCGCTGCCGAAAGGCGTTGTTTTCGGCGCCGATGACCCGCAGTACAGCAAGGCAGCGCCCGCTCAGGTCGCCGCGCGGATCGGGGCGCCGCCGCCGACGATCGTTCCCGGCAGGCACCTGACGATGATCTCCTCAGCTCCGCAGGTCGCCGCCGCCATCCGCGCCCTGTGCCGCCGGGCGAGCAGTTAGCCAGGCCGGCCGAAGTCCAGGCCGTCAGCTACAGCTGGCCCAGTGACCTGCCCGGGCGCCAAGTCGCCCGGCAGGCTCACTGCCTGCTGCCCGTCCAGCCACGACCGGAGCGCCGCTAAGCGGACTGGCTGAGGCCGATGAGGTTGCCGTCGGCGGGCTGCACGGAAGGATCAGCTTGCCCCCGCCGACATCGCTGACGTCTTGCTGCGCCTCTGCGCCGGCGTCGTGCTCCGAGCCGACTGCGGCGCTGCCCCCGGCGGCCGGATCCAGGGTGGTCCGCGGTGCGCGCGCCGTGGCAGGGCAGGCTCTCGCCTTCTCACGGCTTGCCCGGTTCGCGCAGCCAGCGCTCGTGAACGGGGCAGCGGGACTCGCCACAGCGCCAGGGGGGACAGCCGTTCGCGGTTATGGGCTTCACCGTCGCGCGCGGGAGGATCGCCGCAATCGACATACTCGCCGACCCTGAGCGTCTGACGGCTCGACCTGGCAATCCTCAACGACTGACCGAGCTAACCTACGTCGCGCCTCGGGTCAGCTTCCGGAGTCCGGGCTGCCAGTCCTCGGATCATAAGTGACCCCTCTCCGCCGACCGGTTACGGCTGCACGGCGGGGAGCGTGAAGGTCTGGGCGGCTGGCACGTGCCCGGGCCGCTTGCCCGTGAAAATCCACGTGGGCCGGCTGAAGTACTCCCGGCCCGCGTGCTTCGGCCACGGCGCGGCCCGCCACAGAACCGTCAGGATCGGGAAGCTGACGTAATTGCCGCGGGCGCAGGTCGGTGTGCAGTCGTTGACTTTCAGCTCGCCGCCGCCGAAGGCGACCGAGCGCCAGCTCGTCCAGCGCAGTCCGGCCGCCAGCTCCTGGGAGGGCATGCAGCCGATGTCGTAGGTGGCCGGCCGGACCTGACCATGGCCGGCGCAGCTGACCAGCACCACTGGGCTGGATGCGGCGGACGCGGGGCCCGCAGCCAGGACGGTCGCGGTTGCAGTCCCGGCCAGCGCCATGAGTCCGGCAGCCAGGAGCACCCGCGCGCGCGTGGGTTTCATCTGCTGATTCCTTTCCGAGATCTTTCACCGTCACCTGTTAGGACTCTGATCGCGCGCTAGCTGATGAGAGTCGGCAGTCACGATTTAGCATCGGACCTTTTGTCCGGCGGAAAGTGCAACGAGGCACGGCGTGCCTTCCGTGACATTTGTGCGGTAGAGCGAGTACGGTCGCGAATCGGTTAGATGGGTGACCGAGCCGGGCGCCCCCCGCAAGCGGCTCAATCGGCATGCATCGCGCCATTCTTCTTAGTCGTGGCGGTTGCCTGCGGTGGAAATGCTGGCAGCCCCGGTGCTGCCCGACGCAGCCTGGTCGGGCAGGGTCGGCGCTGCTGACGGCGCTGCTCTACCGCCCTGGGTACGACCCGACGCGGGTCTACGAGGGCACCGAAGCCCGTGCCTTCGCCCTGCTGGCCGGCGCAGCCACGGCGTTCGTCTGGCGAGCCGACAGCTGAGCAGCGCCGTCACCGCTGGCGGGCGCAGGATCCTGGATGGCGCCGGGGTCGCCGGCCTTGGCGTGATCGCCCTGATGGTCTGGCGCACCAGCGAGTACTCGCCGTTTCTCTACCGGGGCGGATGGCCCTTCTGTCGGTAGCCACGGTGCTTGTCGTCGGTGCCGCGGCGTCGCCTGCCAGCAGGATCGGCCAGGTACCGGGCTGCCGGCCGCTGCGCTGGGTGGGCGTCCGGTCCCACGGCACCTACCTCTGGCATTACCCCATCATCGTGGTGACTGCGTCGGCCGACGGCCGGGAGAGCCTGGCCCGCGGCGCCCTGCAGGTGGCGGCCAGCGTCGGTGCGGCCGCATTGTCCTGGCGGTTCGTGGAGGAGCCGGTCCGGCACGGCGCCATCGGCCGGTGGCGGGCCCGGGTGACCGTCGGCCAGTGGCACCTGCGCGCTGCGGGCGGCCAGCCAGGCTGGCGCTGGCCGGAGCAGCCGCCGTGGCCGTGCTGGCAGCCGCCGGTCTGACCGGCGTGGTGCAGCCCGCCTCGGCCGGCCAGTCAGGCCGGACCGGCCAGACCGGGCCTCCGGGCCAGCCCGCGCCGTCGGCCACCGCTGCGGCAAGACAGCGGACCGGCCGCACCGTTGCGGCCAGAAGAGGCGCGGCCAGAACAGCCGCAGCCGGACAGCCGCGCCGCAATCGGGCTCGGGGAACGCCGCGACGGCGCCGGCCCGCACGTCATGCCGCTCGGTCGTGCACGTCGGCGACTCCACCTCGGACAGCCTGATCTCGCCCGACCACCTGCCAGACCCGGCGCTGCGGCCGGCAGCGCAGTACGCACGGGTGGGCGCGGCCAGGCTGATCCCGGAGATCTCGGGCGGCCGGTCCATCGTCGAGACGCTCGGCGGCCAGCCGAATGCCGACACGGTCGCCCAGCAGCTGGTGCGCGAGGGATACCGCGGATGCTGGGTGCTTGCCCTCGGCACGAACGACACCGCAGACGTCTACGTTGGCTCCCCGGTCAGCCGGGCAACGCGGATCGAGCAGATGATGTCGGTCATCGGCGGCCAGCCGGTCATGTGGGTGAATGTCAGGTCTGGTCTCGGGCGGGCCGTACGCGGAGAACCAGATGCAGCTCTGGGATAGTGCCCTGATGCGGGCCTGCGCCCACTACCCGAACATGCGGGTTTATGACTGGGCCGCGGCAGCACGGCCGGGCTGGTTCATCGCCGACGGCATCCACTACACCTCGGCCGGGTATGCGGCTCGGGCGCGTCTGATTGCCCGTGCCCTTGCCGCGGCCTTCCCGCAAAGCGGCCGCAGCAGCCGGGACGGCAGTCAGCGCGGGCGCCAGCAAAGCTGTCTCGTCCGCTAGTTCCGGGTAGCGGTCGCAAACCGGGCGCCCCCCGTTCCGGCGCCAGCAGTCAGTCAGTGCGAGTCGCGGCCTACCACCACTGCCCGGGCGCGATGGGCCAGCAGTCCGGGCGACGCCGCCGCGGGCTTGATGACCGCTCCGCCGGGGGCCAGGTTCCCGCGCAGCACGGCAATACCGGCGGCCGACATCAGCGGCGACGAGCGCGGCCGGATGACGGCCTCATCCCAGATCCTCGCCTCGCTGGCATGCACGGCCAGCGGGCGGCCGGTCACAGTGATAGCGGCTGGGTCCAGCAGGCCGGCGACTTCGCGCAGCACCGCGAGCAGGCCGCCCGCGCGGAAGAAGTCGTCCATCAGGTGCTGACCTGCGGGGGCCAGGTTTACCAGCAGCGGCACGCCCGAGCCGACTTCGTCGAAATCGTCCAGGGACAGCTCGACCCCCGCCCGGCCCGCGATCGCCAGCAGGTGCAGCACGGCGTTGGTGGACCCGCCGATGGCGGCAAGCGCCACGATCGCGTTGCGGAACGAGCCCCGCGTCAGCACCTGGCTCGGCCGCCGGTCCTGCGCGACAAGCTCGACTGCCAGCCTGGCGGTGGCGTGGGCTTGCGCCAGCAGCCTGCTGTCCGGGGCGGGCATGGCGGCGATGCCGGGCATCGTCATGCCGGGCGCCTCGGTGACGCAGGCCATCGGGGAGGCGGTGCCCATCGTGTTGCAGTGGCCCTTGCTGCCGATCATCGCCGACTCGGCGGCGAGGAAGTCCTCCTCCGACAGCGTTCCGGCCCGGACTTCCTCGCTCAGCCGCCAGACATCGGTGCCGCAGCCCAGCGGCATGCCGCGGAAATGCCCGGTGAGCATCGGGCCGCCGGGCACCACCATCGCGGGCAGGTCGACCGAGGCAGCGGCCATCAGCAGCGAGCGGATGGTCTTGTCGCAGCCGCCGAGCAGCACGACGCCGTCGATGGGGTTGGCACGGATCATCTCTTCCGCTGCCATCGCGGCGAGGTTGCGCCACAGCATGGCCGTCGGGCGCACCTGAGTCTCACCGAGCGAGAGCGCGGGCATGTTCAGCGGGACGCCGCCGGCTTCCCAGATGCCTGCCTTGACGCTGGCAGCGACCTCATCCAGGTGCAGGTTTGCACGGTGTGAGATCGGAGGCGGTGTTGGCGATCGCGATGTGCGGGCGCCCGCTGAATGCCGACTGCGGCAGTCCGCGGCGCATCCATGCGCGGTGCGCGTAGGAGCCGCGGCCGGTCCCGCCGTACCACTGCTCGTTGCGGTATCCGGAGCCGGTCACATTAGGTCATTGAGCATGCTGTGCAAATTTTGCGCCGCTTTCTCTATCTCGGGATGGTTGTACTGCCCTGCCCGTGATTCCGCTGAGATTACCGCGCAGAGCGATGCACCTCGCCGAAGTCGCCGTACGGGAACTCGTACCTGGCGTTGGTGTCCTCGTCCCGTTCGTCGTCGATCGCCAGGTACCACTTCTGGACTCGCTCCAGCGATGCTCCTCGAGGTAGCTGTTTTCGCTGCTGGCCGCGGGCCGGTGCTCGCTCCAGTCGTCTCGCTGAGCCAGGATGTAGTGACCTTCCTCGATGAGGTCCCTGGCGTGCCGGTGAGCCCGGTCGTTCAGCTTCGCTGCCGTCTCCGTGGCTCCCGGGAGTGCGGTAGGCCGCTGATCTGTTTCCCGGCTCTACCCGCCGGCAGCTGCCGCGCACTCGCCGGTGGCGAGATCGGCGCCCGGTGCGCCGCCAGCTATGCATCGCCGGCCGGACCCGCTGCGCCGGGCTCGCCGCGCAGGTTCATCAGCCGCGCTTCTAGAGCGGCCCACGCCTTGCTCCACTCGGCGAGCGGCTCGATGATCCGCTCGAACACTGCGAGCTGCTCATCGAACGCTGTCAGCTGGGTTTTCAGCGCTTCGACGCTGTGCCGCTGAGCGGCGACGCTGGCGGCGATCGATTTCAGCTGCGCCGCCGAAAGGGCGCCCGGTGCCGGCCAGGTCCGCAGGCTCGACAGCGAAGGAAGGGAGGACAGGGACGATATCAGCGGGAGTGAATGGCCAAGGTCGGTCAGGCCCTCCAGCCTCTCGGTGAATCCGTGCAGCTGCGCGATGAGATCCTGGATCCAGCCGGGGATCTCGCCGGACGTGCTCTTGTGCTCGTCGGCCATCGAGCTTCTCCTTTCCCGAGGAACATCCTTTGTCCCGAGGAACATCCTTATGGTCTCCCGGTCCGGGTGCTCCCTTGCAAGGCCGGGCAGCGTGTCGCGGCGAGGATTGTCAGCTGACGCCTGCCGAGGGCCCGCATACGGCCACCTCAGCCGCGCGCCGGCCAGCTGAGCCGAGCCATTCGGTGATCAGCCGGGCGCTGTCGCGCGGCGCTTCGAGCTGAGGCACGTGACCCACGCCGGACAGCACGGCCAGCGACCAGGCGGGGTTAGCGCGCGCCGCCGCGCGGGAAGCCGCTACCGGCACCAGCCGGTCGCTCGCGCCGTGCAGCAGCAGCACCGGACAGGTGATCGAGCGGATCCCCTGCCGGTATGCTTCGCCGCTGCCGTATCCCGCGGTGGCGACGACCGATCGCGCCGCGGCGGCGAAATCCCGGTCGGCATCGGGGAACGCGACGCGCTCGCGCGCCACCTCGACATGCAGGGCCACTATGTCCGCGGGCACGCGCGAGACGTCCGCGCAGGTCAGCGAGAAAAGCTCTGCGACGACCAGCTCCGGGTCCCGGTAACTGCGTTGGTCCATCATCATCATCCGGCCGATTTCCGGCGTCGCGTAGAGGGCGAACATCGCGGCGAAGAGTGGATCGGGCCGGGTGGGCACGAACGGCAGGACCGGGTCGACGAGTATCAGGCCCGCGACGGCGCGGGGAGCGGCGCTGGCTTCGAGCAGCGAGATCATTCCGCCCATCGAATTGCCCATCAGGACAACCGGTTTCGCGGGCACGGACTGGATGAAGCCGTGCAGCAGAGCCCGATTTGCCGCCACGTCAGCCCCGCGTCCTTCCGACCGGGTCAGGCCGTGCCCGGCGAGGTCCAGGGCGAGGATACGGAAGCGGTCGGTCAGCAGCGGCGCGATAGCCGCCCAGTTCACAGCCGAGCCGCTGAGCCCGTGCACGCATACGATCACCGGCCCGCTGGCGGGGCCGCCGAAATCGAGGTAGTGGACGGGGCCCTCGAGGTCGATCCACCGCGAGTGGCCGCCCAGCGGCGGCGCAGGCTCCCCCGCCGAGGGCGCGTCCGGACTGGCAGTCATCGGGCGAGCCCAGACCAGCGCGATCTTCTCATCCGGCACCTGCCCTATCCGTCTGCGCAGCAGAGACGCTCATCGCCGCGGCCAGCCCGGACTCGCTACCAAAACCGTCCGCTGGCCTGACCCTACGCCGGGCCAGCCGGCCCGTTCAGTGTCGAACGTCCCTAACCTCACGCCAAGCGGCCGCGACGCCCGCGGTGGCTTGCGAGCAGGCGGCGACGGGTATTTCTCCGTCACCGGCAGCAAGACCGTCTTCGTTTCCGTTGATCGCCTCTTCGAGGCGTTCGCCGGCTCCGCGCTGCCCGAACAGTGGCTGCCCGGAGGCGAGCTCAAGGTCCGCACGGCCACCGTGCCGAAGTCGCTGCGCGGACTGGCAAGACGACGAGGCCCGGATCGCGGTCGGCTTCGTGCCGAAGGGCGACGCGGAGGCGCAGGTCGCGCTCATGCACGCAAGGCTTGCCGACACTGACGCCACCGCCCAGGAAGGCGTAGTGATGCGACCGCCTGGCCGCCCTGAAGCAGTTCCTCGAATCCTGATCTTCAGTGGCGTCCCGTTACAGTGGTCAACGGTGACGGCGGTGCGCCCTGGCGGGCGTTCATTGCGGATCGACACGGTTGGAAGGGAGATCGGATGGCTGGGCAGTCGGTCGCGATCGTCGGCGGAATGATGGTCCCGATCGCCGGGGATCCGGTCGAGGGCGGGACGGTTCTGGTTGAGGACGGCAGGATCGCCGCCGTCGGCGCGGACGTGGAAGTTCCCGCGGGCGTTCGCGTCATTGACGCGGCGGGCTCCTGGGTGCTGCCCGGATTCATCGAGGCCCACGGGCATGTCGGTATCCATGAGGAGGCCGAGGGCTGGGCCGGCCAGGACACCAACGAGATGACCGAGCCGGTGACAGCGCAGGTGCGCGCCCTCGACGCGATCAATCCTGCCGATCTCGGCTTCCGGGATGCGATCACTGGAGGCGTGCTGGCGGTCAACGTCAACCCCGGCTCCGGCAATCCCATCGGCGGCCAGACGGCAGCACTGAAATGCTGGGGCCGGACAGTCGACGAGATGCTGCTGCGGGCACCGTCTGGGATGAAGTCCGCCCTCGGCGAGAACCCCAAGCGCGTCTATGGCGACCAGAACAAGACGCCGAGCACGCGCCTTGGCACGGCGGCCGTGATCCGCGGCGCTCTGGTCGATGCGGGCAACTACCTGGAGCGGCTCGACGCCGAGCAGCGGAAGCCGGAAGGCGAGCGCAAGCCGGTCGATCGCAATCTGAAGCTCGAGGCGCTGGGCAAGGTCCTGCGGCGGGAGATTCCCTGGCGCCAGCACTGCCATCGCGCCGACGACATCGCGACCGCGCTGCGGATCGCCGATGAGTTCGGCTACGACCTGGTGATCGACCACGGCACTGAGGCGCATCTGCTCGCCGACCTCATCGCCGCCAGGGGCATCCCGGTAATCATCGGGCCGTTGCTGACGAGCAGGTCGAAGGTCGAGCTCCGGAACCGGTCGCTGGCCAATCCCGGCCGCCTGGCGCGCGCGGGCGTCACGATCGCCATCACGACAGACCACCCGGTCGTGCCGATCAACCTCCTCGCCCACCAGGCTGCACTGTCGGTCAAGGACGGTCTTGACCGCGGTACGGCGCTGCGGGCGCTGACGATCAATCCCGCCCGCATCGCGGGCATCGACGACCGGCTCGGTTCGATCGAGGTCGGCAAGGACGCCGATCTGGTGATCTGGTCGGGTGATCCGCTCGATGTTCTCAGCCGGGTCGAGCATGCCCTGATCGACGGCGCGGAGATCTACGCACGCGGCCAGGCGCGGTTCGCCGATCTGTAAGGCGCCGCGGCCAGCGCCCGGCCTCCGCTAGCGCCCGGTCTCGGTTAGCGCCTCGCCAACCTCCTCCTCCTGTGCACCTTCCACCACCTGATCGCGATCCACCGGCGGCGGGGCCAGGGCATCAAGCTGGACCACCCGGACGGAACCGTGACCGCCACCAGCCCCGACAAGCAACGCGCCCTGCACAGCCACAGCCCACCCGCCCACGCCGCCTAACCCAGGGCGGTTCCGCCTATCCGCCAACGTGGCTAGGCCAGGCGCCGGTCTGTCGCCCACCGCGTCAGCTGGTGGCGAGTCGAGAGCTGGAGCTTGCGGAGTACCGAGGAAACGTGGCTCTCGACGGTCTTAATGGAGATGTAGAGCTCCCGCGCGATCTCCTTGTATGTGTAGCCGCGGGCGATCAGGCGCAGGACCTCCCGCTCACGGGGCGTTAGCTGGTCGAGTTCCGGATCGACCGACGGCAGGCCCGGGCCGGCCTGGGGGAGTGCCGCGAAGGCGTCCAAGACGAATCCCGCCAGCCGGGGCGAGAAGACGGCGTCGCCAGCTGCTACCCGGCGCACCGCGTCCACCAGCTCGGCACCGGAGATCGTCTTTGTCACGTAGCCCCGTGCGCCCGCGCGGATGACGGCGATCACGTCCTCTGGCGCATCGGAAGCAGACAGGGCCAGGAAACGCACCTGCGGGTGCGCGGCCTTCACCGCCGCCGCGACGGCCTGGCCGCCTCCGCCTGGCAGATGCACGTCCAGGAGCACGACATCGGGCAGGCATTCGGCGATCAGGGTGATTGCGGGCCCGACGTCGTCTGCCTCGCCCACGACGTCGACCTGGTCGCCGAGTTCGGCTCGGACCCCGGAACGAAAGAGGCCGTGATCGTCAACGAGGAAGACCCTCGGCCGCTGGCCGCCCGGAGCGTGCTCAGTGGTCACGTCCGGCTCGGCTGTCGTTCCCCGGCAGCGCGGGGCATCGTCAGGGCCACCTCGGTGCCCTCGCCCCGGACGCTGCGGACGATCGCGGAACCGCCGCGGCGGGCCATCCTGGCGTGCACGGACTCGGCCAGCCCCTTCCGGTCATCGGGTACCGCAGCGGGGTCGAATCCTCGCCCCCGATCGCGGACGAACAGCGACACTTCGGCGGGCTCCACTTCAGCGAAGAGCGAGACGACGCTCGCGCCGGACCACTTCACGGCATTGACCGTCGCCTCACGCGCAGCCGCCAGCAGGGCACCCAGGGCATCGTCCAGCTCGCAGTCTCCGACGGTAACGGCCTCGACAGCTACCCCGTGCTGAGCCTCCACCTCCTGCTGGATGAGGCGCACCCCGGCGGCGAAAGTCATGCCCTTGCCGTCCACCGAGCCGGGCGCCCGGCCGTCGAACAGCCAGGAGCGCAGCTCGCGCTCCTGAGCCCGGGCCAGCTGGATGACCTGCTGCGGGTCGTCGGCGCGGCGCTGGATCAGGGCGAGCGTCTGCAGAACCGAATCGTGGACCCGCGCGGCCATGTCGGCCCGTTCCTCCGCGCGGGCCCTGGCCTGGCGCTCGACGACAAGGTCGCGGGCAATGCGCAGCCACCAGGGGCCCAGTACCACCACGATCGCGGCGATTACGAGCGCCACCCCGCCGAGCGGCCCCAGCACCGCGCGGCGAGCATGCCCGGACAGCAGAATGAGCAGGCCGGCAGCCAGCAGCAGGCTTGCGATCGACGCCCGCAGCACCGTCCGGGATCGCCCCCTGTCGCCGGTAAGGCCGAGGAAAGGCTCGGCGAGGCGGTGTACCGTCGCCTGCTCATCCGCGGGAGCGTTTCTCCAGATCAGCACGATCCCGGTCACGCAGATGACCAGCGTCAACGCCAGCGAGCCGAGCCAGCCGGCGCCGAGTGCGGAGCCGATGAGAAGAACCATGAGGAGCACTGACCCCAGACCCGCAGCGAGCGCGATGCCCCGCCGGTCTGTCAGCGCCTTGCTCGCGATGTTGGTCTTCTCACCGGCGGCTGGCACCAGCAGCCAGGCCAGGACGTAGGCGGCCGCACCGAAGCCGCTCACGAGGCTGGCCAGTATGAAAGCGGTCCGCACGACCGTGAGGTCAAAGCCTGTCCGCACCGCCAGGCCGGCCGCCACCCCGCCGGCCAGGCGGTCCTCCTGCTGGCGCCGCAGCGGCCCGCTGCTCCTGGGTTCCCGCTCCCAACGGCCGACACCGTAGCGGCGGAAATGCCGACGGCCCGGCCATCGTCCGGGCTGCACGGGGGCGTTGTCGTGCCAGCCCGGCCAGGGACTGCCCTGGTGCCGGGCGGTGCGACAGTCCGGCCGCGTGCCGGTTCCTTCCTCCACGTGTCCATCATCGCGCCATTACGCTCACCCGGCTATCCGGACTAACCCTGACTCCGCCGGGGCGTGATCGGGGTCGGATCCGGGTCGGATCGGGGGTCTTCCCGATGGCCTGGCCGGGCTCGCGGCAGCACGCTGGAGCCATGAACACAACCACTGCTGCGAAGCCAGAAGCCGCCAACCAGCAAGCCAGAAGCCAGGGCGGGCCACAGCCGCTGCGCCGCCCCATCCAGGACCGGTTGCTGGCGGGAGTCGCTGCCGGCGTCGCCCGCTACCTCGGCGTCGACGTCACCGTCGTGCGGATCGTCCTCGCCGTGCTTGCCGTCGTCGGCGGCGCTGCCGTGCCCGTCTATCTGGCCGGCTGGCTGCTGATTCCCGAAGAGGGCTGCGAGCAGTCCCTGGCCAGTCAGTTCATCCAGTCCCTGCAGGCCCGGTCGCGCTGACCGGTCGCGCACACCGATCGCACCGGCCCAAGGAGGTCGCATCGACATGTCAGCCTCATGCAGTCCGCCCCGGACGCGTGCCTATTCATCCCGCCGCCGCGCCAGCTACGTGAGCCCTGACCGGCGCGTCTCCGACGCCGAGCGGGGCGAGGTTGCTGACCGCCTGTCCAAGCACTACAGCGACGGGCGGCTAGACCAGGCCGAGTTCGACGAGCGTCTCGATCAGGCGATGAAAGCCAAGACCCAGGCGGACCTGGCCGGGCTGTTCGCCGACCTGCCCGGCAGTGACGAATCCGAAGCGGCGGTGCGGCAGCAGAACGGCCACCCGCGCCACCGCGGCCTCTTCCTCGTCCTGGTCGTCGTGATCGCCGCCACCGTCGGCCAGGCCCTGGTGTTGCGACCTGTCCCCTGGCTGCTGATCGGGCTGCTGGCGTTCCTGTGGTGGCACTACGGTTCCTGGCATCGCCGCCCGTAGATCGCCGGCGCTGCCGGGTTCACGACAAGTCGCGGCCTCGATTGGTCCGCGGCAAGATAATCTCACGGCAGACTATCTTGCATATGCTGCATCCATGGCCACGGAATCTCGACAGCTGACAGTCCCCGATCTGAGTCTCATGTTGTCCCACGCCAGCCGGGTGCTGGCGACCCGGATGGCGGCGGCGCTGGCCGGGATCGGGATGACGCCGCGAGGTCAATGCGTCCTGGTCCACGCCCTGCCGGGCGAGCTGACTCAGGTGGAGCTGGCCAGGCTGACCGACCTGGACAAGACCACGATGGTGATAACGCTCGACGAGCTGGAGCAGGCGGGATATGCGGAGCGGCGGCCCTCGCCTGCGGACCGCCGGGCCCGGATCGTCACGGTCACCGAGGGGGGCGAGCGGATCGCCGCTGCCGGGCGGGAGATCGTCAACCGCGTGCATCGCGAGGTTCTTGAGGCACTGCCGCCCGGCGAGCGGGAGACGTTCGCCGCTGCGCTCGCCCGGCTCGTCGGCGGGCCGCTGGCCACGCCGGTGAAAGGCACGCGGCCAGTACGGCGGGCGCGTTACCCCAGAAGTTAGATCCGTAACAGATTGTCCTTAGTAAAATCATCTATTATGGTCTCACCCGGCGGCGTAGGACCAGGAGAGACCTCATGACAACTACCGTCCACGGACGCTCAGGCGGCTCGCGCAGGCCCGGGCTCGCCGTCCTCCCTGCCGCGGTATTGATGATCATCCTCGACGGCACTATCGTGACCGTGGCGCTGCCGTCCAACCAGCGGGATCTGGGCTTCGCGGTTCGCCAAGGGCATGGTGGCGCGATGGTATCCGCGGTGAGCCTGGGCATGATCGTCCCGTTGTACCCGCAGCCGCGGGAACGCGCGAAGGCCATCGGCGCGTTCAGCTTCGTCGGTGCTGCCGGCGCCTCGATCGGCCTTGTCCTAGCTAGTGGTGTCCGCACCCCATGCAGCGGGTCCTCGGATACGGCGCGGCCGCCTCCGGCCTGGCGCTCTTGCCCGCTGCGGTGATGATCGGGACGATCTCACTCGGCTTCTCCGCCCGGCTTGGCACGCGCTTCGGTGCTCGTGCCGTTCTTCTCGCCGGGCTCAACCTCATCGTTGCGGCACTCACGCTGCTGGCCCGTGCACCCGTTCACAGCAGCTACCTCGTGCACCAGCGGCGGCTACCACCTGGCGTTCGCCGTGGGGGCCGGCCTCACCGCCGCGGCCGCCATCCTGGTAGCCATCGTGCTGCGGCCCAACGCCGCCGTCTCGCCGCCAGCCCAGGATGAGCCCGCGGCCCAGCCGGTCTCGAGTGCCCGGGCCTAGGTGCGGGCATCGCGAGGAAATGATCCGCCTCAGCGGGTGGTTACAGCCTCCATGGTAGACGAGACGATGCGAGCAGTGCGATTCGAGCGCTACGGCGGGCTAGATGAGCTTCATGTGGCCGAGGTTGCCCGGCGTCGGGCTGCCCCTGGCCGGGTGGTGGTCGAGGTGGTGGCGGCATCCATCAACCCGGGCGAAGCGTCGGTCAGAGAGGGACGGCTGCAGGAGAGATGGCCGGCGCACTTCCCCGAAGGCGAAGGCAGCGACTTCGCCGGTGTCGTGACCGAGGTGGGTGACGGAGTGATTTCGGTCGCTGTCGGCGCCGAGGTGATCGGGTGGTCAGAGGAGCGCGCCAGCCACGCTGAGGCCGTCAGCGTCCCGGCTGGCCAGCTGGTTCCCAAGCCGGCCGGGGTCTCCTTCGAGGTGGCTGGTTCCCTGTACGTCGCCGGCGTTACTGCGTGGGCGACGGTTCGCTCTGTCGGCCTCAAGCCCGGTCACACGGCCGCGGTCTCTGCTGCTGCCGGCGGCGTCGGTTCCATTGCGGTCCAGCTTGCGCGCCGCGCCGGAGCCACCGTGATCGGCATCGCGGGGCCGGCCAGCGCTGACTGGCTGGCGTCTATCGGGGTGACGCCGGTGGCCTACGGCGAGGGCTTGGCTGAGCGTCTGCGCGCTGTCGCCCCGCAAGGCATTAACGCCTTCATCGACTGCTTCGGCGGCGGCTACATCGACCTGGCCGTAGATCTGGGCGTGCCCACAGACCGGATCGACACGATCATCGACTGGTCGGCGGCCCAGCGGACCGGCGCCAAGATCGAAGGGCTCGCCACGGTCGAGGATCCTGCCGCCGTCCTGTCCGAGCTGGCCGCTCTGATCGCCGCAGGCGAGCTGGTGGTCCCGATCGCGCGGACCTACCCTCTCGAGCAGGTCCAGGAAGCGTACGCAGAACTGGAGCAGCGGCACACCCGGGGCAAGATAGTCCTGCTTCCCGCTCGCCGGTCGAGCTGAGGAAGACGTTCGCCATGAAATTCGCGCTTTTCTACGAGTCCGCCGACAACGTCGGCGTGAAGGCGCCACCGCACTTTCCGGCACATAAGGCGCGGTACAAGGAGTTCCATGCGCGCGGCCACCTGCTGATGCTCGGAACATTCGCAGACCCCCAGCAGGACGGCTCTATGGCGATTTTCACGACCAGGGAAGCTGCCGAGTCATTCGCCAAAGCGGACCCATTCGTGCTGAACGGCGTTGTCCGGAGCTGGTACGTCCGCGAATGGAACGAGGTCCTGGCCACGGCGTAAAGGCCAGCAGACCAGGTGCCTGGCGGCCGCAGGTTCTAGAGTGCACCGTGTGGCCGAGAAGCTCGTGGTACTCGTAAGAACCGATCTCGGCATGGGCCGCGGCAAGCTCGCCGCCCAGGTGGCGCACGCTGCGGTCGTGGCTGCGCTGGCCGCCCAGGGCAGCGCAGGCCTGAGCACATGGCTGGCGGAGGGTCAGCCGAAAGTCGTGCTGAGCGTGCCAGACGATGAGCGGCTCAGCGCGATTGCAGCCGAGGCCGGCGCCGCCGGCCTGCCCGTGCACGTGATTCGAGATGCCGGGCGAACTCAGCTGGCGCCAGGAACGCAGACGTGCTGCGCTATCGGCCCTGCAGAGACCGCGAGCGTGGACGTGATAACCGGCGGCCTGTCCCTGCTGTGATCTGCTGTGGCCGGCTACCGGGATCTGCCCGCTGAGGGCCATCAAACCAGGACCATGGGGTTCCACTTGGTGGCCTCCCTGGCCTCGGATTTGCGTGGTGCCCGCGCGGTGCCCGCTGCCCGCCTTCATCACATCGAGTCTGAGGAACTGCGCGGTGCTGAGGGCGCGGCACGTCGCGAGGGGCGGCATCCGTGCGGGCGGAACCCCGTTAAGCCAGCGTTTTCCGGGGCAGGCGGCGAGTCGTGCTGTCCGTGGTCGACCTTCGGTCGCCCTCGATGTTCCTGTCATCGGGCACGCAGCGGGCACTTTGACACCGTCCTCGTGCCTCGGGAGGGCATCCCTGCGCGCCTGGCAATGCTCCTGCGGTTCTTGCCTGGTCGGTCCGACACCAGGTGCGGGCCGAGCGCCGACGCCCGCGGCGCGTCTCCGTTCCCCGCGATCTGCCCGGCCAGGTTATCGAGCGCGCACGTGCCACGCCCGGCCAGCGGTCACGGCAAGATCATCAGGAGCCGGCTCAGCCCGAGATGATCAACTTGTGGCCATCTCGAGTCCGGCATCGGCACCCGGCAATATCTCGGTCCGCATCTGGAATGCTAGGACATACCGGCATTCAAGGCACGCTTAACCTAGCACGTTCTGGCCGGTCTTCTCCCGAACCGCAGAGAGGAACGCCGCGTAACTCCACGTCAAATCGCGTACGCTCTTCTCATATCCGGTAGTTCCGTCGAATTGCTCGCTGAGCTCGAGGTGATCGCTGTGGAAGATGATCGCATTGAGCATCTCGTCCCCGGCGCTCTGCAGGGAAGCGGCGGCCCCACTCCACGGCGTCGTTGCGTCTACCCCGATCAGGCTGAAGAAATCCTCTGACAAATTGTCGAAGGGCACCGTCTGAGTTTGGGTAATTGCATTCGCGAGTCCGTAGTAGAGTTCCGCGAAGTTTCCTGTGCAAACTGGCCACGGATGTCCTCCTGCGACCGGGTCTAGCGTGTCGCCATCATAGCTGTCGGCGGGGTAGCGGCCGAGCACAGGCCCGATACCGCGGCCCTGGTCGGCCGCATTTATCGGGTAGAAGGAGGGAGATGAACTGTCTGCCCACTGGCGGCGAAGCTGGGCAGCTGTGGCAAGCAGCTTTGTATCTGTGTAGGGGACTGCGCCATATACGCTCGCCATCACAATATCGATATTTGGATCGTAGCCGGAAGGCTGCGGAGACAGGATCGATACATAGGACGTGCCATTCCAGTGATTCAGCAAGGCGTCCTCGAGCCAGATTATTGCATTGGCAGTTGCTGGCGGTACCGCGATGCCATATGGGTTGCTTGTAATCTCCTGAAAGCAGCGCAGCTGCACAGCACGGGCGAAGAACGAGTAGCCATACTTTTCCTCCCACAAGTTCGTGGTGGGACTCTGATACGCGCCCAGCAGGTAGTTGATGTTCGTAGCAATGACGGTCGTAGCCGTCGCCTGCGTCGGCGCGTCGAGCTGCGGAAAGGCCTGGACAATGGCCAACGTCTGGAGTGCCGGGCCGTCGCTCTGCTCAGACCACGGACGCGGCTGGCCTTCGATGGTGTAGCACGCATGGCCTATCGTGGGCGGGCCGCTATTCTGGCAGGTATTTGCGAAGTTCACGTAGTCGGTCAGAGGCTGGATGCCCGAGCCGGCCTGGGCCGGAATGCTGGCTGCCGCAAGCTCAATCGCGGTGTTGGCGGCATCGCGTGTCCAATTGTACACGTAGTCTTGATTGACGGCAGGGCCGACAGCGAAAGTCGGAGCCGCGATGATACATCCTGGTGCCGAGAAGTCTCCCGGTGCGTTCGGATCAGTGAACACGAATCCATCACTCGACATATTTCGCAGCATGAGCGAAAACATGTGCTGCGCCACCGCCGGCAGACTGGACTGCGACAGCGAGGTTTGTACACGTCCATATTTCAATAAGGTCATCTGAGCGCCTTCCCTTGGTCTGGAGTTCTATGGAGCATAGGAAGTTTATGGAGCAGGGGAACGAGAGATGTACTGACCCGATTGGCGCGGGCGCCGAAAGCTGACGCTATGCCAAGCAACAGGGGGGCAACGCCGTGCCGAGAACATGGCGAGTTCGGAGGGAAGCCGAAGCCGATCCTGGCTCCGCGACGCAAGCATCGACGTGCGACGCGCCGCCTACCCGGCGCGGGCATCCCCGGGAATGCGCTGAAGGGAGCCCAGTAGCCAAAGTCCTCGGGCGTGGCTACCCTCCTCGTCTTGTGCGGCAGAACTATGCCGGAGGCCGCCGCTCGGTGGGGCTCATCAGCTGGCGTGTCCCCGGCCCGTTGTCGGACTGGGCGACCGGCACGGGCAGCGGGTCGTTGTCGCCGGGGATCCCTCCCGGAATGACAGCTCGGCGAGCTGTCAAGCAAACCAGCCAGCAACGAGCTGCCGGACAAGAATGACGCCTTAACCCGCTGCGGCAGCACGGCGTCCTCGGTGGCCTGAGCCGCCTCGAGGTCCTTGGCCTGTACTAACAGCTGCCCCGCACGCTGGTGACCAGGCAGCTGACGCGGGCTGAACGGCGAGACGGTCTGCCGTCGACCCAAATTTCCGACTACAGCAGCCCCGAGCGGGACTACGCATCCGTGTCGCGGCATCGCGCTGGCAGCTGGCTGTCATGGTGCCTGGGCGGACGGTCAGGTCCGGCGCCGGGCGTTCATCAGCCGCAGGATGAGCGGGGTGAAGATCAGCTGCATCGCCAGCTCCATCTTCCCGCCCGGCACCACGATGATGTTCGGCCGTGACATGAACGAGTCATGCAGCATCGACAGCAGGTAAGGAAAGTCGATGCCCTTGGGATTGGTGAACCGGATGACGACGAAGCTCTCGTCAGCGGTGGGGATATAGCGAGCGATGAACGGATTGGAGGTGTCGACCGTCGGCACCCGCTGGAAGTTGACGTGCGTCCGGGAGAACTGCGGGCAGATGTAATTCACGTAGTCCGGCATGCGGCGCAGGACCGTGTCGACCACGTCCTCGCTGGTATAGCCGCGGGCAGTCTTGTCCCGGTGCAGCTTCTGGATCCATTCGAGGTTGATGATCGGGACGACCCCGACGAGCAGGTCCGCATGCTGGGCGACGTCGGCCTTGTCGGTCACCGCGCCGCCGTGCAATCCCTCGTAATAGAGCAGGTCGCTGCCGGGGTCGACTTCTGTCCAGGGCGTAAAGGTCCCCGGCGTCTGCCCGAAAGGCGCGGCCTCCTGCGAGTCATGCAGATACTTGCGGAGCTTTCCTCGGCCGTTCTCGCCATACTCGCGGAACAGGGTCTCGAGTTCTTCGAGCAGGTTCGCCTCGGGCGAGAAGTGGCAGAAGTGGCTATTGCCCTCCTGCTCGGCTTCCGCCGTGGCGACCTTCATCTGGTCCCGGTCGTATCGGTGGAATGAGTCGCCCTCGACGATCGTCGCGTTGATGTGTTCCCTGAGGAAGATGTGCTGGAAGGTCCTCGTCACCGAGGTCGTGCCCGCGCCGGATGAGCCGGTGATGACGACAATGGGGTGCTTAGCCGACACGTATCCTCCTGCGGTCAGGGAATCCGGAACAGGGAACGGCTATTGAAAAGCGAGTCGTCGAATGTCTGGTCGTGTCCGCTGGCTTGCTCACGGTGGTAGCGCTCTATCCGCAGAACCTCGTTCCGGGAGCCGAGTATCAGCGGCACCCGCTGGTGCAGACCCGTGGGCTGGACTTCCATGACGCGCTCGCGTCCGGTGCTGGCGCCGCCACCGGCCTGCTCGACGATGAACGAGATCGGATTGCACTCGTACATCAACCGTAGCCGGCCCGCCATGGCTGGCTCCTTGCTGTCCCTGGGATAGAGGAAGACGCCGCCGCGGGTGAGGATCCGGTACGTTTCGGCAACGAGCGAGGCGATCCAGCGCATGTTGAAATCCCGGCCCCGCGGCCCGGTCCCGCCTGCCAGGCACTCCTGGATGTAACGGCGCACCGGCGGCTCCCAGAAGCGCTCGTTGGAGGCATTGATCGCGAACTCTCCGCAGTCCTCGGGAATGCGCAGTTTCGGATGAGTGAGGACGAAGGCCCCGATGTCTCGGTCGAGAGTGAAACCGTCGACGCCGTCGCCGGTCGTGAGGATCAGCATCGTGGACGCCCCGTACAGGGCGAAGCCCGCGCACACCTGAGCGACGCCCGGCTGGAGGAAGTGCTCGACAACCGGCTGCACAGCCGGGTCGGGGCTGCGCAGGATCGAGAAGATCGTGCCGACAGAGATGTTGGCGTCAATGTTGCTCGATCCGTCCAGCGGGTCGAATACCAGAAGATATTTCCCGCGCTGCCCGGTTGCCGGGACGGGGTAGATGCCTTCCATCTCCTCCGACGCCATCGCGGCGAGGTGGCCGGTCCATTCCGTCTCGCCGACCATCACCTCGTTGCTGATGAGATCGAGCTTCTTCTGCACCTCGCCCTGGATGTTCTGCACACCGGCGCTGCCCAGTGCGCCGACGAGCGCGCCGCGGCCGACCTGGTTGCTGATGATCTTCACGGCGGTTGCCACCGCGTTCAGCAGCCCGGAAAAATCACCGGTCGAGCCGGGATGGCGGTGCTCGGCCTCGATGGTGTAGCGAGTCAGTGTCTTGCGCTCTTCCCGCACGGCTGGTAAGCCTCCTGTCCACGCCGGGAACCTGGCGTCAGTCGCGCCCGTCCTGAGGCTATGCCGACGGCGGCAGCAGCGCCTAACCCGCGAGAGCGGGCGGCCCTGGGTGAACAGGCCCACGCGGCGCCCGCCGCGCTGACGGCGACGCTGACGACCACCGCTGACGACCAGGCCGGCGCTGCCTATGGTGCGCCGGACCGAAGGCAGAAAACAGAGCCGATGGTCGGCAAGACAGAGGACTTTGTGCTCGCGCCGTGCGCATTGGCCAGCGCTGCGCACGACTTCGGCGGCCGCGCTGCACACACTTCGGCAGCCGCGGCGGACGCTGTCAGCCGGGGCCAAGCGGTGACCGCGCGGCTGACGACTGCCCCTCCGGTCTGCGGGAACCCGCTGCTGACCTGCCTCAAAGTGCTCGCGTAACGTTGCGACATGATCTCTCGCCGTCAACGGCGCGAGGTGCGCGCCAAGCACTCCCGTGCGGCGCTGTCCATCCGGGAGGTAGTCGCCGCGGCGGCTCGCGCGGGCAGGCAGCACACGTGGCGGGTTCTCGCCGCCGCCGTCGCGGTGTCGGTAGCGACAGCGCTGATGGAGATCGCCGTCGATGACCTCGTCGACCGGACCAACCTGCCGCTGGCGCTGCTCACCGGCTTCAGCTCCTCCAGCGTGAGCATCCTGGGGGAGGTGTTCCTGTCGGGATTCCTGTGCCGGCTCGTGAGCGAGACCGAGCACCGAGCCAAGGACACCTCTGTCCGGCATGTAGCCCGGACCTTGCCGTGGGGCCGTCTCATCCGGGCGGACCTGCTCGTGGTAATGCTCGTCGTCGTCGGGACGATCGCGCTGATCATCCCTGGACTGGTTGTTTTCAACCTCCTCGCTGTCGTCGGCCCGGTTGTCGAGATCGAGAACAGGCCGGTTCTGTCGGCCCTGCGCCGGTCGTCGCATCTGGTCCGGCAGCATTTCTGGACGGTGGCGCTACTCGTCACGCTGCCGGTGATCCTGGCCGGCGGGCTGGAAAGCGCCGTTCCGCACCCGGACAGCGCCGGGACGATCCTGGCCGCCCTCGCGATCCGGGGGCTCGGCGAGGCAGCGGTACAGGCCGTGATCGGCCTGGTTCTGGTGGAACTCTGCTACCGGCTCATTGCGCTGGACCGGAAGCCTGCTGCCCCCGCGGCGCTCAGCGAGTCGCCGCCTGCTTGACGAGCGAGCGCCCGAAATCCCAAATCAGCCCGCTGCCGCGGTGGGCATCTGCCATGACATCGGCGAACGCCTCGCGGAACATCTTGACCTCCGCGTCGCCTATCGTCAGCGGCGGCAGCAGCTTGATCACGTCCATATGGTCGCCGGCGACCTGGGTGAGGATGCGGTGCCGCTCGAACAGCGCGACCACGACCATCTGCGCGAAAAGACCGTGCCTGGCCGCCTGGAGCACGTTCCACCCGGTCCGCAGCTTGAGCGAGCGAGGCTTGCCGAACTCCAGGCCGATGATCAGCCCGCGCCCGCGTACCTCGGCAAGAAGCTCCCACTCCTCGGCCATCGCCCGCAGCTCGTCCATCAGCGCCTTGCCGGTCCGCTCGGCATTGCTGACAAGCTGCTCGTCCTCGATGACGGCGAGCGAGGCTAGCCCGGCGGCCATGGCTGCGGCATTGGAGCCGAACGTCGAGTCGTGCACAAGCACCCGGTCCATGGAGGAGTAGACCTTCTCGAAGATCCAGCCCTTGGCGAGCGTCGCGCCGACCGGGACGAACCCGCCCGACAGCGCCTTTGCCACGGTGACGATGTCCGGCTCGACTTCGTCATGCTGGTAGCCGAAGAACCGGCCGGTTCGCCCCAGGCCCGTCTGAACCTCATCGCAGATGAGCAGCGCGCCGCGGTTGCGGAGCAGCTCGCGGGCGGCGGAAAGGAACCCCGGCGGCGCCACGTTGACGCCCTTGCCCTGCACCGGCTCGATGATGAGTGCGGCGACGTCTCCCTTGCGCAGTTCGGCGTCCAGCGCATCCAGGCTGCCGAACGGGATGCGGGAGTCCGGCAGCAGCGGGCCGAAGCCGCGCCGGAATTCCGCCGAGCCGTTCACGGACAGCGAGCCGACCGTGAGCCCGTGGTAGCCGTGGTCGCAGTAGAGGACGCGCGGCCGGCCCGTCGCAAATCTGGCGAACTTCAGCGCTGTCTCAACCGCCTCGGTCCCGCCGTTGCAGAAGTAGACCCGGTCAAGCCCTGGCGCCTTGGCGAGCAGCCGCTCGGCGAGCAGGCCGGGCAGCAGAGCGCAGTCGAACTGGACCAGGTCAGCCAGCTCGGCGTCGAGCACGTCGTGCAGCGCCTTGCGCACCACCGGGTGGTTGTGCCCGACGCCGAAGACGCCGAAGCCAGCGAGGAAGTCGGCGTAGCGCGCGCCGTCGCGGTCGTACAGATAGGCGCCGTCTGCCCGGTCATAGACTTTGTCGAAGCCGATGGCATGCAGCATGCGGGGCAGCTGGGGATTGAGGTAGCGGGCGTGCAGTTCGTAACCCTCGCCCTGGCGGGCGGCCAGGAGGCCGGGCAAGTCGAATCCCATGACTGAAGTCCCCTCTCTCCGGCAGCCCGCTGGACGGCAGCTCCGGGAACGTCCTGCGTCTCGCATCTGTGCCTGGCATCGGCCTGATCGCCTCGCCGGCCTTGGCCACAGCGGCTGGAGCCTGATCCAGTATCGACCGGTTCCGCAGGTGACCGGCACCGGGCCCGAAAGTCGGGCCCGAAAGTCGGGGCTGGCTAGTGCCCGTCCGGCAGGTACCAGCGGTGCGGGGCGATCAGGCGGTGGATCGAGTCAGGCCCCCAGGAGCCGGGGGAGTAGAGCTCGACAGGGGGCGGATTCTCGATAAGCGGAGTGGAGATCTCCCATAGTCGCTCGATCCCGTCCGAGCTGGTGAACAGGGACTGATCACCCAGCATCGCCTCCAGCAGCAGCCGCTCGTAGCCCTCGAGCTCATGGGCCCGCAGGAAAGAGTCATTGTAACGGAAAGCCATCTCCGCTTCGCCGAGGCGCATGGCGGGACCAGGCTCCTTCGCCAGAAAGCGGGTGGCGATCCAGCCCGGGTCGTCAAAGTCGATCACGAGCTGATTTCCCCGGCCGGCTCGCCTGGCCCGCGCATCGACGGGGAACATGCGCAGGGTCGGCTCCCGGAGGTTAACCGTGATCACCTGGCGGCGCTGCGCGAGCGATTTTCCTGAGCGCAGGTAGAAGGGCACGCCGGCCCAGCGCCAGTTGTCCACCTCGATGCGCAGGGCGCTGAACGTGTCGGTCTGCGATCTGCGGGACACGCCCGGCTCTGCCCGGTAGCCGCGGTACTGGCCGCGGACAACATGTGCGGTGTCAATCGGCTGCATGGCGTCGTAGACCTTGGCCTTCTCGTTCCGCAGCGACTTCGCGCTCAGCGACGTCGGCGGCTCCATCGCCACGAACCCCAGTACCTGGAACAGGTGCGTCACGATCATGTCCCGGAACGTCCCGGTTCCCTCGAAGAACTGGGCGCGGCCCTCGATGCCGATCGTCTCGGGCACGTCGATCTGCACGTGGCTGATGTGGTCGCGATGCCAGATCGGCTCGAGGAATCCGTTGGCGAAGCGCAGGGCGAGGATGTTGTCGACGGATTCCTTGCCCAGGAAGTGATCGATGCGGAACACCTGGGACTCATCGAAGACCGCATGAACGGTCTGGTTGAGAGCCCTGGCCGAGGCCAGATCGGTACCGAACGGCTTCTCGATGATCACGCGGGAATTCTCGGCAAGGCCCGACTCGCCCAGCATCCCGACGACTGAGCCGAACGCGGACGGCGGCACTGCCAGGTGGAAGATACGGCGCGGGCTGCCGCCGATCTCCTTCTCGGCCGCTCGCACCGCGGCGACGAGCGGACCCGGATCCTTCGGATCCGCGGCGCCGAAATGCAGCATGGCCTCGAAAGCCTGCCAGGCGCCGCCCGTCGGCTTGGCCGAACCGAACTCGCGGACAGCATCCTTGGCGTGTTTGCGGAAGTCCTGGTCACTGAGCGCGAACTGCGTCGGGGACGAGCCGATGACCCGGTAGTTCGCCGGCATCAGGCCTGCTTTGGCCAGGTGGAACAGACCAGGAAGCAGCTTGCGCCGGGCAAGGTCGCCGGTGGCTCCGAACAGGACGATCACATGGTCGTCAGGACGGGCGACGGCCATCTTCTGGCGCCCCGGCGAGATGCTGGACTTCGAGGTGCCGGATTTGGCCGGGCCGGACTTGGCCGGGCGGGACTTCGCGGGGCTCGGCTTGGCTGAGGGGCTCACCGGACCTAAGTTAGCCCTTCTTCTCCGCATGGCCGCCGAACTCACTGCGCATCGCGGACAGAACCTTGGCGGTGAACTCGCCCAGCCCGCGCGACTCGAACCGCTGAATTAGCGCGGCGGTGATGACGGGCGCGGGCACGCTCTCGTCGACAGCTGCCAGCACCGTCCAGCGGCCTTCGCCGGAGTCCGATACGTGACCAGCGAAATCGTCGAGTTCTGGCGACCGGGCAAGCGCGTCAGCGGTCAGGTCGACAAGCCACGAGCTGATGACCGAGCCGCGGCGCCAGACCTCGGCGACCTCGGCGACGTCGATGTCGTACTGATAGAACTCCGGATCGCGCAGCGGCGTGGTCTCCGCGTCGGCGGCTGCCTGGTCCTGCTGGCCCACGTTGGCGTGCTTGATGATGGACAGGCCCTCGGCGACCGCGGCCATCATGCCGTACTCGATGCCGTTGTGGACCATCTTGACGAAATGCCCGGCACCGTTCGGCCCGCAGTGCAGGTACCCATCCGGAGCGGTCCCCGTCCGCGTCCTGCCGGGCGTTGGCTCGGCAGTGCCGATGCCGGGAGCGATGGTCGCGAAAATCGGGTCCAGCCGCTCGAACGCCTCGTCCTCGCCGCCGATCATGAGGCAATAGCCCCGGTCCAGGCCGAACACGCCGCCCGAAGTCCCGCAGTCCAGGTAGTAGATCTGCTTCGGCGCGAGCTGCCGAGCCCGGGAAATGTCGTCCCGGTAGTAGGAGTTGCCGCCGTCGATCACCGCGTCGCCTGGCTCGAGCAGCTCGGCCAGCTCATCGAGGGTCTGGCCGGTGATGGCGGCCGGCAGCATCAGCCATGCGTTCCTGGGCTTCTCCAGCTTCGCGACGAAGTCCTCGAGTGAGGTCGCGCCGACCGCTCCCTCGCCCTCGAGCTGCTTCACGGCGGCGGAATTGACGTCATAGACAACACAGCGGTGGCCGTCGCGCATCAGCCGGCGGACGAGGTTGGCGCCCATCCGGCCGAGTCCGATCATGCCGAGCTGCATGGGCCTGTCGGTTGCCATTGCTGTTCTCCAAGTTCCTAGCTCTTCAGGCTGCGGTAGCGGCGGATGAGGACGTTAGTCGACGAGTCGTGGGCGAGCTCAGGCTCGGTCTCGCTCTCGAGCTCGGGGATGATCTGGACTGCCAGTAGCTTGCCGAGCTCGACGCCCCACTGGTCGAAAGAGTCGATGCCCCAGATAGCGCCCTGGGTAAACACGCTGTGCTCATACAGCGCCACGAGCGCGCCGAGCAGCCGCGGGGTCAGCTTCTCGGCGAGCAGAACGTTGGTCGGGCGGTTGCCCGGCATCACCCGGTGCGGTGCCACCTCAGGCGGGGTGCCCTCGGCCAGGATCTCCTGCTCGGTCTTGCCGAAGGCGAGAGCCTGCGCCTGGGCGAAGACGTTGGACATCAGGATGTCGTGGTGATCACGCAGCGGGTTGAGGCTCTTGCCGAAGCCGATCAGGTCGACCGGGACGAGTTTCGTGCCCTGGTGCAGCAGCTGATAGAAGCTGTGCTGGCCGTTGGTGCCCGGCTCGCCCCAGTAGACGGCGCCGGTCTGGTAGTCGACTCCGGTGCCGTCGATGGTCACGTGCTTGCCATTAGACTCCATCGTCAGTTGCTGCAGGTAGGCGGGGAACCGCTTGAGGTACTGCTCGTAGGGCAGGACCGCGGCAGTCTGGGCTCCGAAGAAGTCCCCGTACCACACCGCCAGCAGCCCCAGCAGGACCGGGAGATTCTCGGCAAGCGGGGCAGTGCGGAAATGCTCGTCCAGCTGATGGAATCCGGCTAGCAGCTCGTGAAAATGCTTCGGCCCGATCGCGACCATCGTCGACAGGCCGATGGCGGAGTCCATCGAGTACCGGCCGCCGACCCAGTCCCAGAAGCCGAACATGTTGGCCGTGTCGATGCCGAACTCGGCGACGCGCTCGGCGTTGGTCGAGACCGCGACGAAGTGCTTAGCGATCGCATCCTCGCTGCCGAGCTGGCCGACCACCCAGTCTCGCGCCGAGTGGGCGTTGGTGAGCGTCTCCAGGGTGCCGAAGGTCTTGGACGAGATGATGAACAGCGTCTCGTCGGGGGACAGATCGCGGGTTGCCTCGACGAAATCGGTCGAGTCGACGTTCGACACGAAGCGGAATGTCAGGTCGCGGCGGGCGTAGTGACGCAGCGCCTCGTAGGCCATCACCGGGCCGAGATCCGAGCCGCCGATGCCGACATTGACAATGGTCTTTATATTTTGGCCGGTATATCCCTTCCATTCCCCGGACCGGATCCGCTCGGCGAAAGCCGACATCCGGTCTAGCACCTCATGGACCTGCGGCACCACGTCGACGCCGTCCACGACGAGCGAGCTGCCCTTCGGCATCCGCAGCGCGATGTGCAGCACGGCCCGGTTCTCGGAGACGTTGATCGGCCCGCCGCCGAACATCATGTCCCTGCGCTGCTCGAGGCCGGACTCCTGGGCGAGCTGGATCAGCAGGCGCAGCGTCTCGTCGGTGATCCGGTTCTTCGAATAGTCGAGGTACAGCCCCGCGGCTTCGGCAGTCAGGCGCTCGCCCCGCGCCGGGTCCTCGGCGAAGAGCTCGCGCAAGGGCCGCCCGCTGATCTCGGAGTAGTGCTGCTCAAGCGCCTTCCACGACGGGCGGTCGCGAAGCGGGGTGGTCGGCATCTGTAGTCAGTCCTCCAGGTGGTGTCGTCCGGCCAGCCGGCGAGGACCGCGTGGGCGGCCCGTCGCGGCGAAGATGGCCTCCGTCAGTGTCCAGTTTCCACGCAGGGCGCCGCGCGCGTCGCGCCGGCTACGGCCAGATGCCGCGGTGGGCCGCGCCGCCCATGCCGCCCATGCCGGTCACGCCGTACCGCGCAGGAATGCACCCATGAACGCAATGTCAGTCTGGCCCGCCGCAGGGCGGCCAGCTGCCTGGATCACTGACCGGACGCGGTCACCTCATGCCACAGCCCGCCGTTCAGGTTCAGGTTGTTCCCATTGGCCTGACCGGGGGTGCTGTCGCCGACATAGGTGTAGAGGGGATGCCCGTCATAGGTGGCCTGGGTGGAGCCGTCGGACCGGGTGATCGCAGCGAGCCTGCCGGTCACGCCCAGGCCCGCAGACGGCTTCCCGGTGACCGGCGGCCAGTAGGCCGCGCAGGATCCGTAGCACTGCGACTTCGCCGGGGTGTCAGGGGCGAACCAGTACAGCGTGTAGCCCCTGGCGTTGGTCAGGACCGTCACGCCGCGGATCTTCGCGGCCTTCAGGCTGGTGCCCGCAGCCGCTGCCGCCGGAGCCGGGCCGCCAGCCCTGGCGGCGGTGATGCCCAGCAGCACCAGGGCAACAATGGAGAGCCCGGCGACGGTCAGGCCTGCGCCGGGGACCCCCGCCTGCATCCTTGCCGGCAGCGGGCTGCGGGCGGCTGCCCGCCCGGCCCGGTGGTCGGGTGCGGCCGGGACGGCAGCGAGCACGGCGAGCGCCGCGAAGGCGGCGACCTCGATCGACCCGGCGGTGATCCCGGCAGTGGTCCGGACCTCCGTGAAACCGAACAAGCCGATCCACGCCGACAGGAGATAGCCGCCAAGGGTCGACAGGGCGAAACCGGCGCCCGCCGCGGCTGCGAGCCGGCTGCCGGTCATGAGCACGGCTGCGCTGAGACAGAAAGCGGCGATCACCTGGAGCAGGAAGAGCCAGCCGATCGTCGGGATCGTCCGGTAGCCGGTCAGGTACAAGTCGAGGTGGATTGCCCCGGTCGCGGCCAGCAGCCCGGCCCCGGCCAGTCGCAGCCCCAGTCGTCGTCTGCGCTTCATAACCGTTTCCACGGCGCCGTGCGGCGGCTGGTTCAGCTCGATGAGCGGACGGGCACGCGGTGATAGCGGCACCCGCGGCCCGCGCAGGGCGACAACGCTGGACTTCACCGAGGCGAGGCCGCCGTCTGGTGCCCGCGGCTGGCAGCAAAGTTGACCGCAACGGGTTTGGGCCCCTGGCCGCCGGGAAGATCAAGTACCTTCGTCAGCTCGTCATGCCGGGCGGCCGCGTCAGCGCGCGCACAGGAGCTGCTGCTCGCTAGCTATGATTGTCTAGTTTTGCAACAGGCCAGATAGACATTGTGGGATGGGGCACACCGGAAGGCCACTTCTTGATCACCTTCGAGAGCGTGACAAAACGGTATCCAGACGGCACGGTCGCCGTCGATGACCTGGACCTGGAGGTCACGGCTGGTCAGACGATCGTCCTGGTCGGCCCGAGCGGGTGCGGCAAGACCACCTCGCTGCGCATGATCAACCGGCTGATCGACGCGACCAGCGGCCGGATCCTGCTCGACGGCAAGGACATCCAGAAGTCCAATCCCGCTACGCTGCGGCGCGGCATCGGCTACGTGATCCAGCAGGCCGGGCTGTTCCCGCACCGGACGATCGAGGACAACATCGCGACGGTGCCGCTGCTGATCGGCTGGGGCAAGGGGAAATCCCGCGACCGGGCTCGCGAGCTGATGGCACTAGTCGGACTGGAGCCGGGGCTGGCCCGCCGCTACCCGTATCAGCTCTCAGGCGGGCAGCAGCAGCGCGTGGGTGTCGCGCGCGCGCTGGCCGCGGATCCGCCGGTGCTGCTGATGGACGAGCCGTTCAGTGCCGTGGACCCGATCGTCCGGGCAAGCCTGCAGGACGAGCTCATCCGGCTGCAGGCCGACCTGCACAAGACCATCGTGCTCGTTACGCACGATGTTGAGGAGGCGATCAAGGTCGGGGACCAGGTCGCCATCTTCCGGCCCGGCGGCAAGCTCGCCCAGGTCGAAGCGCCGGAGCGGCTGCTCGGATCGCCCGCGGACAGTTACGTCGAGAACTTCCTGGGCTTTGACCGCGGCATCCGCCGCCTGTCGTTCCTGGCGGCCTCCGGGCTGGCACTCGACGACAAGGCGGTCGTCACCGACGAAACACCCGCGGCGCAGGCACTGCAGGCCGCCGCGCGGGCTGGTGAGTCCTGGGTACTCGTCGCGGATGCGGAACGCAGGCCCCGTGGCTGGGCCGCGGCCGACGAGCTCGAGTCGCTGCCTGCCGGTGCCACGGCCGGCGCGGCGCGGCTGATGCCGTACGGCCACACGTTCGGCGTGAGCACGGACTCGCTGCGCGCGGCACTGGACGCAACCGTGCTGTCGCCGACAGCTCACGCCGTGGGAGTCGATGACGCCGGCCGGGTGGTTGGCATCACCTCCTACGAACGGCTGCGGACCGCGATCCAGACGGCCGACGAGGCACCGCGTCAGGGCCGCGCGCGAGAGGAGGCCGGACAGTAATGGTCTGGTCCTGGATTCCGGGCAATGCCGCCTCGATCTGGCAGTACACCCTGGACAATGCCTATCTGGGGATCGTGCCGGCGCTGATCGGCCTGGTTATCTCGGTGCCGCTGGGTATTGCCTGTGTCCGGTGGCGGTGGCTGTACCCACCGGTGCTCTCGACTGCCAGCGTGCTCTACGCGCTGCCGTCGCTCGCCCTGTTCATCGTGCTGATTCCGTACACCGGGCTGTCGGACACCACGGTCATCATCCCGCTCACGCTGTTCTCCCTGTGCGTTCTGGTCCCCAATGTGGTCGATGGCCTGCGGTCTGTCCCCGAGCCGGTCCGGCAGGCGGCAACCGCGATGGGCTTCGGCACGCTGCGCCGCCTGGTCCAGGTGGAACTGCCGATCGCGGTTCCGCTCGTGATCGCCGGGCTGCGGGTCGCGGTTGTCTCCAGCATCAGCCTGGCCAGTGTCGGCCAGCTCATCGGCGTCTACAGCCTTGGCTATTTCTTCATCGACGGGTACCAGCGTGATTTCCCCACCGAGATCTTCGTCGGCCTCGTTCTGATCATCGCCCTGGCGCTCGTCTGCGATCTCCTGCTCGTTATCGCGCGCCGGCTGCTGACCCCCTGGCAGGAAACCCGGCGCCAGCGCGGGATCCCGCGGGTTATGATCGCCGAGGCGGCACGGCCGGCCGGGGCATGACCGGGCAGCTGGCCGGGGGAGCGGCATGAACTTCCTGAGCTACGCATTGGACTGGCTGCGCGCGCCTGCCCAGTGGCACGGCTCCGACGGGATCCCGATCCGGATTCTCGAGCAGCTCGGCTACAGCGGGCTGTCCCTGCTCATCGCGGTGCTGATCGCGGTGCCGCTCGGCGTGCTGATCGGGCACACCGGCCGCGGCGCCGTGCTGGTCGTCAATATCGCCAATGCCTGGCGGGCGATCCCGACCCTGGGCCTGCTGGTGCTCGCCGTAATCACGCTGGGCTTCTCGCCGCTGGCCTGGCTGATCCCCCTGGTGGTGCTCGGGATTCCGCCGATCCTGGTGAACACCTACGAGGGCGTGGCAGGCGTCGATGCCGGACTCAAGGATGCGGCCCGCGGCATGGGCATGACGCAATGGCAGCAGCTGCGCAAAGTGGAAATGCCCGTTGCGCTGCCGCTGATCATGCTGGGCCTGCGCACCGGGGCGATCTTCGTGGTGGCCACAGCGACAATCGCCGCCTACATCGGCCTGGGCGGGCTTGGCCGCTACATCATCGACGGGCTGGCGACCGACAACTACGGCGAGGTGGCCGGCGGCGCTGCTCTCGTCGTCCTGCTCGCCCTCGCGGTCCAGCTCTTGTTCGTCGGCCTGCGCCGTCTCGTTGTCCCGGCGGGCCTGCGCCGGCAGGCACGGCCGTCATGATAGCGTTTTGGCCTATCAAAATAGAAGGGATTTATCCTATGCCTCCGTCCGCACGGCGGACCACGCACGCGTCCCCGCTGAAGAAGGGCACTCTCGGCGGCCTCGCCGTCGTTACCGGCCTCGTGCTCGCCGCCTGCGGCAGCAGTAGCAGCGGTAGCAGCACCAGCAGTTCCAACCCGCTGGCGTCCGGCGCAGCCAAGGGCACCGTGGTCGTTGGCTCGGCGAACTTCCCCGAGAACGAGCTGCTCGCTGAGATCTACATCCTCGCCTTGCAGGGAAAGGGCATCAAGGTCACGCCCAAGCTCAATATCGGCAGCCGCGAGGTCTACTACCCCGAGGTCAAGAACGGCACGATCACGGTCATCCCGGAGTACAACGGCGCCCTGCTGACGACGTCGGTCGACACCACCAGCACCGCAGCGACGACCGCGGCGGTGGACGCCGCGCTGCAGGCCAAGCTCCCGTCGTCGACCGAAATCCTCAACCCGGCCCCGGCGCAGGACAAGGACTCGGTGACGGTTACCCAGGCGACCGCGACGAAGGATCACCTGACGTCGATCGCTGACCTGAAGCCCTACGCCGGCAGCTTCGTTTTCGGCGGCCCGCCGGAGTTCAAGACCCGCGCGGACGGCCTGGCCGGGCTGACGAAGAACTACGGGCTGACCTTCAAGTCCTTCTCGCCGCTTGATGAATCCGGCCCGGTAACCCTGGCCGCGCTGACGGACGGCAAGGTGCAGGCTGCGGACGTGTTCACCACGACGCCGCAGATCATCACCGATCACCTGGTGTCGCTGGCCGACCCGAAGGCCAATTTCGCTGCCCAGAACGTGGTGCCCCTGGTGTACAAGAAGGGCGTCAGCTCCACCACCGTCGCCACCCTGAACGCCATCTCGGCGCAGCTGACCACCGCAGCCTTGCTGCAGATGGACAAGGCGATTGTCCTCGATCACGCCAACTACTCGACGGTCGCAGCCGGCTGGCTGAGGGCGGCGGGTCTGAAGTAGCCTCAATCCCCGGCACGGCCCATGTCCCTTGGCGCCGTGCCGGGGATGCACGGCAGCTGCCACTCCATGCGGCTAGGATCGGGCGCCTGATGGACTCCCGAGATCTCGCCGAGTTCCCGTTTGCCGCAGCGCTCACGGCACACGAGGGCGGCCTCTGCCCCGACACCGACTATGACTGCGAGCGCTTCGCCGATGCCACGTTCACCAACGAGCGAGCGGGCAGCAGCCGGTTCGCCGAATGCGTCTTCAGCGTGGTGTCCTTTCAGGGCGGCCGGCTGCAGCGGGCCCGGTTCAGTGACGTGTGGCTGCGTGAGGTGCGGCTGATCGCTACCAGCCTGGCGGAGACGCGCTGGATTGACGCGGTCGTCGCCGGGAGCGTCGCCGCGGGCGTCGAGGCTTTCGGGGCGCAGCTGCGCCGGGTCGTCTTCCGGGGCTGCAAGCTCGACTCGGTGAACTTCCGCGGCGCCGCGCTGACCGACGTGACCTTCGAGGATTGCGAGCTGCGCGATGTGGACTTCGCGGGCGCGACGCTCACCAGGACAGCGTTCCCGAAGTCGCGCCTCAGCCGGACTGACTTCAGCCGGGTGCAGATGAACAAGGCCGATCTCCGCGGCGCCGAGCTCGGCATCATCATCGGCCCGGACTCGCTGCGCGGCGCCATCATCAGCACCGCGCAGCTGATCGGCCTGGCACCGGTGCTGGCGCAGACGATGGGAATCACGGTCAGCGACGACTAGGCATGCGGCGATCATGAACCCTGGGAAAGGGAAGCCCGTCGACGTGTTCGCGAGCGCCGTCTGGAGAATCGGCCGCTTCAACGCAGCGCACCCTGGAGCCACAGCGACGCCTACCACGGATGGATAACTGCCCAGCCGGGTTTCCCGGAGTGTCGACGTCGGCTGCGGTACGGGCAATCTCGTTCGTGCTCTCGCGCCAAGGGCTGACGCCGCCGAAGGCGTCGACGCTGAGCGTCACCGCCACCCCGGGCCGAGATGCGAACTCCGCGGATCGGGATTGCCGTGGTCAGGATGAGGAATACCACCAGCAAGGGGTGCTCGACGCACCGGAGGACGCCCCTCGCGGCCTCGCGCTGACCGGGTCAGTTGGGAACTCCTGGCGGAATGCTCACGGCGATCTCGCCGCCGAGCGCGAACCCGGCGGACAGAGCGAGATCGTCCCCGCTCCAGAATCGGCCGGCGTCGTACCAGTTCGGCCGTCGGCCACCGGTGAGGAGCCCCATCGCCTGGTAGGTGACGGCCAGCACCTCCGCGCAGTAGGCAGTCTCCAGATCGGCGTCAGGCATCCCGCGCCTGATCGCGGGCATCCGCCCGGTCAGCCACCGCGACGCAAGCCGGGCCGCAGAGGGAAACGGCGTGCCGTCCATCCGCGCAATGGCGCGCAGGACGGCGTCCTCCACCTCGCGGGGCACCGGGTGATCGAGCTGGCGCACCCACGCCCGCTGGCCGTACCTGGTGGCCCACACGACGACAGCATCCCGCAGGTCATGTAGCTGAACCCCGCGGTGGCGGTTGCCTGACCACAGGTCGGGCAGGGACCGGCCGAGCTCGGCGTGCCACATCAGCGGCGGCAGGTCGTCAATGACGACGGCCATGCCGACGTGGTTGACCGGGCTGTTGGTCGCCACCCGGATCGCCCGGTCGGCCACCGTGCGCCCGCGAAACAGCCACACGTCACCGGTACGCGACAGATCGAGGGCCTCGTCGAGGCTGATACTGACCGGGGGGACTGAAGGCACGGTCGTAGCCTAGGCACGTGCGCTGGTGGAAAGTACTGGGCCTGGCAGGCTTCGCAGGGGTAGCCGCCACCGGAGTGGTGATCGCGCGGGCCGAGCGCCGCCGCCGTTCCTACACGCCGCAGGAGATCCGGCAGCGGCTGCACGCACGGCTCGCCGAAGCGTCCGGGGTTTCCGCGCCCGGACGCGACCCTCTATCGGGCCCGCCCCGTCACTGAGATTCCGGCGCGGTCAGTGGCAAGCCAGGCGGCGGGAGCCGGCCAGGCCGGTATCGAGCAGGAGGAGCACCACAATCGCCGCGACATCGGTTACTGGCAGCTCACGGCGATCGGCTCCAGCGGGGTCATCGGGCCAGGCTGGCTGCTTGCCGCCTTGAACCGCGGTTCCCGCGCCCGAGCCGCGGCACGAGCCAGCCCCGCTGAGAGCCCCGCTGAGAGCCCGGCCTGAGCCTGATCCTGGTGCCGGTCAGCCTGGTGCCGCTGCGCTTTTTCGCAGGCGCATGGCTGTTTCGCCCGCGCATGGTTCTGCGATGATGAAGCACCCAGATGATCCGGCAACTGCGGGGGGACAATGACCGAGATCGATCCCCATGCCGACATCGAAATCAACCGGCACGACGATCATGTGACTGTGCGGATCCCGCTGGCTGGCGATGTCAGCCAGCTGTGGCATCGGCGCTACCTGGCGCTCGCCCGCGCCAAGGACGTGCCGGCCAGGGTGCAGGAACTTCCCGGCCGGACCTGGATCGTCGTTACCATTCCGCTGAGCACCGACCGCCCGAATGTGCACGCGACGATGGACGCCGCCCGCTCGCTGATTGCCGACGCCGACATCGCCGAGCAGTCAACGGCGGCCGCCGAGACCGAGGCCATCGTCCGCGAATGGTGGGCGCATCAGCACGACTGACACACGGCCACGGGTGGTTTGCATCCCCACGGCAGTGACGGGCGGGACGGGCGCGGAGCGTAGAGTCGCGCCCGTGGCAGACGACGACTGGCGAGTGACGGTCACGCTTCGCGATCAGCGGCATGTCGGGCGGGCGCTGCAGTCCCTCCTCGAGCACAAGGCCGAGGACGATCCGCTCCTTCGGCTCGGTCATCGGGTCGCGGTGAGCACTGATGGCGCCAGCGTCTATCTGTACACCGGCACCGAAGTGGCTGCGCGAGAGGCAGACCGAGTCGTCCGCGAGGTCATGGCACAGCGCGGCCTGGCCGCGGACTACGGGCTCGACCGCTGGCATCCGCTGGAGGAGAAGTGGGAGGGCGCCGCGGTCGCGCTGCCGCGGACCGCGGGCCAGGAGCAGGACGAGCACCAGCGGCTTGAGGATGAGGAGACCAGAGAGTCCATCTCGACCGGGCATGCCCTGTGGGAGGTCCGCGTTGAGCTACCCTCACATCATGACGCAGTGGAGCTGGCCGAGCGGCTGCGCCGGGACGGCCGCTCGGTAATCCGCCGCTGGAAGTTCCTGGTTGTCGGCGCCAATAACGAGGACCAGGCGAAGGACCTGGCCCGGACGCTCGCGCAGGAGGCCCCGGCAGCGACGTCGGTGCATCCGGAGCAAGCGGGCGTCATAGTTCCCTACATCCTTTTCTGACCGGCCCGGAACCATGCCCCGGAACAGTGCCCGGGCTGGGTGCGGCGTCGTAGCGCGACCGGATGATCATATGGCTGAACGGCTGGCCGGGCTCCGCTGAGCTGCTGGCTGTGGTCACCAGAGCTTGTCGATGGTGCCTGGATAAAGCTTGATCCGGCTATGCGTAAAGGCCGACTCGTTGCGGCGGGCCCGCGCGGAGAAGAAACTGGCCATGACGATTTTGTCGAACTGGTCGCTGGGAAACGGGCTGCCGGACGTTCCCCCGACCAGCACAGAGCCGTCGAGGACGCGCCATCCAGTGCTCTCGTAAAACGTCTGCAGCAGCCGGTCGCACGTAAAGATCCCCAGATCTGCGCCGCTGACCTGGACGGCCGACCGGGCAGCTGCGACCAAGCGCCGGCCGAAGCCCTTGCGGCGCTCGACGCGACTGGTTACCACCGTGCTCAGCCCGCTCGCGACATAATGCTCACCGGCGTGCGTGATGTCCTTCGTCAGGATGTCCAGGGCCGCAACAACAGTGCCGTCATCGGTGAGGATCATCGACACTGGCCGGAGCGCCGGGTCGTGCGTTGGCCGCACCGCGGGCAGGCCGCTGCCGCCGGGCCAGACCTGCTGCTGCAGGGCCAGCACCTGGCCGCGCAGCCCAGCGGGCGTAGCAGTCTCCGGGAAGGTCTGGATGAGCATCCCGGAGCCACCTCGCTGAATCCTCGTCCGGCCTGATCATTCTCCGGGCATGTCAGCGTGACATTGCGGGCAGGTCGTCGGGGGATCGGCGACGACAAAGCTTCCGCATTCCGGGCACACCCGCCTGAGCCAGCACACCGGATCGCCGGGCGCGTCTGCCGCAGCTGCCCAGTTTTGCTCTGCTGGCAGCGCTCCAGTCACCTCCCGTCGGCCCTGCGCGGCCGCGCCGGGGCCCGCAAGCTCTTCGTTATCTTGGGCGCCGCTGCTCATCGGCCCGTCGCTGCTCGTAGGAAATCGCCGGTCATAGGAACAGGCGGTGCGTCACGGATACCGTGGCCGATATCGCTGCCCAGCCACAGAGAAAAGCACGCACCGATGTTAAAGTACTCGCGGTCATCGTCGCCCGCCAGCGCGCCGGTCAGATGACCTGCCCAGCGGAATCTTGCTGGCGGAGGCGGTGCCGAGTTACCCCAGCTGACCAGCGAAGACTACGAGGACCTGCTCGCATTCCTGCACTAGCCTGCCACGCTTCCAGCACTGGAGCCAGACCCGGGCGCTGCCGTCGGCCTGACCCCTGCACAGCAACAGCTTCTCCGGGCGATCAAGGGTCACCCAGGACCACAGGGCACGACGGTAAGCGAGCTTGCTGATTACCTGCTGCTGGGCCAGCCGCGAGCCCGCGGCAACGACCGCACCTCCGGCCAGGGCTTAAGGGGCGGCCTTACCGGGCGGGCTGCTGCTCGCCGTCGATGGTCAGCTCGACGTGCTCGGGATAGAAGCACATAAGGCCGGCGATGCCCTCAGCGCTGGTGATGGGCGTCTCATAGCTCCATACGAGATCATCGAGAATTTTGCCGCCGACCTCGGCTGACCAGTACGACGCCTGGCCCTTGAAGGGGCAGGCGGTCTCCCGCTCGGTAGGCCGGAGCAGGTCGGTGCGCACATCGTCCCTGGGCAGGTAGTAACGGGTCGGCAGCCCTGTCTCGTCGAGAAGGACGGGACGGTCGGATTCTGCGAGTTTCTCGCCACCGGCGGTGACCACGACGTGCATATTTGCGGGCGTAATTGTGATCTTGTGTCCTGAAGCCATGCTCGCAGCAACCCCCCGGCGGCCGAGATGATTCCGGCGCGCCGCTTCGTGACCCGGCTGGGGACGGGCAGCCGTGGATAACTCGCCGCAAGGTTCGGCAGGCGCTCCTGCGCAACGGCTAAGGAGCGCCGGGCACAACGGCGGCCGGATCATCTAGGGCCGCCCACCTCGTCAGCCCCGAGGCACAGGAACGGCCGTCAGCCACCGGGGCCGCTCTCAGGACTGCGCGCCGAAGGCGCACTCTGTAGTTTTCAGTCCGGTTCGCCGCGCGGATACTCGGTCTCGCCGCCCGTGGCCCTCAGCTGGTGGCGGCGAGAATGAGGCCGGCCGTCTGGCGCGGCTTTTCCCAGTGCGGGAAGTGCCCGTGCCCCAGGCGCTGCCGGCCCCGAGTCTTCGCGGCGGACCGGGCGTCCTGCGGACCGTGGCGGCGGATTGGCAGTCCCCAGTACCCGATGGCGGCGCGGCTACAGGCCGTAGCGGCGCACATGCACGGAAGTGGGCGCGGGATACAGGGCAGTGACAGTGCCGATCGCGGGCTGCCGAGGCCAGCCGATCCGCTCGTGTGCGGGCCTTAAGTCCGCGCCGAGCCGACCATTGGCCCTGGCCTGGAACCGCTAGTCCGCGCGATGGTAGGCAATGGCGGGGCCGCCGCCGCAATGGCGGCGCCCTGCCTGCCAGGGCAGGATCAGGCCGGGCGGGAACAGGACGTGACCGGCAGGAGGGAGTAATCCCTGGAGGCGCGGGCTCTGGCACCGGCCGCGTGCGTCACCGCTCGCGCCAGGAAACGCTCTGCATACTTCGCAGGAGGAGGCGGCAGCAATGGCAGTGATCAGGTTCGAGCCGTTCAGGGACCCCTTCGAGCGGCTCATCTCGATGGCCGCATCCGGGACACGGGCCCCGCTCGGCATGCCGATAGACGTTTACCGCGCCGAGGATGGCAGCTACCACGTCGAGGCCGACCTGCCCGGCGTGGATCCGGACAGCGTCGAGGTAACAGTTGAGCACGGCACCTTGACGATCCGGGCCGAGCGCACCCCGCGCTATGGCGAGAGCGAGCAGGTCATCGTCGCCGAGCGACCGCAGGGATCGTTCACCCGACAGCTCACCCTCGGCGAGGGCGTGGACTCCGAGCACCTCACGGCCGTCTATGCCGACGGTGTCCTGAACGTGACTATCCCTGCGTCGCCCAAGGCCCAGGCCCGCCGGATTGAGGTCACCCGAGGGGCAGGCGGCCGCACCATCTCGGGAAGCGCCGTCCCGCAGGGTGAGGCGCCCGCCGGCAGCAAGGGCGGCAGTACGAGCGGCAGTACGGGCGAGGATACGAGCGGCAACTAGGGCGGCGGCGCTGGCGGCGGCTGAAACTCTGGCTGGTCAGCTGCCGCCCGTCGGCGATTCCAGCGCGGGGGCCCGGTCGGCGAGGGCCCGGACCTCATCGGCGACGCGCGGCCACACTTCCCGCGGGAGGTCGTGCCCTACCCCCGGCAGCATGACGAGCCGGGCACCGCCGATCGCCGCAGCGGTGCGCCGGGCTGCGGCCGGGCGCAGCAGCGGGTCGGCCTCGCCGTGCAGCACCAGGGCAGGTACCCGGAGCTGAGCGAGCCGGCCGCCGTGCCACTTCGCGCCAACCTGGCGGCTCTGCGCGCTCGTGTCGCGGACGCCGCTGACGACGTCGCGCTGGATCCGCTCGCGCGCTGCCGCCTCGACCCGATGACTGACTCAACCGGGGCCGAGTATTCCTTCGCTGCCCCCACCGGGGACTGGCTGGCCGACCTCGTCGACATCGGCCAGCAGGCACGCGCGGTCATGCGCCGACACCGGTGGCTGGCCACCCTGGTAGCCGCCCGCCCTGTGCTGGGACCCCAGGGCATTGCCCTGCTCGAGCACGTCCTGCACGTGCTCGAACCGCACCCTGCGAGCATAGCGGCCAAGCTCGAGGCGTTCGCCATGCTCAACGCTGTCACCGCGGTCTTCGTCCAGAACGAGCTGGCCGGCGGCACCGCCTGCAGCAACGAAACGCCGCCTACCTGCAGCATGCCGTGGCAGCGGGCGGCTACCCGCGGCTCGCGCAGCTCCTGGCGCAGGCCTCATCAGCGCAGCCGACGGGACCTGCGGACAGGTATGGCGACATCCTTGCCCGGGTCCTGGCCGGCCTCCTGTCACCGTCTCCACGCGACTGACCCGGGCGGGGCGCGACCGACCCCGGCGCTCCCGCGGTCCGGTCAGCCGCCGGGTGACGGTCTGGCGGCCGCGTGGAAGGCCTCCAGTGCCTCGCCCGGCGTGTCGTAGTAGGCGCCAGGGCCGGCCGCGGCGCTGATTCCGTACCGGTCGAGTTCGTGACGTACCGGCAGAATCACGCTGGTGATCACGAACCGGATCTGCCGGTCCCGCAGCTGCCCGGCGACGCCCCGCAGGACCGATGCCGCCGTGTAGTCGACGTCACCGATGGCCGCACAGTCAAGAACCATCCAGCGCAACGGGCCTCCTGCGCCAGCCAGCGCCCGCACGTCCTCGATCAGCCGGGACGCATTGGCGTAGTAGAGGCTGGTGCCGAACCGGTACACCACCAGGCCCGCCTCGGTCCGGGCACCGGGCAGCACCGCGGCCGGCTGCCAGTGCCCGGCCGGTGACTTGACCAGGACGCTGTTGTGCGGCCGGTAGCTGTGCCGCAGGTGATCGATGATCGAGGCGACGACGGCCAGCACGATGCCGTCCTGAACGCCCAGCACCACGACCGCCGCGGCGGCCAGCAGGGCGACGGCGAACTCGTTGCGGCGCACGGACAGGATGCGTGCCAGCGCGGGCAGGTCGATGAGCTGGACGGCGATCAGGAAGACGATCGCGGCCAGGGCGGCGATTGGCAGGTAGAGGAGCGGCCCGGTGGCAAAGAGCAGCACCAGCAGCACGATGGCGCTGGTGCTGAGCTGGGCCAGCTGGCTGCGGCCGCCCGCGCTGTCGACCATCTGGGTCTTGGTGGGGCTGCCGTTCACCACAAAGGTGCCGGAGAACGCCGCGGCGATGTTGGCGGCTCCCAGACCCACCAGGTCGGTGTCCTCGCTGACGGTGTCCCCGTACTTCGCGGCGTAAGCACGCGAGGTCGCGGCGCTCTGGGCGAGGATGACCACGAACATCGATGTAGCGGTGCCCAGCAGCAAGCCAGCACTGTGCAGGCCGAGGGCAGGCGCCGCCAGGTGCGGCAAGCCGCGGGGAACCGGCCCGAGTACCGTCACCCCGCGCGCGGCCAGATCGACCACACGGCTCACGATGATCGCGGCGATGACCGCGATGAGCGCTCCGGGGATCCGGCGGGCGATCCGGCGGGCAACGAGCACGACTACGATCACCGCGGCCGACACTGCCACCGTCGCGGGATGCGCCCGGCGCAGTCCGGTCAGCGTGTGCACTAGCACGGTCAGGGTGCGGGAGCCCGTGACGGTAACCCCGAGCATCTCGGGCAGCTGCCCGATCGCCACGACGATGCCGACGCCGGCCAGGAAGCCGACCAGGACGGTGCGGGACAGGAAGTTCGCCAGGAACCCGAGCCGGGCCACTCGCGCCAGCAGCAGCAGCCCGGCGGTGAGCAGAGCCGCGAGTCCGGCTAGCTGGACGTATCTCGGCGAGCCCGCTGCTGCCAGCCCGGCCAGGGACGCGGCCAGGATGGCTGCGGTCGCCGAATCAGCGCCGACGACGAGATGGCGGGATGACCCCAGCACGGCGAACAGGGCCATCGGGATCAGCAGCGTGTACAGGCCGGTCACGACCGGCATGCCGGCGATCTTGGCATAGGCCAGGACCTCAGGGATGCCGAGCGCGGCGAGCGTGACGCCAGCGAGCACATCCGCTGACAGCTCTGACCGGCGGACCGGCAGCAGGCCTTGCAGCACAGGCCAGGCTCGCGGCCGGAGCCGCCCCGCGGGCCGGGACTGCCGGGCAGCTGACATTCTCGGGTCCTTCCCGGTCACGAAGCGTTTGGCTGACGTTCATCATGCCCGCACGGGATGGTCGTCGCCGGCAGTCTCGGTCCCCGCGCGCTGCCCGACCGGCTCGGTCGGGATGAGACCGGTGCAGAACATGCCGGCGACCGCGAGGAACGCGACGACCCACAAGGCATCGCGCACGGCGCCCAGCCTGGCGTCACTGTTCGCCTTGAGCACCGCGTCGGCTTGCTGCGGCGGCACCTTGTCCTTGGCGAGCTGCGCCCGCAGGTCGGTATCGGAGATGAACGGCACCCCGCCGGCCAGCTGGGTGGTGGCCTGGGTCTGCGCCGGGATGGCCGAGCCGCCCTCGATGCCGTGGATCAGGCCGGCGGTCAGGCTGGAGATCAGGACGGCGCCGACCAGGGCCGTGCCGAGCGAGGCTCCCAGGTTGGTCGAATGTGGTGACGGCCCCGCCGATCAGCGGGCCGGCTGCCACGGCGATGGCGCTGGCCGCCGCGGTCAGCCCGCAGGCCGCTGACCGGCGCTCTCTGGGGAAGTTGCCCGCGACCAGAGCCACGATCGCCGGCATGATCAGGGCAGCCCCGATGATAGGCCCGCCGGCGCCCGAGTATGGCGCCGATCTTGCTGCAGGTGATCATCAGCGATG
>CABEEE010000356.1_pt1 | contig 60767 bp, 48 predicted proteins | sample 3423231 | NCBI WGS metagenome assembly CABEEE01 (sample SAMEA5534333, study PRJEB31848) | metagenome | biome: tundra; feature: field; material: soil | place: USA | collected 2013-05 | depth 0.15 m | reverse complement strand
CGGCCCGGCCCGGCCGGATCGCCGGCCACCCTCGTCACGGTTGCCCCGACCGGCGCAGAGTCGCAGAAGGCAGCGGTGCCCGCGCTTCCGGTCACCCTCGATGAGCTGGTAACCACGGCCAGGGAGTGCCGCGCCTCGGGCGCGGCGGTGATTCACGTGCACATCAGGGATGACGAGGCGCGTCCCACCCTGGATATCGGCAGGCTCACCGACACGGTGCAGGCGCTGCGGGAGGCGACAGACCTGATCGTCCAGCTGTCCACCGGCGGCGCGGTTACCGACAGTTTCGAGCGCCGCCTCGCGGTGCTGGACGCCGGGCCCGATGCGTGCTCGCTGACCTGCGGCAGTGTCAACTTCGGCGATGAGGTGTTCGCGAACCCGTGGCCGTTCATCCGGGAGCTGTATGCCAGGACCCAGGAACTCGGGGTTGTCCCTGAGTTCGAGCTGTTCGACCTCGGGCAGGTGGCCACCTTGCACCGGCTGCTGGCCGACCTTGGCGCTCCGCATGGCGGCCATGTCCATTGCGACCTGGTCATGGGCGTGCCGGGCGGCATGCCTGGCGACGCCGCCACGGTTACGGCGGCGGTTGCCGCGCTGCCCGCGGGGGCAACCTGGTCGGCGACGGGCGTGGGCCGGGCGTCGCTGCCGGTGATGTTCGCCGCGCTGGCCGCAGGCGGCCATCTGCGGGTGGGCATGGAGGACACGATCTCCCTCGCGCGCGGCCGCCCGGTGACCAGCAACGCCGAGCTGGTCGAGCGCGCGGCTGCTCTCGCCGAGCTGGCACTGCGGCCCGTCATGACCCCGCAGGACGCCCGCACGATGCTGGGGGTGCCCGATCACCGATAATCCGGTACTCGCGATGGTCGTCCGGTCCGGCTTCGCCGAGTCCCGGCATCGCGGCGCGATCGCCGCGCTGGACTGCGGCGGCACTGTGCTGCTATCGGTAGGGACGGCCGCGGATCCCATGTTCCCTCGCTCCTCAAACAAGCCCATGCAGGCCGCCGCGATGCTCGGCTGCGGCCTGGATCTGGACGGCAGGCTGCTCGCCCTCGCTGCGGCCAGCCATTCCGGCGAAGATTTTCACATCGCCGGAGTGCGCGAGATCCTGGCCGGCGCAGGCCTGGGCGACGATGCCCTGCAGTGCCCGCCTGGCCTGCCGATCGACGAACAGGCGCAGCATGCCCTGCTGCGTCGCGGCGGCGAGGCTGACCGCGTGCACATGAACTGCTCGGGAAAGCACGCAGCCATGCTGGCTACCTGCGTTGCGGCCGGCTGGCCAACCGGCAGCTACCTCGATCCCGGCCATCCGCTCCAGCAGGAGATCCGGCGCACCGTAGCCGGGCTCGCCGCCGAGCCGGTGACGGAGGTCGGCGTGGACGGCTGCGGTGCGCCGCTGATGGGAATCTCGGTGACCGGCCTCGCCCGGGCGTTCCGCGCGATGGTCCTCGCCGACCCCGGCAGCGGCGAGCGCCGGACCGCCGATGCCATGCGGGCTTATCCCGACTGGACCTCGGGCACCAGCCGCCCGGAGCGGGCACTGATGGAAGCCGTTCCCGGCCTGCTGCTGAAGTCGGGGGCCGAGGGCGTTGAGGCGTTCGCGCTGGCCGACGGGCGAGCTGGCGCGTTCAAGATCGACGACGGCGCCCAGCGGTCCAGGACCGTGATCACGGTGGCACTGTTGCGCGCGCTGGGCGTCGATGAGGTGCCGGGCGTCGACCTTGCGGCACTTGACGTACTCGCCGTCGCGCCGGTGACCGGCGGCGGACGGGTGGTCGGCCAGATCCGCGCCACGCTTCCGTTCTGAACCCGGCTCGACGGCCCGGCAGCCGCAGAGTCTGCTGCTTGCAGCCCGATTTGCAAATGCAAGCAGGGATGGGAACACTGAAAGCATGAGTCCAGTGAACGTCAGCACGATCGGCGCCTACATCCGGGAGCAGCGCGAGCAGGCCAAAATCTCGCTGCGCCAGCTCGCTCAGGCCGCCGGCGTGTCCAATCCCTATCTCAGCCAGATCGAGCGCGGCCTGCGCAGGCCGAGCGCCGATATCCTGCAGCAGATCGCCAAAGGCCTGCGTATCTCCGCCGAGGCGCTGTACGTAGAGGCCGGCTTTCTCGAGGACCGCCCCGCCGGGCCGGCGGTGCCCGATGCCGTGCTCGCTGACCCCGAGCTGACCGAGCGGCAGAAGCAGATGCTGATCGAAATCTACGAGTCGTTCCGCAAGGAGACGGCGATGGCGGCCGCTCAGGCGGCCGCGGCGGCGGCAGAAGAGGAGACCGGACCGGTCATCGACGAGGCCGCGTTCTCCTGGCCCGAGAACCCGGAGCCGGGGGCGCTGGCGGAAGAGCCGGAGACGATGGACGCCGGCACCCGGGCGCCTGCCGAGGATGACGCTGGCTCGCTGGCAGCCGAGCCTGCAGGGGACTTTCCCTATCCCGGGTTCCCGGAGCCTGCCGGGGATGGCGGCTACCTCGGGGCCACGGAGTCGGCAGGCGGCGAAGGCGCTGGTCTGCCTGCTGAGCCGCAGGCGCATGACGGGACCGATCATCCGTTCCCAAGCTCCTCCGGCGCCCGGTAGCGTGACACCGTGAGCTTCCTCAATTTCGGCGCCTACCAGCCGCTGCAGTGGTTTTTCTGGGCGCTGCTGGTCGCCGCATTCGTAGTGGAGGCATGGGCCTTCATAGATGTGATCCGCCGCCCCGGGCCGGCGTTCGTCGCGGCGAGCAAGCAGACCAAGCCGCTGTGGCTGGTCATCCTGGGCGTCGCGCTGATCATCGGGCTGGGGGGTGCCGTCGGCAAGCTATCCCTGTTCAGCATCCTGCCGATCATCGCGTTCGTGGCCGCCGCGATCTACCTCACCGATGTCCGGCCCAAGGTGAGCAGCTTCAAGGGCGGCACCCACCAGGGTCCCTACGGACCCTGGTAGACCCGCTCAGCCAGAAACCCTGATCCGCAGCCGGCGGAATCCCTTGCCCTTGTTCTCGACCTTGATGACCTCGATCCGGCCCACCTGGGCGGTCGAGGCCACGTGCGTGCCGCCGTCTGCCTGCTGATCGAGGCCCGAGATGTCGATGATCCGCACGTCCTTAACCTCCGGCGGCACCAGATTGGTGGCGGTGCGGATGATGTCGGGGATCGCGAACGCCTCATCGCGCGGCAGGACGCGCACATCGATAGGCCGGCCCGCGGCCACCTCGGCATTGCAGGCTGCCTCCACGGCATCCCTGAAACCCTCGGGCACCGCGGGCAAGTTGAAGTCCATCCGGGCGCTGAGCGGCTCCATATTGCCGCCGGTGACCAGCGCGCCGAAGTCCCGGAACACAACCCCGCACAGGACATGCAGGCCCGAGTGGGTACGCATGAGCGCGCTGCGGCGCTCATCCTCGATCGCGCCGCGGACGGCGGTCCCGGCGGGCGGCAGCGGATCGCCTTCGGCGGGGACGAGGTAAAGATCGTCGCCCTTTCGCGCCCCGACAATCTGGGTCTGCACGCCGCCCCAGAGCAGCACCCCGTGGTCAGGTGGCTGGCCACCGCCGCCCGGATAGAACGCTGAGGTGTCCAGCACGATCCCGTCCGGTCCGGAGTCCAGCACCCGCGCATCCCACTCGCGCAGGGTCTGGTCGGCAAGCTCCAGCCGGTGCGTTCGCCACTGTGCCTCACTCGCGCGTGTCTCGCTCACGGCGGCAGCCTAGCCGCCGCCGGGGGCCGGCCCGGGCCGCGGCGCAGCAAATCGTGCCGGCTGCCGGCTGCCGGCGGCAGCGAGCAGCCGCCGGGAAGACGGGCGGGCAAGCGGGATGGGCGCGGGCTGCCCGTTCAGAAAGGAAGTACCAAAACAGCGAGCGGGATGGCAACCGCCAGCGAAGCGGTCGCGCAGACCAGCACGAGAGCCGCAGTGGGCAGCCCGGGCGAGGGCCGCAGCAGCCGGGTCACCCGGGCGGCCACGTCGCAGTCGATGCCCGGGCCACTGGCGGCGAGCGCGCCGACGGGCGCCCGGCTGCCGCCGGCGGCTCCCACCCGCAGCAGCGCGGTCGCGAGTTCCCTGGCCGGCCGGTGCCGGAGCGCGCGGTCGTCAGCGTGCATCTCGACCAGCAGGGCTACCGCCCGGTGCGCTTCCCGGACTACGCCGGACCAGCGGAAGGCGCGCAGCAGCGCGGTGAACGGCAGCAGCACGAGATCATGCCGTTCCCTGAGGTGGGCACGCTCGTGGGCCAGGACGGCGGCAAGTTCCGCCTGGTCGAGCAGGTCAAGAGCCCCCGAGCTGATGACGATCGCCGAGCGCAGACCGGGCAGGCAGTACGCGGCCGCCGCCGGGTGATCGACCACCAGCGCGCCCGGCACCTTCGGGTCACAGTGGGCAAGCAGGCTGAGCAGGGCGCGCTGGCGCTGCCGTCCGCGCAGGACGGCCACCGAGGCCGCTACCAGCAGCCAGCACAGCAGCAGCAGCAAAATGATCCCCGCCGCCAGTGCGGCCAGCCGGAAGAACGCCAGCACGCTGACGGCGCCTGCCGCCGATGCCGGCATCGCGCGGACGATCCGGGCCGCCTGCGCAAATGCATCAGCGGCGACGCCGAGCCGCCGGTCGACGGCTCCCAGGGCCGCCAGCGCGCCGACGGCCGCAAGGCTCCAGCCCAGCCCGAGCGCCTGCCAGAGCAGGATGGCCGCGGCGGGCGATCTGCCCGGCCAGTGCGCCCGGGCCAGCGCGCGTGCGGTTGCCACGCAGCACATGGCGACCACGGCGAGGACAACGACGGCGGACACCGGCGGTCAGCTCCCGGCGCCCTCGCCGATGGCCTCAAGGGCGCGGCGCAGCATCCGCGCCTCGGCTCCCGTTACGCTGCGCGCGAAACGAGTCAGCGCGGCCTGCCGGTCACCGGTCTGGTCCAGCGCGCTGAGCATCAGCTCGGTCACGTATGCCTCCCGGCTTTCCGCTGCGCGATAACGCCAGGCCCGGCCGTCCCGCTCACGGCGGGCGAAGCCCTTCTTGGCCAGCCGGTCCAGCACGGTCATCACCGTCGTATGTGCCAGGCCGCGCTCGCACAGGTGCTCGCTCACCTGGCGGACCGTACACGGGTCCGGCGCTTCCCACAGCACATCCATAATCGCGCGCTCAAGCTCGCCGAGTCGGTGCACGTAGCAATCTTAGACGGCGGGCCTTCGGTGCGCGGTACGTCCCCTCGCCGAAGGACGGCGCCGGCGGCGCTGGCGGCAAGCGCGCTACCGTGCCAGGCATGATGGTGGTTCCCAGGATCAGGGTCAGCGTTGACCTTGTCATCCTCACGGTGCGCGCGGGGCAGCTGGCCGCCCTAGTCTGGTGCCGGGACGCCGAGCCGTACCAGGGCCGGTGGGCACTGGCCGGCGGCTTCATCCGGCTCGACGAGGACCTGCCCGCCGCGGCGGCCCGCGTGCTGGCCGAGCGGGCCGGCCTGCCCGGCGCGCCGGTGCACCTGGAGCAGCTGCAGACCTACGGCTACCCCGACCGCGATCCGCGCCAGCGGACCGTCTCCGTCGCCTATCTCGGCCTTGCCCCGGACCTGCCCGCGCCGGCCCAGCCCAGGATGAGCTGGCAGCCCGTAGAGCTGCTGACCGAGATGGCCTTTGACCATGCCCACATCCTGCAGGACGGGGTCGAGCGGGCCAGGGCCAAGCTGGAATACACGCCGCTGGCGGCGGCATTCTGCCGGGACGAGTTCACTGTGGCCGAGCTGCGCCGGGTCTACGAGATCGTCTGGGGGACACCCCTGGACCCGCGCAACTTCCATCGCAAGGTCACCGGAGCCGAGGGCTTCCTGGTGGAGACGGGGTCGGTCACGGCGTCGGGCGTCGGGCGGCCGGCGCAGCTCTACCGGCGCGGCGCCGCCGAGTTACTGCATCCGCCGATGCTCCGTCCACGCTAGCTCCTGCGCTCCGGCCATTGCTGCCGGTCCCGTGCTGCGGCCCTGCTGTGGGCCTGCGCGGCCGGCACGTGCTGGCCCCGCGAGATGCGAGACTGGGCGGGTATGAGCCGCAAGGTCAGGAGGACGATGTTGTCTTCGCAATCCCCGTTTCCGGCCCCGCCCCCTGCGCGGTCCCCGCGCTTCCGGCAGGTTCTCGACGAGTTCGCGCCGTACAAGCCGGGCAAGGCTCCGCAGGCACCGCGCGGCCGGTCCTTCAAGCTGTCGTCCAATGAGTCGCCGTTCGGCCCGCTGCCGTCGGTACTGAAGCTGATCGCCGAGTCCGCCGCGACCGTCAACCGGTACCCCGACAACGGTGCCGCGGAGCTGACTGAGGCAATCGCCGGCCGGTTCGGCGTGCCGCCTGAGCACATCGCGGTCGGCTGCGGCTCGGTGGGCGTGTGCCAGCAGCTGCTGGAGGCGGTTGGCGAGCCGGGCGCGGAGGTGATCTACGCGTGGCGGTCGTTCGAGGCCTACCCGCTGCTGACCGACCTGGCTGGCGCGGTGTCCGTGCAAGTGCCGTTGCGTGACGCGTGCCATGAGCTGGCGGCGATGGCGGACGCGATCACCGGCCGCACCCGGCTGATTTTCGTCTGCAACCCGAATAACCCGACCGGTACCGTCGTGCACCGCGCGGAGCTCGCCGAGTTCCTGGACCGCGTGCCGCGCGATTGCCTGGTCGTGCTGGACGAGGCTTACACGCAGTACGTGCGCGACCCACAGGTGCCTGACGGCATCCAGGAGTACCGTGACCGGCCCAATGTCGCGGTTCTGCGCACCTTCTCCAAGGCTTACGGGCTGGCCGGTCTTCGAGTCGGCTTCCTGATCGGGCATCCGCCGGTCGCCGCGGCAGCGCGCAAGACCATGCTCCCGTTCACGGTGAACTCGCTCGCGCAGGCGGCCGCGGTGGCGTCCCTGGCCGCCGAGTCTGAGCTGCTCGAGCGGGTCGGTGCCGTGATCGGGGAGCGGGACCGGGTGCGGGCAGATCTGCTGGCCCGGGGCTGGACGGTGCCGCCAACTGAGGCCAATTTCGTCTGGCTGAGCCTCGGCCCCGACTCTGCCGACTTCGCTGAAGTCTGCGAACGCAGCGGTATCAGCATCCGGCCGTTCGGCGCGGAGGGCGCCAGGGTGACGATTGGCGAGCCCGCGGCGAACGACGCGTTCCTCGCGGTCGCCGGGGCATACCCGCGCCGGCACTGAACCCTGTGCTGGGAGCCTGGTGCTGCCCGGCGACGGCATGCTCGACCTGGACGAGCCGCCGCCTCCTGGGGTGTTCTGGTCGCGGATGAGCGCTTCCGCGCATACCAGAGGCCATCTGCTGGCCAAGGACCAGACCCGCGGCGTGCTCAGCTGGCTGGAGTGCCACGGCCGCCGGGTAGTGAACGGGCGTCGCGCGCTCGAGCTGGAGATGAGCAAGGTCGGCCAGCTCACCGCGCTGCGGGCGGCGGAATTCGACATGCCGCGGGCACGCCCGACCAGATCATCGACAGCCTGCGAGCCTATGAGCGGGCTGGCGTCGGCCTGATGCTGCTGCACTTCTCGCCGCAGCGCGAGGAGATGCCGGTTCGGGCAGTGCGGCCCCGTCCGGGTCAGCGTTCCGTCCGGTGCGGCAGCTTCTCCACGAGCAGCCGGTAGGCCTGGCGGGGCCGCCCTGGCTGCGGCGTCCGGCTGGGCGGAAGCGGCCAGGCAAGGCCCTCCTCGACCAGGGTATGCAGCAGCCGCCGCGCCGTCCGCGGCGTGACGCCGATCAGCCGGCCGGCAGTGTCGGCGTCGATGACCAGCGTCGTGCCTGCCGATGGCAGCTGGGCGGCGAGCCGGGCCAGCGTGTCCAGGCCCCGCAGCTGACCCGATGACCGGGCCGCCTGGCGGGGCGCGGGCACGAGGCCATTGCCTTCCCCGCCTGCGCCGCCGCCCCCCGCTGCCCGCGAGCCAGGCGTGCTGTGCGCGCCCGGCGTGGCCGTGCTGTGCGCGCCCGGCGTGGCCTGACTGGCCTGCTCAGCGCGGCCGCGGTCCAGGGCTGCCCGCGCCCGCGCCTCAGCTTCAGCCGCATCGCGGCCGGTTCCGACGCCCACTTGCACGCCGATGCCGAGTTCAGCCTGCGCCCTGGCCGCGAACGGGGGCACCCGGAAGCGGTCGGTCACCCCGGCCAGGGAGCCTCTGGTAGCGGCAATGAGGAACCCGTGGTCGCCCAGCGGGCTTACCGTCGCCCGGATCTGCTGCGCCTCCTGCACCAGGAACCTGTGCACGGTGAGCCGCAGCTCTTCGCGGGCCGGGCGGGGCAGGGGCCTGCGGGGCGAATCGCGCAGCGCGGGCACCTCGACGACGACGATCGCGAGCTGAGCCGCCTCCAGCCGCCGGTTGATGCCGAGCAGCGCGGCAGTCCGCAGTGCCGAGCGGATGCCGCTGCCCGTCGGCCGCAGGGTGATGACGGGGAGCCGGGCGGACGCCAGCCGCGCGGCCACGGACTGCAGGCAGGTGAACGCGACGCTGCTGCGGCCCTCGCGCCAGAGCCGGTCATGGAACGATGCGAGGTCAGCGGCGCCGGCCGTGTCGCCCCGGACATGCACCCCCGCCGCCGGGATGCGCAGCTCGGCGTATGCCTCGGCCACCTCGGCCCGGCTGAGCACGTCGACGCTGGCACGCGCCAGATCAACACCAGCCTGCCTGGTGGCGAGCAGCAAAGCGGCATACAGGGCGCTTCCGCCGAGCGGGACACATGTCGCCGGCGCGGCGAGTACGCCGGCCCTGCGTGCAAGCTCCAGCGGCACCGGGCTGGCGAAGAGCCAGGAGTCGATGACCGGGGCCAGCCTGGCTATCTTGTCCGCGGCCTCGTGCTCATCCCGGTAGGCCGCGGCCACCATCCGCCTGGCAGGAACAGGGCCGGTCAGGGAGTTGTCCGCGGCGGCGTCGCCGGTGTCGGCGACGTCGGCGAGCATGATCCGCTCCACCAGGTCGTGCGGACCGACGATCCCGATGGTGAGCTCGCCGTCGGCATCCCGTGATCTGGTCATCAGAGCGGGCGCCCGGCCGTGGCCATCGCTAACGCCGCTGCCGCCGTCGCCCGGCTGTCCGCGATCCGCGCCATTTCCCGTCCCATTCAACCGCCTGGCCCCTGAGGTGAAACTACCCGTCCCTACATGTCGTAGCTCACGGCGCAGTTCCGCGGAAGAGGTAACTAACGGTGCATTGCCGAGCGCGGTGCGGCAGGCACGAGGCAATGGACGGGAAAGAACAAGGCGAAAAGGCCACTGGGCCCAGTGCCGCGCGGCCGCCAGGAGCGGCGGCCGCGCGACCCGGCGCCAGGCCTCAGTCCGCTGTCTCCTCGGTGATATCGGCACCGAGCGTGGTCAGCCGCGCCGCGACGGACACGTGCCCGCGGTCAATCTGGTAGCCGGGCGCAACGACGGTCTCGCCCTCAGCGGCCAGCCCGGCAAGAACCAGCGCGATTCCGGTGCGCAGGTCGTGCGCGATCACCTCGGTGCCCTTGAGCGCCGTGGGTCCGTGCACGAGCACGGCGTTCCCCGCGACCTCCACCTTGGCGCCCATCTTGTTCAGCTCGCCCACGAGATTGTAGCGGCCGTCGAAGATGGTCTCGCGGATATAGCTGGTGCCGTCGGCCAGGCAGCTGACTGCCGTGATCGGCGACTGCAAGTCTGTCGCGAAGCCGGGGAAGGGGCAGGTAATGACGTTGATCGGGCGCAGCTGCCGCTCCCGCCGGACCTGGAGGATCGCGCCCTGGGTGGCGAATTCGACGCCCATCTGCTCGAGCTTCCAGCGCACCACGCCGAAATGGTCGAGAGAGGCACCGACCAGGCTGAGCTCGCCGCCGGTAATGGCAGCGGCCATGGCGAACACCGCGGCGTCAATCCGGTCCGGCATGACCGTGTGCTCGACGGCGGTCAGCTCGCTCACGCCCTGGACAGTCACGAAGCCCGTGCCGCCGCCGGTGATCCGGGCGCCCATCTTGGTCAGGAACGCGATGACATCCAGCACCTCGGGTTCCAGTGCCGTGTTGTCGATCACCGTTGTGCCCGGCGCAAGCGAGGCCGCCATGATCAGGTTCTCGGTCCCGGTGTGGGACGGCGTGTCGAGGTAAAGGTGGGCGCCGCGCAGGCCATTGGCCTTGAGGTGGATCTGGCTCTCGCCTTCGTCCACGGTCGCGCCGAGCCGGGCGAACCCGCGGTAGTGGAAGTCCAGGTTACGGCTGCCGAGGTTGCAGCCGCCGATGCCCTCGACCGTTGCCTCGCCCAGGCGGTGCAGCAGCGCGGGAACGAACAGCACGGAGGCACGGAACCGGCGGGTGATCTCGGCGGGCAGCACGGAGCTGGTCAGCTGCGAGGCGTCCACCACGAGGGTCCGCTCCGCCTCGTGGAACTTGACTACAGCCCCGACTGCCTGGGCGAGTTCGACGGCGCGCCGGACGTCCTCGATCACCGGGACATTCCGCAGCACGGTGCGGCCCTTCGCAGCCATCAGCGAGGCGGCGATCATCTTGAGCGCCGCGTTCTTGGCGCCCTGCACGAACACCGTCCCCTGCAGGGGGTTGCCTCCACGGACGCGGTAGCGGGTCTCGGGACCGCTGGTCATGTGGCTGGAACTCCTGTCCATCAGATGCGGAGCATCGCTGTCCCGGCCTGCCGCCGGGGCGATGGGCGTAGCCGACGGCCAGCCAGCTGGCAGGCCGACCGGTTGGAGGCAGCCTGTTTCATGCGACGTCCAGTATTCCACCGTTCCCGTCCCCCCCAGACCGTGACAGCAGTGTTACGCAAGGTATCTGATCGACTTCACTGTGTTATAACTGGGGGCTCCTCCGCTGCTATCGCCAGGTCAGGCCGGTGATGCGCTGATACGCCTCGATGTAGGTGTCGCGGGTGCGTGCCACGACATCGGCAGGCAGCGGCGGCGGCGGCTCCGGGCCGCGCCGGTCCCAGCCGGCCTGCGGCGACATCAGCCAGTCGCGGACATACTGCTTGTCAAACGACGGCTGGCTCCGGCCCGGCTGCCATTTGTCGGCCGGCCAGAACCTGGACGAATCCGGGGTCAGAACCTCGTCGGCCAGCCGCAGTGCGCCGGCCTCGTCGACGCCAAGCTCGATCTTGGTGTCAGCTACGATGATGCCGTGCGCAGCGGCCAGCTCGGCGCCGCGCCGGTACACCTCCAGGGTGATCCGCTCCAGCTGGGCCGCGGTCTGCGCGCCGGTCAGCTCCGTCACGTCCGACATCGAGATGTTCTCGTCGTGCTGGCCGCGCGGTGCCTTCGTCGCTGGCGTGAAGACGGGCTCCGGCAGCCGCGAGCCCTCGGCGAGCCCGGCAGGCAGCGCGATCCCGCAGATCGCGGCGTCCCGGCGGTAGTCGGCCAGGCCGGACCCGGCGAGGTAACCGCGCGCGACGCACTCCACGCCGATCATGGTCAGCGGCCGGCACGCCATCGCCCGGCCGGCGAAATCGGCCGGAACAGGCGCGTCGAGCAGGTGATTGGGCACGACGTCAGCGAGCTGCTCGAACCACCACAGTGACAGCTGGGTGAGGATCTTGCCCTTGTCCGGGATGAGCGTGTCGAGGACGAAATCGAAGGCCGAGATCCGGTCCGTCGCGACGATCAGCAGAGCGCCATCGTCAGTCTCGTACAGCTCCCTGACTTTGCCGGAGTAGATGTGTCTCATTGCGCCGCCCGTCTCATTGAGCCGCCCGCCGCGACGCGGCGGGCGGCTCATCCGGCCCATCCCGGCCGCTCAGGCGGCGCTGGGCGCCCGGCTGGCTCCAGCCGCTCCAGCCGGTCGAAGACGGGGCCGAGCCGGGCCACGTAGCGCTCAGGGCGGCAGGCGTCATCGAGCCGGGCCTCATCGAGCGGCTGGCCGCGCTGCGCAGCGTGCTTGCGCAGCGTCTCGCGGAACGCCGTCCCGGTCTCCCGGGTCTCCGTCGCGGCGGCCTGGACCAGCGCGTAGCTGTCCTCGCGCGACAGCCCTGCCGCCACCAGGTCGAGCAGCACGGCTGAGGTGTAGATCAGGCCGTTTGTGGCGTCCAGGTTCGAGCGCATCCTGGCCGCGTCGACGACCAGCCCCTCGATCAGTCCCGTGGTCTGGTCCAGCAGGAAGTCAGTGATGACGGCAGCATCCGGCAGCGCGATTCGCTCGGTGCTGGAGTGCGAGATGTCGCGCTCGTGCCACAGCGCAATCCCTTCCATGACCGGTACGACCTGAGCGCGGACAACCCGGGCGAGCCCGCAGATCCGCTCGGCCCGGACCGGGTTCTTCTTGTGCGGCATCGCCGATGAGCCCTTCTGGCCCTTGCCGAAGGGCTCTGCGAGCTCAGCGACCTCGGTTCGCTGGCAGAGCCTGATCTCCAGCGCCACTGCCTCGCACACGGTGGCGATCAGCGCCAGCACGCTGACCCACTCGCTGATCCCGTCCCGGAGCACAACCTGCGTGGCCACGTCGGCGGGGCGCAGCCCGAGCTCGGCCATGACCTGCGACTCGATGGCAGGGTCGATGTTGGAGTAGGTCCCCACCGGTCCCGACAGCTTGCCGACCGCGACGGCGGTCCTGGCCCGCTGCAGCCGGCCGATGCAGCGGGCGGCACCGAACGCGAAGTCGGCGACGCGGTGCCCCCAGACATCCGGCTCCGCGTGGATGCCGTGCGTGCGGCCGGCCCGCAGCGTGGCGCGGTGCGCCAGCGCGTGCCGGCGCAGCGCCGCGAAGAGCGCTGCAAGCCCCGCGGCCAGCAGGTCAGTCGCCTCGGTCAGCTGCAGGGCCAAGGCGGTGTCCAGCAGGTCGGACGAGGTCATGCCGAAATGCACGTAGGCGGCGGCCGCGCGGGGCGTGGTGTTGTCCGCCCAGGCTGACAGGAAGGCGATGACGTCGTGCCCGGTGACCGCCTCCAGCGCGGCCACCGCCGCGGGCGTCGGCGGCGGGGCTGATCGCACCGGCTCGACGCTGTCGGCGGGCACGGTGCCGGCGCGCGCGTGCGCCTCGAGCACCAGCCGCTCGATCCTGCACCAGAGCTCGTACCTGTGTGCGTCGCTCCAGACGCTGCCCATCTCGGGCCGGGTATAGCGCTCGATCACGTGCCCCATCCTGCCGCAACGCTCAGGGAGGTCGCGCCGGCGGCAGTGCGTGACTCCAGCGCAAGGATCACCGCCAGGCCCGCGGTCAGCACGGCCAGCTGCGCCTCGATGGCCACGGTTGCGCCCGCCGCTGACGTCGCCAGGGCAAAGGCAGCGCCGGCCGCGCAGCCGCACCGGTCCGGTGCGCAGGGCGCGCCGAAAGGCCGCCTGCCCGCTGAAGAACAGCGCAGCTCCGCCGCCGCGGCTCAGTGCGCTCGGCCTCGCCGTCAGCAGTGCCGTGAGCTGCGTGAGGGTGGAAGCGAAGACGAGGTCGAAGAAGAGCTCAATGGTGGTGACTCGGATCGGCAGAACGCCGTCAGGCTCAGCTGGCTGCCTGGGCCCTTCTTCGGCTGGCGGTCGGGGCTCCTGTTCGGCTGGCGGTGCAGGGCGGCCCGGCAGTCATAGTCCGGCAGGCGTGTCGGGCGCCGGCCGCCCGGCGATATCCCGGCGGTACCAGCCGCCGCGCATCCTGATCTTGGCAGCCGCGCGGTAAGCGACCGCGCGTGCCGCGGCCAGATCGGTGCCGGTGCCCACCACGTTGAGCACCCGGCCGCCGCTCGAGACAAGGCCGCCCTGCCGGTCCGCCGAGGTACCGGCGTGCAGCAGGTAGGCACCGGGCTCGCGCTCAGCCTCCGGCAGACCGCCGATGAGGTCGCCGCTCGCTGGCCTGCCCGGATACCCCTCAGCCGCGATGACCACGGTCACCGCCGCTCCCGGCGTCCAGTTCAGCGGTCCGCTGCCAGCGAGGCCGCCGGTCGCTGCTGCCAGCAGCAGGCCGCCGAGCGGAGTGGCCAGCCGGTCGAGCACAACCTGGGTCTCCGGATCGCCGAAGCGGGCGTTGAATTCCACGACCTGGATTCCGGCCGCGGTAAGGCTCAGCCCCGCGTACAGCAGGCCGCTGTAGGGGGTGCCGCGGCGCCGCAGTTCGGCCAGCGCCGGCCGGATGACCCGCTCGAGCGCCTCGTCCGCCAGATCCCGCGGTGCCCAGGGCAGCGGCGCGTACGCGCCCATGCCGCCGGTGTTGGGGCCGGCGTCCCCGTCATGCGCGCGCTTGTAGTCCTGCGCGGGCAGCAGCGGCACTGCAGCGGTTCCGTCCGCCAGCGCGAAGACCGACACCTCAGGGCCATCCAGGTATTCCTCGATGACGACCCTGCCGCAGTCGCGTGCATGCTGGATCGCCTCGCGGCGGTCGCCCGTCACGACAACGCCCTTGCCTGCCGCGAGGCCGTCTGCCTTCACGACGTACGGCGGCCCGAACTCGTCCAGGGCTGCAACTGCGGCAGCCTCGGTCGAGCAGGTCCGGGCAGCGGCCGTCGGGATGCCCGCGCCGAACATGATCTCCTTGGCGAAAGACTTCGAGCCCTCGATCATCGCGGCTGCCCGGCCAGGGCCGAAGCAGGTGATCCCCGCGTCGCGCAGCGCGTCGGCAACTCCTGCGACCAGCGGCGCCTCGGGGCCGATGACGACCAGCTCGGCGCCGGTCTTCGCGACCAGTGCGGTGACGCTGGACGGATCGGCTGCGGCAACCGGATGAATCTCGGCGATCTCGGCGATGCCCGGGTTGCCTGGCGCCACGCGCAGGTCGGTGACGTCACTGTCGGCGGCCAGCGCGCGCGCCAGGGCATGCTCGCGGCCGCCGGAGCCGAGGACGAGGACTCGCACGCGGTGAGCCTACCGGTCAGGGCGGGGCCGGCTGCCAGCCCCATGACGTCGGCCGCGCCGGACTTTCCCCCGGTCGCGCCCGGACCACCTGAGGTCGAGCCCGTCCGGCCTCAGAGCAGCGGCCGCAGCCGCAGCGTCTGGTCCCGGCGCGGGCCCACACCGACCGCGCAGATGTGCGCGCCGATGATGTCCTGCAGGGCGTCGAGGTAGGCGCGGGCGTTGCGGGGCAGATCGGCCAGCTCCCTGGCCGCGGTGATGTCCTCGAACCAGCCGTCCAGGTACTCGTAGACCGGCGTGGCGTGGTGGAACTCGGTCTGCGTCATCGGCATCTCGTCGCACCTCTTCCCGTCCACCTCGTAGCCGACGCAGACGGGCACCTTGTCCAGGCCGGACAGTACGTCGAGCTTTGTGATGAAGTAGTCGGTGATCCCGTTGACGCGGGTGGAGTATCTGGCGATCACCGCGTCGAACCAGCCGGTGCGGCGCGGCCGGCCGGTGGTCACCCCGTACTCGCCGCCGGTCTCGCGCAGCCACTCGCCCTGGTCGCCGGTCAGCTCGGTGGGGAACGGCCCGGCGCCGACGCGGGTGGTGTAGGCCTTCAGGATGCCGATCACCTTGGTGATCCTGGTCGGCCCTAGGCCGGAGCCCGCGCAGGCTCCGCCTGCCGTCGGCGACGAGGACGTTACGAACGGGTACGTGCCGTGGTCGACGTCAAGCAGCGTGGCCTGGGCGCCCTCCAGCAGCACGACCTTGTCCTGATCCAGTGCCTGATTGATCACCAGGCCGGTGTCGGCGATGTAGCGTCCCAGCCGCTCGCCGTAGCCCAGGTACTCGGCGGCCACTACCTCGGCGTCGATGCCGCGCCGGTTGTACACCTTGGTCAGCACCTGGTTCTTCTCGCGCAGCACAAGCTCGAGCTTCTTGCCGAGAATGCCGGGGTCGAACAGATCCTGCATCCGGATTCCCATCCGGGCGGCCTTGTCGCTGTAGGTGGGCCCGATACCGCGGCCGGTGGTGCCAATCCGCGCGTTGCCCAGGTGGCGCTCGGTCACCTTGTCCAGCGCAATGTGATGCGGCATGATGAGGTGCGCGTTCGCCGAGATGAGCAGCCGGTCGCAGGACACCCCGCGCTGCTGCAGGCCGTTGATCTCGCTGATCAGGACTGACGGGTCGATCACCACGCCGTTGCCGATGACGGGTACGGCGTGTTCTGACAGCACGCCGGTCGGCAGCAGGTGCAGGGCATAGCTCTCGTCGCCGATAACGACGGTGTGCCCGGCGTTGTTGCCGCCCTGGTAGCGCACGACGTAGTCGACGTCGTCGCCGAGCAGGTCGGTAGCCTTGCCCTTGCCCTCGTCGCCCCACTGCGCGCCCACGATCACGATGGCGGGCATCTCACCGGTCCTTCCGGTCCCAGACGAAAGCCCCTGCCCGCATCTGTGCACGTTCCAGGCAAGCGCGGCAGAGGCTCGTGCGTTCAGATGCTACCGGAAAGTGACTCGCTGAGCTGCGGACACGCTGCCGCGGCCGGCTGGCTAGGCGCCGGCCAGCTCCGCGGCAGCACTCTGGCTGCTGTCGGCGAGCAGGTCCCGGCATCGATCGGCCTCGTCGTTCTCGCCGATAGCGGCCGCCGCCGCGCCGAGCAGATACAGGGAGCGCAGGAAGCCGCGGTTCGGCTCATGCTCCCACGGGATCGGGCCCTGGCCGCGCCAGCCGGCCCGGCGCAGCTGGTCAAGCCCGCGATGGTAGCCAGTCCTGGCGAAGGCGTAAGCGGTCACCGGATCACCGGCGGCCAGGGCACGCCCGGCGAGCGCTGCCCAGGCCGCGCAGTAGCCGGGGAAGGCCGCGGCGACCGTGGCCGGATCTGCCGCCTGCAATGCGGTGCTCGCCTCGGCATTCTCTGGCAGGTAGGTGGCCGGGATGCCGAGCAGGTTCTCATGCCTCATGGCAGCTATCTTGCCGTGCGCGGCCCGGCGCTCGCGCCCGCCTGCCGCCCCGCGCGAATCGGCGTGGGGCACGTCGCGCGTGCCCGCGACGTGCCCCACCGGGCCAGCCAGGTATGTTGTGCGCATGGCAGACAGTTCCCCCGCTGTGCTGAGCGGTGTGTTCGCTCTGGGCGGCAGCCTTCCGGTTACCCGGCTCGGCTTCGGCGCCATGCGCATCACGGGGCCCGGCATCTGGGGCGAGCCGAGAGACCGCACGACGGCGATTCAGGTGCTGCGCCGCGGCGTTGAACTCGGCGTCGACTTCATCGATACGGCCGACTCCTACGGGCCGTTCGTCAGCGAGGAACTGATCGCCGAGGCGCTCTGCCCCTACGACGGCATTGCCATCGCGACCAAGGGCGGCCTGGTCCGCACCGGCCCGGATGAGTGGCACGCCGTCGGTCGGCCCGAGTACCTGCGGCAGTGCGTGGAGATGAGCCTGCGGCGCCTCCGGCTGGAGGCCATCGAGCTCTATCAGCTGCACCGGATCGACCCGCAGGTTCCGCTCGCCGAGCAGATCGGCGCACTGGACGAGATGCGCCGGGCCGGAAAGATCGTCCGGATCGGGCTGTCCCAGGTTAGCGTCGCCGAGATCGTCGAGGCCCGGCTGAGCGCGCCCATCGTCTCCGTGCAGAATGTCTACAACCTCGTGAACCGCGAGTCCGAGGACGTCCTGGACTACTGCGAGCGCGAGGGCCTCGGGTTCATTCCGTGGTTCCCTGTCGCGACTGGCCAGCTCGCCCAGCGGGATGGCCCGCTGTCCACCATGTCCAAGCAGACTGGCACCACCCCCGCTCAGCTCGCCCTAGCCTGGCTGCTGCGCCGGTCACCAGTCATGCTGCCGATTCCGGGAACCGGCTCGGTGGCGCACCTGGAGGAGAACGTCGAGGCGGCAGGCGTCGAGCTGACCGACGAGCAGTTCCAGGCCCTCTCCGCGCTCGCCTGAACCCGGCGGCGCTGCGGGCCGGGCTCCTAAGATCTAAAACCAGCAGCCAAAATACCCTCCCCGCCAGTCCCCCCGTCCCGCCGGCCGGGCAGCCGGCGGGACGATCGGCCCCGGACGGGGCCAGTGTCAGCGACGGGGCCAGTGTCAGCTGAGCCGCTGGCCGGCCGACAGCAGGTCCTCGCAGGCGTGGACTACGCGTGCGGCCATCCCTGCCTCGCCCGCCTTGCCCCAGGCGCGGGGGTCGTAGAGCTTCTTGCTGCCGACCTCGCCGTCGATCTTCAGGACGCCGTCGTAATGGGAGAACATGTGGCCGGCGACCGGCCGGGTGAAGGCGTACTGAGTGTCGGTATCGACGTTCATCTTGACGACGCCGTAAGTGATCGCCTCGCGGATCTCCTTAAGCGCTGAGCCTGACCCGCCGTGGAAAACAAGGTCGAAGGGCTTCTCCCGGCCATACTTCGCCCCGACCGCGTCCTGGATTTCCTTCAGCACCGGGGGGCGCAGCTTCACGTGGCCGGGCTTGTAAACACCGTGCACATTTCCGAAGGTTGCCGCCAGAATGTACCGGCCCCGCTCGCCTAGCCCCAAAGCCTCCGCAGTCGCCAGCGCGTCATCCGGCGTGGTGTACAGCTTCTCGTTGATTTCGCCGACGACCCCGTCTTCCTCGCCGCCGACGACCCCGATCTCCACCTCCATGATGATGTGCGCGCTGGCGCACAGCTTCAGCAGATCGGTGGCGATCTCCAGGTTCTCCGGGATCGGGACTGCCGAGCCGTCCCACATGTGCGACTGGAACAGCGGGTCCCGGCCGCGGGCCACCCGCTCGGCGGACAGCTGTGCCAGCGGCCGCATGTACCCCTCGAGCTTGTCCTTCGGGCAGTGGTCGGTGTGCAGCGCGATGTTCACCGAGTACCTGGCCGCGACGGTCCGGGCGAACTCGGCAAGTGCCGAGGCGCCGATCACCATGTCCTTGACCGGGCCGGAGAGGTACTCGGCGCCACCCGTGGAGACCTGCACGATGCCGTCGCTCTCGGCCTCGGCGAAGCCGCGCAGGGCGGCGTTCAGCGTCTGGCTGGATGTGACATTTATCGCCGGGTAGGCGAAGCCACGCTCTTTTGCATGGTCGAGCATCTGCGCGTAGACCTCTGGCGTCGCGATAGGCATAACGGCTGCTCCCTCTCGTGTTGTTAGCCCCAGTATCTCGAATTTGGGGGTCCTGCCGTAACCAGGCGGCGCAGGTTTCGTTGCATTGACTGGCCGAGTTCGCTGCAATGACGGCCCGGTGCCGGCCGCGGGTCTAGTCTCGAATCATGGGACTACATGGTGCCGATCCCGCTGGGCACCGGCGCTACGTGGGCGCTGGGATGGTCGTCGCGCTGATCGTCGTGCTGCTGATGGTGGGTGCTCTGGCAGTGCGGCTGCTGGTCGGCGGCTGACCAGCAGCCCAGCTAACGCGTTGTCCGCTACGCGGGAGTTCAGCCCGGCTCGGGATTAGTTCAGCCCGAGGTCAGCCAGCTCGAAGACGGCCCGGTAAGGCAAGCCGCGCTCGGTAACCTTGGCGCGGGCGCCGCGCTCGACGAGGACCGCAACGCCCACCACCTCGGCGCCCGCCTCGGTCAGCGCATCCACCGCGGTGAGGGCTGAGCTTCCCGTCGTCGAGGTGTCCTCCACCGCGAGCACACGCCGGCCAGCCACGTCGGGCCCTTCTATCCGCCGCTGCAGGCCGTGCTGTTTCTCGGCCTTCCGCACCACGAAGGCATCCAGGATCCGGCCCTGAGCCGCGGCTGCGTGCAGCATCGCGGTGGCGACCGGATCCGCGCCGAGCGTGAGGCCCCCGACGGCGTCATACGACATGTCGGCCGTGGCCGCCAGCAGCACCCGGCCGGCCAGCGGGGCGGCGCTGCCGTCGAGCAGTACCCGCCGAAGGTCGATGTACCAGGACGCCCGCTGCCCGGAAGACAGTGTCACCGCACCGTGCACGATGGCCTTGTCCCGGATTACCGCTAGCAGATCCTCGCGCTCAGACACGGCAGCAGAGCCTACCTGCCCGCTGCCGCCGGCAGCCCGGCATAGCGGTCAGCTGCGCGCCCCCCGCGGCTGCCTCCGCGAATGTGCCTGGCCGCCGCGCAGCGGCTGTGCGCGATGGCGGAGATGCTCAGGACGGACCTGCTGAGGCCGGACCCGATGGGTACGCCCGTGATCCGTGCTATACGCCACGGCGCCGGGCATGCGCTGGTAACGTCTCGCGTCAAAGAAAGGGACGGTGTTGCGTGGATCGTTGTGCGCTATTCGTAGACGCGGGCTATGTGCTTGCTGATGGCGCTATGGCCGTTCACGGTACCCGCCAGCGTGACTCCGTCGTCTGGGATTATGCAGGCTTGCTCAGGTTTTTCGCCGGGCTCGCCCGCGACCGCACGGGTCTGCCCGTGCTGCGGTGCTACTGGTACGAGGCGACAGTCGATAGCCGCCGCACCTCTGAGCACGACGTCCTCGCGGATCTTCCCGGTCTCAAGCTGCGGCTGGGCAAGATGCGGCCGGGACGGCGGGAAGGCGTCGAGACCGACATCCACCGCGACCTCACCACGCTCGCGCGCAACAGGGCCATCAGCGATGCGGTAATCGTCTGCGCCGAGGAGGACCTTGCTCAGGTCCTGGCAGATGTGCAGGACCTGGGGATCCGCGTGCTCCTGGTGCATATCACCGCAGATGGCAGCTGGACGATCTCCCGGGCGCTCCGGCAGGAGTGCGACGACATCGTGGAGGTCTCGGCGGCCCACCTGCAGCCCTTCGTGGACCTGATCACCGGTGCCGGGCCCGCGCGAACCAGCGAGCCTGCCCGCAGTGCCGACCCCGTGCGCAGTGCCGACCCCGTGCGCAGTGCCGACCCCGTGCGCAGTGCCGACCCCGTGCGCTATGCGGCGCCGACGCGTAGCCCTGAGCCCGCGCGCGCCTCTGAGTCCGGCCCCAGCGCCGGGGATTACGCCAGCGCTCCTTCACCGGTGCCTGATCTGCCGAACGGGAACAGCCAGCGGTCCGGTACCGTGCCGCACCACGGGCTCCCGCCGCAGGCCCTGCCTGCCTCACCTGCCTCCTACCCGGCGGAGTATCCGCGGCCGGGCCAGCCTCCCGGTGCGGGCGCGTCGGCAGAGCATCCCGTGCCCGCTGGCCCGCAGCCATCATTGGGCGTCGGCCGGGCCGTCTCGGGCAGCCAGCCGGACCAGAGCACGCAAGATCAGCGCAGCATGCCCGAGCAGCAAGGTGCTGGTCAGGGCCATGGCGCTCAGGACCGTGGCATCGAGGGCAAGCGCCGCCTGCATGACCAGGCACTCGGCCTGCCGGCCCCCGAAGCGGGCCGCAATGCGCCGGGATCGCCCCCCGCCAGCGGCCAGGCTCAGAGCGGAGTTTCGCCGCCGAGCGGGAACATCTCGGCGACGAACGGGCAGCAGCCATATCAGCTGCCAGAGCAGCTCAGCGGAACGGCGTCGCCACGGTCGCGCAACGGGCCGCCCGGCGGCCTCCCGCCGGGTGGCTCGGCGCAACGGGGCGTGCAGCGCAGCGGGCCCGAGGCGAGCCGCATGCCCCAGAACGGCCCGGGGTTCCCGCAGAACGGCCTCCCGCAGAGTGGGCCGGACGGCAGTCTCCCGCGAAACGAGCTTCCCCAGAACGGCCTGGACGGCGCACGGCCGCAGAACGGTCGGCCGTCGCCGGACACCGCACCGCAGGGCGGTCAGTCCAGGCAGCTACCAGACGGCCGGGGCGCGCAGTATCCGCAGGATCCAGCCGGTCACTACGGTCCAGCCGATCATGGCCTGCACCCGCAGTTCCCGTCGGCCCCGACGGCCCGGCCCGGCCCGGCTTACTCCGGCAGCGGCTACACCGTGCCCGCTCAGGAGCCTTGTCCAGGATCACCGCCCGCTGCGGGTCACCCGCAGGTTCCGCCACCGGTCTCGCTCGCCCTGCCCGACGCCGTCCAGGCCGCTCATGCTGAGGGTTATGGCTTCGGCGACACGGTGGCCAGGGACGCGCCCGCGCTCTGGCTGGAGGCTGTGCTGGCCCGCAAGCCGCGGATGCCGTCAGACCTGGAGGCAAGGCTGCTGCATGGCTCGGCGCTGCCCATCGATTCGCTGCAGCACGATGAGGTCAGGCACGCTCTGAGGCTGGGATTCTGGGATGCACTGGAGCGCTCCCGCCGATAACGGGTCACAAAGCCATTACTCCCGCGCCGTTGGCGTTGTAGGCGCCCATCGGGTGGGTACCTTACGTAGCGTGGCGGTGCTTAGTCGGGAGGAATTCGATGCGATCGAATTCGATGCCGCGTTCAGCGGTGAGCATCGGTCCGCCGCACAACGGATGACCACTCTGGCGAGGACCGGCACGCAGACCGAGGCGATGCCGCGGGCCGAGGCTTTCCTGCGGGCTGGCGAGCAGTGGCTGCTCGCGGACGACCCGGCTGCCGCGGCCAGTCGTTTCCGGATGGCGATGGCGGACGGCGGCTCAGCATCCGTTGATCCGCGGGTACCGCTGGCGAGGGCGCTCTTCCAGCTCGGCGAGGCGGACGAAGCGCGGGCCCTGATCGCCACGCTCAAAGGCGAGGGCCGCACCGATCCGCGGGCCTGTGACCTCGTCGCCGAGCTCCTGGTGGAGTACTCGGACCCGCAGGGCGCCCTCGAATGGGCGACGGCCGGAGTCGAGCTATGCCTGCGGTACGCCGAGCGGGAGGGGGCGCCGGCGCCGGGACGCGAGCCGAGCCCGGACCGGCGTCTGGCCTCCGTGCCCGCGCACCGGCAGCGCAGCGACGACGAGACTGAACTGCGCCTGCTGCTGAGTCTCCGCTATCGAATCCGCAACGACCTGGGCCTCCCCGAGGACAGCTACGACGAGATGCTGGACGAGACCTGATCCTGCCCGGCGGACTGACGCCCGGCCGCGCGAACCGTCAGCGCGTCTGCTGCCTGGTCGAGATCGACAAGAACGGTGTCGCCCTCGCTGATCGCGCCTGACAGCAGGCCGCGGGCCAGCTGATCGCCGATCGCGGACTGAATCAGCCTGCGCAGCGGCCGCGCACCGTACACCGGGTCGAATCCGGTGAGGGCCAGCCATTCCCTGGCGGGCGCAGTGACCTCGAGCGTCAGCCGGCGGTCGGACAGACGCCGGGCCAGCCGGGCAACCTGGAACTCGACGATCTGCGTGAGTTCCTCGGTGCTGAGCCCGTCGAACAGGATTACGTCATCCAGCCGGTTGAGGAACTCCGGCTTGAAGGTAGTCCGCACCACCGACATCACGGCATCCTTCTTGGCAGCCTCGTCCAGATTTGGATCGGCGATGAACTGAGAGCCGAGGTTGGAGGTCAGGATCAGGATGGTGTTCCGGAAATCGACGGTCCGGCCCTGGCCGTCGGTCAGCCGCCCGTCATCGAGAACCTGCAGCAAGATGTCGAAGACTTCCGGGTGCGCCTTCTCCACCTCGTCGAGCAGGACGACGCAGTACGGCCGGCGGCGAACCACCTCGGTCAGCTGGCCGCCCTCCTCGTAGCCGATGTAGCCGGGGGGCGCCCCCACCAGCCGGGCGACGGAATGCCGCTCGGAATACTCGCTCATGTCGATGCGGACCATCGCCCGCTCGTCGTCGAACAAGAACTCCGCGAGTGCCTTGGCAAGCTCGGTCTTGCCAACACCGGTGGGCCCGAGGAACAGGAACGACCCTGACGGCCGGTCCGGGTCGGCGATTCCGGCCCGCGATCGGCGCACGGCGTCCGACACTGCCTGTACGGCCCTCGACTGGCCGACCAGGCGCTTGCCAAGCTCGTCCTCCATCCGGAGCAGCTTGCTCGTCTCGCCTTCGAGCAGGCGCCCGGCGGGGATGCCGGTCCATGCGGATACCACGTCAGCGACGTCGTCGGGGCCTACTTCCTCCTTGACCATGGGCCTGCCGCCGGCCAGGGCAGCCGCCCGGCCGGACGCTGCGGCGTCCTCGCCTCCAGCCCGTGCGGTGCCGTCGCTGGCGGCCGCCGCCTCGATCGCGCGCTCCAGCGCCGGGATCTCCCCGTACATGAGGCGCGATGCGACCTCGAAATCAGCGTCACGCTGGGCCCGCTCCGCCTGGCCCCTGAGATCATCAAGCTGCTTCTTCAGCTCGCCGACCTTGTTCAGGCTGGCCTTCTCCTTTTCCCAGCGCGCGACAAGCGCGGTGAGCTGCTCCTGCCGGTCGGCCAGATCAGCGCGCAGCCGCTCTAGCCGTTCCCGGCTCGCTGCGTCGGCTTCCCGGGCAAGCGCCAGCTCCTCCATCTTCATCCGGTCGACGGATCGCTGCAGCTCGTCGATTTCGACCGGGCGCGAGTCGATCTCCATGCGCAGCCGCGATGCTGCTTCGTCCACCAGGTCAATCGCCTTGTCCGGCAGGAAGCGTGCCGTGATGTACCGGTCGGCCAGCGTGGCCGCGGCCACCAGGGCCGCATCGGAGATCTGGACCTGATGATGGGCCTCATAGCGGCCCTTGAGCCCGCGCAGGATCGCGATGGTGTCCTCCACCGACGGCTCGCCGATGAAGACCTGCTGGAACCGGCGCTCCAGCGCCGGGTCCTTCTCGATCCGCTGGCGGTACTCATCGAGCGTCGTCGCGCCGACCATGCGCAGCTCGCCCCTGGCAAGCATGGGCTTGAGCATGTTGCCCGCATCCATGGCGCCCTCTGCCGCGCCCGCCCCGACCACGGTATGCAGCTCATCGATGAACGTGATGACCTGCCCCTCGCTCTGCTTGATCTCGCCGAGCACAGCCTTGAGCCGCTCCTCGAATTCGCCCCGGTACTTGGCGCCCGCCACCATCGAGCCCAGGTCCAGGGCCACAACGCGCTTGCCGCGCAGTGACTCAGGGACGTCTCCGGCCACGATCCGCTGCGCCAGTCCCTCCACGACCGCGGTCTTGCCCACGCCGGGGTCGCCGATGAGCACCGGGTTGTTCTTCGTCCGGCGGGAGAGTACCTGGATCACCCGGCGGATCTCGGCGTCCCGGCCGATGACCGGGTCGAGCTTGCCTTCGCGGGCGCTGCGGGTCAGGTCGACGCCGTATTTCTCCAGCGCCTGATAGGTGCCTTCCGGATCCGGGGAGGTGACCCGGGTCCGGCCGCGAACCTGCTCGAAGGCCTTGAGCAGCTGATCAGGCCCCGCGCCAGCCTCGCGCAGTATCGTCGCGGCCTGGCCGCCGTCGGCCGCCAGGCCCACGAGGAGATGCTCGGTGGACACGTACTCGTCCGACATCTCCTTAGCGCGCTTGTCGGCAGTGGCCAGCGAGGCCAGCAGCGGGCGCGAGGTCTCCGGCGCACCCACGGTTGCCCCGGCCGCCCTCGGCAGCCGGGACAGCTGCTCCTCGGCGTCCTTCAGCACGGCGCCCGGATCGGCGCCGACGGCCCGCAGCAACGGCGCCGCGATGCCCCCGTCCTGCTCGATCAGGGCGGCCAGCAGGTGCAAACCGTCCACGCTCGGATTCCCTGCCGCTGCGGCCCTCTTGACCGCGTCAGACAGAGCCTCGTGGCTCTTGCGGGTCAGCTTGTCATTCAAGTTAGTGGGTCCCCCCCTGTGTTCAGTTCTCTTCGCTGAGTGGCCGGCCGCGGCGGGCCAGCACCGTGGCGGCCGGAAGGTCAGTCCGCATCGGCAGCTGCCTGAATCTCGCCGGGGCGCGCGCGGCTGGCCGCAGCGCCTGGCGTGGCGCCGGCCGCCGCGGATGGGGCCGGCGGCGGCCCCGCAGCCGCAGCGCGGCTGCGCACAGGCACCAGAGCCGCGCCGTCGCCGCGGCTCCTGAGCAGCCCGGCTAGCCGGGCTGCCACGGCGCGGGTGGATTCGAGCTCGGCGCGGAGCTGGCTGATCTCGGCGTGCATCTCGGCCAGCAGCAGGCGGCTGCGCTGCTCCGCGCTCTCCAGCGCGAGTATCCGCTTGATCCCGGAGAGGTTGATGCCTTCTTCCTGGGACAGCCGCTGGACCTCGCGGAGGATCAGGACGTCGCGCAGCGAATAACGGCGACCCCGACCCGCGGCCCTGCCGGGTGAGACGAGGCCAAGCCGGTCATAGGCCCGCAGCGTCTGCGGGTGCAGTCCGGAGAGCTGCGCGGCAACGGAGATCACGTACACCGGTGTATCGTCCGAAAGCTCAAACTCACTGGTCATGTCATCTCCTTTCGCCTGCTCGCCGGTCAGTCCGCCTTGGCCTTGCGCAGCAGCTCGTCCCGCGGATCCGGGCCGGCCGTTGCCTCGCGGAAGGCCTCGAGCGCTTCGCGCGCCTTTCCGTTGACGTTCCTGGGCACCTCGACATTCACGGTGACCAGGAGGTCGCCGTAGGTGCCGTCCGACCGCCGCACGCCCTTGCCGCGGACCCGGAACGTCCGGCCGTTCGGGGTGCCCGCAGGGATGCGGACGCTTACCGGCATCCCGCGATGCGAGGGCACCTTGACCTCAGCGCCTAGAGCCGCCTCGGGAAAGGTAACCGGGACCGTCACCGTCAGGTTGTGGCCTGACCTGCCGAAAACCGGATGCGCAGATACGTGCACCCGCACGTACAGGTCGCCGGCCGGTCCGCCGCGCTCGCCAGGAGCGCCCTTTCCCTTGAGCTTGATGCGCTGGCCGTCGCCGACTCCGGCCGGGATGCGCGCCTGGATGGTGCGGCTGCTCATCGCCCGGCCGCTGCCCGAGCAGACCGGGCAGGGGTCATCGACAACCAGTCCCCGGCCCCGGCACTCCCGGCAGGGCTCAGAGAACGCGAAGTTGCCGAGGTTCCTGCTCGCCTGGCCCGTGCCCTCGCAGGACGGGCACACTCGGGGGACGGTGCCGGCCTTGGCGCCGGTGCCCATGCACGCCTTGCAGGGAGCCTCCCCGGCCAGCCGCAGCGACACGGTGGTGCCGTCAGTCGCATCACCGAAGCTCAGCGACGCTTCGGTTTCCACGTCAGCGCCGCGGCGGGGCCGCTGCTGCTGCGTGTTCGTGCGGTTGCCGAACACGCCGCCCAGCAGGTCTCCGAGCCTGCCGCCGGACCCGCCCGCGCCGCCGCCGCCGCCGGACCCGCCGAAGAGGTCGCCGAGATCGAAGCCGTATCCGCCGCCCGGACCCGGCACGCGCGTGCCGCTGCCGAAGAGCGAGCGGGCGTCGTCATACTCCTTGCGCCGCTTCTCGTCGGACAGCACGTTGTACGCCTCGGAGATCTCCTTGAAGCGCTCCTCGGATTTCGAGTCGCCCTTGTTGGCATCCGGGTGGTACTTGCGGGCCAGCTTGCGATACGACTTCTTGATCTCATCGGCGCTCGCGTCCTTGGAGACGGCGAGGACCTTGTAGTAGTCCTTCTCGAGGAAGTCCTTGGTGCTCAACGAGCCTCTTCTCGTCGCGTCTAGTCGTCAGAGCCGCGCGCTGCCGGGCTGCCAGGATCGTCAGCGTCGGCCGCTCCGGGGGCAGTGCCCGTGTCCGCGGGCACGGCCTGGCCGGCGGGCTGAGCGCCAGCGGACTGGCTGCCATCCGCCTCGCCGGGCTCGGCGACGGCCACCCTGGCCGGGCGCAGGATCCGCTCGCCAGCCTTGTAGCCGGGCTGCAGGATGCTTACGCACGTCGGCTCGGCGACCTCGGGCGAGTAGGAGTGCATCAGGGCCTCGTGCAGGGTGGGGTCGAACAGATCGCCGGCCTGGCCGTAGGGCGTTAGTCCGAGCTTGGCGGCAGCCGCCTCCAGCGCCTCGGCAACCTGCTTGAAGCCGCCGACCAGCTCGCCGTGTTCCCTGGCGCGGCCGATGTCATCGAGCACTGGCAGCAGCTGGCCGAGCATGCCCGCAAGCGCCTGCTCCCTGACCGCAAGGCGGTCACGCTCGACCCGCTTGCGGTAGTTCGCATACTCCGCCTGAAGCCGCTGCAGGTCCGCCGTGCGCTCAGCGAGCATCACCGCGGCATCGCCAGCTGCGCGCCCCCCATCCGGGCCGGCGGTTCCGGTATCGGCCGCGGCCCCGGCGGCCGGGCTTGCCGCCTGACCGTCGGGGAAGGCGCCGCCGGGGTTACCCGCAGCCGCGCCCCCAGCTGGGCCGGGTGCGGATCCGGCAGGACGTTCCTGCCCAGCCGGATCCTGGCCGCCCTGAGCCTCGCCCGGCTGGCCCTTGCGCGCAGTGCCCTGATCGCGTACCCGCCCGGTCACCGGGTCGATGCGCCGCCGGTCGCGGATGACCGGGCCCTGGCTCTCGTCGTCGGAATACCTCATCAGGCGGCGCCGCCCTCCGAATCGGCCGGCTTGTCCTCGTCCACGATCTCGGCCTCGACGACGTCATCGTCGTGGCCGGCGTCCTCGTGGCTGCCTGCGTCGCCGGCCTGAGCGCCCGCGGCCTGCTGGGACTGCGCGTAGATCGCCGTTCCCATCTTCTGGCTGACCTGGGCCGCGTGCTCGGTGGCCGTCCGGATCGCCTCGGTGTCGGTGCCTTCGAGAGCCTTCTTCAGGTCGGCGACGGCCGACTCGACCTCAGACTTGACGTCGTCCGGCACCTTGTCGGCGTTTTCCGACAGGAACTTCTCGGTGCTGTAGGCGAGGGTCTCGGCGCGGTTGCGGACCTCTGCCTCCTCGCGGCGCTTGCGGTCCTCATCGGCGTACTTCTCGGCGTCCGCCATCATCCGATCGATGTCGTCCTTGCCCAGCGCTGAGCCGCCCGAGATGGTGACGGACTGCTGCTTGCCGGTGCCCAGGTCCTTGGCCGAGACGTTGACGATGCCGTTCGCGTCGATGTCGAAGGTGACCTCGATCTGCGGGATGCCGCGCGGCGCCGGTGCGAGGCCAGCCAGCTCGAACATACCGAGCTTCTTGTTGTAAGCGGCGATCTCACGCTCGCCCTGGAACACCTGGATCTGCACGGACGGCTGGTTGTCGTCAGCCGTGGTGAAAATCTCGGAGCGCTTGGTCGGAATGGTGGTGTTGCGCTCGATGAGCTTGGTGAAGATCCCGCCCTTAGTCTCGATGCCGAGCGACAGCGGCGTCACGTCCAGCAGCAGGACGTCCTTGACCTCGCCCCGCAGCACGCCGGCCTGCAGGCTGGCGCCGACCGCCACGACCTCGTCCGGGTTTACGCCCTTGTTGGGCTCCTTGCCGCCGGTCAGGTCCTTGACCAGGTCGACAACCGCGGGCATCCGGGTGGAACCGCCCACCAGCACGACGTGGTGGATGTCGGCGAGCTTGACGCCGGCATCCTTGATGACCTGCTGGAAGGGCGTCTTGCAGCGGTCAAGCAGGTCGGCCGTCATCTTCTGGAACTCAGCGCGGCTGATCTTGGTGTCCAGGTGCAGCGGTCCCTGCTCGGAGTGGGTGATGTAGGGCAGGTTGATCTGCGACTCGGTCGAGCTGGACAGCTCAATCTTGGTCTTCTCCGCGGTCTCCCGCAGCCGCTGCAGCGCCATCTTGTCCTTGGACAGGTCGATGCCATAGCTGTTCTTGAAGTCCTGCACCAGCCAGTCGACGATCCGCTGATCCCAGTCGTCGCCGCCGAGGTGGTTGTCGCCGCTGGTCGCCTTGACCTCCACGACGCCCTCGCCGACCTCGAGCAGCGAGACGTCGAACGTGCCGCCGCCCAGGTCGAAGACCAGGATCGTGGCCTCGGTGTTCTTCTCCAGGTGGTAAGCCAGTGCGGCCGAGGTCGGCTCGTTGATGATGCGCAGCACGTTCAGGCCAGCGATCGTGCCGGCTTCCTTGGTCGCCTGACGCTGCGCGTCGCTGAAGTACGCCGGAACGGTGATGACCGCATCGGTGATCGTCTCGCCGAGGTAGGCCTCTGCGTCCCTCTTGAGCTTCTGCAGGACGAAGGCGCTGATCTGCTGCGCTGTGAACTTCTTGCCGTCGATGGAGATCGACCAGTCGGTGCCCATCTGCCGCTTGACGGAGCGGATGGTCCGGTCGACGTTGGTCACTGCCTGCCGCTTGGCGACTTCGCCGACGAGTACCTCGCCGTTCTTGGCGAAGGCAACCACAGACGGCGTGGTGCGCGAGCCTTCCGCGTTTGCGATGACCGAGGGCTCGCCGCCCTCGAGAACGGCGACGACAGAGTTGGTCGTCCCCAGGTCGATGCCTACCGCACGTGCCATGAGTTAGTCCTTGGGTGTGAGCGTGTATGTCCGAAGTCTTTAGCGTTCTTGACGCAAGTTTGCCATGTCCGCCCACTCATGTCAAGAGACTTGAGCGTACTCGACTCAAGGTTATGCGCAGCCAGCAGAGCAGCTACTTGAGTCAGCCAGAAAGGCTGTCAACGAGCGGCGCGGCCAGCGATGTGGCCGAGGCCCGAACGCACCCGCAGCGGCTGTAAGACGCAGCGCGCGGCGGGCATTCCCGGAGCTGCCAGCGCTCCTCCGGCCGGGTAACCTTCCATGATCGGATACGACGTAAGAAAAGCGTCGCCCCGGCCTTTCTTTACCGGATCATGCTCCGCGCCATCGGCGCCCGGCGAGCGGAGCCCCCCTGGCAGCGTCTTTGCACGGCGGCGCGGCGCGCGCTGGCCCCGGCCGCCACCGTGCTCGCCCGGCGGCGCGCCCGCCCGCCCGCGAGCGGAGCCCGGTTATCCGGTGGCCGGGGCCGAGTCGGCCGCTGTCCGCCGGAGCGCAACCCTGTCCGGCGCGCCGGACAGGACGCCGCCGGCGGGATCGTCGACGCCGTCGCGGCGCACGATGTCGGACTCGGGATGGAGCGCGTCCCTCACCACGAGCACGCACAGCAGCAGGACCGTGAGGAACCTGGCCAGCACCGCGGCGAAATAGAGGCCCTGGCCGATGCCGCCAGCGCCGGCGCCCCCGGTGACGATGGTGATCAGATAGGCCCAGATCGCGAGAAAGTAGCCGATCTCGGCGGCCTGCCAGAGAGCGTAGGCGGCCAGCCGGGGGCGGGCCAGGACCACCAGCGGCGCCAGCCAGATCACGTACTGCGGCGACCAGACCTTGTTGGCCAGCAGGAACGCCGCGATGGTCAGGAAGAACAGCTGCGGCAGCCGGGGCCGGCGCGGCGCGGCCAGGGCCAGCACGCCGATCGCCGCGCAGGCAACAGCGAACAGCAGCAGCGAAACGTGGTTGAGTGCGCCAATTGTCATGCTGCCGACGCCCGGCCAGTGCTCGGCCTCGAAGTAATACCAGATGGACCCCCAGTCGGCGCCCCGGCTGTTATTGAACCGGTAGAACTCCGACCAGCCGCCCGGCGCCGCTACCGCCACCGGCAGGTTGACGGCGAGCCAGGCCAGCGCCGCCGCGGCCGCCGCCGCCGCGAACGCCCGGAGCCGGCCAGCCCGCAGGCAGAGCAGGAACAGCGGGCCGAAAAGGAACACCGGGTAGAACTTGGTAGCCGCCGCCAGGCCCAGAAGCACGCCAGCCAGGGCGTGCCGCCGGCCTGCCCACGCGGCCATCCCCAGCGTGGCCAGGCTCATCGCGATCAGATCCCAGTTGATGAACGCCGCGAGGATCACCGCGGGCGACAGCACCACCAGCAGGGCGGTCCATCGCCGCGACTGGCCGGCCAGATACGCCGTCGCCAGGACTGCCGCCAGCGCAAAGAGCGCGAGCACAGCCGTTGTCATGTCGAAGAACTCGCGGCCGCGGATCAGCGGACTGCTGATCGGCCGGACAACCCAGGCGACGGCCTGCATCGCGGCGCCGATGAGCACGGGGTACTCGACCGGATGGCCGAGGTAGGGGACCTTGCCGGCTGAGAGTCCCTCGTTGAAGTACAGCGGGTAGATATCTGTGTAGCAGTGCGCCTGGTACTGCTCAATGCCGGTGTTCCATGCTCCCGCCCGGCAGGCTTCCTTGCTGAAGAAGGCCACGGCGCTGGCCGCCAGGCTGGCGATGATCAGCGCCGTCGTCGAGCCCGCAGCCATCGCCAGGCGCCGTCGTGCCGCCAGCGATCCGGCGTACTGGCCGTGCGCCCCGTGCGGGGCCACGTCATGCTCCGTCATCGCTGTCAGCCTCTGAAATCCGCTCGGCTACGGGTCGTCAGCGACCCCTTGGTCAGGCTAGCGGGCCAGGGTTATCCAGGAGAGGTATGGTTCCTGCGATGCAGCCAGACGAAAGACGCCACCCTGGCGCTGCGGCTGCGGCAGCCGAAACGGGCGGCCCGCAGGGGGCCCCCGTCATGGCTGCGGCCCGAGATACGGCGGCAAGCCCCCAGGCCGGGGGCAGCGGCGCCATCGCGCCCGAAGATGACCCGCCCCGTCGTGCTGCCGCGCGGGACCGGGTGCCGTGGCTGATCGCGCTCGTCGTGTTCGCGGCGTACCTGACGATCTCGGGTTACCGGCTGTGGCGGCTGGATCCGACCTCGTGGGATCTCGGCGTCTTCACCGAGTACGTGAAGCAGTTCGCCCACGTCCGCGAGCCCATCGTCGACGTCCGCGGGCCGGGCTTCAACATGCTCGGGGACCACTTCGATCCGATCGTTGCGCTGATCGCGCCCTTCTTCCGGCTTTTCCCGTTGCCGCTGACGCTGCTCGTCGCCCAGGTCGCCCTTGCCGCGGTGTCCGTCATTCCGGTCAGCCGCGCAGCCGCGGTCAAGCTGGGCACGGGCGCGGGCCGGGCGATCGGCGCCGCCTACGGGTTCTCCTGGGGCCTGCAGCAGATGGTGAATTACGACTTCCACGAGATTGCCTTCGCAGTGCCGCTGCTGGCGTTCAGCCTGTCCGCGCTGGTATGCGGCCGACGCCGGGGGGCTGCGCTGTGGGCGCTGCCGCTGGTCTTCGTGAAAGAGGATCAGGGTTTCACGGTCGCCGCGATCGGCATCCTCATGATTATTCTGGCCCGGGGCCAGCACCAGGCGGAGGCCCGGAGCGAGCGCCCGGAGTCCCGCGGCGACCACCAGGCGGACGGCGAGCATACCGGCCGGATGGACGGCGAGCATTCCGGCCGGGCGGACAAGCAGGCTGGCCAGCCGGCCGCCAGGGGCTGGTTCGGCTGGGCTTCCTGCTGATCGCCTGGGGACTGGGCTGGTCGTTCGTCACCATCGAGGTGATCATCCCGTATTTCAACGCCGCGCACCGGTACCCGTACTGGAGCATGGGCGGAGTGCTCAGTCCGGGCGGCCATTTCTCGGCCGGCGGCGCGGTCGGCCAGCTGCTCGCCAGCCCGTCGGTGAAACTGCCGACCTTGGCCATGACCTTGCTGGTGACCGCCTTCCTCGCGATCCGGTCCCCGATCGTGCTCGCCGCGGTGCCAAACCTGGCGCTCCGGTTCATCTCGACGAACAGTGCCTACTGGGGCACGGCGTGGCACTACAGCGCGCCCCTGATGCCGATTGTCTTCATCGCCGCCATCGACGCCATGGCCCGGATCCGCGCTGCCAGGGCACGCGGCAGGGCAACGCCGCTGGGCGCGGCAATGGAGCGGCACGGCGCCGCCGCGATGCTCGCGATCTGCGCCGCGCTCGCTGTCCAGTTCCCGCTCAGCCAGCTGTGGACCCCCCAGACTTACGACATCGGCCGACATATCGCGGCGGCGGATGCGGCAATGGCCAAAGTCCCGGCCGGTGCCACGGTGGAGACCGATCTGGACCTGCTGGCGCCGCTGGCCGCGCGCACCGACACGTTCTGGCTCGGCAACGGCGGCAACCCGGCGACGCAGTATGTCGTGTTCGACACCCACAGCACCGACTGGCAGCCGCCGCCGAAGAACGTCCGGGTCTTCGTCGACCAGCGCAATCCCGGCGCGGCGTACCGGCAGATCTTCGCCGACGACGGCGTCTACGTCTTCCGCCGGATCAGCCCGCCGCGTGCCTGACCCGGCCCCGCGCGCGGCCTAAGTTACCGGTGACTGCTACTAACGGCAGTGCGGCTGAAGAGATGGGAGCCAAATAGATCATCGGCCGCGAACCGGGCCGCGTTACGCTGGCACCGGCACAGCGCCGCCAGGCACCGCCTGGCCTGACGCCGCACTGGGAGGTCCCTGTGGCCCTGCGCATCATCGTCGGACTCGCCCTGACAGCGATCGCAATCGCGATCGCCGGACGGCGGCTGTGGTGGCTCTACCGGCTTGCCATGACCGGCCAGCCGGCCCCCGAGCGGATCGAGGCTGTCCGCAAGCATCCGGGCACTGACGCCCAGACGCAGCTGACCGAGGTTATCGGCCAGCGCAAGCTGCTCAAGTGGTCGGTTCCTGGCGTGGCACATGCCCTGACGTTCTGGGGCTTCATCATCCTGATCCTGACGATCATCGAGGCTTACGGCGACCTGTTCAGCAAGAAGTTCGCGATCCCCGGCATCGGCACCTGGGCGTGGGTCGGCTTCCTCGAGGATCTCTTCGCGGTCGCGGTCCTGGTCGGCATCGTCACCTTCGCGGCGATCCGGCTGCGCACCGATCCGAAGCGCGAGGGCCGCAAATCGCGCTTTGCCGGGTCGCACACGGGCGCGGCATGGCTCGTTTTGCTGATGATTTTCCTGGTCGTCGCGACCCTGCTGCTGTATCGCGGCGCGCAGATCAACACCGGCGATTTCCCGTACCCCCGCGGCGCGTTCGCCTCGCAGATCGTTGGCCACTGGCTGCACCCGCTGGGCACGAGCGCCAACAGCGCGATCGAGACGGCCGGGATCCTGGCCCAGCTCGCGATCATCCTCGGCTTCCTGGTGTTCGTCACCTACTCCAAGCACCTGCACATCTTCCTGGCGCCGCTGAACGTGCTGTTCTCCCGGCGCCCGAACGGCCTGCGCGACCTGCAGCCGATGCGCTCGGGCGGCACGGTGCTCGACTTCGAGGAAGCCGACCCCGACACCGACGTCTTCGGGCTGGGCAAGATCGAGGACCTCAGCTGGAAGGGCATGCTCGACCTGGCCACCTGCACCGAGTGCGGCCGCTGCCAGTCGCAGTGCCCGGCCTGGGTCACGGGCAAGCCGCTGTCCCCGAAGATGATCATCCTGGACCTGCGCGACCACGCGTTCGCCAAGGCGCCGTACCTGCTGGCCGGATCCGACGAGGCCAGGGAGCAGCTGCCGGAATCAGTCAGGGCGGAGGCGCAAAGGCCGCTGGTGGGTGACTCGGCGGCCAGCGGCGTGATCGACCCCGACGCGCTGTGGTCGTGCACCAACTGCGGGGCGTGCGTCGAGGAATGCCCGGTCGACATCGAGCACATAGACCACATCACCGGCATGCGCCGGCACCAGGTGCTGATCGAGTCGGCGTTCCCGGCCGAAGCATCCACGATGCTGAAGAACCTGGAGAACAAGGGCGACCCGTGGGGCATGGGCGGGTCCAGGCGGACCGAGTGGATCACCGAGCTCGACTTCGAGGTGCCGGTCGTGGACGGCCCGATCGGCGCGGACGTCGAGTACCTGTTCTGGGTGGGCTGCGCGGGCGCGCTGGAGGACCGGGCGAAGAAGACCACCAAGGCCATCGCCCAGCTGCTGCACACCGCAGGGGTCAACTTCGCGGTGCTCGGAGCCGCCGAGTCGTGCACCGGTGACCCCGCCCGGCGGATGGGCAACGAGTTCGTTTTCAGCATGCTGGCGCAGCAGAACATCGAGACGCTCAACGAGGCGGGCGCCCGCAAGATCGTCGCCAGCTGCCCGCACTGCTTCAACACGATCGCCAACGAGTACCCGCAGCTCGGCGGGAGCTACGAGGTGATCCATCACACCCAGCTGCTGGCTCAGCTAGTCGCCGACGGCAGGCTCACCCCCGTGACGCCGATCGACGAGAAGATTACCTATCACGACCCGTGCTTCCTCGGCCGGCACAACCGGGTCTTCACCGCGCCGCGGGAGATCATGGAGAACGTGCCCGGCGTGCAGGCGCAGGAAATGCACCGGTGCAAGGAGCGCGGCTTCTGCTGCGGCGCCGGCGGCGCCAGGATGTGGATGGAAGAGCGGATCGGCAAGCGGATCAACGTCGAGCGAATCGACGAGGCGCTGGGTACCGACCCGGATACGATCTCCACGGGCTGCCCGTTCTGCCTGGTGATGCTCGGCGATGCGATCAGCGCGAAGAAGGGCTCTGGCGAGGCGAAAGAGTCGCTCGAGGTGGTGGACGTGGCCCAGCTGCTTGCCCGGTCCGTGGCGCAGCCGGTCCTCGCCGGGCAGGAGGGAACCGGCCAGGCTGGGCCTGGCCAGGCTGGACCCGGCCAGGACGGCTCGGATCCGGCGTGAGACCGCCGGTGCCTGGCCCGGCAGACACGACAGGGTAGGGCGGCACCGGGATGGACTCACGGCGAGCCGAATCATTCAGCGACGGGGTTTTCGCAGTAGCGATCACCGTCCTGGTCTTCAACCTGCTGTCGATTCACGAGCCAGCCAGCTACCGGATGCTGCTGCACAGCTGGCCGCAATATGCGTCATACGTCGTTAGCTTCCTGACTATCGGGATCATGTGGCTGAACCACCACACGATGCTGTCGCATGTGTCGCGGGTCGACCGGATCACGCTGGTGCTCAACACTTTCCTGCTGATGGGCGTGGTCGCGGTGCCGTTCCCGACCGCGCTGGTGGCCGACGGCCTGGCGTCGACGGCGCCGGCGGGCGCCGCCCAGGTAGCCGCCGTGGTCTACGGGCTGGTCCTGATCGCGATTTCGATCGCCTTCTCCGCCATGTGGCTGTATCTGTCCGCTCATCAGGAGTCGCTGGCCGCCATGCCGATCCGGGCACCGCGGCAGGCGACGCTGCGGTTCAGCGCGGGCCTGATCGGCTATGTCGTCGCGACGATCGTCGCCGCGCTCGGATTGCCGGGCGTTGCCCTCGGCATCTACGGCCTTATCGCCGTCTATTACCTGTTCGAGCACCTGCCGGAGGTGGCCGGCGATAGCGCCGCCGACGAGGATGCCCCGCCAGCCGGTCAGGCCGCAACGTAACTGGCGTTCCGGCCGGCCGGCGGGCGGCCGGTGCGGTCAGGGCGCCGCGTGCACCGGCAGCCAGATCCGGACCCTGGTGCCGCCGCCCGGCCAGGACTCCAGCGTCGCCTGGCCGCCATGCGCGGCGGCGATTGCCTGCACAATCGACAGGCCCAGGCCGCTGCCGCCGCTGCCGGCCCGGTCGGCGCCCCGGTGGAACCGGTCGAAGGCCCTGGCCGTGTCCTGCTCCGACATGCCGGGCCCGGCGTCGGCGACTTCGAGCAGCACGCCCCCGGTGACCTGATCGAGACGGACAGCCACCGGCGTGCGCACCGGCGTGTGCGCACGGACATTGCCCAGCAGGTTCGCGAGCACCTGCCGGATCCGCGGCTCGTCCACCACGGCGATCAGCCGGGGCGGCGCCTCGGCGCGCACCGGGCGCTGCGGCTCGACCGCCGCCGCGTCGGCAACCGCGTCTCGCACCACTCCGGCCAGATCAGTCTGGGTCAGGTCCAGCGAGGAGGTGCGGTCCAGCCTGGCCAGCTCCAGCAATTCGGCGACCAGCGTGCTCATCCGCTGCGCCTCCTGCTCGATCCGGCGCATCGCGCCCGGCAGCTGGTCGGGACCGAGGGCCCCCTGCCGGTACAGCTCGGCGTAGCCCCGGATGGTGGTCAGCGGGGTGCGCAGCTCGTGCGAGGCATCGGCGGCGAACTGGCGGACCTTCTGCTCCGAGCGCAGCCGCGCGCCGAATGCCTGCTGGATCCGGTCAAGCATGGTGTTGATCGCCGAGCCCAGCGTGCCCACCTCGGTCCGGTCGCCCGAGTCCGGCATCCGCGCCGTGAGGTCGCCGCTGGAGGTGATCTCGTCAGCGGTGCTGGCCATCTCGCCCAGCGGCTGCAGGCCGCGGCCGATGAGCCACTCGCCGCCGATGGCCAGCACCGCGATCAGCGCGCCGCCGGTGATCAGCTCGGCGATGACAAAGTCGCGCACCTGGTTCTGCACCACGCTGACCGGCTGGGCGACGACCAGGACGCCAACGCGGCCAGCGGTGCCGCGAATGACCCGGGCGTAGGCCCCCAGCTTCGGGCCGCCGCCCCCAGGCTGCACTGTGAACGGCTGCTTGGCGAGCTCGCTGCGCAGCCGGGCCGTCGCGAGCAGCTGGCTGACCGCGCTGGTGAGTTCCCGTGTTGCCGCTGAGCTCGGCGTCAGCGGCCTGACCACCCGGGACCTGGTGACCACGACGGCGACATAGTGGCCGGGGCTGGCCTGCAGTTCTGCCGGCGTCCGGGTGGACTCCGCGATCAGGTTGGCCTTGAACTGGCCGGCCAGATGCGTGCTGAGCACAATCGTGCTGACCGTGCCCATGATCAGCAGGAAGATCGTCGTGACGCCGACCAGTAGGACGAGCATGCGCGCGCGAAGCGACAGCCTGCGGTTGCCGCTCATTACCCTGGCCCGGCCTGCTCCCGCTCCGGCGGCCGGAGGCTGTAGCCCACTCCGCGCTGAGTGTGAATCAGGGGCGGCCCGAGCGGGTCCAGCTTGCGGCGCAGGTAGCTCACGTAGGTCTCCACGATCTGGGACTCACCGGCATAGTCCCATCCCCACACGTTCTCCAGCAGCTGCGCGCGGGTCAGCACCCGGCCCTGGTGCCGGATGAGGCAGGCGAGCAGCCGGAACTCTGTCGGCGACAGGTCGACCGGCACGCCTGCCCGGTGCACGGTCCAGCGGTCCTCGTCCAGCTCCAGGTCGCCGGCCCGCAGCAAGCCGGCGCGGGAGCCAGCATCCTGCCCGTCCCCGGCGCGGGCGGCCCGGCGCAGTACGGCCCGGACCCTGGCAACCAGCGCCTCAACGGAAAATGGCTTGGTGACATAGTCGTCGCCGCCGATGGCCAGGCCCGTGACGGTGTCCGACGAAGTGTCCCTGGCCGTCAGGAAGATCACCGGGATCTCGTTGCCGGCTGCCCGGAGCCTGCGGCAGACCTCGAAGCCGTCCATGTCAGGCAGCATCACGTCGAGCACGATCAGATCCGGCTGGCCGGTCTCGGCCCGGCGGAGCGCGTCCTGGCCGCTCGCTGCCGTGGTGACCGAGCAGCCGTGGAATTTCAGCGCGACCTGAACGAGCTCGCGAATGTTCGGCTCGTCGTCTACGACGAGCACCTGAGGGATGCGATCGCTTTCTGTCATGGCGTCTCGGGGCTCATTCTGGCGCGCTGCACGGGCTGGCGCGGATCGCGGCGGGTAGTTCCGGACAGAGGCTGATGAGGCTACTCGAAGCGGTACCGGCGCCGAAGCCGTGGCCTGGCCTGACCAGGCCAGGCCACGGCTTGGCCCCAGGTCAGGACGCGCTGGACGCCCCCGATGTGCTGCTGCCGGGCGGGCTGCCACTGCCAGCGGCAATGGCGGGACGGATCACGATCAGCCGTGCATCGTTCGACCCGCCGGACACGGGGCCGCCCACGAATACCTGCTCCCCGTCGGACAGGGCGCTGTTGCTGGCGCGACGGCCGTCATGGCGGACCAACGTGTTGCTGACCAGGTCCCAGGTCCAGGTCGTGGCGTCCGGTGCCCGGACGATGACCGCGCTGCTGGAGATCGACTCGATCACGCCGCGCTCGAAGGCCAGGACGCGCGGGCCCTGCGTCGTCTGATAGGTGACCTGGCCGTGGATCCCGCCGAGAGCACGCAGCCGGCCCATGCCCCGGCGGCAGGACCGCAGCACGGCGCTGGCGGCCCGCGGGTGCCCGTCGGCCCGCAGTTGCGCGCCGAGACGCCTGCACGTAGGCCCGGCGACCGCGGACCCGGCTGCGGTCCGCGACGAGGCCGAGCTCAGCGCTGTTTGCAGCGCGGCCGCCTCAGTGGCCGAGCCCGCGGCCGGCGCCGGACTGCCGGCCGGCAGCGCGGCGACTGCGGCCCCGCCGCCGAGGACCAGCACCGCGGCTGCCGTGACGCCGAATCCCCATCGGCGCAGTCGTCCGCTGCGGCCGTTGCCGGCCGTTGCCGTCGGTGCCTGCTGGTCCGAACCCGCCTGCTCGTACTGCGCGCCCATCGGCCCTATCGGCTGGGTGTACCGGAAGTCCTGTGAGCCGTCATCTGGCGGCGTGTACATATTGTCCATGTCGCTAGCATGCGGCGCGGGACTGGGAGGACGACCATGAGTTGCTGAGAACAACCCGGGAGCTAGCGGGGAAATGCATCCAGGCTGGTGGTCACATCCGGTCGGGCACCGGGATGCCCAGCAGGCCCAGACCGGCCAGCAGCACCCGCAAGGTCAGCCCGGCGAGCGCTAGCCGGCTGTCGCGCGCCCCCGGCTCGGCCTGCAGCACCGGGCACTGCTCGTAGAACGCGGTGAAAGTGCTGGCCAGGTCGAACAGGTAGGCGGCGAGCTTGTGCGGTTCGGCTGTCCGGGCCGTCTCAGTCACCGCGGCGCCGAAACCAAGTAGCCGCAGCGCGAGGGCGCGCTCGGCGCTCTCGGTCAGGCGCACCGGCCCGGCGGCAGCATCCGGCTGCCTACCCGCCTTCTGGAACAGCGACCGGATCCGGGCGGCCGCGTACTGCAGATAGGGGCCCGTATTTCCCTTGAAGGAGACCATCCGGTCCAGGTCGAAGACGTACTCGCTCTCCCGCGAAGTCGACAGGTCGGCGTACTTGACGGCGCCGATTCCCACTGCCTGCGCGATCGCTTGGCGCTCCGAGGCATCCTGGCCCGGCACGGTGTCCATCTCGTCCAGGACTTGCTCGGCGCGCTCAATTGCCTCCTGGAGAAGGTCGCTGAGCTTGACCGTGTCGCCGGCCCGGCTGCGCAGCAACTTGCCGTCAGTACCCAGGACGTTGCCGATCTGGGCATGCTCGAACCGCGCACCGGCAGGAATCCAGCCTGCCTGCCGCGCCACCGCGAAGACCATCTGGAAGTGCAGCGCCTGCGCCGAGCCCACGACGTAAATGGCCCGGTCGACGTGCAGATCGCGGACGCGATAACGGACCGTGGCCAGATCGGTGCTGGCGTAGTTATAGCCGCCGTCACTCTTGCGGATAATGAGCGGGAGCGGGGCGCCATCCCGGCCGGTGAAGCCCGGCGGGAACGCGCAGAGTGCGCTGTCGCTGATAGTGGCGACACCGGCGGCCTGAAGTTCTTCGCAGACTTCGGCGAGCATGTCGTTGTAAAAGCTTTCGCCGCGGATGTCGTCGTCGGTCAGTGTGATGCCGAGCAGCCCGTAAATCCTGTGCAGGTAGCCCCTCGTAAGGCCGACAAAATGCTGCCAGAGCCGCAGTGTCTCGGCATCTCCGCGCTGCAGTTTCACCAGGCGCTGCCTTGCGCGGTCAGCGAAGGCGGGATCAGTGTCGAACTTCGCGCGGGCGGCCTGATAAAAGGAGTTCGGGTCAGTCTCCAGCAGCATGGCATCGGGTGAGTCTTCCCCGACATCGAGCAGATGCTCGATCAGCATGCCGTAGGGCGTGCCCCAGTCGCCGACATGATTGTCTCTGAGCACCTCGTGGCCCGCGAAATCGAGTATCCGCGCGAGCGAGTCACCCACGACCGTGGTCCGCAGATGACCTACGTGCATCTCCTTGGCGATGTTTGGCGACGAATATTCGACTACGATGCGCTGCCGGTCGGCCGCCGCCGGGACGCCGAGCCGGGTGTCGCGCAGCTGGGCGGTGACCTGATCAGCTATCCAGTCATCGCGCAGGGTGAGGTTGATGAAACCGGGCCCGCTGGCCTCGGCGGACGCGACTGCATCGCCGCCGTCGAGCCGGGCGGCCAGCTCAGCCGCGATCTCGCGCGGCGCCCGGCTCAGCCGCCTGGCGAGCGGAAGCGCGACGTTCGACTGGTAATCGGCGAACTGCGAGGGCCGGATGACCGGGTCGGCGTCGGCGTAAGCAGCGCCGAACTGCGCTGCAAGCGCGTCCTGCACCTGCCGCGCGAGCGTCAGCTCCGGATCTGTCATGCTCCCAGCCTATCGGGCCGCCAGCCTCAGGTCCGGCGGAGGAAATGGCTGCCGCGAGCCGGGCCGAGCCGCTCCCTGATCTTGTCTGCTACCTGTCCGCTGGCCAGCTCAGCGGCGAGAACGCAGGCGGCTGCGGCGCCCTTGGCCTGCACTGCCCCGTGCGCGATCACGACGGTGCCCTCCAGGCCGAGCAGCGCCGCCCCGCCGTAGGTCTCGGCGTCGAGCCGCTCGGTGAGCTCACGCAGGCTGCGGCGCTGCAGCATCGCCCCGATGCGGGCGCTCATCGAACCGCCGATGACCTCCGAAAGCTGCCGCGCGGCGAAGCCGGCGGTCCCCTCCAGCGTCTTGAGCGCGACATTGCCGGTGAAGCCGTCGGTCACGACCACGTCGACCTTCCCGGCCAGCAGGTCGTTCCCCTCGATGTTGCCGGTGAAGTTGATAGGCAGGCCGCTATGCGGGGGGTCGGCATCGAGCAGCTCGTGGGCGCGGCGCATGAGCTTATTTCCCTTGCCGGGCTCGGTGCCGATAGTCAGCAGGCCCACGCGCGGCTCGGCAATCCCGAAGGCCGTCTGCGCGTAAGCGACACCGAGCTGGGCGAATTGCACCAGCATTTCCGGCTTGGGGTCAGCGGTTGCGCCGGCATCCAGCAGAATTGTCGGCGACGGCCGGGTCGGCAGCACTACGGCGAGCCCTGGCCGCAGCACGCCGGCGAGCGGTCGCAGTCGTAGCCGCGAGGTCGCAACGATGCCGCCGGTCGATCCCGCCGACATGACTGCGGCGGCCTGACCGCGCCGGACGAGCTGGCAGGCGACAGCGATGCTCGATCGGGGACGGCGACGGCCTGCCAGGGCGCCCTCGTCCATCGCCACGACGTCCTCGGCCGGCGCGATGCGGATCTCGCCGGTTGCCCGGTGGCTGGCCAGCAGCGGCCGCAGCTGACCGGGACGCCCGATGAGCACCACGTGGATACCGCTGCGGCGGGCTGCCGTGACCGCACCGGCGACGATCTCGTCGGGTGCATTGTCGCCGCCCATGGCATCCACGGCGACCAGCGCGCGCTGCGGTTCGTTCCGCGGCTGCTGCCCGCCGGCCGACGCTTCCAGGTGAGTATCGCCGCGCTGCGGCTCTTCGGTGACCGGCAGGTCCAACTCGCGGGTCAGTGCTGCGCCGACCGGGCTAGGACGGAGCCGGCCACGGACCGAAGCCGGGCCGGCCTGCTGACGATGTCCAGCATGCGGCCAAGCCTCTCACCCCCGGCGTCACGGCCTGCAGCCGGCGCCGCTTCGGAAGGCTCAGCGCGGCTATGCATAAGACGGGCGTCCAGCGGGAACCGTCGCGTCACTAGGCGTTCTGATCCGCACCGCAGCGGAGCCCGCCGGGGAAGGGTTGTGAAATACAGGCTTTTCGTGCCCAGTCGGACCCATAGGGTGTGACCGGGGAATGGGGCACGGATCGCCTGCGCCAGCGATGGCCGCAGAAATCCATGAGGTCTCATTGAGTGTTTTCTAATCGTCACCTCTTTGAGCGGTCTGACACTGGCGTACGGCGGCCTGGCTGCGTCTGAAGAAGTAATCGGATCTGGACGAGGCAATCCGCCGACGGCCGGCGCACCAGAGCGCTCGGCTGGCCCACTGCGGCTGACCGACCGGAGGGAGCTGCATGACCCAAGCCCAGCAGGCACGGCCCGCGACCGCATCGCCGGGCCGCCGGTTCCATGCCTACACGGCCAGGCATCTGGACGCTCTGGCCAAGCGGGCCGGGCTGAGCGCGGCCGAACGGCTCGCTGTCCAGGCAGTCGCGACCGTCCTGCCGTTCAGGACCAATGACTATGTGGTCGAGCAGCTCATCGACTGGGATGCCGCGCCGGATGACCCTATTTACCGCCTGGTCTTCCCGCAGCAGGACATGCTGCCCAGTGCCGACGTGCGCTTCATCGCCGGCCTGCTCGCCGGCGGCGCTCCGGACAGCGAAGTTCGCGCGGCGGCACACGCCGTGCGGATGCGGCTGAATCCGCATCCGGCCGGGCAGCTGGCGCTCAATATCCCGGAGATCGCCGACGAGCCGCTGCCGGGCGTCCAGCACAAGTACCCCGAGACTGTGCTCGTCTTTCCCAAGCAGGGGCAGACCTGTCACGCATACTGCGTCTACTGCTTCCGGTGGGCCCAGTTCGTCGACGAGCCGGACCTGAAGATGGCCACCGACGACATGACGAGGGTTACCGGGTACCTGATGGCGCATCCCGAGGTGACGAGCGTGCTCCTCACCGGCGGCGACCCCATGATCATGGGCGCGGCCGTCCTGCGCCGGTACATCGAGCCGCTGCTGGACCCGCAGCTCAGCCATATTGAGTCGATCAGGGTCGGCACCAAGTCGCTGGCCTACTGGCCGCAGCGCTTCGTCACCGATCCGGACGCCGATGACACGCTGCGGCTGTTCGAGGAGGTAGGCACGGCAGGCAAGTGCCTCGCGCTGATGGCGCATTTCTCGCACCCGCGCGAGCTGGAGCCTGCGCTCGTCGGGCAGGCGGTCCGCAGGATCTCCTCGGCCGGCGCGGTCATCCGCACGCAGGCGCCGCTGATCGCGTCGATCAACGACGACCCCGCCACCTGGTCGAGCATGTGGCGTGCCCAGGTGCGGATGGGCATGATGCCCTACTACATGTTCGTGGAGCGCGACACAGGCCCCCAGGGCTATTTCGCCGTGCCGCTGGCCAGGGCATATGAGGTATTCCGGGATGCCTACAGCAGCGTCTCCGGACTGAGCCGGACGGTACGCGGACCGGCCATGTCGGCGACGCCCGGCAAGGTCTGCATCGACGGGATCATCGACATGGCCGGCGACAGGGTCTTCGCCCTGCACATGATCCAGGCCCGCGATCCGAGCCTGGTCGGACGGCCGTTCTTCGCCCGCTTCGACCAGAACGCCATCTGGCTGTCCGACCTGGAGCCGGCATTCGGCACGCGGTTCCCGTTCGAGCCCAGCCGCCAGGAGATTCCGGGCCTGTGGGCGCCCGGCATCCTCGCACCGACCTGACCGCTGCGGGCCCTCGGCACGGCCGCTGCCGGTCCCGGCCCGGCGAGTCAGCCCACCGCCGGGGTGGGAGCCTCGGCGATCGCGGCCGGATCCTGCGGCTCCGGCCGCGAGCTGCTGCGCCCCTTCATCGCCAGGCAGCTCGCCGCAGCCACGAACAGGATCGCGATAGGCACCAGCATGGCCGGCCGCATGGCGTCGACGAAGCCGCTGGTGAAGATCTGGCCGGTCAGGCCGCCCAGCGAGTGCCCGGAGCCCACCTCAAGGCCGCTCTTGGCTGCAGCCTGAAATCCCGAGATGATCTTGTCCCGCGCTGGCCCGGGCAGGCTGGCGGCGCGCTGCGCTGCCTGGCTGGTGAAGGACGACAGCAGCCTGTTCTGCAGGAGTGCCCCGACACCGGCGGTACCGATGACGGTGCCAACCTGGCGGGTGGTGTTGAAGACGCCCGATGCGGCTCCGGCCATCGCCGGGTTGACATTGCGCATCGCTATCGTGATCAGCGGCGCGAACGTGCAGCCGATGCCGACTCCGGCAATGACCTGCGGGGCGAGGAAGTCATACCAGGCGGACGTCGGCTGAGCTGCGACGGCAATCCAGCCCATGCCGAGGCCGAACAGCATGAGGCCCGACATCAGGATGTACTTGCCGCCGATCTTGTCGGACATCCGGCCGGCCACCGGGGCAACGAACATCGAGATGAGCGACGCCGGCGCCATCGTCAGGCCTGCCTTGAGCGCGGAGAACCCGAGCACCGATTGCAGGTAGATGGTGAACGGCAGGTAGATGCCGAGCATGCCGATCGCAACCGAGAACGACACGAAGTTCATCAGCGAGTAGTTCCGGTCTTTGAACAACGCGAACGGGACGAGCGGTTCTGCGTCCTGATGCCGGGCCTGGAAGACCAGGAATGCCGCGAACAAGACGATGCCGACGCCGAGAACCAGCGGAATGGAGATGAACGAAGTGATCTTTCCCCAGTTGTAGCGCTGGCCGTCGACCAGCCCGTAGCAGATCGCCAGCAGCGCGCCGCTGGCCAGCAGCACGCCGGCAACGTCCATCCGGTGCCGTCGGCCGGTGCGCAGGTCGGGGATCAAGAAGGCGGCGAGGATCGTGACAGCCACCCCGATCGGCAGATTGACGAAGAAGATGTACCGCCAGTCGAAGGCGGTCACCAGCAGCCCGCCGAGGGTGGGCCCAGCGATCGTTGCCACGCCGGCGACGGCGCCCCAGATGCCGAACGCGGCGCCTCTGCGCTCGGCTGGGAACACCATCGTCAGGAGTGCGAGCGTCTGCGGCATGAGCAGGGCAGCGCCCAGACCCTGGACGGCCCGGAATGCGATGAGCATTCCCGGCGTCGTGGAAAAGCCGCAGGCGGCCGAGGCAAGGGTGAACACGACGATGCCGGCGATGAACATGGCCCGCTGACCTAGCAGGTCGCCGAGCCGGCCAGCGGTGATGAGCAGGACCGCGAGGACAAGGGCGTAGGCGTTGATGACCCACAGGATGTCGTCCAGCGACGCGTGCAGCTTAGTGATCATGTCGGGGATCGCGATGTTGACGATCGTCAGATCGAGCAGGGTCATGAAGAACCCGAGCGCCACGACCATGAGGACGACCCAGGGATTCCCTCGGTACTTCTGCACGTTGCCCTCCCCATGCGACTGCGCCGCTTTCATGCCCGGCCGTTGGCGTGCCATCAGCCTAACGTCGCGAAGTTCAGATGTATCTCGAAATTCCCCCACGCCGACCGCCTGCGCAGACACCAGCCCGCGCCCAGATGAGCCGCCGCCGGGATGTAACACAGTCCGGCTGACGTTGCTTCCCGCGGAAGCTGCTCGGCAGCGCCGCTATTCATTTCCGGCACGCCGCTGCAATTCGCGGCTGCCCTTGCCGTAGCTGATGGTAGAGACCGGCACCGACAAAACACCGGCGCAGGCGCCGGTGTCCGTCTGGGCAGCTGCGGTAGCGGCGCCGAACCCGCTTCGGGCTCAGCGGCGTCCAAAGTATGCTCCGCCCATGAAACTCAACGGAACGAGTGCAATCGTCTCCGGCGGGGCGAGCGGCCTGGGCGAGGCCGTTGTCCGCTCGCTGGCCGCAGCGGGGGTCAGGGTGGTGGTCGCTGACCTCAGCGAAGACAAGGGCAAGGCGGTCGCCGACGACGTCGGCGGCGTCTTCGCCAGGACCGATGTCGCCGACGAGCAGTCTGTGGCTGCGGCCGTGGAGGCAGCCACGGCCGCGGCGGCCGAGCCGCTGCGGACGGTGGTGAGCTGCGCCGGGATCGGCTGGGCTGCCAGGACGGTTGGCCGTGACGGGTCTCCGCATGACCTTGTTTCGTTTCGCGAGGTCATCGACGTCAACCTGATCGGCACCTTCAACCTCCTGCGCATCGGCGCGGCGGCAATCGCGCGGACCGAGCCCGCGGACGCCGACGGGCTCCGCGGCGTGGTCGTCAACACCTCGTCCGTCGCCGGGATCGAGGGGCAGACCGGCCAGATCGCCTACTCTGCGTCGAAGGGCGGGATCATCGGCATGACCGTGCCCGCCGCGCGTGACCTTGCCGCCGTCGGAGTCCGCGTCAACACGATCTGCCCGGGCATCATCGATACCCCGATCTACGGCCACGGTCCCGCCAGCGAGGAGTTCAAGGCCAAGCTGGCCGCTCCGGTCGTGTTCCCGAAGCGGATGGGCACGGCAGTCGAATTCGCTCACCTGGTCAAGGCGCTGATCGAGAACGATTACATGAACGCCGAGGTACTGCGCTTCGATGGCGGCATCAGATTCCAGCCGAAGTGAGGCAGTGATGCCAGACGTGGTAAGCGCAGCAGCCGATGGCGGGATCGGCGTCATCACGATCAACCGTCCGGAGGCGCGCAACGCGGTCAACGGCGCGATAGCCCGCGGTATCGCCGCGGCGGTCGATGAACTCGACGGCAGGAATGACGTCCGTGTTCTGATCCTCACCGGTGCGGGCGGCAACTTCTCCGCGGGAATGGACCTGAAGGCCTTCCTGGCCGGCGACCCGCCGCTCGCGGCGGGCCGCGGCTTCGGCGGCATCGTCGAGCAGCCGCCGGGGAAGCCGGTCATCGCGGCGGTCGAGGGATATGCCCTGGCCGGCGGATTCGAGCTTGCTCTGGCCTGCGACCTCATCGTCGCCAGCGAGGCCGCGATATTCGGCCTGCCCGAAGTCAGGCGCGGGCTGGTCGCCGGGGCCGGCGGACTGCTCAGGCTGCCGCGCCGGATTCCGTATCACCTGGCCATGGAGATTGCCCTGACCGGCGGGCGTTTCCCGGCCAGCAGGATGCAGGAAGCCGGTCTGATCAATAAGCTGGTGCCGGCCGGCCAGGCGCTTGCGGGAGCAAGAGAACTGGCCGCCAGGGTTGTGCCTGGCGCGCCGCTTGCTCTCGCCGCGACCAAGGCAGTCATCGCGCAGGCCGCTGACTGGGACAGCGGCGAGGCGTTCGCGCGGCAGGGCGAGATCATCAACCCGGTGTTCACCTCGGCTGACGCGATGGAGGGCGCGATCGCGTTCGCTGAGAAGCGGGCGCCGAACTGGCGCGCCGAGTAGCACGGGGGGAGCCATATGAAGGTGCCGCGGATCAGCGTTGTTGTGCCGTTCTTCAACAACGAGGACCTGCTGGGCGACTGTCTGCAGTCGATCGCCGGCCAGACGTTCACAGACCTTGAGGTCATCATGGTCGATGACGGCTCGTCGGACGGCAGCGTGGCGATCGCGCAGGCTCAGGCCGCCGCTGATCCGAGGTTCACCCTGATCCGAGTGCCCAACGGCGGCCCCGGCTACGCGCGCAACCGCGGCATCGAGCATGCGCGCGGAGAGTTCCTGGCGTTCGTCGACGCCGACGACATGCTGCCCAGCCATGCGTACGAGCACATGCTGGAGACCCTGGAAGCCTCCGGATCGGATTTCGTGTCCGGTAATGTCGAGCGGCTCGGTCCGAACGGGATCACGCAGTCAGCACTGCACGCCCGGGCGATCAAGGGCAGGCGGATCGGCACGCATATCAGCAAGGCGCCGAACCTGTTCTACGACGTCTCGGTGTGGAACAAGCTGTTCCGCAAGTCGTTCTGGGATGCCAGCAAGCTCACTTATCCCGAGGGCATGATCTGGGAGGACCTGCAGATCATTACCCGGGCCCACGTGCTGGCCAGGGCCGTCGACGTGATCCCGGACCCGATCTACTACTGGCGCGAGCGCGGCAAGGGCGCTCTGTCCATTACCCAGTCGCGTACCGACATCAACAACTTCAGGGACCGGATCACCGCGCTGCTGGCGATCGACGCCTTCCTGCGCGAGCGAGGCACGCCCAGGCTGCTCCGCCGCCATCAGCGCAAGGCACTGGTCAACGACCTGTGGCTGTACGTATGCGAGCTGTCGCGGACTGGCGATGGGTACCGGGCCGAGTTCATGGACCTCACGGCAAAATACCTGCGGCAGGTCGACCGGCGGGTGCTCACCTCGCTGCCCGCGACCCACAAGCTTGCCTATTACCTGATCGCGAAACGGCAGCTGGACAAACTGCTCGAGTTCGGCGCCTGGCGCCTGGCGCAGCCGATCAAGACTCTCCCGGTGGTGCGAGAGCACGGCAGGATCCGCGCTGACCTGCCATTCCGCAAGGACCGGGCGCTGAAGATACCGGCAGGCATCTACCGGCCGCACTGGCGCGAGCTTGACCCGTTCGTCCGGGTCGAGGGCCTGGGCTGGCACAAGGACCGGCTGGTCATCACCGGCTGTGCCTTTGTCCCGTCCATCGACATCACCAAGCGGCGGCACGCGTCCAAGATCGTCATCCTGCGGCCGCGGGGACGGCGCCTGCCGCCGATCATCGTGCCCGCGCGTTCCCTGCGCCATGCCGAGGCCACTGCCTGGTCCCGGCAGGAACGGTATTCCTACGACTGGGCCGGGTTCCGCTGTGAGATCCCCGCCCGGCTGTTCAAGGTCGGCAGCCGCTGGCTGACCGGCGACTGGGACTGCCTGATCCTGGTCCGGGGCCGCGGCGTCTGGCGGCCGGCCCGCGTGCACACCCCGGTGGCCGGGCCGGCCGAGCGCCCGGAGTTCCTCCAAGTGGCGCCGAATACCCGGTTCGGCGCGCGGTGGATCAGGCGCCAGCTGCATGTGGAAGTCGTCCACACCCCGGTTGTGCTGCACGGCAGCGAGCAGGCGGGCGGCGAGCTTACCCTGCAGGCAGACGTGGATCTGCCCGGTGCCGAGCAGGGCGCCGAACTCGTGCTCGCGCGGTCGAAGGGCGGGGCGACTCAGCGGCTGCCGAGTACCTGCGAGCGCACCGACGGCGCAGTCCGGGTGACCGGCGCGGTCGCGCTGGAAAGCCTGCTGGGCAGCCGGCCAGCTGAGGGCGACGCCGGCCCCGCCGGCCCGGCCGAGCTCGTCGTGTGGGACCTGTACGTCAAGGCGCGCGGCCAGCAGCGGGTGCGGGTGGCGTTCCCGGCCGGGCACGCCGAGCGCAGCTATCCGGCGGGCAACCGCGAGATCGCCGTCGAGCGGACCAGGTACGGCAACGTCGTGCTGATCCAGCGTGCCCCGCGGCCGGTGATCGATGATCACTCGTGGAGCCCCGATGGGCGGCTGACCTTGCGCGGCAGCTACCGGCTGGCGCCGGGCCCGGCGCACGAGCTGGTGCTGCGCCGGCGCGGGTCCACCGACCAGCACGTGGTCGGCCTGGCCCGCGACGGCGACCGGTTTACCGCCAGCATCGGCGTCAGCGCCATGCCGTCCTTCGGCCGGCTGCTGCCGCTGCGAGACGGCAGCTGGGATTTCTTCGTCCGCCGCGCCGGCGGGCAGGCGACTGAGCTGATCACGCCCGGCTATGACCACAGCAGGCTCACCGCGGTGGAGGATGCCAAGCACACCGTCGGGCTCAAGAGCTACCGCTTCACCACCTCCGGCTACGACGTCCCGATCCTCACCGTCAGCCCGGCGCTTCGGCTGACCGAGCACGGCCGCGTCCAGCGCCGGATGCTGCGCGGCCTCTACTACCCGATGGAGCTCAAGCTGCCGCTACGCGACAGCGTCATGTTCGTCAGCTGGAAGGGCAAGCAGTGCTGCGATAACCCGCTGGGCATCGCCGAGGAGCTGCGCCGCCGCGGCGATGACCGGGAGCACATCTGGGCGGTGCGGGACTGGTCGGTGCCGGCGCCGAAGGGCGCGCGGGCGGTGCTGACTGGCACGGAGGAGTATTTCGAGGCGCTGGCCCGGTCCCGCTACCTCATCGCTAATGACGACATGCCGGCCACCTACGTCAGGCGGGACGGCCAGGTCTACGTCCAGACCTGGCACGGCACGCCGCTGAAGCGGATCGGTTTCGACATCACCCAGCCGCAGTTCATCAGCGGCACCAGCTATTTCGACCAGCTGGCGCAGGACGTCGCTAAATGGGACCTGCTGCTGTCGCCCAACCCGTTCAGCACGCCGATCATGCGGCGCGCCTTCCGGTTCGGCGGGGAGATCTGCGAATCCGGCTATCCCCGCAACGATGTGCTGCGCAGCCCCGACTCGGACCGCCTCGCCGCGGAGGTCCGGCGGCGGCTGGGCCTGCCCGACGGCAAGCGCGTCGTGCTGTACGCGCCGACCTGGCGGGACAACCAGTACTACGCGTCCGGCCGGTACCGATTCGACTTCCGGCTCGATCTCGAGCGTGCCTGGCAGGAACTCGGCGACGACCACGTGATCCTCATCCGGGGGCATCACCATATGGCCGACGACGTCCCGCCGGGTGCGCGGCCTGGCTTCGCGATCAACGTGACCGGGTATCCGGACATCTCCGAGCTGTTCCTGATCAGCGATGTGCTGATCACGGACTACTCCTCGGTGATGTTCGACTTCGCGCCGACCGGGCGGCCGATCGTGTTCTTCACCTATGATCTTGAGCTTTACCGCGACAACCTGCGCGGCTTCTACTTCGACTTCGAGGCGGAGGCACCAGGGCCGCTGCTGGCCACAACGGAAGAGGTCCTGGCGGCGATCCGGGACACCGACGGCGTGCCGACCCAGTACCGGACGGCTTATGACGCGTTCGTGGCGAAATTCTGCCCGCTGGATGACGGCAAGGCGGGCGCACGCGCCTGCGACCGGATCTTCGGCTTCTGAGGGCGGCGGCGACGCGGGACGACGGTCAGCGCGGGGACAGGCGCGCCAGGCCGGGCCTGGGCGCGTAGCTGGCCAGCTTCTCCCGGAGCTTGGCACGGCCGCGATGCAGCCGCGACATCACTGTCCCGATCGGGGTCCCCATCATCTCGGCGATCTCCTTATACGGATAGCCCTCGATGTCGGCGAGGTACACGGTGACCCGGAACTCCTCGGGCAGAGCCCGGAGGGCGCGCAGGATGTCGGAGTCCGCCAGCCGCTCCATTGCCTGCGCCTCCGCCGACCTGGCGGGCGGGGACAGCGGATCGCTGCCGGTCTGCCAGTCGTCGTCGAACTCCGTGCCAACCGCCTGCACCGGCTCACGGTGCTTCTTCCGGTAGCTGTTAATGAAGGTGTTCGCGAGGATCCGGTGCAGCCACGCGCGCAGGTTGGTGCCCGGCATGAACTGGTGGAAGGCCGCGTATGCCTTGGTAAAGGTCTCCTGCACCAGATCCTCGGCGTCGCTGGCGTTCCTGGTCATCCGCAGCGCCGCGGGATACAGCTGCCCCTGGTAGGGCACGACGTCCTGCTCGAATCGCGCAGCACGGTCCTGCAACTCGTCCACCGGGATCATGTGAATACTCCGCTCCATCGTGGCTGTACACCTTATAGACGCGCCAGAGCGCCACTACGATGCGTGATCTGGGTAACAATTTTGATCACGGAGCGAGATCGGGATGATCCGGCGGCCGGATGCGCTATCTCCGGCGGGGCCCGCAGCTAGATCCAGCTGTGGAACCACATCCGGGCGAACCAGGAACTGTACGGGATCACCTGGGCGGCGAGCAGGGGATACAGGTAGGCGAAGTTTCCCAGTACGGCAAGCAGGTAGCCGCCCGCGACCGCCGCTCCGGTCGCGCGCCGGGCCGTGCCCGCCACGGCTGGCCCGATGATCAGGCCGAGGCACAGCGTGATGGCGATGATCAGGTACGGCTCGAACGCCACGGCGTAGAAGTAGAACATCGTCCGGTGATCGTGCCAGGCGAACCAGAACCACGGCAGCCAGCCCGCCGCAACTCCGATCAGCACTGCCCCGGCCCGCCAGTCCCGGCGGGTCAGCCACCAGGCCAGGCAGAAGATAACCGCCGGTACCGACGCCCACCAGATCAGCGGTGTGCCGATGGCCAGGACTTCCTGGGAGCAGCTCGCTGCGCCGCAGGTGTGCGGAGTGGCATAGAAGAACGAGACCGGCCTGCCGAGCATCAGCCAGGTCCACGGCTGCGACTTGTACGTCTGGGTGGCGGTCAGGCCCAGGCCGAACTGCAGCATCTCCCTGTCGTACTGATAGAGCGAGTCCAGGGCCGACCAGATCGGCACATGGTTACCGTGCTGCGCCGCCCAGTTTCGGTCATAGCCATCGCTGGTGGCGAACCAGCCGCTCCAGGACGCGAGATAGGTCGCGAGCGGCAGCAGCCCGAACCAGACCGGAAACCACTTGGCCTCGCTGCGCAGCACGCCGTAGCCGGGGCTCGCGAAACCCGCGGCCCGCCGGGCGCCGAAGTCCCAGGCCAGCGCCAGCCCGGCAAAAGCCGGGAGGAACCAGATGCCGTTCCACTTGGACGCGCAGGCGCAGCCCAGGCAGACGCCAGCCAGCACCCGCGCCCAGCGGATCCCGAGTTTCGGGCCAGCGGCGCCGCCGGTCCCGGCCGCCCCGGCGGCCGCCAGCCGGGCCCTGGTCCGGTCCCGGTCGATAATCAGCAGGCCGAATGCGGCAAGGGCCCAGAACATGACGAAGATATCCAGGATGGCGGTGCGGCTGAGCACGAACTCCAGCCCGTCCAGCGCCAGCAGCAGGCCTGCGACACAGCCAAGCAGCGTCGAGCGGGTCATCCGGCGCGCGATTCTGGCCGTCATCAGGATGGAGAGCGAGCCGATTACCGCCACGGCGAACCGCCACCCGAACGGCGTCAGGCCGAATAGCCACTCGCCGCCGGCGATCGCGACCTTGCCCAGCGGCGGGTGCACGACGAACTCGCCGCCCGCGGCAAAGATGTTCGTGCTGCCGCGGACGAGCAGGGCATTCACGTTATGCACATGGTTGATCTCGACGCCGTGCCTGAGGATCGAGTACCCATCCGGGACGTAATACGTCTCGTCGAAGACGACGGCGCGGGGGGTACCAAGGCGGTAGAAGCGCAGGAACGTCCCGAAGGCGGTAACGAGCAGCGGGCCGGCCCAGCCCCACATCGGGCTGCCGCTGATCGGCGGAACGAGCCGGCCTCTGAACTCGGCGGCCCGGGCCGCTGCGGGGACCGGCCCGGCGGTCTGGAAAGGCGTCATCGGATGTCATCGTAGGGCTGCGAAGGTTTAGCGTGGGCGACGGAATGGAACGCGACACCAGGGATGACGCGCAGGCGGGCGAGGGCGGGACGCTCATCGTGGCCGCCGCGCCGATCGGCCGCCCGGAGGACGCATCACCGCGCCTGTGCCGGGCGCTCGGCGAGACTGCGATCGTGGCCGCCGAGGACACCCGCCGGGTGCGCAGGCTGGCCGCGGCACTGGGCGTGCGGCTGGCCGCAACCGTCGTGTCGTACTACGACGACGTCGAGTCCCGGCGGGTCCCCGCGCTGCTGGCCGAGCTGCGCGGCGGCCGCGACGTGCTGCTGCTGACCGACGCCGGGATGCCCGTCATCAGCGATCCCGGCTACCGGCTGGTGGCCGCCGCTGCCGCAGCGGGCATCCGGGTGACGACCCTGCCAGGGCCGTCGGCCGTCACGGCGGCCCTGGCCGTCTCCGGCCTGCCCAGCGACCGGTTCTGCTTCGAGGGGTTCCCGCCGCGGCGGCCAGGCGGGCGGGCGCGGCGTTTCGCCGAGCTGGCAGCGGAGCGGCGAACGCTGATCTTCTTCGAGTCGCCGCGCCGGCTGGCCGTGACGCTGGGTGCCCTGGCCGAGGCGCTGGGCGGCGGGCGGCGGGCGGTCGTATGCCGGGAGCTGACCAAGACGCACGAGGAGATCAGGCGCGGGACCCTGACCGAGCTGGCCGCCTGGGCGCGTGGCGATCCGCTGGGCGAGATCACGCTCGTCGTCGAGGGCGCCCCGGCCAGGCCCGCGCCGCGCCCGGTCGCCGAGGCCGTGGCTCTGGTCGCCGAGCGAGAACTGGCCGGGGCGCCGCGCAAGGACGCGATCGCCGCGGTCGCGAGGGAATCTGGCCTGCGCAGGCGCGAGGTCTACGACGCAGTGGTTCGCGATGTGCCTCTAGGCTGAGGCTATGTCGCCGACGAGCCGCCAGATTCTGGCCGCACCCGCCTGGCCGTACGCCAACGGCCCCCGCCATATCGGGCATGTCTCCGGATTCGGGCTGCCCTGCGACATGTTCGCCCGCTATCAGCGGATGGCCGGCAACAAGGTGCTCATGGTAAGCGGGACCGATGAGCACGGCACCCCGATCCAGGTCCAGGCCGACGCCGAAGGCCTGACCGCCCGGCAGCTTGCCGACCGGTACAACCGCATCATCGCCGAGGATCTGACCGGCCTGGACATGTCCTACGACCTGTTTACCCGGACGACCACGCGCAACCACTACGAGGTGGTCCAGGACATGTTCCTGGGCCTGCATGCCAACGGCTACATCTTCGCCAAGGCCACCATGGGGGCGATCTCGCCGTCCACCGGCCGGACGCTGCCCGACCGCTACATCGAGGGAACCTGCCCGATCTGCGGCTACGACGGAGCACGCGGGGATCAGTGCGACAACTGCGGCAACCAGCTCGACCCGGCGGACCTGATCAGCCCGCGCTCGAAGATCAATGGCGAGACGCCGGTGTTCGTCGAGACCGAGCAGTTCTTCCTGGATCTGCCCGCGTTCGCCGAGTTGCTCGGCAGCTGGCTGCAGAGCAAGAGCGGCCAGTGGCGCTCGAACGTGCTGAAGTTCTCCCTCAACTTGCTCGGCGATCTGCAGCCGCGCGCTATCACCAGGGACCTGGACTGGGGGGTGCCGATCCCGCTCGATGGCTGGCGGGACCGCGGCGATAAGCGGATCTACGTCTGGTTCGACGCCGTGATCGGCTATCTGTCCGCCTCAGTGGAATGGGCCCGGCGGTCCGGCGACCCGGACGCCTGGCGCGCCTGGTGGCAGTCGCCGGACGCCGAGTCTTACTACTTCATGGGCAAGGACAACATCGTCTTCCACGCCGAGATCTGGCCGGCCATGCTGCTCGGCTACAGCGGCCAGGGCGCCGCTGGCGGCAAGCCGGGCTCGCTCGGCGCGCTGAACCTGCCCACCGAGGTGGTGGCCAGCGAGTACCTGACGATGGAGGGGCGGAAATTCTCCTCGTCCCGGTCCGTCGTCATCTACGTGCGCGATTTCCTGGAGCGCTACGACGTGGACGCGCTTCGCTATTACGTGGCTATGGCGGGCCCGGAGAACCAGGACACGGACTTCACCTGGAGCGAGTTCATCCGGCGCAATAATGATGAACTGCTGGCGAACTGGGGCAATCTGGTCAACCGTTCCATCTCCTTCGCCGCCCGCAACGTCGGGGCGATCCCGCCTGCGGGGGACCTGACCGCCGCCGACACCGAGATACTGCGGCGGTCGGCGCAGGCGTTCGGGACGGTGGGCGAGGCACTGTCTCGGTCGCGCTTCAAGGCAGCCATCACCGAGGCGATGCGGACCCTGGCCGACGCCAACAAGTACCTTTCCGACCAGGCGCCGTGGAAGCTGCGCGAGTCCGACCCCGAGCGGATGCGGACGATCTGCCACACCGCGCTGCAGCTTGTCGACGACGGCAAATCGCTGCTGACCCCGTTCCTGCCCCGCTCGTCGGAGAAAGTCTTCGCGATGCTCGGTGGCGAGGGCGCCTGGTCGGGCATGCCGCGGATCGAGGAGGTCGACGAAGACGGCGGCCCGCCGTACCCGGTCATCACGGGTGACTACCGTGGCGCTGCCCGCTGGGAGTCAGTTCCGATCCGGCCGGGGACCAGGCTCGAGCAGCCGACGCCGCTGTTCGCCAAGCTCGACCCGTCCGTGGCGGACGAGGAACTGGCCAGGCTGGAGCAGGCGTGACCCCAGGCCGCCCGGCCGCGCCGCCGCCGGAGCCGTTGCCCGGCGCGGCGTTCGACAGCCACTGCCACCTCGACATGATCTCCCGGCCGCTGGCCGAGGTGCTCGAGCAGGCCCGTGCCGCCGGGGTGACCAAGGTGGTGACGGTGGGCTGCGACGTGCCCTCGTCGCGCTGGGCCGCCAGCACGGCTGCCGAGCACGGCGATGTCTACGCCGCGGTTGCCATCCACCCGAACGAGACGGCCGCCGCAGCCGCGTCGGCGGCCGATCGCGACGAGGTGCTGGCCGAGATCAGCGCGCTGGCCGCGCTGCCCTGGGTACGGGCGATCGGCGAGACCGGACTGGACTACTACCGGGACAGTGCGCCGCCCGCGGTCCAGCAGGACTGGTTCCGCGCGCATATCGAGATCGCCCGGCAGGCCGGCAAGGCGCTGGTGATCCACGACCGGGACGCGCACGAGGACGTGCTGGCGATTCTGGCCGAAGTAGGCGCCCCCGACCAGGTCATCTTCCACTGCTTCTCTGGTGACGCGGCAATGGCCAGGCAGTGCGCCGAGGCCGGCTATGTGCTGAGCTTCGCTGGCACGGTGACCTTCGCCAGCGCCGCGAAGCTGCGGGAAGCCGCAGCGGTCGTGCCGACCGCGCTGATCCTGGTGGAGACCGATGCGCCGTTCCTCACGCCGGCCCCCAACCGGGGCAAATCGAACGCCCCGGCGCAGGTCGCCCACACCCTGCGCGCGATTGCCGCGGTCCGGCAGATGCCTGCCGAGCAGCTGTGCGCGGCCGTCACTACGACCGGCGAGCGTGTCTTCGGGCCGTGGTAGCCGCGCCGCCCGCCCTGCTCGGTCCCACCGACATCCGGCAGCTCGCGGACAGGCTCGGCATCCGGCCGTCCAAGCGGCTCGGCCAGAACTTTGTCGTCGACGCGGGCACGGTCACCCGGATCACGGCCCTGGCCGGCCTGGGCGAGGACGACATCGTGCTCGAGGTCGGCCCTGGCTTCGGCTCGCTGACCCTGCCGCTGCTTGCCGCGGCCCGCCGGGTGCTGGCCATCGAGGTGGACCCCGTGCTTGCGGCCGAGCTGCCCCGCACGGTTGCGGACCGGGCGCCCGGCCTTGCCGGCCGGCTGGATGTGCTGACCGCCGACGCCGCGAGGGTGCGCGACCTTCCCGGCGAGCCGCCAGCGGCCCTGGTGGCCAACCTGCCCTACAACGTCGCCGTGCCCGTGGTACTGCACCTGCTCGCGTCGGTGCCGTCACTGCGCCACGGGCTTGTCATGGTGCAGGCGGAAGTGGCGGACCGGATGAGCGCAGCGCCGGGCAGCCGCGTCTACGGCGTGCCGTCGGTCAAGCTGGCCTGGTACGCCGATGTCCGCCGGGCCGGGCAGGTGCCCCGAAGCGTCTTTTGGCCGGTACCGCGAGTGGATTCCGGGCTGGTGGCCTTCGCCCGCCGCGAGCCGCCTGCTGCCGGGCCCGCTGGCGGTACGGGCGCTGGCGGTACTGACGGCACCGGCGGAACCGTCCGCCGCGAGGACGTCTTCGCCGTCGTGGACGCCGCATTCGCGCAACGGCGCAAGACGCTCCGGGCGGCGCTGGCACGGTGGGCGGGCTCCGCGGCCAGCGCGGAGAAGCTGCTGCGGGCGGCAGGCGTCGACCCGGCGCTGCGCGGTGAGGCCCTAGGGGTCGCGGATTTCGTCCGGATCGCCCAGGCGGCTGCAGCGGACCACGGCTGAACCGTGCCGCCCTTCGCCAGCTCATTGGTGTGGATGGAACATTGCTGCGGAAACAACAGCGGTGTTCCACCGACACTTACGAGCGGGACAGCTCGGCACCGGCCGGCGCCGATCACATTCGCGCCACGGTTGCACAGAGCACTCCTGGCCGCCTGCGATCATAAACCGTGACGTCCGTGACCGCCGCCGCGCCACCAGTGACTGCGCGAGTGCCCGCGAAAGTAAATCTCCAGCTCGCCGTCGGACCGCCGCGTTCGGACGGCTACCACGATCTGGTGACCGTCTTTCATGCCGTGTCGCTCTTCGACGAAGTAACCGTCTCGCCCGCCGACCGCACGACGGTGCTGGTCAGCGGTGAGGGTGCGGACCAGGTGCCGCGCGGCAGCGCAAACCTCGCGGCCAAGGCGGTCACCGCCCTGCAGCGGGCGCTCGGCCGGCCCGGCCGGGGAAAGTCAGCCGTGCGGATCGAGATCCGCAAGCGGATACCGGTAGCCGCCGGGCTGGCCGGCGGGAGCGCCGACGCGGCCGCCGCGCTGCTGGCGTGCAATGAGCTGTGGCGGGCCGGCCTGAGCCTGCAAGAGCTCAGCGGCATCGCGGCGGGCCTCGGCAGCGACGTGCCGTTCGCGCTGGCCGGCGGCACGTCCATCGGGCAGGGCCGCGGCGAGGTCCTCACCACCGCGCTGGTGGCAGGCACCTACCACTGGGTACTCGCGTTCGCCGCCGGTGCGCTCGCGACCCCCGAGGTGTACGCGGCCTGCGACCGGCTGCGCGCGGCCCGCGCCGCCGCGTCCGCTGCAGCGCGCCAGGTGCCCGAGCCCGCGCTGAACACCGCTTTGCTGGCGGCTCTGCGCTCAGGCGATGCGGCGGCGGTAGGTCCGCTACTGTCCAATGACCTGCAGTCGGCTGCCGTTTCGCTGATGCCGGAGCTGCGCCGGACGCTGTCGGCAGGCCGGGAGCACGGTGCACTGGGCGCGATGGTGTCCGGCTCCGGACCGACCTGCGCATTCCTGGCAGCCGACGCGGAGCGCGCCAGGGAGCTCGCGGTGTCGCTGACCGGCGCCGGGGTCTGCCGGTCCGTCGTGCACGCGAGCGGTCCCGCGCCCGGTGCCGCGATCCTCGCCGGGCGGGGATCAGCGTGAATCTGGTCAACCTTGAGGTGGCGAGCAAGGCCTACGGCCAGCGGGTACTGCTGGACCGGGTGTCACTCGGGGTGGTGGCCGGTGACCGGATCGGCGTCGTCGGGCGCAACGGGGCTGGCAAGACGACGCTGCTCGGCGCGCTCGCCGGCGTGGCCGACCTGGATTCGGGCCGGGCGACGCGGGCACGCGACACGCGGATCGGCTATCTGCCGCAGAGCGAGCAGCTGTCCGGGGTGGTGCGCGACATCGTGTTCGGCTCGGTGCCCGAGCATGTGTGGGCGGCGGACGCCAGGAGCCGCGGCGTCATTTCCGTGCTGCTTTCCGGCATTGACCTGCATTCAGATACGAAACGGCTGTCCGGGGGGGAACGGCGCCGCACCGCGCTCGCGGCCCTGCTGTGGGGCACGCGCGACCTGCTGCTGCTGGATGAGCCGACCAATCATCTCGACATCGAGGCGATCCGCTGGCTGGCCGGGTATCTGCGTGAGCACGTACAGACCTTCGTCGTGGTCACCCACGACCGGTGGTTCCTCGACACCGTCAGCGGCCGGACCTGGGAGGTCGCTGACGGCCGGGTGCATTCCTACGAAGGCGGCTACTCGGCCTACGTCCTGGCCCGGGCGGAGCGGGCGAGGATCGCGGCCGCCGACGACCAGCGGCGGCGCAACCTGCTCCGCAAGGAGCTGGCCTGGCTGCGGCGGGGGCCGCCAGCCAGGACGAGCAAGCCGAGGTTCCGGATGGAGGCCGCCAGCGCCCTGATCGCGGACGAGCCGCCGCCGCGGGACGGGATCGAGCTGACCAGGATAGCGGCGGCCCGGCTGGGCAAGACCGTGCTCGAGCTCGAGGACGTCACGGTGATGGCCGGGCAGCGGGACTTGCTACGGCATGTGACCTGGCAGCTGGGTCCCGGCGAGCGGGTCGGCGTGGTGGGGGCCAACGGGAGCGGCAAGACCACCCTGCTGCAGCTGCTCGCGGGTATTCTGCCGGTTCCGTCGGCGGCCGGCGGCCTTGTCTCCTCCGGCACTATCGCGCGCGGCCAGACCGTCAGGCTCGGTTACCTGACTCAGGAGCCGCCGCCGGTCGACCCGGGCCTGCGGGCGCTGGAAGCAGCGCAGCAGGTCCGCGGCTCGCTGCTGATCGGCCGCCGCGAGACGTCGGCGAGTCAGCTACTCGACCGCCTCGGCCTGCGCGGCGACCGGCAGTGGACGCCCGTCGGCGAGCTGTCGGGCGGCGAGCGGCGGCGCCTCCAGCTGCTGATGGTGCTGATGTCCGAGCCGAACGTGCTGCTCCTTGACGAGGCCACGAACGACCTCGACATCGAGACGCTGACCGAGCTTGAGGACATGCTCGACGGCTGGGCCGGGTCGGTCGTGGC
>CABEEE010000312.1_pt1 | contig 66468 bp, 60 predicted proteins | sample 3423231 | NCBI WGS metagenome assembly CABEEE01 (sample SAMEA5534333, study PRJEB31848) | metagenome | biome: tundra; feature: field; material: soil | place: USA | collected 2013-05 | depth 0.15 m | reverse complement strand
GGCCCGCCCGGACCCGTACTGCGCTGCACCGTCCTGCCCGGCGGTCAGTCCGGCGGCGGCATCAGCCTGCTGCTCCTCGATCCGCTCGGCGGCGAGCTCGTTGAGCCGGGCGCAAAGCCGCTCGGACAGGCGGCGCGAGTTCGCGAAGACGATCGTCGACTTGTGACTTTCGATCAGGTCGAGCACATGTGCCTCGACGTGCGGCCAGATCGAGTGCCGGCGGACCGGATCCGCGGCCGGCTCGAAAATCTCCTGGCCGGGCTCGCCGGACGCAGGCCCGCTGCCCCCGTAGACCGGGGGCGGCGCGGCAGTCTCCAGGTCCGCCATGTCCTCGACCGGCACGACGATGCGCAGATCGAGCTGCTTGTCGCTCGGCGGCTGGACAATGGTGACCGGCTGCGCGCCGCCGAGGAAGGCCGCCACCTCTTCGGGCGGCCGGACGGTCGCGGACAGGCCGATGCGCTGCACGGGGCGGTGCTGCGCCGCTCGCCGCAGCGTGTCCAGCCGCTCCAGCGACAGCGCCAGGTGCGCGCCGCGCTTGCCGCCCGCCAGCGCGTGCACCTCGTCGACGATGACCGTCTGGACGCTGCGCAGTCCCTCCCTGGCTTTCGAGGTGAGCAGCAGGAACAGCGACTCGGGGGTGGTAATCAGGATGTCGGGCGGCTTGGCGGCCAGCTTGCGGCGCTCGTCGGCTGCCGTGTCGCCGGTCCGGACGCCCACCCTGATCTGCGGCTCGGGCCGGCCGAGGCGTGCCAGTGCGTGGCCGACGCCGGTGAGCGGCGAGCGCAGGTTCCGCTCGATGTCCACCGCCAGCGCCTTGAGCGGGGAGATGTACAGCACCCGGCAGCGCTGCTGCGGATCGGCTGGGACCGGCTCGGTGATCAGCTTGTCGATTGCCCAGAGGAAGGCGGCCAGCGTCTTGCCCGATCCGGTCGGCGCGACGACCAGCGTGTTCTCGCCCCGGCCGATTGTGGCCCACGCCTGCGCCTGAGCCGGCGTGGGCTCGGCGAACGCAGCGTCAAACCAGGCGCTGGTCGCTTCGCTGAAGCCGTCCAGCGCCTGGCCCGTGACCGGCGGCAAGGCAGGCATGTTTCCATCCTGCCTTGTGCCGCTGACAGTTTGAGTCGGCCCTCTGCTGGGGTGCGTTGCAGGTGCGGAGCATGATCTGGTCAAGAAAGGCGTGCTGGGCGACGCTTTTCTTACCTCTTATCGGATCATGGAGAGTCCGGCGCGGATGCCGGAACGGGCCAGTCCGCCCAGCTTGTTACGTTCGGCGATCGTTTGCGCAGGTCGCCCAGGACATCGCGACCGAGCCGCCGGGTTTCGTGCCGGTTGATCAGGGCGCCGGCCGCGGCCCCGGTCATCAGCGGCCCGAGCGAGGCGGTGCTCTGCCCGGCCCGGGCCGCGAGCCGGCGCTGCAGTCGCAGCCGCAGCGGCGAGCCGAGGGCAATGACCACGCCGGCCGGCCCGAACGCCACGCCACGCCGGTTGGCCCATGCACCGACATATGCCGTCATGCGCTCCCCGACCGAGCCAGGGGCCCGCATGCCGAACACTTCGTGCAGCTCGGCGATCAGCTTGATCTCGATGCCGACGACGGCCACTGTCTCGGTCGCCACCTGGGCGGCGAAGCCCGGCATAAAGGGCAGCACAGCCCAGGTGCCGACCGCCGCGCCCAGGCTTGCCGACATCCGGGCCGCGCTGTCGATCAGCGCGTCCGCGAGTTCCTCCGGCGTCCGGCCGGGATACTGCGCCCGGAGTCTGGCCTGGTCGCGCACGGGCAGCCGCGGCGCGGTGGCCAGCACCTGGTCAGCGAGCTTTGCGGCACTCCACCGGGCGCCGCGTCCCGTGGCCCGTGCACCGCGCCCGGTGACTGCAGCGCTGGCCCGCGCGCCGCGGGCAGTGGCTGCCGCGCTACGGCGGGCCGCCGTGGCCAGCGCGCCGGTCACCCGGCGCCGCGCGGTCCGGTCCCGCCGCAATTTGCCGTTAGCCAGCTGCGCGAACGCCGCGGGCTGCATCTGCCCGGACTGCTGCTCCAGCCGGCCGGTCCCGTTGCCCGAATCTGCCATGGGATCTGCCTACCCGCGATGCGCCAGCGCACGCAACGTCGGGCCGAAGGGCCTCCCTGCGACGCGCCGGCGCACGCAGCGGCAGGGCGAACGGCCCTTCCCGCGATCTTCGGTGATGATGCACACTGGGCCTGCATCGACGCATCAGTATCGATGAAGCAGTATCGATGCGCTGAACCGCGGAGGACACGATGGCCAATCTGAGTTCCATGCTTGCGCAGACAGCAGCCAAACAAGGCGAGCGTCCGGCAATCCGCCTGGACGGCCTCGTCCTGTCTTACGCGCAGCTGCAGGACGCCGCAGGCCGCCTCACATCCTTGCTGAGGTCGCTGGGCATAGCCCCCGGCGACCGGGTCGCCGCCATGCTGCCCAACGTGCCGGCCTTCCCGATCGTGTTCTTCGGAGCACTCGGCGCCGGGGCGGTCGTGGTGCCGATGAACCCGCTGCTCAAGAGCCGCGAGATCGCCTACTATCTCGAAGATTCCGGCGCGAAGGTCCTTTTCGCCTGGCACTCCGCGGCCGGGGAGGCCGCCAAGGGGGCCGCGGAGACCGGCGTGCACGTCATCGAGGTGCACGAGCCCGATCTCGCCGCGCTGCTTGCCGACGTGAGTCCGGCAGCGGAGATCGCGACTCCGGCGGACGAGGACGACGCCGTGATCCTCTATACCTCCGGCACCACCGGCAAGCCCAAGGGCGCCGAGCTCACCCACGCGAACATGCACAGCAACGCAGAGCTGACCGCTGAAACCTTGCTGCAGAACAGCCCGGATGACGTCCTGATGGGCTGTCTGCCGCTTTTCCACGTATTCGGGCTGACCTGCGGGCTGAACGCGGCAGTCATCGTCGGCTGCAGCCTGACGCTGCTGCCCAGGTTTGATCCCGGCCATGCCCTGGAGATCATCGGCCGGGACAAGGTGACGATCTTCGAGGGCGTGCCGACGATGTACGCGGCAATGCTGCACCATCCGGGCAGCGCACAGGCGGACTTCTCGTCCCTGCGGCTGTGCATCTCCGGCGGTGCGGCCCTGCCGGTGGAGGTCCTGCGCGGGTTCGAGGGGGCTTTCCACTGCGTGATCCTGGAGGGCTACGGGCTGTCGGAGACATCTCCGGTCGCGTCCTTCAACCACCCGGACAAGGTGCGCAAGCCCGGCTCGATCGGCACGCCGGTCGTCGGCGTGCGGATGCGCGTGGTCGATGCCGACGGCACCGAAGTGCCCGTCGGCGAGGTCGGCGAGATCGCCATCGCCGGTCACAACATCATGAAAGGGTACTGGCGCAAGCCGGAGGCCACCGCCGAGGCGATCACCGATGGCTGGTTCCGCACCGGTGACCTGGCCAGGGTCGACGAGGACGGCTACTTCTATATCGTGGACAGGAAGAAGGACATGATCATCCGCGGCGGATACAACGTCTATCCGCGCGAGATCGAAGAGCTCTTGTACGAGCACCCGGCGGTCGCCGAGGCTGCTGTCGTCGGGATTCCGCATGACGTGCTCGGCGAGGAGATTGGCGCCGCCGTCAAGCTCAAGCCGGACGCGACCGTCACGGCGGAGGAACTGCGCGCATTCACCAGGGACCGGATAGCGCCGTACAAGTACCCGCGTCATGTCTGGATCGTGCCCGACCTGCCCAAGGGCGCGACCGGCAAGATCCTGCGCCGCGAGGTGGAGCCACCGCGGGACGCCCGATGACCGCGGCGACCAAGCGCACTATCAACGTCGAGGGTCAGCAGCTGCGCGTGGCTGTCCGCCACGGGCTGGCCGGCGCGGTACCGTTGCTGATCATCAACGGCATCGGCGCCAGCCTGGAGCTGCTGCAGCCGTTCGTGGATGCGCTTGACCCAGCCCAGGCCGTGATCAGATTCGACGTTCCCGGCGTCGGCGGATCGCCGATGCCCAGCCGCCCGTACCGCTTCAGCGGACTTTGCAGGCTGATCGCCAAGATGTTGTCCGAGCTCGGATACGACCAAGTCGACGTGCTCGGCATCTCCTGGGGCGGCGGGGTCGCGCAGCACTTCGCGGCGTTCCAGCGGGCGCGCTGCCGCCGGCTGGTGCTGGTCAGCACGGGGACCGGCGCGACCATGCTGCCGGCCCGACCCGGCGTCCTGCTGCAGATGGTCAGACGGCAGCGCTACGTGGACAACGGCTATCTCGCGCGCGTCGCACCTGACCTGTACGGGGGCTCAGCGCGAGCCGAGCCTGAGCGGGTGAGCGAGACGATGCAGGAGAACAACCGCCTCGGGCCGTCACGCGGCTACGCCTATCAGCTCGCCGCGTCGTTCGCCTGGACGAGCGCGCCGTTCCTGCCGCTGCTGCGGCAGCCGACGCTCATCCTGTCCGGTGACGACGACCCGATCATCCCGCTGGCAAATGCCAAGATGATGCACCGGCTGATTCGGGGTTCGCGGCTGTACGTCTTCAAGGGCGGCCATCTCGGCCTGGTCGCCGAGGCAGCGGAGCTGGCACCGGTGGTACAGAGCTTTCTCGCTGCGGAGCCGGCCGGGAACCGCTCGGGCTGACCGCGTTAGTGCCAGGCCGGCCGGGCAGGTAAAGACGCTATGACAACCGCGCCCGACGCTGAGTTTTGCGCTCTCGAACCGATACTCGACGATGCGGGCCGGGACCCGCTGCTGCGGGTCAGGGAGTTCGCGGAGAAGTCGGTCCAGCCGGTCATCAGCCAGTACTGGATCCGCTAGGAATTCCCGCACGACCTCATTCCCGCGATAGCCGGGCTCGGCATCGCCGGCCTGGCCTACGACGGCCACGGCTGTCCCGGCGGCGGAAACGTGCTGGATGGCATGGTCGCGATGGAGGTTTCGCGCATCGACGCGCCGATAGCAGCGTTCCTCGGCGTGCAGTCCGGGCTGGCGATGGGGTCGATCTACCTGTGCGGTTCGCAGGAGCAGAAAGAGCGCTGGCTGCCTGCCATGGCGCGCATCCCGCTGGAGAACCAGGTGGGACGGTTCGCCGCGGACGCCGAGGCGATTTACTCCTACGAGGGCACCTGGGAGAACAGCACCCAGCTCGCCAGCGGGCGATGCTGGCTAGGCTAGGCCCGTTTTCCGCATGATCACCTGTGATGGTTTGCCTGTTTCAGGCGGGCTTCTCGGGCCAGGGCAGGGGGATGTTCAGTAGCGCGAGGATGGTGCGCTGGATGCTGGTGAGGTGATCCAGGACGGGGCCTGCTGGTGTGTAGGTGAGGTGCAGGCCGTCGAAGGCGGCCAGGGCTGCGCGGGCGGTGGGGATGGCGGCGCGTCCTTCGGGCAGGATGCCGGGCAGGGGGGCTCCGGGGCCGACGGCGGCGCGGAGCTCGGCCTCGATCAGCCCGAAGGTGAGCAGGGCGATGCCGATGACGGCGATGAGGGCCTCGATCCGGTCGTCGTTGTGCAGGAAGACGGGCCGGACCCGCAGGGTCTGCTTGAGGTCGCGGTGGCGCTGCTCGGCGATCCACTGGTCCTTGCAGGTCTTCAGGACGTCCAGCGCGGTCAGCTGGGTGCCGTCATCATGGCCGGGCAGGTTGGTGGCCAGCGCGTACAGCCCGTCGAGCTGGCTGGCGGCGGTGATCGCGGCGGTGTCACGGGCCCAGCTGATGACTGGCTTGCCTTTGCGGGTGCCGGTGGCGACGGTGATCAGGCCGGCGACGGGGCGGGTGAGGATCTGGGCGACCCGGGTATCAACCTGCTTCCTGGTCTTGCAGGAGCGGCCGCCCAGGCCGTTGCGCACTCTGCCCAGGGCCGCCTCGGCCCTGGCCAGTGCCCGCTCGCGGGCGGCGGCGACGGAGACGGCTTCCTCCGATGACCAGGTGTAGGCCGCTTGCAGGTCGTGATGCTGTCCGTGCTCGTCGGTGACGCCGAAGGGCATGAGCAGGCCCTTCCAGGTGGTGCGCCGGCTGGCCGGCCGGTTCCGTTCCCGCCAGGAGACGTGGTCCAGGACCGCCAGCGCGGCCAGGCCGCCGAGGGGGCCGACGTCGGCGTCAAACCGGTCCGCCCAGCCGGTGTCCGCGCGCAGCGGCACGACGAACTTCACGTTCGCGGTGTCGGCGGCGCACAGGTTCTCGGTGTAGCCCAGGCCCGAGTCGGCGACCACGACCAGGCCCGGCGGCAGCGCCGCGGCCAGCGCCTCGATCGCGGCCATGAACGCCGGCAGCTCCGACGATGACCCCTTGTGCGGCCGGAAGCACAGCGCTACCCCGTTAGGGGCGGATGCCTGCAGGGTCCTGACCTGCCGGGCGATGGTCCGGTCGGCGGACCAGCCCTTGGCGGCCAGCTCCGAGCCGCCGTAGTGGCCGGCGAAGCGGACCGCGGTCAGGTCCAGGTGCAGCCGGGACGCGTCAGCCACGGCGAACTCGCCGACGGCCCGCAGCATCAGCTGGCCGCGGACATCCTCGGCCACTTTCGCCAGCGCCTCCAGGGAGCGGCCGAGCCGGTCATCGTTCAGCAGCACCGCCGGGGTTCCCAGCAGCTCGGGCACCGCGGCCGAAGATGCCCACCCGGCGATGTCATACAGCGGCGACGGGGACGCCAGCCGGCTGGCCGCCAGCACGCAGGCGATCTCGCCGTGACTGGCCAGGGCCTTGCCGCGGCGCGGGATCGCGGCGTCCACGACCTGGGCCACCTTGAGCCTGCGCAGGTAATGCGCCACGACCAGCAGCGGCCCGACGTGGCGGCGGGTGCCGGGCGGCGGCTGGTCGAGGCGGGCCAGCCCGGCGACGAGCTGCTCCAGCTTCCCGCTGGCCTTCAGCTCGTCAAGGCGGCCCAGGTTTGCCACAACATGCTGGCGCACGCGGGTGCCCTCCCGGCGGCCCTCGACCAGCTCCAGGTACTCGTAGCTGCGGCCGCCGCGGCGGACCGTCTTCACCTTCGCATACATGTTGCCACAACACTAGAAGCCAGTTCGCCGCCATTCCAGGCGACACGCCGCAGGTTCCAGGCGACCCGCCGGAGGAAGATACTTTCCCACGCCCGGCCTGTTTGCCACAACACCGGAGAACCGCTCACGGGCACCAGGGAGTCATGACCGCAGGTCAGGCCATCAAGATATGCCTAACGATCAAGCCCATGCATGATGATCATGCGGAAAACGGGGCTAGGCGGCCTTGCAGGCGATCCGGTACCGGTCGATGACCAGGCCGGCCACGGCGGGGTGGCTGCCCAGCGGCGCGGTGACCCAGCCGGCGGCCGTCTTCTGCAGCCGGTCGTGGAAATCGCCGGGAGCCATCAGGTACGTTGCCACCGCGACAGGCCTGCCGGTGCACGCATGTAGCTCGGCCACCGCGGCCCCGACGGCCGGCCGCCCGGCGGCTGCGAAAGCCGCCAGCACCCGGACGCCGAGCTGGTCGGCCAGCAGCTCCGCCTGCCGGCGCACGTCTGCGGCGGCCTGCGGGTCGCTCGACCCGGCCGCGGCCAGCACGACCGGCGCGCCGGCCGGCGCGCCGGATTCCGCCAGCCTGGCGGCGAGTGCCGTGCCGAGCAGCGGGTCGGGCCCGAGCGGGTCCGCAACCCGCGTGTACGGCCGCCGGGCAGCGCTGGCGATGTCCGCCGCCAGGTGGTAGCCGGTCGACAGCAGCAGCGGCACGACGACGACGTCCCGGTTGGCCCCGTTCAGCCCGTCGGCCAATGACGGCGCGGCGTGCTGCAGAAACGTCACCCGCACGTCGATGACCGGCGCTAGCCGGGTCACCTGCCGGGCGAGCGCGTTGACCGCCTCTCGCGCGGCCGGGTTCCTGCTGCCGTGCGCGACCGCGATCAGCGCGGGCCTGCTCATGGCGAGCCCAGCAGTTCGCGGAGCCGGACGACCTCGCCCACGACCACCACCGCGGGCGGCCGGATGGCCAGCCGGGCGGCATCCGCCGCTACCTGGCTGAGGGTCGAGGTGAGAACCTGCTGGCGCGGCGTCGTGCCGTCGCAGATGACCGCCACCGGAGTGCCGGCGTCACGGCCGCGCTTGATCAGCTCAGCCGCGATCTGCTCGAGATGCGCGACTGCCATCAGCAGCACCAGGGTGCCCGGCCCGCTTGCCAGTGCAGCCCAGTCGACGGTGGCGCCCGGATGGGACGGGTCCAGATGCGCGGACACCACGGCGAAGTCCTGGGTGACACCGCGGTGGGTGACAGGGATCCCGGCATAGGCCGGCACCGCGACCGCGCTCGTTACTCCCGGTACCACTTCGACGGGGACGCCCGCCCGTACGCAGGCCAGCGCCTCCTCGGCGCCCCGGCCGAAGACGAACGGGTCGCCGCCCTTCAGCCGCACGACGCGCCGGCCAGCCAGCGCGCGGCTGACGATCAGGTCGTTGATCTGCTCCTGGGTCAGGTTATGGGTGTGCGGTGCCTTGCCGGCGTCGACGACTTCGACCTCAGGGTCGAGCTCGGCCAGCAGCGCCCGCGGTGCGAGCTTGTCCACAACCACGACATCGGCCTCTGCCAGCAGCCTGCGGCCGCGCACCGTGATCAGCCCGGCGTCACCGGGGCCGCCGCCGACGAGGGCGACCTGGCCGATGCCCGCGCGACGCTGGCGGCGCAGCGGCAGGCTGCCCTCGGCCAGCGCCAGTGCCAGCGCGGATCGCAGCCGCTGCGCGCGGCGCGGGTCACCGCCAGCCGTCACCGCGACCGTCACGTCGCCGTGCCGGGTAACAGCCGGCATCCGCGCCGGCGAGGCATCCGCGTCGTCGGCGCGTACGCACCAGACGCGCCCGCGGTCGGCCTCCGCGGCCACGGCCGCATTGACCTGAGCATCGTCGGTCGCGGCATGCGCCAGCCAGGCACCGGCAAGGTCGCCGTCGCGGTACTGCCGCCGGTGCGCGATCACGTCCAGTCCGGCCAGCTCGGCGTCGATGACCGGGGCGATCACGTGCACGAGCGCGCCTGCCGCCAGCAGCGAGCGGGCACGGCGCAGGGCCACCGCGCCGCCGCCCACCACCACCGTGCGCTTGCCGCCGAGGCTGAGCGCGATCGGGTAAGAGGCCAGGACGGCGGCATCCGCGCCAGAGGCGCCTGACCGGTCCGGGGCTGGGCCAGGGGCATGACCGGGCGGCCCGGCGGACCGGGTGAGAGAGGACGCTGTCATGACCGCGCCTCCGTCAGCGGATCCCGCAGGTCGGGGCGGGAAACGGCGGTGAACCGGAGGGTGAAGCCGCGGGCGCAGGCATCGCACTCCCAGTCGCCTGCCTCCGGCCCGGCGGGCCGGAGGCTCTCCTCGCCGCAGTAAGGGCAGAAGAACGGCACCTGGCGCTCGCCGGTCATATCAGCAGCCCGTCGTCGGCGCGGCGGACCCAGGAGGCGAACTGTTCGCCGTCGTCGCGGCCCGCCAGGTAGTTGCGCAGCAGCCGCTCGACGTAGTCGGGCAGCGCGTCCGCGCTGACCTTCAGCCCGCGCAGCTTGCGGCCGAACGACGGATCAGTCCCCAGCGACCCGCCCAGATGCACCTGGAAGCCCTCGCCGCCGTCGACGATCGATCCCTTGAGCCCGATGTCGGCGAGCTGGAAACGGGCACAGGAGTTAGGGCAGCCGTTGACGCTTAGTGTTACCGGTGTATCGAAGCCCGGCAGCCGCCGGTCCAGCTCGGCGTAGAGGTCGCGGGCCCGCTGCTTGGTCTCCACGATCGCGAGCTTGCAGAACTCGATGCCGGTGCAGGCCATGGTCCCGCGGCGAAACGCTGACGGGCTCGGCTGCAGGTCGGCTGCCTCCAGCTCGGCGGCCAGTTCGGCCACCCGGTCACCCGGCACGTCCAGGATGAGCAGCTTCTGCTGGGTGGTGGTGCGGACCCGGCCTGATCCGTAGGTCTCGGCAAGGTCGGCGACCTGCCACAGCTGGCTGCCTGAGGTTCGGCCGACGTGCGGTGCGACGCCGACGTACGAGCGGCCGTCGCGCTGGCGGTGCACGCCGACGTGGTCGCGGGAGCCCGCGCCAGGCGGCGCTGGCGGCGGCCCGTCGGGCAGGGCGTAGCCGAGGTATTCCTTCTCCAGCACCTCACGGAACCGCTGCGTTCCCCAGTCGGCCACCAGGAACTTCAGCCGGGCCCGGCTGCGCAGCCGGCGGTAGCCGTAATCGCGGAAGAGCCCGGCGACGCCGGCCCACACCTCGGGCACCCGGTCTGACGGGGCGAATACGCCCAGCCGCTGGGCGAGCATCGGGTTGGTCGACAGGCCGCCGCCGACCCACAGGTCGAAGCCGGGGTCGGCGTCCGGCCCGCGGACGCCGACGAACGAGATGTCGTTGACCTCGTGCGCGGTGCAGTGCGAGGAGCAGCCGGAGATCGCGGTCTTGAACTTGCGCGGCAGGTTCGTGAACGCGGGATTGCCGGCCGCCACCGCCTCGGTCGCCCGCAGCACCGCGGTCGCATCCAGGATCTCGCTCGCGTCGATCCCGGCCACCGGGCAGCCGAGGATGTTGCGCGGCACGTCGCCGCACGCCTCCTGGCTGGACAGGCCGACTTCCTCCAGGCGCGCCCAGATCGCCGGCACGTCCTCGATCCTGATCCAGTGGTACTGCACGTTCTGCCGGTCGGTGACGTCAGCGAGGTCGCGGCCGTACTCCTTGGCGATGCCCGCGACGGTGCGCAGCTGCCCGGCGGACAGCTGCCCGCCGGGAATGCGCACCCGCATCATGAAGTACGAGTCCTCGATCTCGGCATCCTCGAGCGCGCCGGTCTTGCCGCCGCTGATCCCCGGCCGGCGCTGGGTGTACAGCCCCCACCAGCGGAAGCGGCCCCGCAGGTCGGCCGGATCGATGGAATCAAAGCCCTGGACGGCATAACGGGTGAGGATGCGGTCGCGGACCAGCAGTCCGTCATTGTCTTTCTTGAAGCGCTCGGCCGCGTTCAGCGGCTCGCGGTGGCCCAGGGCCCACTGGCCCTGGCCCCGCTGGGGTCGGGATGGCATCGTGGTGTCTTTCTGCTGCGGAATTAAGCCACGCCGGGCCGTGCCCTACCGGGGCATGCGGCGGCGCGCGGCGGGAAACGAGATCAGCAGCAGGACCGACAGATGGCGCTGGAGACACGCAGCAGATCGACGTGGCGCCGGCACGACAGCAGAAGGAGGCGGCGCTGGCCGGCAATGCGGGTCACGACGTGGCCTCCGGGGTTAGGTGCTCGCAATCCCTACGACATCAATTAACGGCCAGGACCCGCCGTCGCGCAACCTGCGTTCCGGTAGGGATTAGGCGAGGGGCCGGGGCGGCGCCATGCTCGAGGCATCCGCGAGGCCGGGTAGCCTGACCCGCGTGCGCCTGACTGCCTTCTGGGAACGGATGCGCGCTCAGTTCGGCGAGACCTACGCCGAGAGCGTTGCCAAGGATCACGTGCTCGCACCGCTCGGCGGCCGTACGGTCAACGAGGCGCTCGCGGACGGCGAGGACGTCAAGGTCGTCTGGCGGGCCGTCTGCGAGGTCTTCCGCGTTCCCGACCGGCTGCGCTGACGGATGCGGCGGAACCGCTGAGTGCTGGCCAGGCAGGTGCGGGAGCACCTTCGGGCGCCCGTTTGACGCGGTGGCGGGACGATTTCGACCGCAGCGGCGCGTCGTCTTCATGATCGAACAATTGTTCGTTAGAGTAGCGCTGCTGGCAGTCCCGTCGCGGCCTTCGGGCGGCCGGGCAGCCTGAGTACCCGGAATTGTCGGTGGCAGCGCGTAGCGTCGGCGCCGGTAAGCAGAGATGACACGGCCTGCAGTGCGCACGGCCTGCAGTGCGGGCCGCCATTCAGCGAGCGGCTCGGCATAGCCCTCGATCCCGACGGGAGTTCCCATGGCACCGAACGACAAGGCGGGCAGCGGCAAGGCTGGCGACAGGGAGAAGTCCCTGGACACCGCGCTCGCCCAGATCGAGCGGCAGTTTGGCAAGGGCGCCATCATGCGACTCGGCGACGATACCCGGGCGCCGGTCGAGGTGATCCCGACCGGGTCCATCGCCCTGGACGTGGCGCTCGGCATCGGCGGTCTTCCCCGCGGCCGGATCGTCGAGATATACGGCCCTGAGAGTTCCGGTAAAACGTCCCTTGCGTTGCATGCAGTAGCAAATGCACAGAAAGCGGGCGGGATCGCTGCCTTCATCGACGCCGAGCACGCGCTCGACCCCGACTACGCCCAGAAGCTCGGCGTCGACACCGACGCGCTGCTCGTCTCCCAGCCGGACACCGGCGAGCAGGCGCTGGAGATCGCCGACATGCTCATCCGCTCCGGGGCCATCGACGTCGTCGTCATCGACTCGGTGGCGGCCCTGGTACCGCGGGCCGAGATCGAGGGCGAGATGGGGGACAGCCACGTCGGCCTGCAGGCCCGGCTCATGTCCCAGGCGCTGCGCAAGCTAGCGGGAGCGCTGAACCAGACCAAGACCACCGCTATTTTTATCAACCAATTGCGGGAAAAGATAGGCGTCATGTTCGGTTGTATGACATTTGGGACAAAAGTTACGCTCGCTGACGGCACGCAGGAGAAAATCGGGAAGATAGTTAACCAGCGGCTGGACGTCGAGGTTCTCTCCTATGACCTCGAGTCGGGCGAGATCGTCCCGCGTCGGATCGTCAGCTGGTTCAACAACGGTCGCGCCGAGCGGTTTCTTCAGTTCACCGTCGCGAAGTCGGGCGGTAACGGCAGGGCCCAGTTCGCGGCGACCGAGAATCACCTGATACAGGGACCGGGGGGCTGGCGTCCCGCAGGCGAGCTGATCGCCGGCGACCGGGTCGTCATCGCTGAGCCGAAGCGCCTGAGCCGTCATCAGGAGCAGCTGGTCCTCGGCTCCCTGATGGGCGACGGGAACCTGTCGCCGAACCGCCGCGGCAGGTCGGGCACCCGCTTGCGGCTGGGCCGCGGCGCCGCGCAGGCGGCCTACCTGGACTGGAAGGTCTCGCTTCTCGGCAACATCGGATGCGCGCGGACCACGAACGCCAAGGGAGCGGTCTTCGCCGACTTCACGCCGCTGCCCGAACTGGCGGAAGTGCATGAGGCCGTCTACTTCGGGGATGGCAAGAAGCACCTGAGCTGGGATTACCTGAAGGAGCTGACTCCGTTCGCGCTGGCCGTCTGGTACATGGACGACGGCGGCTTCACCGTCCGGTCGAAGGGCGTCCAGGAGAGAACACAAGGCGGAACCGGCCGGATCGAGATCTGCGTCGAGGCGATGAGTCCCGGCTCACGGGATCGGCTTGTGCAGTATCTGCGGGACACCCACGGGCTGGACGTCAAGCTCGGCGCCAGCGGTGCGCGGCGGGTCTCGGTCCTTCAGTTCACCACGTCGGCATCGGAGAAATTCCAGCAGCTGGTGGCTCCCTACGTTCATCCTTCTATGGAGCACAAGCTGCTGCCGCGCTTCCGGCAGCAGTTCAACGTCCAGGCCGAGTTCGTGCCCGCCGAGCTAAGGCTTATGCCCGCGAGAATCCTGGATATCCATGTCAAGCCGCCGGCTCGGTCGATGAGCAAGTTCGATATCGAGGTGGAGGGATCCCATAACTACTTCGTGGATGGGGTCATGGTCCACAACAGCCCGGAAACGACCACCGGCGGGAAGGCACTGAAATTCTACGCCTCGGTCCGGCTGGATATCCGGCGCATCGAGACGCTGAAAGATGGCACGGATGCTGTGGGTAACCGCACTCGGGTAAAGGTCGTGAAGAATAAACTTGCGCCGCCATTCAAATCCGCGGAATTCGATATTCTGTACGGAATAGGGATAAGTCGGGAAGGCAGCCTGATCGACCTGGGCGTGGAGCAGTCGATCGTGCGCAAGGCCGGGGCCTGGTACACCTACGACGGCGAGCAGCTCGGCCAGGGCAAGGAGAACGCCAGGAACTTCCTGCGCGAGAACCCGGACAGGGCCAACGAGATCGAGAAGAAGCTCAAGGAGAAGCTCGGCGTCGGTCCCCGCCTCGACGCGGACGCCTCGGCACCCGCAACTGGTGGCGCGGACACCGCCGCCGGCCTGGCCAGCGTAAGAAGCCTGCGGGGTGCTGAGTAGCGCAGGGCACCGGCTGAGGACGATTCCGGCCGGGCAGCGGGAGGCGTGACGGTGTCCGGCAGGAGGCAGGGCGCGGCGAGCCGGCGACACTCCCCAGCTGAGGCCGATGAGGGGTCCGCTGCAGTGGCCGATCCCGAGGCGGTGGCTCGGCAGGTATGCCTGCGGCTGCTGGCGGCCGCCCCCAGGACGCGGGCGCAGCTTGCCGCCGCCCTGAGTCGGCGCGGTGTGCCTGACGAGGCGGCCGGGGCCGTGCTCGGCAGGTTTGCCGACGTCGGGCTGATCGACGACAAGACGTTCGCGAGCAGCTGGGTCGAGTCCCGCCACCACGGCCGCGGCCTGGCGGGCCGGGTGCTGGCAGCCGAGCTTCGGCAGCGCGGAGTGCCCGACGACGACATCCAGAGGGCGCTGAAGCAGCTGGATCCCGAGCAGGAGGTCGCCACTGCGCGGGCTCTGGTGGCCCGCAGGCTGGCGGCCACCGCCGGCCAGCCGCTGCCCGCGCGGATCCGCCGGCTGATGGGCGTGCTGGCCAGGAAGGGCTATCCGCAGGCGCTGGCGTACCGCGTCGTGCGCGAGGCACTGGAGCACGAGGGTCTTGATCCGGCCAGGGCCGGGATCGATCTCGCCGACGCTCCGGAGTCCGAGCACGACGCGGTGCCCGACAGCTGACGAAACTGCGGGAAGACGCCATCACGTCGCGAAGGCCGCCGGTGTCTGCTTGCCCAAAACGTTATCTCCGCTTAACCTCACGGCAGCGAGGTATTTCTCCGCGCAGGCGGATCGACGAAGTGAAAAGAGCAGTTATGTCCACCGGGCAGGGCACGGCCTATGCAGGCTGGCCCACGCCCGGAGGCTGTGAATGTAGTGCACGATCGGTGTCGGCCGCCGGCATCGTTGCTGGCCGGGGGCATGCCGGGTCAGTCAGCGATACCGGCTCGCGGAGCGGAAGGAGTGAGCGCGGAAGGGCCTGAGGCGCTCGAGGACTCCGCTGTCATGGCGGCGGAACGCCGGCGTCCGGCCAGCCGGGCGCAGCGAGGGTGTGCGGCACCAGTGCCGCGCCCTCGCGGCTGCTGCCATGCGGGCGGAACCCGCGATCCGATTGTGCTGAGACTGACCGCCGGCTGCGGCGGAGTAGCCCTCGCTGCAGGGCATATCCCTGGCGCCGCGCGGCGGCGCCTCGGAGCCCGTGAGCGGGAAGGGGCAAGCCGTGAGTATCGGCATTGCGCTTGTGCTTGTCGCGGCGATTGTCGGGTGCGCTGCAGCCTTGGTCGCCCTCGTGGTGGCACTGCGGAAGGCGCCAGGCCGGCTGCCCGGCCCGATTGCGGATGCGCCTAACCCGGCCCCCGACACTAGCGGGCAGGCTGACGTGCAGCTCCCGGCGGCTGGCCTGGCTGCAGACCAGATGCGGGCGAAGGCGGAGATCGAAGCTGCCGGGATCGTCCGCCAGGCGGAGCTTTCCGCTCAGCAGGCTGCCCAGTCTCGTCAGGAGGTCGATGACGAGATCCGTGAGGTCAAGGACGAGGTGCGGCAGTTGCGCGGTGATCTGGAGCGCCGCGAGAACCGGCTCGCCGAGCGGGAGCAGCGGCTCGACCAGGAGGGCCGCAAGCTGGACCAGCGATCCGCCGAGCTCGACGAGGCTCACCACAAGCTGGACCGCCGGCGCAGCGAGCTGGACCGCCTCGGTGAGGAGCGCCGCGAGGTCCTCGAGCGAGTGGCGGGACTGACCGCCGACCAGGCCAGGGCCGGGCTCGTTGCCGTGATCGAGAATCAGGCGAAGCGCGAGGCTGCGCTGATCGTGCGGGATATCGAGAAGGAAGCGCAGAAAGACGGGCAGCGGCGCGCCCGCAAGATCGTCACGCTGGCTATCCAGCGGGTTGCGAGCGAGCAGACCAGCGAGTCCGTTGTCTCGGTCCTGCATCTTCCCGGTGACGAGATGAAAGGCCGCATCATCGGCCGCGAGGGCCGCAATATCCGTGCCTTCGAGACTGTCACCGGCGTCAACCTGATCATCGACGACACGCCTGAGGCGGTACTGCTGTCGTGTTTCGACCCGGTCCGCCGCGAAGTCGGCAGGCTGACGCTGGAGCGGCTCGTGCTCGACGGGCGGATTCACCCGCAGCGCATCGAGGAGGCCTACGACCGGAGCAAGTCGGAGATCGAGCAGCTATGCATCCGGGCAGGTGAGGATGCCCTGGTGGACGTTGGCATCACCGACATGCATCCCGAGCTGACCAACCTGCTTGGCCGGCTCCGCTACCGGACTTCCTACGGCCAGAACGTGCTCAAGCACCTGACCGAGTCCGCGCATATCGCGGGCATGATGGCCAGCGAGCTTGGCATGGATCCGGTACTGATGAAGCGCTGCACGGTGCTGCACGACATCGGCAAGGCGCTTACGCACGAGGTGCAGGGCAGTCACGCGCTGATCGGCGCGGAGATCGCCCGCCGCTACGGCGAGCCCGAGGACGTCGTGCACGCGATCGAGGCGCACCACAACGAGGTCGAGGTACATACCGTCGAGGCCGTCCTGACCCAGGCCGCCGATGCCATCAGCGGCGGGCGCCCTGGCGCGCGCCGGGAATCTCTCGAGGCCTACATCAAGCGGCTGGAGCGGCTGGAGCAGATCGCCCTGGCCCAGGATGGCGTCGAGAAGGTCTTCGCCATGCAGGCAGGCCGGGAGGTCCGGGTCATGGTCAAGCCCGAGAACGTCGATGACATCCAGGCCCAGGTAATCGCTCGGGATGTCGCCAAGCAGGTCGAGGAGGAGCTGACCTACCCGGGTCAGATCCGGGTGACCGTGGTCCGCGAATCGCGTGCCATTGAATTCGCGCGCTAGCCGTTGGTCAATGTGAGCCGTTGGTCAGCTTGACAGGCGCTATGCCGGGTGGGGTGAAGCCGAGAATCTGGCCGTAAAAGGAGATCTCGGCTTCGAGCGCGGCCATTATCGTCTCCGCCTTGCGGAAGCCGTGGGATTCGCCGTCAAATGCGATGTAGGCATGCGCGATGCCATGCGCCGCCAGGTCGCGCGCGATGCTCTCGGACTGCTCGGCCGGCACGACCGGATCATCGAGGCCCTGCAGCAGCAGCACCGGGCAGGTCGACGCGGTCACGTGGCCGACCGGCGCGCGCTCGGAGTAGACGATCTCGAATCCCGGCAGCGGCCCGATCAGGCCGTCCAGGTAGCGGGACTCGAAGTCATGCGTGTGCGCCGAGAAGGTGCTCAGGTCAGCCACGCCGTAGTAGGAGGTGGCCGCGCTGAACACACTGCCGGAGACCGCGCCGGTGGTGACCGCGGCCAGAGCCGTCCAGCCGCCTGCCGAGCCGCCGCGAATGGCCAGCCGCCGGGGATCGGCCTCGCCCGATTCGGCCAGGGACCGCGCCGCCGCGAGCGCGTCTTCGACGTCGACGACGCCCCACTTGCGGCGCAGCCGCTCCCGGTAGTGCCGGCCGTAGCCCGTCGACCCCCCGTAGTTCACGTCGATGATGCCGATGCCGCGGCTGGTGAAGAAAGCCTTCTCCAGGTCCAGCAGCGCCGTGACGTTCGACGTCGGGCCGCCATGCACCCACACCACGTACGGGGGCTTCTCGCCCGCCGGGCCAGTCGCCCTGGGGCTGGACGGCGGGTAGACCAGCGCATGCACGACGCGCCCGTACGGCCCCTCGAGCTCGACGTGCCGCGGTACCGGCAGGTACCTGGCAGCTGGCAGCTCGTCCAGTTCCCGCCGCAGAATCTCCTGCCGGGACGTGCCAGTGTCGATCCGCACCACTGCCAGTGCATGCGTCGGGCCGCCTGCCACTCCGGCGATGGCGGTGCCGTCGGCCGACAGCGTGGCTGCGAATTCGGCCAGCGGAAGATCGAGGTCGGCAAGCTCCATGGTGTCCGGATCCAGCACGCCGAGCCGCATGCCGCCCCTGCCGTGCAGGACGGCCAGCCGGCCATCGCCCAGCATCGCAAACGGCCGCGCTCCAAGCTGCCACAGCGGGCCGCCGAATTCCTCATCGGCCGGGTAGAGCGCCTGGGCCGGCTCGCCAGACAGCCCGATCTGGTAGATGTTCCACCAGCCCGGCCAGTCCGACACCACATACAGGCTGGTGTTGTCCCGCCAGACAGGTGCCAGCACCGATTCCCGGAGACTGCCCTTGACCAGCCTGCCCCTGGCCGGCACGCCGTTCTCCAGCGGCGCGACCCGCAGCTCAGTGCCATCCCACGGCATATGCGGGTGGTTCCAGCACACCCAGGCCAGCCTGCTGCCATCGGGTGACGGGGTGGGGTAAGCGAAGAAATCCGAGCCGGAGACGAGGTCGCGGACCGCCTCCGGCTTCTCCGCCGCCGAGCCATCCAGCGGGACCGCGACGATCGACCGGCTGACCTTGGCGTCGCCGTGGCGTTCCTGCACGCACCAGACCTCGCTGCGGTCCGGCGACAGGACGAAGTCGGCATAGCGCAGGGCCGCGGCTGACAGCGGACCGCTTCCTGGCTCGTCGCCGGCCGCGGGATCGGGAGTGAGCGGCCGCGGTGCCGCCCGGCCGTCTGCTGTCTCCGGGCCGGCCAGGTACAGCCGCTGGTCAGCGTAGTTCGCGAACAAGATCTCGAAACCCCGCGGTGCGCGGCTGCCTGCGCTGCCCGGCCGGGCCGCGGCGCGGGGCACCGGGAGATAGGACAGGCCGCCATACTCGTGCACCCGGCTGCGGGCATTCCACGGCGCCGGAAGCAGCTCAGTCAGCCTGCCGCCAGGGCCGCGGTGCATGATGGTCAGCCGGCCGCCTTCCTCGGGCCGCCCCTCCTGCCACCAGGTATCCCCGCCGATCACGATCGGGAACGAGAGCCTCAGCCGTTCCCTGGCCACGTCGGCCGCCGTGATGGGTGACGGCCAGGCGCCAAACGGAATAGCAGGGACCGTCGCACCCTCAGCCGTGGTCGTGGTGCCCGCTGCCGTCACCGCCGCCTCGCTCGTCGTGCCCAGCACGCTGTCTGTCATAGGCATATGGTGCCCTACCCGGTGGGCCGACCTGCCGCAGACTCCGGCACTGCTTGGTGCCGTCTGCGTGTCGGCTGATGTCGCCGTCCCGCAGTCCGCCCGGTCCTTACCCGACTGACATGAACCGTCGCGCGCAGTAGCGCCGGGCGGCATGCGACAACGCCGCCCGGCGAGCGCGCGCCGCTGGTGCGTCTACCCTGGTGGGCATGCCGGGCGCCAGCGGTCTGCGAAGCTTCGAGATCCGCACCTACGGGTGCCAGATGAACATGCACGATTCCGAGCGGCTGGCCGGCCTGCTCGAAGCCGCCGGATACCGGCGCGCCGCAGCGGGGGCCGCGCCCGACGTGGTGGTCTTCAATACCTGCGCCGTCCGGGAGAACGCCGACAACAGGCTGTACGGGAATCTCGGCCACCTGCTGCCGGTCAAGAACGCTCATCCGGGCATGCAGATCGCGGTCGGCGGCTGCCTGGCCCAGAAGGACCGGTCAGCGATCACCGAGCGAGCGCCGTGGGTCGACGTGGTGTTCGGCACGCACAACATCGGCTCGCTGCCGGTGCTGCTGGAACGGGCACGGGTGCAGCAGCAGGCGCAGGTGGAGATCCTGGAGTCGCTTGAGCGCTTCCCGTCCGTGCTGCCGGCCCGCCGCGAGTCGCCGTACTCGGCCTGGGTTGCCATCTCAGTGGGCTGCAACAACACGTGCACGTTCTGCATCGTGCCGGGCCTGCGCGGGCGGGAGGAGGACCGGCGGCCCGGCGACGTGCTGGCGGAAATCCGTGCGCTGGCCGCCGAAGGCGTGCTGGAGGTGACCCTGCTCGGGCAGAACGTCAACTCCTACGGCGTGGGGTTCGGCGACCGGCTGGCGTTCAGCAAGCTGCTGCGCGCCTGCGGCGACATCGAGGGCCTGGAGCGGGTCCGCTTTACCTCACCGCATCCGCGGGACTTCACTGACGACGTCATCGACGCCATGGCACAGACCCCGAATGTCATGCCGCAGCTGCACATGCCGCTGCAGTCGGGCGCCAACACGGTGCTGCGGGCCATGCGACGCGCCTACCGCCGGGACTCCTACCTGGCGATACTGGACCGGGTGCGAGCGGCCATGCCCGACGCCGCCATTACGACCGACATCATCGTCGGATTCCCGGGCGAGACCGAGCAGGATTTCAGCGACACGCTCGATATCGTCCGCCAGGCCCGCTTCACGGGCGCCTTCACCTTCAAGTACTCGATCCGGCCGGGCACCCCAGCGGCGGCGATGGCGCAGCAGGTACCGGCCGAGGTCGTGCAGGAACGCTACGACCGGCTGACTGACCTGGTTGCGGAGATGGCCTGGCAGCAGAACATGAAGCTGGTCGGCCGCACAGTGGAGGTCCTGGTAGCCGACGGCGAGGGCCGCAAGGACGAGGCTACCCAGCGGATGTCCGGCCGCGCCCGCGATAACCGGCTCGTGCACTTCGCCCCGGCTGGCCGATTGCCGCGGCCGGGCGACCTGGTGACCACTGCCGTTACCCGCGGTGCCCCGCACTACCTGATCGCCGACTGCCCGCCGCTCGCGATCCGCCGCAGCCGCGGCGGCGACGCCTGGGAGGCCGGCCGCGACTCGCTCGCCGGGGCCGGCGTCGGCGAGGGCGGCCCCGGTCCCGCTCGCCCCGCGCCGAGCAGCATGGCCGGGTCCGGCGGCGTCCTGCTCGGCATGCCCGCCCGCCGCAGCCCGGCCTGAGCGTGCTGGTAGCTGCCGCCACCTGCCCGCATCCGCCGCTGCTGGTGCCCGAGGCGACGGGCGCCGCAAGACCCGGCACCGGCGGGATAAGCACCGCCGGGATAAGCGCAGCCCGCCGTGGCAATGACAGCGGGCAAGACGGCGGGCATGCCGTCGACGCTCAGATACGTGCGCTGCGCGCAGCCTGCCGCGAGGCGGTCGCCATGCTGGCTGCCGTCCAGCCCGACCTGATCGCGGTCGTAGGCGGCGCCAGCCGCAGCGCGCTCTACGAGGAGACGGCCGCGGGCAGCCTGCAGCGCTTCGGCATACCTTTCGCGACCGGAAACGGCGATCCGGTCCTGCCGCTGTCCCTGACGGTAGGGGCGTGGCTGATCCGGGGACTGCCACCGGGCGGGCCTGGCAGCGCGCGGCCCTGGCGGCTGCATCTGCAGGCTGTCGGGCATGCACTGCCCGCGGGCGAGTGCCTGCGCATCGGCGCGGCGCTGGCCTGCCAGGCGCCCAGGGTCGCGCTGCTGGTCATGGGGGATGGCCCGGCACGCCGCGCCACCAGAGCGCCCGGCGCCCGCGACCCGCTGACCGACGAGTATGCAGCCGTAGTGGCGGCGGCGCTTGCCGCCGCGGATCCGGCGCGGCTGGCCGGTCTCGACCCGGCCAGCGACGCTGAGCTGATGGTGACCGGCCGGCCGGCCTGGCAGGTCCTGGCGGGCGCTGCTGACGGGCGCCGGCTGCGCGGGCGGCTTGCCTTCGCGGCAGCCCCGCTGGACGTCAGTTACCTGGTGGCGGTCTGGGAGCCGATATGAGGGCGCCCGAGAGGGGTTTGGACATGGCGAGCAGCAGCGTTCCTGCTTCGGGGGCGGACGGCGAGGCGGCGCCGTGGTGGAAGAGCGCGGTCGTCTACCAGATTTATCCGCGCAGCTTCGCCGACTCTGACGGCGACGGCGTCGGTGATCTCGCGGGCATCATCGCCAACCTGGACTATCTGTCCGCCCTCGGCGTGGACGTCGTCTGGATCTCGCCGTTCTACCGGTCTCCGCAGGACGACAACGGCTACGACATCAGCGACTACCAGGATGTCGACCCGGTGTTCGGCTGCCTGGCCGACGTCGACGAGCTGATCCGAGCACTGCACGCACGCGGGATGAAGCTGGTCATCGACGTGGTCGTCAACCACACGTCCGACGAGCATCCGTGGTTTGCGGAGTCCAGGAGCAGCACCGAGAACCCGAAGCGAGACTGGTACTGGTGGCGCCGCGCGCGGGCGGGCATGCAGGCCGGGGCTCCCGGCACGGAGCCCACCAACTGGAGATCGTTTTTCTCGCAGTCGGCATGGCAGCTCGACGACACCACCGGGGAGTACTTCCTGCATCTGTTCTCCCGCCGGCAGCCGGATCTGAACTGGGAGAACCCGCAGGTCCGCCAGGCAGTCTACGCAATGCTGCGCTGGTGGCTGGACCGTGGCGTGGACGGCTTCCGGATGGATGTCATCAACATGATCTCCAAGCGGCTGCCGCTGCAGGACGGCCCGCCGCTGCCGGGACGCCAGTACGGCGACGGATCGGCGGGCTTCATCTGCGGGCCGCGGATCCACGAGTTCCTGCACGAGCTGAACACCGAGGTGATCTCCGGGCGCGACAAGGTCCTGATCACCGTCGGGGAGATGCCCGGCGTCACTATCCAGGACGCCGTTCGCTTTACCGACCCGGCGAGCGCTGAAGTCGACATGGTGTTCCAGTTCGAGCACGTCGAACTCGATCACGGGCCCGGCGGCAAGTTCGACCCCCGGCCGCCGAGCCTGCTGGCCCTCAAGGCATCGCTCGGCCGCTGGCAGGCTGGGCTGGCAGCCGGGGGCTGGAACAGCCTGTACTGGAACAACCACGACCAGCCGCGGGCGGTATCCCGGTTCGGCTCCGACGACCCCGCTTACCGAGAGCTGTCAGCCAAGCTGCTGGCGACGGTTCTGCACCTGCATCGCGGCACGCCCTACGTCTACCAGGGCGAAGAGCTCGGCATGACCAACTTTCCGTTCGCCGCTCTCAGTGACTTCCGGGACGTCGAGTCGCTGAACTACTACCGGCACGCTATCGAGGCGGGCCGGGAGAACGAGGAGGTCCTGGCCGCGCTGCGGTCCAGGAGCCGGGACAATGCCCGCACCCCGATGCAGTGGGACGGCAGCCCGCAAGCCGGGTTCACCACCGGCACCCCCTGGCTCGCGGTGAACCCGAACTACCGCGAGATCAACGCCGCTGCGCAGCGCGGCGATCCCGGCTCCGTTTTCAGTTATTACCAGCAGGTCATCGCGCTGCGCCACGAGCTGCCCGCTGTGGCGCATGGCGACTTCACCATGCTGGCACCCAGCAACGAGCACATCTATGCGTTCACCCGGCGGCTGGACGACGTTGAGCTGCTGGTAGTCGCCAACTTCAGCGACAAGGCCGCCACTGCCGCCCTGCCCGGCGGGCAGGAGTGGGCCGAGGCGGAACTCCTGCTGTCGAACTATCCGGACCTGGCGGGCCCGCGGGCCGGGCCGATCACGCTGCGGGCATGGGAGGCCAGGGTGCAGCAGCGGGCGGGGCAACGGCCTCCGGCGGCCCGGGCTCCGGACGGACCGCCCTGAGGTAGCGAGAGAGCCGTGACAACGCCCGCCGCCAGAGGTCCGGCAGCGACCAGGAGCTGTGGGGCGATCCATTCCGGTTCCTCGGGCTCGGCCCCCTCGCCGAGGTCGACACATCCGGCCGCGTCGATGTGCCCCAGCTCGCCGCCGCGCTGGCCCGGCTCGCGACCGCCTGACGGGTGCGCCCCGTGCAGCTGGCAGGTGCCGGCCGGTGCGGGCAAGACCGCCTATGGCGAAAGGCGGATCCTCGGGAGCCTGTCGGGGTGGGCGAGATAGCGCGGGAATTCCGCAGCCGGCCCTTCCGGGCGCTCGCCGGTCACGGTCACGGCGGTCCGCCTTTTGCGGGAGACCAGCCGCCCGCTTGCGTTCGGCGTCAGGGCTGCGGTCCGGTCAGCCGTTTCTCGGCGGCCTGGTCAATCGAATGCAGCAAGTGCACGCCGGTATCTGCCGCCTGGATCGTATAGCGCAGTAGCTCGAATACCTTGCCGGTCGCCCCGACCACGCTGCTGACCGTCCCGGCCAGCGAGAAGCCGGCTTTGACCGCGACTCGCTGGCACGCGAGGCGATCCCGGCCGACCCGCAGCTCCACAGTCTGCGCGCCGCGCTCACGGATGAGCCACCCGGCTGCCAGCCAGACGGCCCGGGTCGCCAGTCCCTGGCCCCGCCAGGACGGTGCGGTACCATGCACGAGCTCTATAGCGCCCTCACTGTGCGGGATGAATCCGATCTGGCCGACCACCGCCGGGCTGCCCGGGACTGTCAGGACAAGCGCGGGCCCGTTGCAGCTGCCTTCGCCGACCCACCCAGCCAGCCAGTCAGCGACCATCCAGAAGCAGCGTTCCCTGGACGCGCCGGAGTACAGCGACGGCAGCCAGCTGCCGTCCAGGCCGCCGTCTTGCCTGGCGTAGCCGACGATGGCATCGACATCCCCGACCGACGGGACCCGCAGCGACACGACGCCATCGGTCAGGGCGTCCTGTGGCGGCGGCAGGGGCGGCATGCACTTGATTATGCGCGATTGTGTCCTGCCCTGACCAGTTAAGTTGCTCCGGCCTCACTCATCCAGCCGGAAGCCGAGGTCGGCGGCGAGGTCGGCGACGTCCATCTGAGCCTTCTGCAGGCGGCCGGAGTAGTCCCAGTTCAGCGCCCGCCAGCGGGTGAACTGGTCGAGCACCCAGATGCCGGACTGGCGGCTGCCGTTGCCGGGCTTGCCGTTGCCGCCGAACGGCAGATGCGCCTCGGCTCCGGAGGTGGAGTTGTTGGCGCTTACCATGCCGGCGCCGATGCCGCGGCGGAACCGGACGTTGGCGAGCGCGATCGCGCTGCCGAGGCTGGCATAGGTCATGACGCTGACGATCGGGCCGAAGGTCTCCTCGCGGAACAGCGCGTCGCCGGCCTGGACCCCGTCCACGATCGCCGGGTGGTAGAACAGCCCGTCGCCGGGGTCACCGACGAAGCCAGCGCGGGGGTGGCGGCGGTGATCCTGCCCACGCCGGTTGATCCGAGCACCGTGTGGTGCGGCTGGATCCAGCCCAGGTACCCCTCGAACCGGTCGGCAAATTTGCGCGCGAGCACCGGCCCGTAGAGCACGTCCTGCGCCGGGTCACCGATGGCAGCGGCCGACACCGCGGCGGCCAGCTTTCCGATGAACTCGTCGTGGACGGACTCGTGCACGAGGAGCGTGCCCAGCGACATGCAGCGCTGCCCGGCAGGGCCGAAGCCGGAGAACAATGCGCCTTGCACTGCCAGCTCGATGTCCGCGCCGGGCGTTACGACCATCGGGTTCTTGCCGCCGAGTTCCAGGCACGGGCCTGCAGATGGCGGCCGGCGAGCTCGCCGATCCGCGAGCCGACGGCCGTGGATCCGGTGAACCCGATCTTGTCGATCGTGCCGGCCTGCAGTCCCAGCTCAAGGCCGGCGAAGCTTTCCGGTCCCTCGGCGTACACGATGTTGAGCACGCCGTCGGGCAGCCCCGCTGCCTGGATCAGCTCGAACAGCGCCATGGCCGAGGCGGCGGCGTATTCGGCCGGCTTCCAGACAACCGTGTTGCCGGCCACCAGCGCCGGGATGAGATACCACGACGGCACCGCGACCGGGAAGTTCCCGGCCGTGAGCACTGCTCGTCGGGCATCTCGCTCGGGATGGTCTGGCCGCACAGGCGCCGGCCCTCGCCGAGAAAGAAGTCGCAGGTGTCGATGATTTCCTGCACCTCGCCGAGCGCCTCGGTGTAGGGCTTGCCCAGCTCACGAGTGACCGGTCGGGCGAGGGCCTGCATATTTGCGTCGACGATGCGGCCGATCGCGCCAGCCGTCCGGCCGCGGACCGGGGCGGGGACATCGGCCCAGGCCGGCTGAGCCGCCTTGGCCTGCGCGCAGGCCGCGGCGAAGGTAGCGGCGTCGGCGAGCACTACCTCGGCCACCACATCCGCGAGCCGGGACGGGTTGGCCGAGCTGATCGCGCCAGCCGGCCCGGCCTGCGCCCGCCGGCCGCCGATGGTGGAAACCAGTGTGCTCGTCATGCTGACCGCCTCCCTGGCTGCGTCACGCTCGCCGGGCCGCGGCTCACTTGCTGAAATCAGCGGCTTCGGTGTCCTTCCGGACGGCCCCCTAAAGCGCCCGGAAGACACCATACTGGGGACGGCGAACGGCATTTCTGGCAAAGGGGCGGGTGCCATGGGATTGCGGGCGAGCGTAGCTATCGACCTTGGCACGGTCAACACGCTTGTCAGCGTCGCCGGCCGCGGGCTCGTCATCGAAGAGCCCTCTGCCATTGCCCTTGACCGGGCGACCGGCAGGGTGACGGCCGTGGGCACCGCGGCGGATGCGCTGGCGGGGAAGGAACCCCAGTACATCGAGGTCATTCACCCGCTGCGGGACGGTGTCATCGCCGAGCTGGACGCGTCGGTGGCCATGCTGCAGGCTTTCCTGCGCCGCGCCCGGCTGCATCGCAGCCCGCTGCGATCCTCGGTTGTGGTCTGCGTGCCGAGCGGCGCAACCGGGGTGGAGCGGCGATCCCTGGCAGCCGCGGTCGAGGCGCTGAGGCTGCACAGCGTCGTGCGGCTGATTGACGAGCCGGTCGCGGCCGCCGCTGGCGCGGGCTTCGACCTCGCTGACGGGTCCGGCGGCTTTATCGTGGACGTCGGCGGCGGGACCACCGAGGCCGCGCTGCTCGCAGGCCGTCACGTGGTGCGCCTCCAGTCGCTGCGCGTCGCGGGCAACGCCATGGACGAGACGATCGTGCAGGCCGTCCGGGCCGAGTACGGGCTGCTTCTCGGCCGCAACGGCGCCAGGAGCCTGAAGATGGCGGTCGGTGTCGCCGCGGACGCGGCCGGCTGGGTCGAGGCGGTCGGCGTCGACGCTGCGCGCCGCACGCCGCGCGCGCAGCAAGTGCCGGGGTGGCTAGTGGCCCAGGCGCTCGAGCACCCCGTCGCGACGATCGTCGGCTCGGTGCAGGAGATCCTCTCAGATATCCCGCCGAACCTTGCCGAGGACGTGGTGCGGGGAAAGATCCGTCTCGCCGGGGGCGGGGCCCTGCTGCCGGGGCTGGCAGACAGGATCGAGGCGGCAACCGGCATCCCCGTGCTCGTCGTGGACGATCCGCTGCGGTGCGTCGTCCGGGGAGCAGCCGAGATCCTCGAGCGCGGCGACGGGCTTGAAGGTACCCGGCCCGACTGAAGGTGCTCCGCGTCAGGGGGCAGCGGCGCGGTAGCGAAGCCCGTCCATCAGCAAGTCGAGCAGGCGGCCGGCCTGATCGCGCTGGCCCGGCTCGCCAGCGGCCAGGGACACGCCGGACAGGCTCGCCAGCACATCGCCGGGCTCGCGGAGCGGGTCGATGCGCTTATCGCGGCGGGCGACGCCGCTTCGATGCGAACAAGGGCACCCCGATGAAGGAGTGGTTCAGCCTCGACCCGGAGTCCGCCCTGGCGTGGCTGCCGCTCGCGCGCGAGGCCGGACTTCGCCAGCGCCGCCCGCTGACGTGATCACCGTCGTGACGGCTGAGATGGCTGTAGGCGGCGACCATGATCCAATTATCACGGTCACCGCCCGCCAGCGAGCTAACTGCATACGAGCTTGGCCGTCGTGCGACGGTCAGGCTTCCTGCGACTCAGCAGCCGTCGTAGGGAGCCCATGGCGAGGTTCCGAACTTGGCGTAGGCCGAGGCGAACACATGGTTCTGCTCGGCCGCGGAGGCGTTCCCGAAGTCAGCGGGGTTGCCGCCAGAAGCCACCCAGGCCGCATCGCTGAACTGATACAGGCCGTAGTGCCCGGATCCGTTCATCACCTGGGACTGGCCACCGCTCTCCCTGGAGACGACGCACTGCTGGAAGGAGCCCGCAGGCGCGGATGCCTGCGCCGGGGCCTGGGTCTGCGCCGGGGCCTGGGTCTGGGTCTGCGCCGGGGCCTGGGTCTGCGCCGGGGCCTGGGCTTCGGTCTGCTGCTCAGAGACCTCCTGTGTCTGTGCAGACGCAGGCTGCACAGACACAGGCTGCGGGGTCGCGGGTGCCGGGGACACAGGCACCACGACCGCAGCGGGCCGGTAGGACTCAGCCAGGCGCACGGCTGCCGCCGCAGAGGGGATGCGCAGGCGCTCCCCGATGGTCAGCAGGTTGGGGTTTGCGCCGACGACTTTACTGTTCGCTTCGTACAGGCCCGGCCACTCGATACGGTACCGGGCGGCGATCCCGCTGAGGGTGTCGCCTTTGCGCACTGTGACGTGCGCCGGGGGCCTAGCGGCTGCCTCGCGGTGGACCTCCACCGCTGTAAGCACTGCTGCCGCGTGGATCATGGATCGTCCTCTCGTTGATGAGAGCACGATCCGCATCGATCACGGTGCAGCCAGGGTTAGGGGTCTGCCATCATGCCCTCGTCTCTGTTCGGTCGTTCGGCGCAACCCTAGGCACAATGCCGCGAAACTACAAATTCGCCCCCTGCTGGGCTCCGGATCCGCTATGTCCGATCCTCGCCAGTCCTGTGCCTCCCGGCAACCTCAGGCTGGCCGCCAGCCCAGCCCTGACCTGCCCGGAGATGGCCGTCCCGAACTGGTCAGCTCCCTCTACCGCGGGGCACCAGTGCGCCCAGGCCAGTCAGCACGCGCCGCGGGCTCGCCCTCGGCCGCGTCCCCCGCCTCTCCCCGGCTTTCGTCGCCGGTTCGTGCGGCAACGCCGCAGCCCGCACCGCTGCCCGGTGCGGGAGGCCGGGCGGCCGGGCCGGCCGGCTACCGACTGGGAATTCAGCTGCGACCGGAACGGTGTGCCCACCGACGTCCTCAATCGCAGCGTGCTCGCGGGTTCCCGGCATGCCTACGCTCTCCGCGGGTCCACACCAGCCAGCGAGCGGACCCGGAGCTTTCACCTCTTCCAGGTCTTCGCCCGCGCATTCCAGCCGGCCCGGCCGTAGCAGCGTCGCCGGTCTGACAACCCAGTGCCCTGGCCGCCGCGAGTACCTTCAGCCAGTCCGGCCCATCATCCCGGCCGTCTATCAGCCTTGAAGGCCCGCATGGTGTTGCAGCGGATGTTCCCCGTCGAGCCGACCTGCAGCAGCGCGGCCCGCGCCCCTCTCCTCGTCCGGGAACTCGGCGATGCAGACAAGGTCGTACTGGCCGACGGTCCAGACGAGTTCATGGATCTTGCCACCGGCGTTCTCCACAAGCTTGGAGAAATCCTCGGCACGCTCTGTCGTGTCTCGGAAGTTCTTGATGCCCTGCTCGGTCCAGTTGATCAAGGACACGCAGGTTGCCAACCTCGTTCCCCCCGTAGATCGAGCCTAGTGATCATCGTGCGGCCTGATGAGCCGCAGGTCAAGGGCACTGTCACGACCCCGGCCGCGCGATCTGCGTGGTGAGCGGGCATCCAGGGAAGCAATCGCAGATGATAGGCAGTACCCAGGGGGGAACACATGTGCACCGACCTGCGCCTTGTCCGGCTCAAAGAATTCCGCATTTCGGCCCGGACGATGGATTTCGCCTACGAACTCGGGTCAAAGGTTCAGGTTGTCCCGGCCGGGCTCAAATGGTCAGCCACCGAAACTGGCAGCCCGGTTGACTCGCTGAAATGGACGAACTCCCGCGGCTACGTGGCGATGGATGCGTTCGGGTTCGACTGGGCCGCGTGCGACGGGCTGAACGATGCGGGCCTGTCTATCGCCACATTGTGGCTCCCGGAGACCGATCTCCCGCAGACCCCGCCGGCCTCTGGCGCCGCTCCCGCGATCGATCTCATCCACTTCGGGTCCTGGATCCTGGGTACCTGCGCGACCGTCCAGGAGGTGCGCGATGCTTTTGCGGCGGTGCAGTTGTGGAATGCCCCGATCAGGCGGCTGTGGCCGCATGACCGGCCTGTGCCCGGCCTGGTGAGACCGCTCATGGACAGCTCGTTCCCTATGCACCTGGCCGTGCACGACGCACGCGGCGGCGACCTTGTCGTGGAGTTCCTCGATGGCGCCGCCGTCTTTCACGACAACCCCGTCGGCGTCCTCACGAACTCGCCCACGTTCGAGTGGCACACGACCAATCTGCGTAATTTCGTCAACTTGACGAACGCCGAAGCCAAGCCAATCAACCTCATGGGACTCGAGGTCGATCCGACCGGCAACGGGACCGGGCTGCTGGGCTTGCCCGGCGACGTCACGCCGCCGTCCCGGTACGTCCGGGCCACAGTGCTGTCAGCGGTCTCCGCCAGTGCGGAAGACGCGCGCTCGGCTGTCAACCAGGCGTTCCATGCCCTCGACCTGGTTCACGTTCCCCGGCAGGTGGCTGCCTCTGGCGATTACACGCAGTGGTACGTTGCTCGCGATCATGACAACCTGGTCTACTTCGTGCGCACATACGACTCATGGCGCACGGACGCTCACGACCTCAGGAACCTGGGTGTCTTCGATCCGGCCGCACAGCGGCGCTCGCTGCCGCTGCCGAGCGCCTGATCGGGCTTCTTCGCCGGGCGGCACGACCCTCGGCTGGCCGCCGCGCCAGGACCGGCATAGTGTCGCAGCATGGGCGAGACGCTGCCATTGTTCCCGCTGGGTACCGTGCTCTACCCGGGAGTGCTGCTGCCGTTGCACATTTTCGAGGAGCGGTACCGGCAGCTTGTCCGCGACCTGCTCGACGGGTCCGGGCCGCAGCAGTTCGGTATCATCGCCATCCGCAAGGGCCGCGAGACAGGTGCGGACGGCATCTCCGCGCTGCACGAGATCGGCTGCACCGCGTCGCTCCGAGAGGTCACCGAGCACGAGGACGGCCGGTTCGAGCTGGTTACCGTCGGCATGCAGCGCTTCCGGCTGACCGCGCTTGGCGACTCGAGGCCCTACCTCCAGTGCGAGGTCGACCTGCTGGCCGAGGATACAGGCGACGAGGCGGCCGCGGGTCTGGCGGCCCGGGCCGTACAGGGCGCATTCGGCGGCTATCTCGGCGCCCTGGCCGAACGGGGCGTCCGGGTCAGCGTCCCCGATGTGCCCGATGAGCCGGTTCTGCTGTCGTATCTCGTGGCCGCAGCGATGGTCGTCGATCTGCCGGACAAGCAGAGCCTGCTCGCCGAGCCGGACGCCGTCAGCCGGCTGGCGGCCGAGCGCGCGCTGCTCGCCAGGGAAACCACGATGCTGCGCTCGCTCACCTCGACGCCTGCCCCGGATCTCAGATACTCGCCGTACAGCTCCAACTGAGCGCCGCAGAGTTCCAGCTGAGGGCCCGATTGGCTGACTGAGCGCCCGGCTGCGCGGCACCCCGCCGCGCCGCCCGTACTGTTGGGCTCGTGTATGACCACGATCGTGACGAGGTAGAAGCGCTCGGGTGGGAAGAGTTCATCACCCGGCAGTGGGGATCGGTCTTCGTGGGCTACCGGTCCTGGACCGGCCTGCGAAGGATCTGCCGCCGCTGGAGCGACCTCATTGAGGTCGGCCTCGGCTGCTCCCAGGACCTTGCTGACCAGCTCGTCAGGGCCGAGGTCATCGACCGTCCCGATCGCGACCTGGAGGGCGCTCCCGATGCGCAGGCCGTCGTGTCCAGGATGATCGACGTGCTCGCCGGCCTTCGGATTGACCTGGCGGAGATGAGCGAGCTGGGCCCCGAGCTCTCATCCGCCCTGCTCGACCGGCACGCTCGGCTCCTGCGCCTCGTCCGTGCCTACGCGCTGGGCCAGGATGCCGAAGAAGCGCTCGAAGCCTGACTGCGCCGGGCGAGCAGCCGCCTCTTCGCGGGAGTTTCGCTGTCCGGCAGGTCACGCTGGCCGCGGACCTCGAAGCTGGCCGGGAGCAGTGCGGCAGGCTCGCCGGGACCCAGGCAGCAGGCAGGGGACAGGCCTGGCCGCCGGCGCAATGCGGCAGCGGTAAATGCCTCCCAGCCCAGCAGGCCGCCGGCCGTCACGGATTCGGCCGCCGCGGCGAAGACAGCACGGTCCCAGTAGCCGGTGCACAGCACGAGCGAATAGCGGCCTGGCTCCGGCCGCCATTCTGCAAGGTCCGCGTGCACGAGCGTGATCCGCGCGCTGAGCCGCCGCCGTTCTGCTTCCCCGCCGAGCAGGCGGAGCGCCACCTCGGCGGCGTCCACGGCCGTCACCTGCCGCCCGGCCGCGGCCGCCAGCAGGACGCTGCCCGACGGCCCGCTGGCCCGGTCAAGAACGGGACCATCCGGCAGCGGCAGCGGCAATGCCTGCCCAGCGAGCGGGTGAGCGGCAAACGACGCCACGACGCCGGAATACCGCGCATTCCATCGCAGCCTGTCCGGATGACCGGCAAGTTCCGGCGGCATGCTGGCCATGCTGCGCACCCTGACGCGCCCGCCGGGCCGGCTTCGTCCGCCTGGCTCCATCAGGCCAGCGCGATGCCCGCAGCGCGGATGCGCTCGGCCGCGGCGGCGAGCTCGCCGTGGCCTGGCGTGCTCGGCTGGGCGCGAAGGCCGAAGCCGTCACCGGCGGTCCGCGGGATCACATGCAGGTGCACATGGAAGACTTCCTGGCCCGCGACCGCCCCGTCGGCGAGGAACAAATTCACTCCCTCGCACGGCAGGCCGCTGCGGCGCAGCGCCCGCGCCAGCCGCTGCGCCACCTGGAACACCCGGGCACCGCAGTCCTCGGGAAGGGTCTCCAGCGACGCTGCGTGCAGCCGGGGCACCACCAGCAGATGCCCTGTCGTCACGGGCCGGATGTCCAGGAAGGCGACCACGTGCTCGTCCTCGTGCACGCGGCTCGCTTCGCCGCGGCCGGCGGCGATGGCGCAGAACACGCACGGATTGTCCGTGCCGGGGATTCCCATCAGGCTGGCCGCTCAGGACCGCTGACTGGCTGAGCCGGGCGGCTGCCCTTCGCCGCGTAGTCGAAGAAGCGCTCGGTAACGCCGTCAGCAGTCCACTCGGCCCGCAGGCGGGTGCGCCGCTCGGCGCGGCGCAGAGCGGACAGCAGGGTCCGGTTCAGCTCCCGGGCACTGGCGCCGGTCATGGTCGCCTCAAGATGAAAGCCGCCAGCGATCTGCGTGATGCCGCCGCGCACGAGTTCGCGCAGGACCTGCTCAACCGCGGCGGGGTCCGCCGAGCTCACGTCCGCGACCAGATGAAAGACCGGCTCAGCCATGTCCCCATCCTTGCGCGCGCGGTTCACATTGGCCAGCAAGGATGCCCCAGTGCCAGTCCGGGGCCGGCCCCCGCCGCTGACTGCTGCCGGTCACTCACCCGGTCTGGGCAGCCCGCCCGCGACTTTCTCCGCGACCAGCTCGAACGACCGGATCCGGTCCTCGATGTCGTACACCATGGTGGTGAGCATCAGCTCGTCGGCGCCGGTGCGCTCGAGCAGCCTGGCTAGCTGCCGGCTAACTGTCTCCGGTGAGCCGACCGCCTGGTCGGCGGAGCGCTGCCGGATGAGTTCCAGGTCGACATCGGAGTACGGGTAGGCGGCCGCCTCCCCGGGGCTGGCCAGCGGCTTCGGCGCTCCGGCCCGCAGGTGCACGAAGGACAGGGCAGACGGGCCGGACAGCCACTGAGCCCGCTCGTCGGTATCGGCGCAGACCGTGGCGACTGCCACCATCGCGTGCGGGCGCTGCAGCCATTGCGAGGGCCGGAAGGACTGCCGGTACAGCGCGAGCGCTGGCACGGTGTTCGCGGCGCTGAAATGGTGGGCGAACGAGAACGGCAGCCCGAGCAGGCCGGCCAGTTGCGCGCTGAACCCGCTGGAGCCCAGCAGCCAGATCGCCGGCACGTCCCCGCGGCCCGGCATCGCGGTGATCCGCTGCCGGGGATCGTCGCCGGTGAACAGCCCGATCAGGTCCTCCAGCTCCTGCGGGAAGGCCTCGGCGGACAGCCCTTCCATCGTCCGGCGCAGCGCCAGCGCAGTGAGCTGATCGGTACCCGGTGCACGGCCGATGCCCAGATCGATCCGGCCCGGATGCAGCGCCTCCAGGGTGCCGAACTGCTCGGCTACCACCAGCGGAGCGTGATTGGGCAGCATCACCCCGCCGGAGCCAACCCGGATTGTCGAGGTCGCGGCCGCCAGGTGCGCGATCAGCACAGCCGGCGCCGAGCTGGCGATAGCCGGCATGTTGTGGTGCTCGGCTACCCAGAAGCGCCGGTAGCCGAGCTCCTCGACGCGCCGGGCCAGCTCGGTCGTCTGGCGCAGTGCCTGACCTGAGGTCGTGCCCGCGGCTACCGGCGAGAGGTCCAGAACGGAAAGCGGTACGTCGATCACATAGCTGGCAACCCGTGACCGCGCGGGTTTCTTCCGCGGCCGGTCCGTGCCCGGTCCGGCGCAGCACGAGCCCGGCGGCGTGCGGTGCGCGGACCTGCACGTCGCTGGCAGACTGAAACCATGCGCCGGCCAGTCATCGCGGTCGTGGGACCGACGGCCGCGGGGAAATCAGAGCTCTCGCTGCAGCTGGCCACGGAGCTGGGCGGCGAGGTGATCAATTCAGACTCCATGCAGCTCTACCGCGGTATGGACATCGGCACCGCCAAGCTGACGCCGCAGCAGCGGACGGGCGTGCCGCACCACCTGCTGGACATCTGGGACGTGACCGAGTCCGCCAGCGTCTCGCAGTACCAGCGGCTGGCCAGGGCCGCCATCGCCGACGTTGATGCCCGCGGCCGCATTCCGATCCTGGTCGGCGGATCTGGCCTGTACCTGCGGGCGGCGATCGACAACCTCGACTTCCCCGGCACCGATCCCTGCCTGCGAGGGCGGCTGGAAGAGGAGCTTTCCCGGCTCGGTCCAGCAGTGCTGCACGGCAGGCTGGCAGTCGTCGACCCGGCGGCTGCTGCGGCCATCCTGCCCGGAAACGGCCGCAGGATCGTCCGGGCCCTGGAGGTCATCGAGCTGTCCGGCCGGCCGTTCAACGCGGCGCTGCCGCAGTACGAATCCGTCTACCCGAGCGTGCAAATCGGGGTGGAGATCCCGCGGGCCGAGCTCGACGTGCGCATCGCCAACCGGGTGCGCCGGATGTGGCAGCTCGGCCTGGTCGACGAGGTCCGCGAGCTGGAACAGATCGGGCTTCGCGGCGGCCGGACCGCCAGCCGGGCACTGGGCTACGCGCAGGTGCTGCGTTTCCTGGACGGGGACTGGAGCGAGGCGGAAGCGGCCGAGCTGACCATGCGCGCGACGCGCCGGTTCGCCCGGCGGCAGGAGTCGTGGTTCCGCCGTGACCCGCGGATCCGCTGGCTGCCCGGCCGCGATCCCGGCCTTTTCGGCCAGGCGATGGCCATGGTGCGCGAGGCGGCCGGGCGCGGCTAGCTACCATCGGGGCATGCGCTTCGCCAAGGGCCACGGCACCGGGAATGATTTCGTCATCCTGCCCGATCCGGACGGCCTGCTGGAGCTATCGCCGCAGCTCGTGGCCCAGATCTGTGCGCGACGCACAGGCCTTGGCGCCGACGGGGTGCTGCGGCTGGTGCGGTTGGCGGCGGCCGGCCTCCCGGGCACTGGCCTCGCCGGCGCTGGCCTCGCCGGCAGCGGCCTCACCGGCAGCGGCGCGCCGTCGGCGGAGTGGTTCATGGACTACCGCAACGGCGACGGCAGCATCGCAGAGATGTGCGGGAACGGGATCCGGGTCTTCGCGCGGTACCTGCTCGACCACGGCCTGGCGGCGGGGCCGGTCATCCCCATCGCCACCAGGGCCGGGATCCGGCAGGTCCGACTGGCGGCGGCGGGTGAGCTGACCGTCGACATGGGCGGCGCCCGGGTACTCGGGGCCGGCTCTGCGATCGTGGCCGGGCGGTCCTGCCCGGGCCTGGCCATTACGGTGGGGAACCCGCACCTGGCCTGCCTGGTCGAGGACCCGGTGGCCGGTTTTGACCTGTCGTCAGCGCCGCTGGTCGACGGCCGTCAGTTCCCCGGCGGTGCGAACGTCGAGCTGGTCCGGGTCACCGGGGACCACCGGGCTGAGATGCGCGTCTACGAGCGGGGGGCGGGGGTCACGCTGTCGTGCGGGACCGGTGCGGTGGCCGCTGCTGTGGCGGCGGCTGCCGCGGCGGGGGAGTGGCGCGGCGGGCCAGCCACGTCGTGGACCGTCGAGGTGCCGGGCGGCATCCTGGCCGTCACGCCGGATGTGACGGCCAGCCTGCTCACCGGTCCCGCGGTGATCGTCGCCGCGGGCGACCTGGACGAAACGTGGCTTGCGGGCCTCGGGGCAGCGGCGCGGTCAGTCGTCTGAGGGCGGCTGGCGATTCGCAGGCCCAGCTCGACCAGGGTCCAGCCCGCCCGGTGGCGGACTGAATTGCGAGGGTGGCGGCGGCCGGCCCGGCTGTTGCTCGCGGCGGCTGCCGTCCGGATCTCGTCGCTGCGCTGACGGCAAGCTGCTCGATGGCGCGGGGATACATCGCGGGTCTCCTTGCTAGCGCGGATTTCCGCGCCGGTATCTCGGCCCTTGGGTCAGGCGAATTCGAAGTGGAGCTGACGTCCGTCCCACCAGGGGACGGTGGTGTCGGCGGGGAGGCTGCGTGGCGGAGGACGGGTTAGGGTGTCGGGGGTGGCCTGGGCGTAGTTGCCGGGCAGGCGCTGGCGGAAGGCGGCGGTGAGGGCCCGGGCCAGGACGCACAGGACGACGTCGAGGTCGACGTTGAGGTTGACGGCGGGGGAGAGGGCGTCGGCGCAGAATGCCTGGATGATCTCGGCGAGGCGCTGCCCGGTGGTCATGCGGCGGGCGTGCTGCCCGATCAGCGCCCTGGTGGTGTATACCGCGGGCACGGTCCGCGCAGGCCACGCGCCGCCCCGCCTCCCTCAGCGCGGGGGGCCACCCCGGGGTGCCCGCTCGCTGAGCAAGATCATCACAACGAGAGTCTGCACGGTTTCAGGGGATTGACAGTTCCGCTGAGGGGAGTGCGGTGCTGGAGACTGGCGCCGCTTACGCCAGCAGCGTTGCTACTTCGGTGCCCTGGATGGACGCGTCGAGCACCTCGGCGATGTGCGCCATGGGCATCGCGGTGCCCTGTGCCGCCAGCGCCGACGAGATCTGGATGGCGCAGCCCGGGTTGGCCGAGACCAGCAGGCCGGCCCCGGTGGCACGCACCGTCCGCGCCTTGCGCTCGCCGAGTTCGCTCGCCGCCGCCGGCTGGACGAGGTTGTAGATGCCGGCCGAGCCGCAGCAGGTGCCGCCATCCGCGATTTCCGCAAGCCGCAGACCGGGGATCGCCTGCAGCAGGTCGCGCGGCTGCCGGGTAATCCCCTGGGCGTGCGCCAGGTGGCAGGCGTCGTGATAGGCCACCGTGACCGGGAGCGGGTGCCGCTGCGCGACCGGGCCGAGCTCGGCCAGGAACTCCGTGAGGTCGCGGACCTTCGCGCTGAACGCGGCTGCCCGCTCAGCCCACTCCCCATCGCCGGCCAGCAGCTCGGCGTACTCCTTCATCGCCGAGCCGCAGCCGGCAACGTTGACCACGACAGCATCGACCCCGGCGCGCTCGAACGCACCGATGCTGCGCCGGGCGAAGCCGGCTGCCTCGCTGCGGCGCCCCGCATGCAGGGACAGTGCCCCGCAGCAGCCTTGCCGCCGGGGAATCACGACGTCACAGCCCTCGGCCGCGAGCACCCGCGCGGTCGCCGCATTCACCTCGGGAAAGAAGACCTGCTGCACGCAGCCGGTCAGCATGCCGGCCACGGCCCGGCGCGGGCCCTGGGCTGGCATCAGCTCGGGCAGCGCCGTCCGGCCTCGCAGCCGCGGGCGGCGATCCGCCGCGCCCCTGTCGGCGCCGAGTTCGGCGCCGCGTCCTGCGCTGCTCGCGGCTGGCCGCGGCCGCGGCCGCGGCGCCACCCGCAGCGCCGCCGCCAGCTCCGGAGATAGCCGGCCGGCGATGCCTGGCCGGTCCAGGCCGGCTCGCTGCGCGGCCCGCAGCGGTGCCGTCAGCAGGCGCAGGCGGCGCGGATACGGGAATGTCTCGAAGATCGCGGTCCGGACCGCACGGTCCCGCAGCGACCGGGCAGGTACCGGACGAGTGCCCGCGGGCGGCTCTTCCGACCAGCTGCGAGCCGCCTCGATCAGCCGGTCATAGCGCACGCCGGACGGGCAGGCCGGCACGCAGGCCATGCAGCCCAGGCAGCGGTCGAAGTGGGCGGCTGCCGCCTCCTCAGCCTGCGCCCCCTCGAGGAGCTGGGTCATCAGGTGAATCCGCCCGCGCGGCGAGTCCATTTCCTCGCCCCACAGCTGATAGGTGGGGCAGGCGGGCAGGCAGAATCCGCAATGCACGCAATCGCCCGCCAGCTCGCGCAGCTCGCCCGACGGGTCCAGCCCGCCTGACGGGTCCGGGCCGGCGGTCACATTCCGGCCGGCCGCATCCCCGCCAGCCGGTGCGCCCAGCCCGTCGGCCGCGTCCTGCCCGGCGACAAGGCCGGGCCCTGCCGACTCTTCGATGCGGTCCGCGCGGTTATCGCCATGGCTGCGCGCTGGCATCAGATACCTCCGACGAAACGGCCCGGCGCCATCCGGTGTTCGGGGTCGAACTGGTCCTTCACCGCGCGCATCAGGGCCAGCGAGGGCACCGGCCCCCAGATGTCGGCGACGTCGCGGACGGCAGGCGGCGCGTGCAGCACCGTCGCGCTGCCCGGCGCCGTCGGGCCGGCGGTGCCGCGTGCTGTCGGGCCGGCGCTGACCTGCCCGATGGCGGCAGCTGCAGAGGCGGTAGCTGCTAGGCCGACAGCCAGCACTGTGCCGCGGCTCAGCGCGGTGCGCAACGCCGTCAGCAGCCCGGCCACCGCGCCAGGCGCCGCGCTCCCCGGCAGCCCGACGTGCAGCACCCCGGCCGCGCCGGACCCGCTCACCGCAGGATCGAGGCCGGATGCCGCCGCTGCCGCGGCGATCAAGTCGAGCACGGCCGCAAGGTCCCCAGCCCAGAACGCGACCCGGATCACCGTCCCGTCAGCCGCAGCGGCCGCGGACTGGCCCCACCACGGCGGCGGATCAGCGCTCACCTCGGCGCCGCCGAGCAGCGCGCGCAGCCGGGCGGCCCGCTCGGCCACCCCGTCCTGGTCGCCCTCCAGCAGGATCGCGGCACTGATCGGCGCGCCGCGGCCAGGCCAGTCGAGCTCGGCCGCTGACGGGCCCAGCGGCGAATCGACCGCAGCGCCGATCGCCGCGTGCGCCGCGGCAGCGTTCGCGCGCTCCAGCGTCACGAACGCCACTGCCTTCGGCTGCGGATGCAGCCGGAACGCCGCCTCGGTGATCAGTCCCAGCGTCCCGTGCGAGCCGGCGTAGAGCTTGCCGAGGTCGTAGCCGGCCACGTTCTTGACCACCTTGCCGCCCGAATGCGCGACGGTCCCGTCGGCGCGGACGACGGTAATGCCGATGAGCAAGTCCCGCGGGGCGCCGTAGCGCAGTCGCAGCGGTCCGGCCACGCCGGTCGCGATCAGGCCGCCGACCGTGCCATCGGTTCCCGCCGTTCCACCGACGGCTCCCGCTGTGCCATCGGCTGCCGCGGCGGCGGGCGGCGGGTCGAGCGCCAGCCGCTGGCCAGCCGCGCCGAGCACGTCAGCCAGCTGCCGCAGGCCCACCCCGGCCTGGATCCTGGCTACCAGATCGCCTGCCGCGTGCTCCAGCACCGTGTCCATCCGGCGGGTGTCGACCAGCAGATCGCAGCGCTCCGGCGGCGCGCCCCAGTGCAGTCGCGTGCCGGCGCCGCGGGCCAGCACGGCCAGGCCCAGCTGCGCGGCCGCGCGCAGCACGGCACTGGCCTCCTGCGTGCTGGCGGGAGCGGCGACGTAGGACGGCTGGCGGCCGCCGACCGCGTCAGCCTCGGCGGCCAGATGGATGTCAGTGCAGGCCCGCGCGAGCGGCACCGGAATCGACTGAGCGGTCATGGCGCACCGGCAATCGGCATCCCGTTTCGCATCTCAGAATTGCTCCAGCTCGCCGGAGGCGACCAGCGGATGCGGCTCGCGCCGGATCCCGGGGACCTCGCCGCACAGCCGCGGCGTGGGGAAGATCTTGCCCGGATTGCACAGATTCGCCGGGTCGAACGCGCAGCGCACCAGCTGCATGGTGTCCAGATCGTCGGCGCCGAACATCCTGGTCATGTACCGGGACTTGTCCACGCCGACGCCGTGCTCGCCGGTGATCGAGCCGCCATGGGAGATGCACAGGTCCAGGATCGCGCCGGAGAGCTCCTCGGCGGCCGCGCAGGCCTGCGGCAGCGCGTCGTCGAACAGGACCAGCGGGTGCAGGTTGCCGTCGCCCGCGTGGAAGACGTTGGCGACCCTGATGCCGGCCGCTGCCGATAGTTTCGTGATCGCGTCGAGCACTTCCGGCAGCGCAGTGCGCGGGACGACTCCGTCCTGCACGATGTAGGCCGGGCTGATCCGGCCGACTGCGGCGAACGCGGATTTGCGGCCGGTCCAGATCGCTGTCCGCTCGGCGGCGTCGTTCGCGGCCCTGATCTCGTAGGCGCCGGACTGCTCGCAGATCACCCGGACCGCGTCAGCCTCGCGGGCGACATCAGCCTCGGGGCCGTCCAGCTCCACGATGAGCACCGCGGCCGCGCCGGCCGGGTAGCGGCAGGAAACGGCGGCCTCGGCTGCCTCGATCGCCAGGGCGTCCATCATCTCGATCGCGGCCGGCAGGATGCCCGCGCCGATGATCGCCGACACCGCGGTCCCGCCCGCGCCCATGGTGCTGAACGCCGCCAGCAGCGTGGTGACGGACTCCGGGAGCCGCAGCAGCTTAACGATGATCTTGGTGACGATGCCGAGGGTGCCCTCAGAGCCGGTGAACGCGCCCATCAGGTCGTAACCCGGCGTCGCGCCGGTCCCGTCGCCCAGCCAGGTCAGCTCGCCCTGCGGGGTCACGATCTCCAGCCCGGTCACGTGATGCACCGTGAAGCCGTGCTTGAGGCAGTGCGCGCCGCCGGAGTTCTCCGCGACGTTACCGCCGACCGAGCAGATCACCTGGCTAGAGGGATCGGGCGCATAAAAGAGCCCGAACGGCTCGGCGGCCTTGCTCACGGCCAGGTTGGTGACGCCGGGCTCGACGACGGCCCGGCGGCTTGCCGGGTCGATCGCGATGACCTTCCGCATCTTCGACATCACGATCAGCACGCCGTCCGCGTGCGGCAGGGCCCCGCCGGACAGGCCGGTACCCGAGCCGCGGGCGACAAACGGGATCTTCGCCCGCGCGCACTCGGCGACGATCGCGGCCACCTGCTTGGCCGACTCCGGCAGGACGACCAGGCCAGGGGAGCAGCGATGCGCGGTGAGACCGTCGCACTCGTAGGTGCGCAGCTCCAGCGGATCGGCGATGACGTCATCCGGTCCGCAGATCTCGATCATCCGCGGGATCAGTGCCGCCACCGCGGGCGAAGCGGCACCGGCCGTGGTGCCAGCTGCCTCGATCATCTGGTCCCGCCTTCCCGCCGTCTGCTTACTACCCACAATCCCCCTCATCCGACATGCTCGCCACTTTCGCGCGGCCGGCTGGCTGGGATTCGGGCGGCCACGCTGTCCTCTCAGCTCGCTCTGTCTCATTATTTGGAACATTAGTATCAGAATATGAGCGACCGGACTCACGCCCAGCAGCACCCCGAGCCCGCCGCGGCGGCCGGCAGGCGCCACCTTCCAGTACGGCCTGGCCTACCTCATCCCCGCGTTCCGGCAGGAAGGCCTGTCGCTGGAGCAGGCCGGGATCCTGGTGGCCTGCCCGACGGCCGGGCTGCTGCTCACGCTGGTCGCCTGGGGAGCGGCCGCTGACCGGTGGGGCGAGCGGGTGGTCCTGGGGACCGGCCTGCTGCTCGCCGGGCTTGTGCTGGTCGCGGCCACCGCGGCGCGGCAGACGATCGTGCTGGGCGGCTGCCTGGTCCTTGCCGGGGCGGCCGGCGGGTCGGTGTACGCGGCGAGCGGCCGGCTCATCCTCGGCTGGTTCGGCCGCCATGAGCGCGGTCTGGCGATGGGAATCCGGCAGAGCTCGCAGCCGCTCGGGGTTGCGGTGGCCGCCGTGACGCTGCCGACGCTGGCCGCGCACGGGCGGCCAGCTGCCCTGCTCTTCCTCGGCTCGTTCTGCCTGGCCGCCGCGGCGCTGGTGGCGATTGCGGTGCGTGATCCGGCCCGGCCAGACCGGGCAGCGCAGGCACAGTCCCGGTCGCTGTACCGGACGCCGGTGCTCTGGCGGATCCACTCGGCGAGCGCGCTGCTCGTCGTGCCGCAGTTCACCGTGGCCACTTTTGCCCTGGTCTTCCTGGTGGATGCGCGCCACTGGCATCCGGCCCTGGCCGGCCGCCTGCTCGCCATCGCCCAGCTGCTGGGCGCCGCTGCCCGGCTCGGGGCGGGCTACTGGTCGGACCGGACCGGCAGCAGGCTCGCACCGATGCGCATTCTCGCGGTGACCACCGCAGGGATCATGATCGCGCTGGCGGCCGCAGCGGCGGCTGGTTCGGCGCTGGCGATCCCGGCGCTGCTCGTCGCCGGCGTCGTGGCGGTGAGCACGAACGGGCTCGCGTTCACTGCCGTGGCCGAATACGCGGGGCCGTTCCGGGCGGGCCGCGCGCTCGGCATCCAGAACACCGGGCAGAACGCGTTCGCGGCGGCCACCCCGCCCCTGCTCGCGGTGGCGATCGGGGCGGCCGGGTACGGCGCATCGTTCGCGGTCGTCGCCCTGTTCCCGCTGGTGGCCGCCGCGTTCGTGCCTGTTTCGGCCGAGCGCGCAGCTGCGGGCCGGCCCGCCGGTCCGGCCCCGGCCGCTGCGCGTGACTGACCGGGCGTCCCTGACCAGGCGTGCCGGACCGCGGGTGCGGGTTACGGCATGTGCTCGTAGGCGGGGATGGTGAGGAACTCGACGTAGTCGTCGGCGAGCGCAACCGCGGTGAACAGCGTCACGGCCTGCTCGTAGTGGACGGGGTCGAACTCGTCGCCGGCCAGCTCGCGGATCTTGGCCAGCTCTTCGTCGATGATCTGCTGAACCAGCTCGGGGGTGATCTCCGGGCCCTCGGCGAGGCTGATGTCGTTATGCAGCCACTGCCAGATCTGCGACCGGGAGATCTCCGCGGTGGCCGCGTCCTCCATCAGGTTGAAGATGCCCACGGCGCCGGTGCCGTCGAGCCAGTTGGCCAGGTACTGCAGGCCCACGCTGATGTTATTGCGCAGTCCCGCCTCGGTGATCTCGCCGGGCGTCTTGCTGATGGCCAGCAGGTCGGCGGCGGTGACGCTGACATCGTCGCGCTGCTTGGAAAGCTGGTTGGGCGCGTCGCCGAGCACGCCGTCGAACACCTCGCGGCACAGCGGCACCAGGTCAGGATGGGCCACCCAGGAGCCGTCGTAGCCGTTGGACGACTCGCGGGTCTTGTCCTCGCGGACCTTGGCCAGCGCCTTGGCGTTCACCTCGGGGTCGCGCCGGCTCGGGATGAACGCGGCCATGCCGCCGATCGCGTGCGCGCCGCGCGCATGGCAGGTTTTCACCAGCAGGTCGGCGTAGGCGCGCATGAACGGCGCCGTCATCGTCACCGCGTTGCGCTCGGGCAGGACGAAGTCGCGGCCCCGGGTGCGGAATTTCTTGATGATGCTGAACAGGTAGTCCCACCGCCCGGCATTCAGTCCGGCGCTGTGGTCCCGCAGCTCATAGAGGATCTCGTCCATCTCGAACGCAGCCGGGATGGTCTCGATGAGAACCGTCGCCCGGATCGTGCCGCGCGGAATGCCGAGCGCGTCCTGCGCGAGGTTGAAGGCGTCGTTCCACAGCCGCGCCTCCAGGTGGCTCTCCAGCTTGGCCAGGTAGAAGTAGGGGCCCTTGCCCTTGTCGAGCTGGCGCTGCGCGCAGTGGAAGAAGTACAGCGCGAAGTCGAACAGGCTGCCGGATATCCGCTGGCCGTCCACCAGTACGTGCTTCTCGTCCAGATGCCAGCCGCGCGGCCGCACGACGATGGTCGCGAGCTCCTCGTCGGGCAGCAGCCGGTAGGTCTTGCCCTCCTCGCTGGTGTAGTCGATCTTCCGGTCCAGTGCGTCCTTCAGGTTGAGCTGGCCGGTGACCATGTTGTCCCACAGCGGGGTGTTCGCATCCTCGTGGTCGGCGAGCCACACCTTCGCGCCCGAGTTGAGGGCGTTGATCGTCATTTTCCTGTCGGTTGGCCCGGTGATCTCCACCCGCCGGTCCACCAGGCCCGGCGCCGGCTCGGCCACGCGCCAGGCGCGATCCTCCCGGATCGCCCGGGTCTCCTCGAGGAAGTCGAGGGTGCCGCCGGCCGAAAGCTCCTGCTGGCGGCGCGCACGCGCGGCCAGCAGCTCCGCGCGCCGCGGGCCCAGCTCGCGCTGCAGTGCAGCGACCAGGCCGAGGGCCGCCGGGGTGAGGATCTCCTCATATCGCTCTCCGGCCGGGCCGGTTACCTGCACGCCCTCAGTCTCGTTCACGCCTTGTGCTCCTCCCGCGCCGCTGCCGCACGCTTGCTGCCCGTGCTGGCTGATGATCTCGACGCTAGCGGCTCCGGGCACATCCTGGCCACGCCCGATGTTATTGAGATGAGGATGGCTGCCAGTCGTGGCACCATCATCAGACGTCCGCCACGTGGCGGGCGACCACGAAGCGAGACTGCGGCCGCACCGAAGGCCGTCTTGGATGGCGAATGACTGCACTTCCGCATGACACCCAGGCCGAGCTACTGCGGCGGCCAGGCACTGGCCCGGCCGCGCCCGGCCGCAACCGCGAAGGCCGCGACCGCGAAGGCCGCAAGGAGCCAGCTGGCCTGCCCGACGGCGGCCAGCTTGACCTGGAGGAACGGCATGCGCTGCGGCGCGTGGCCGGATTGTCGACCGAGCTGCAGGACATCAGCGAGGTCGAGTACCGGTCACTGCGGCTGGAGCGCGTTGTCCTGATGGGCGTCTGGGCTGACGGGACGCTGGCGACGGCGGAGAACTCGCTGCGCGAGCTGTCCCGGCTGGCCGAGACGGCCGGCTCGGAAGTTCTGGAGGGCCTGATCCAGCGCCGCGGCCGGCCGGACGCAGCGACCTACGTCGGCGCCGGCAAGGCCGCCGAGCTCGCCGACCTGGTCGTGTCGACCGGCGCCGACACGGTGATCTGCGACGGCGAGCTGACACCCGGCCAGCTCCGCCGGCTCGAGGGCATCGTGAAGGTCAAGGTCATCGACCGCACCGCGCTGATCCTGGACATCTTCGCCCAGCACGCCCGCAGCAAGGAGGGCAAGGCCCAGGTAGAGCTCGCCCAGCTGCAGTATCTGCTGCCGCGGCTGCGCGGCTGGGGCGAGTCGCTGTCCCGGCAGGCAGGCGGCCGGGTGGCTGGCGGCGGCGGCATCGGGACGCGCGGGCCCGGTGAGACGAAGATCGAGACTGACCGGCGCCGGATCAGGAACCGGGTGGCAAGGCTGCGCCGGGAGATCTCGGAGATGTCCGTCGGCCGCCGGGTCCAGCGCGGCCAGCGGCGCCGCCATGAGGTGGCCTCGGTAGCGATCGCCGGCTACACGAACGCCGGCAAGTCCAGCCTGCTGAACCGGCTGACCGGGGCGCAGGTGCTGGTCGATGACTCCCTGTTCGCGACGCTCGACCCCGCTGTCCGACGGGCACGCACGCCGTCCGGCCTGCCGTTGACGCTGACCGACACCGTCGGCTTCGTCCGGCACCTGCCGCATCAGCTGGTTGATGCCTTCCGCTCGACTCTGGAAGAGGTGGCCGACGCCGACCTGATCCTGCATGTCGTCGACGGGTCCGACGCTGACCCGCGAGCGCAGATCGCTGCCGTGCGGGAGGTCCTCGGCCAGATCGGCGGCGGCGACGTGCCCGAGCTGGTCGTGGTGAACAAGGCGGACGCGGCTGACCCGATCGTGGTCGAGGGGCTGCGGCTGGCCGAGCGGCAGTCGGTGGTGGTCTCCGCCCGCACCGGCGAGGGCATCGGCGAGCTGCTCGCCGAGCTGGAGCGGCTGCTGCCGCGCCGGGACTGCGAGGTCACCGTCACACTGCCGTACGAGCGCGGCGATCTGCTGTCCAGGGCGCACCGGGAGGGCGAAGTGCTCACCGTGCAGCACGGGCAGGAGGGCACGGTGCTCACCGCGCGGGTGCCGCCGGGACTTGCGGCGGAGCTGGGCCAGTTCCGGGATCACTCCGCAATATCGTGACGCACTTGCGCGGGATGGGGCGGCGCACACGATTGCAGCGCTTTTAACATCCAGTTCTCCATTGCCTGCCGGGCGGAATCCTTTTGCTGTCCTGATTGAACAGTGAATCAGCCTTACGCCGCACCGGGCTGGGCTGAATGGGCGCCTGATCTGCGCCCGGCTGCGGGCCCGGATTGCATGCCCGAAAGGACGTCTTACGGCAGCGTATCGCCCGTGCTGCTGCCTATCGTGGCAGTTCAGGGCCACATTGACGGCCAGTGCCCGCAGGTGGCAGCTGCTGGCGGCCCGGCCCCGCCCAGTGCGTCAGCGGCCGCCTCGCGCGGCGCGCGACGTGGCGATGCGACGGTTCTGGCCCGCGCTGGGAGATACTGGAGAGGTCGGCCGGGCGCGACTCGCGGACGAGATTCAGAAGGTTCAATCAGGGCTATGTGAACGGCACATAGTTTCTGTACAAGGATCCTCTGGTGCAATAGCGGGACTGACCGATATGTTAGTTAGCGCATCCGCAGGGTTCCCGCATCCATGGCGTTTCGCTGGGATCTGTGCCGGTGCGCTACTGTCAGGCACGAGTCATGGCAGGTGACCGCTCATGGGCATCGGTATCCTGGTACGTGACGACCGCTCGCATCGGAGAGCAACGACGTGACCGTTCGGCTCCTTACCAACATTGGCCGGTTGTGGACCGGCTCTGAGGTATGGAGTAATGCGGCCATATTGTCACAGAATGACCGGATAGCCTGGGTCGGACCTGCGTCGGAGCTGCCTGCCAGCATGCCCGGGGTGATCGAGGACATCGTCGACGTCGACCACGTCGAGAACCTCGGCGGCGGCCTGGTGACGCCGGGCCTGATCGATGCCCACACCCATCCCGTCTACGCGGGCAACCGCTGGGCAGAGCTCGCGATGCGCTCCGGCGGCTCGTCGTCGACGGAAATCGCGGCGGCCGGGGGCGGCCTGGCCTCCACGGTGACGGTCACCCGAGGGACCGATCCGTGGACTTTGTGCAATGGCGTGCGGGAGCGGCTGCGTGAGTGGGTGCTGACCGGCACGACCACCATTGAGGCCAAGACGGGCTACCACCTCACCCGCGACGGTGAGCTGGCCGACGTCCGGCTGCTGCGCTCGCTGGAGAACGAGCCGGGCATGCCGCGGGTACACGTGACCTTCCTGGGCGCGCACGCAGTCCCGCCCGAGTACTTCGGCCGCCGCCACGACTACGTCGACGCGGTCGGCACCTGGTGCGCCGACGCCAGAGCCGCCGGCGCAGACAGCGTTGACGTCTACTGCGACGATGGCCGGTTCACTGAGCGGGAGGCCCGCTGGGTGCTGGGCGCGGGTCGGTCAGCCGGCCTGCTGCCGCGGCTGCATGCCTGCGGTGACTCGCGCAACGGGGCGGTCAGGCTGGCGGCCGAGCTGGGCTGCGCGTCTGCGGACGTGCTGCACGGGGCCGATGACGACGACGTGGCCTCGCTGGCCCAGGCGGGCGTGGCCGCCGTGGTCTGCCCGGCAGACGCCGTCGACGCCGACCGGGTCCCGCCGGTGCGCGGCCTGCTTGACAAGGGCGTGGCGGTGGCCCTCGGCTCGGACCACTCGCCGGGCGGGAACGGCATCACGTCCATGTCGCTGGTCATCACGCTGGCCGTGGTGAATTTCGGCATGAGCGTCACTGAGGCCCTGCGTGCCGCGACCCTCGGCGGGGCGCATGCGCTGCGCGCTCCTGACCGCGGCGTGATGGCCCGCGGCCGGTACGCCGACGTGGTGGCCTGGGACGCTGACCACGAGGGTGCCTTCGCCTGGTCCTACGGCCTCAAGCCGCTGCGCGTCTGGCGCGGCGGCGAGCCAGTCACCGCCTAGCCTAGCTAGGTCGGGCGGATGGCCGGCCGGGTAGCGGTCGTCGCCGATTCCACCGCCTGCCTGCCGGCCGAGCTTGCCCCGCAGCTGGGCGTTACCGTCGTGCCGCTGCGCATCGTGGCGGGCGGGCTGGCGGCCGATGACGGTCCTGGCGTGCTCGACGGCCCCCTGGGCGGCGAGCTGCGCCGCGGCCAGCGCCTCAGCACGGCCAGGCCAGGCCCAGCGAAATTCGCGGCAGCGTACGCGGCCGCGGCTGGATCGGGCGCCGCGGCCGTCGTGTCCGTGCACCTGTCCGGCCAGCTGTCCGGGACGGTCCGCTCGGCGCGGCTGGCAGCAGCGGGCGCCGCCCTGCCGGTACACGTCGTGGACTCACTGTCGATCGGGATGGGCCTCGGCTTCGGCGTGCTCGCTGCAGCCCGGTCAGCGCAGGACGGGCAGGCGGCGGGCGCGGTGGCGGCCGCAGCGAGCCGTTGCGCGGCCAGGCTCGGTTCCTATTTCGCCCTCGACTCACCGGACTACCTGCAGGCTGGCGGCCGGCTCGAGCCGCCCGGCGTGGCGGCGGGGCACCATGGCGGCGGGCCGGAACTGCCCGGCGGGCGGCGCGTTCTGACATCCCGGCCGCTGCTGCATGTGCGCGGCGGCCGGATCACCGTGCTGGAGCGGGTGCGCACCCGCTCGGCGGCCGCGGCCAGGCTGGCGGAGCTGGCGGCCGAGTTCGCCGCGGGCCGCCCCGTCGACCTGGCCATCCAGCACCTCGGGAATGCCGAGCGCGCCGCTGAGCTGTCCAGACGGCTGGCCGCGGCGATCCCTGCCGCTCCGACCAGCAGGGTTGCCGAGGCCGGCGCCGCGATCCTGGCGCATACCGGACCCGGCATGCTGGGCGTCGTAGTCTCGCCGTGCTGACAGCCGCGACACTGGGCCTGAGCAGCGCCGGTGACCAGGGGGAGACGGCGCGACGGCCGGACCAGTTGCCGTCCTGCTGGTGTCGGGAGGCACCCGAGGCGCTTCCGCCATTACGGCGGCGCCGCGGACCGCCTGCGACGTCGCCCCGGAACGGGCGAGCACGGTGCGTTACTCGGGCCTGGCCAAGCTGCCGGCGGCCCCGCCGGCCAGGAAAGTCCAGCGCTGAGCTGCGCTGCGGGCCAGCGCGGGCCGCGCGGTCAGCGCGATGTCCCTGATCGCCTGCAGCGCGATCAGCCCCATTTCGGTCGTGATCACCTGCGCTGTTACCACGCCCTGATGCGGCCCGACCGCACGGATCAGCTGAGCCAGGGCGAACGCGAGCGGGCCGATCTGCAGCCACGGGTAGTTCGCGTACAGGTGCAGCCCGCCTGCCGCGTGGTAGTGCCGGCTGTAGGGACCGCTGAACAGCAGTCGGCTGCCCGCCGCGAAGAAGTGCCAGGCGATTCCGCCGCCGGGCGCCAGGATGAGGAACCAGAGAGCGGTCCAGCAAATCAGCGCGATCAGCTGCCAGTGGCGCAGCAGCCGCCGGTGGTGACGCATTGCGCCGGCCGGCTGGGCGGATCGGACACTGGACTGCACGGCAAGAACATCCTGGCCAGATCGGGGTTGCAGAAGGCCCAAGCCTAATCGGGAGCTGTGCGGGCTGGCCCGCGCGCTCTCGCTGCTGCCAGGCAAGTTCGCTGCCGAGCGGCGCCAGCGTCGGACGGGGTCGCTGCCTGGCAGCCCGCTGCCCGGCGGACCGGTGCCCAGCGGGGCCGCCGTCGGCAGGCACCCTGCTCCTTGTTCGTGGCATGCTGCGGGCATGGTGTCTCGTTCCGTTTCCGCCGTGGGCGGCTCAGCTGCTGTCACGGGCCCGGTCGGCGTGCCGTCCGTGACCGTCATAGTCGGCGATGAGGAGTTCCTTAGCGAACGGGCGGTCTCCTCGGTAGTCGCGGCCGCCGGCCGCGCGGCGACCGGAGCCAGTTCGGAATCCGAAGCAGACATGCCGGACGTGCACGATGTGCGCGCCGCCGACCTGGCCCCCGGCGAGCTGGCCGGCCTGACCGCGCCGTCCCTGTTCGGCGGCGGATGTGTGGTGATCGTCAGGTCGGCCCAGGACGCGGGCAAGGACCTCGCCGCCGAGATCCTTCGCTACGCCGCGGCGCCCGCGCCTGATGTCGTGCTGGTAGTGACCCATGCAGGGGGAGCCAAAGGGAGGGCGCTGCTGACTGGCCTTGCCGCTCAGGGAGCCCGGCGCATCGACTGCCCGGCTATCCGCCGTTTCGGCGAGCGGATGGATTTTCTGCGCGCCGAGCTGAGCCACGCGGGGCGCAAAGCCGACGATGGCGGCCTGCGCGCGCTGCTGGATGCGGTCGGCACCGACCTGCGGGATCTGGCCGCAGCGTGCAGCCAGCTGTCGGCCGATACGACCGGCGTCATTACCCAGGCAGTCGTCGGCCGTTACTATCGCGGCCGGGCCGAGGCCAGCGGCTTCACCGTGGCCGACCGCGCCTTCGAGGGCAAGCTGGCAGACGCCCTGGAGCAGCTGCGCTGGGCCCTGGCCGTCGGGACGTCGCCGGTGCTCATCACCAGCGCGCTCGCACAGGGAGCCCGCGCGCTGGGCCGGGTGGGCACGGCCTCGCGCGGGAAGGGCGCTGAGGCGCTCGCGGCCGAGCTCGGCATGCCGCCGTGGAAGATCGACAAAGTGCGCCAGCAGCTCCGCGGCTGGACCCCGGAGGGCGTGGCGCGCGCTCATTGCGCGGTCGCCGAGGCCGATGCCCAGGTCAAAGGAGAAGGCGCCAGCGCGGGCTACGCCCTTGAGCGGGCCATCACCACGATCGTCGCCTGCCGCTCCGAGGGCTGACCCGCTGCGTCGTCAGGCGCCGGCCGCCAGCTTTTTCCAGCCGCTCGCGCGATTCGCAGTCAGCGCACATCACTGCCTCCCCGCTGGCCGGTCGAGCGCGCCCGAGGGCTCGCCGGCCAGCAGGTGCCGCTCACCCACCACGGCCCGGGCGGTCGCCACTCGCTGGCGCTCGCCGCCGGACAGCTCGTCGGGAAACCGCGATGCCCGGTCGCTGAGGCCGAGATCTTCCAGCGCCTAGCTTCAGGCGGACGAGCCCAGCCGTCAGCGCCGGGACGCCATTAGATTGCCGGTGAGACAAGCCAGGGAACGACATGTCCCGCGACCAGAGACTCCGCCAGGGCGAAGATCACCTCGGAAGCGCCCGCAGCGAATGCCGGTAGCGCGCTGTGGTCAGCCAGCCAAGCTTCGATTGCGTCCATCGGCGCACCGAACGCATCCATTCGGCGGCGCGGGTACGGGGGCTTCGCCGCTGCCATCCAGCGCGTGAGCCACCAAACAGACACCGGGAGCCGCACGCCGAACAGAGCTACGATTTGCCCGGCCCCGCCACATGCGCCGGGTACGTCCCGCCGAAAGCTCTTTTGCCCGGTCAGGAGTTGCGGTGCCAGCTGCCAGCGCTGCTGACAGCGCCGTGAGCAATGACCGGCAGGAGGGCCGGATCGGCCAGGGCGCCGTGCTGCGCGGGGGGCGTTTGGGCTGACGAGGACGTGACCATCGGGCCACACTCCGAGATCAAGCATCGCTGATCTTCGCGGGATCCGCGGCCGCCCACCACAGCTATGTTGCTTGCGACTCGATCATCGGCCAGGATGCCAATCTTGCGGCTGGCGAGGCCTGGCCAGCCATTTCAACGAGCGTGCCGGCCAGCAGGTCTTCGTCCTGCTGGCCGGGCAAGCGGTCGCCACCGGCCTGGCAAAATCTGGTGTGGTGCTGGGGGGATGGTACCCAGGTCGGAGCCAGCGCAGTAGCCAGCCCCCGGGATCCTGCTGCCGCCTGGCAGCGTGGTACCGCGCCTTGGCTTGGTCGACCAGATGTCAGGTCGGCCGGGGGAATAGCACGGCCAGCGGCGGCACCGGGCCCCCGGGTTCAGGCCTGTCTGACCTGCTCCAGGCGCTTGGCGATCGCCGACTTGCGGTTAGCGGCCTGGTTCTGGTGGATGACGCCCTTGCTCACTGCCTTGTCCAGCTTGACCGCGGCAGTCCGCTGGGCCACCGTCGCCGCTTCGACATTGCCCGCGTCGACAGCTGCACGGAAGTGGCGCACGGACGTCTTCAGCTCGGACTTCACGGCCTTGTTGCGCTGCCGGGCCTTCTCGTTCTGCTTGTTCCGCTTGATCTGGGACTTGATGTTCGCCACGCGTGTGCCTCGCTAAAGTCTGTCTGGTTGGTCAAGGTGGTGCCCGGCACGAGCCGAAGCAGCGGCGTCGCGCCCGACACGACAGAGCGGGCATGCAAGCAGCCGAGATCCAACGATATCCGAGATCCCGCCGACCACTCAAACTCAGCTTGGGCCCGGGGCCAGGCTATCGGGTGGGGCGGCTGCCCGCGATCCGATCTGCAGACAGCAGCGATGGGCCGAGCCGTCAATGGCCGAGCCCCCGCAATCGGCAGAGCCCGCCAGGCTGCAGCCGGCCGGCTGCAGCCTGGCGGCAGCAGCGCCCTGGGCTGGTCACTGGCGCCGGCATCGGCGCCGGCGTGCGACCATAGACGTCGACAGCGATCTGCCGGCGCCTTGCCCGTCCGGCTGGCCCCGACGAGGGCCAGCATCCGGCCTAGCCGGGCCGGGCAGGCGAGACACCTAACCGACTGAGTCGGCCCGCAGATCGCCGGCCGCACCTACCCGACGACTAACTGACGGATGCCTGTGCCACCAACGCCCGAGCCATCAGTACCCGAGCCGCTGGCCGCTGCGCCCCCGGCCCCGGAGTCAGCGGCTCCCGCACCCGGACGGACCGATCAGGCAATGATCCGCAACTTCTGCATCATCGCCCATATCGATCATGGCAAATCCACGCTCGCGGACCGGATGCTGCAGCACACCGGCGTCGTGACGGACCGCCAGATGCGCGCGCAGTACCTGGACCGGATGGACATCGAGCGCGAGCGCGGCATCACGATCAAGAGCCAGGCCGTCCGGCTGCCCTGGCGGGGCGAAGACGGCACGCAATACGTGCTGAACCTCATCGACACCCCTGGTCACGTCGACTTCACCTACGAAGTGTCCCGGTCGCTGGCCGCGTGCGAGGGCGCGATCCTGCTGGTCGACGCCGCGCAGGGAATCGAGGCCCAGACGCTGGCCAATCTCTACCTGGCCCTGGACGCTGACCTGCACCTGATCCCGGTCCTGAATAAGATCGACCTTCCGGCCGCGCAACCCGACAAGTACGCGGCCGAGCTGGCCGGCATCATCGGCTGTGATCCCGCCGACGTCCTGCGGGTGTCGGCGAAGACCGGCGAGGGAGTCATCGACCTGCTGAACGCGGTTGTCCGGCAGGTGCCGGCGCCCAGGGGAGATCTTGAAGCCCCCGCCAGGGCGCTGATCTTCGACTCCGTCTATGACACCTACCGCGGCGTGGTGACCTATGTCCGCGTCATGGACGGCCGCCTCTCGCGGCGCGAGAAAACCCTGATGCTGTCCACCAAATCGGTGCACGAGACGCTCGAGGTGGGCGTGATATCCCCCGAGCCGGTCCCGTCGGAGGCGCTCGCGGCGGGCGAGGTCGGCTACCTGATCACCGGGGTGAAAGACGTCCGGCAGGCGCGGGTCGGCGACACGGTGACCAGCGCGGCCCGCCCGGCCAGCCAGCCGCTGCCGGGCTATGCCAATCCCAGGCCGATGGTGTTCTCCGGCCTGTACCCGCTGGACGGGGACGACTACCCTGAGCTGCGCGACGCACTGGACAAGCTGCGGCTAAACGATGCATCACTGGTCTATGAGCCGGAGACCTCGACGGCGCTGGGGTTCGGCTTCCGCTGCGGCTTTCTCGGCCTGCTGCATATGGAGATCGTGCGCGAGCGGCTGGAGCGCGAGTTTAACCTCTCGCTGATCTCGACGGCGCCGAACGTGGTCTACCGCATAATCATGGAATCAGAGGCCGGGATCGTCGTCACCAACCCGAGCGAGTTCCCCGACGGCAAGGTCGCGCACATCTACGAGCCGGTCGTCCGGGCGACCGTGCTCGCGCCCAGCGACCACATCGGCGCGATCATGGAATTGTGCCAGAGCCGGCGCGCTGTCCTGCTGGGCATGGATTATCTGTCGTCCGACCGGGTGGAGATCCGCTACACGATGCCGCTGGCCGAGATCATTTTCGACTTTTTCGATCAGCTGAAGTCGCGCACCCGCGGCTATGCGTCGCTCGACTACGAGCCGGCCGGCGAGCAGGAGGCGGACCTGGCGAAGGTCGACATCCTGCTGCAGGGCCAGCCAGTCGACGCGTTTAGCCAGATTGTGCACGTCGACAAGGCCCGTGAGTACGGTCTGGCGATGACCGCGCGGCTGAAGGAACTGATCCCGCGTCAGCAGTTCGAGGTTCCGATCCAGGCGGCCATCGGCTCGCGGATCATCGCCCGCGAGAACATCCGGGCGATGCGCAAGGACGTGCTCGCCAAGTGCTACGGCGGTGACATCACCCGTAAGCGCAAGCTGCTGGAGAAGCAGAAGGAGGGCAAGCGCCGGATGAAGGTCATCGGCCGGGTCGAAGTGCCCCAGGAGGCCTTCGTCGCGGCGCTGTCGACCGAGCAGGGGTCTGACCGGAAGCGCTAGCCGGCTCGAGCGGCTGCTGGCCGGGCGCCGGCTACAGGCTCGCGGCTACATGCGCGACGACGGCCACGACGAGGACAACCACCAGGACGATCATCGCCAGGCCGCCCCAGCCGAGCACGAGGCCGTAGGCCGCAAGGTTCGCGCCGTCGTCGCCACTACGCCGTATCTGGCCGCGCGCCATGTGGCCGAGCACGATTGCCGGGATGGTGGTCAGCATGCCGGTAAAGGGCTGCGCGACGCCGCAGGCCAGCGCGGCAATAGCGAGCGGATTGGTCCGCGGTGCCCTCGGATACCGGCCGGGCAGGTCAGCGGTCACGGCATCGAGCTCGGCGTAGGTCCGCGCGGAGAGCGCCCGGCCGAGACGGGCGTCATACTCATCGGGGCTCAGCCGGCCCTCGGCGAACGCCGTCTGGAGCAGGCCGGTTGCCACGTCCCGGTCAGTGTCGGACGCTCTCATCTGGCCCGGGCCAGATGTCATCCTCATCTGGCCGAAGCTGCCCGCTGTCATCCCGTCTGCCCCGCTATCTGCGCACCGCTTGCCCGAGTACGCTAAGGCCAGCGTATCTCCGCCTGCCCGGGCAGGGAAAGCTCGTGCGGGCCGGCGGAAAACGAGATCTACCTGTTCCCGTCAGTCGGATAGCGTGAGGATCATGGTGGACGGGCGCGTGATCTCGGTTAGCCGCGGCGCAGTGCGGGACATGCCGATCGGCGGCAAGCCAGCGCGCAGAGCGATCGACAAGATGGATGCAAGGCCCCGTCGCCATCAGCGCGCTCGGGCCGGCGGGGGATGAGCAGGCGGACGCGGAGCACCAAGTCGGGGCTGGACATCAACGCGGCGATGATCGGGGAGACCTGGCAGCTGCGGACTGCGGTCGTGCAGATCACCGGCGCCCGCATCTCCTGTGTCGCCTCCGGTCCTGGCTGGGCGAGGAGCACTGGGTACGGCGATTCGCCAGGGCCGGGCGCCCCGGCGCGTTATCTGCGCGTGCTGGCCGAGGGTAGCGTGAGCGCAGGGGATGACGTCCGGCTGCTCGATCGCCCGGCCTGCCATGTGACCGTGGTCGAGTCGATGCCGGCTTCTTGCGGCGATCAGGACCTGATGCGCAGGCTGCTCGAGGTGGAAGGGCGAGGCGAGAAGTGGGACGAGGCCGGCCTGCATATTCTCGGGCGAGCAGGGGTCTAGGACTCGGCCTCGAGCTAGCCGCGGCGAGCTGAGCTCGCGATGGCAGGGCCCCCGCCTGATGGTGCGCCGGTCCCCGGTAACGGCGCGCTGCCGGGCGCCGCGCTGGAGGGTATCGGCAGCCGCCCGTTCGGCATTTACGTGCATGTGCCGTTCTGCGTGACCCGGTGCGGCTACTGCGACTTCAACACCTACACCGCCGCCGAACTCGGCTCAGGCGCCTCCCGTGCGTCCTACCCGGGGCAGGCGATCGAGGAGATTCGCCTGGCTCGCCGGGTCCTCGGCGCGGCGGACGTCCAGGTCAGCACCGTCTTCTTCGGCGGCGGCACACCGACCCTGCTGCCGCCGAAGGATCTTGGCGCGATCCTGGACGCGGTCGCCGCGGAATTCGGGCTGGCTGCGGGCGCCGAGGTGACCGCCGAGGCCAATCCCGAGACGCTCGATGATCGCGTCCTGGCGGAATTGCGCTGCCGGGGCTTCACCAGGATCTCTCTTGGCATGCAAAGCGCCGTCCCGCACGTTCTGAGCGTCCTGGATCGCGTGCATCAGCCGCAGCGGCCTGAGCAATGCGTCGCCTGGGCGCGCGCCGCCGGATTCGAGCACGTCAGCCTGGACCTGATCTACGGCACGCCAGGGGAAAGCGACCGCGATTGGGCGCAGTCCCTGGAGGCCGCGCTCGGTGCTGCCCCCGACCACGTCTCCGCATACGCGCTGATCGTCGAGCATGGCACCAGGCTCGCCGCCCGGATCAGGCGCGGCGAGCTTCCGGCCCCCGACGACGATGACATGGCCGACCGCTATCTGGCCGCCGACGAAATGCTCGGCCGCGCGGGGCTCGGCTGGTACGAGATCTCCAACTGGGCAATCTCGCAGGCGGCGCAATGCCAGCACAACCTGCTCTACTGGCGCGGCGCAGACTGGTGGGGCATCGGGCCCGGCGCGCACAGTCACGTGGGCGGTGCCCGCTGGTGGAATGTCCGCCACCCTGCCGCGTACGCGCAGCGCATCGCGGCGGGCAGCAGCCCCGGCCAAGGGCGCGAGATCCTCACTCCGGCTGAACGCACGACGGAGCGGATCATGCTGCTCACCCGGCTGTCCGACGGCTGCCCGCTCGCCGAGCTTGCTGCCGCCGGACGCGAGGCGGGTGCGGCGGCGGCGGCGAACGGCCTGGCCGACACGGGGGCATTCGCCAGCGGCCGGATCGTGCTCACCCGCCGTGGGCGGCTGCTGGCCGACGCGGTGATCTGCGGCCTAACGGACTAGCGGCACGCGCCAGCCGGCCTGAGGCCCTGTTAGCGCAGTATCGCCGCGCAGAGCCAGCCGGGAATCGCGCGGTACTCGCCGCGGCCAGCCGAGATCGCGGCCAGGACGATGTACACCAGTCCTGCGAGCCACAGGCCGGCCACCATCGGCGTGACTATCAGCAGCGCGACGCGGACTGAGTCGAGTGACATCAGGCCGCCGAAGATCAGTGCCGAAAAATCGTAGAGCAGCACGGTTATCGACAGGTTCAGCGCCTGGGCGGCATGGCGGCGGACAAAAGGCGACCGCTGCATGCACAGGTAGACGGCCAGCGCCGGGAGGAAGCTCAGGAACGGCCAGCCCAGGTAGCCGAGCATTGCCCACCGCTGCGCCGCCTCGTCCACAGTCATGTCGTCGCGCGCTGCGCCGTCCGCGCCTGCCTCGCCGCGGGCCGCCGCGGCATCCGCATCGGCGCCCGGGCCTGCTGCCCGCTGCGCGCCGGGAACCTGTCGCTGATCAGCGCCGGAGGCCTGATCCAGCCGGGAGCTGTCCGCGCCGCTGCCAGCGTCGGGCGGGAAGCGGACGGGCTCCGGCTGCCTGCTGGGCCCTGGCACGTCGGCGGACTCTGTCGGCTCTGGTCCGCGAACGTGGGGTCCGGTCAGCGGGCTGTCCGGCAGCGGCCACGCGCTGACGGCGCCAGGCGCCCGCTGCCGCGCTGGCGGGCCGGTGGGCTGATCGGCAGCGGACGGCCATCCCTGCTGGCCCGTGGGCCAGGTATGTGGCCTGGCGGGCTGCAGTTCCTCGTCCCGGACCGGCTGGAATCCGCCGGGCGGCTCCGGCTGCCCGTCGCTGTCTTGCTGCAAGTCCCCGTTCTGCTGCCGCGCCCCGTATTGCGGCCAGTCCCCGTTGTGCGGCACCCCAGGGCCGTCATGGCTGGGCGCAGCATCCGCCGCTGGCGGCGAATGCAGTCCAGAACCGCGCTGGTCAGGTGCCGGCTGTGCTGGATAATTCATCAACCCTCGTCTGTCATGCTGATGAGCTCACGCTAAGCGCTGCAGGTCGCATCGGCGTAACGAACTCGATCGTGACCGCAGCGCGCTGTCCCAGTGCCATTCGCCCCATAGACTTGGCACTCGGGAGATGTGAGTGCCAGGGAGGTGTGCGCGTGCTTGACGACAGAAAGCTCGCGGTCTTGCGCGCCATCGTGGAGGACTACGTTTCCACCAATGAGCCGGTCGGCTCGAAGTCCGTGGTGGACCGGCATAGCCTCGATGTCTCTCCGGCGACGATCCGCAACGACATGGCTGTGCTAGAGGAGCAGGGATATATCGTTCAGCCGCACACCAGCGCGGGCCGGGTGCCCACGGACAAGGGCTACCGGCTGTTCGTTGACCGGTTGTCCGGCGTAAAGCCGTTTTCGGCCGCAGAGCGCAGAGCAGTCGAGACGTTCCTTTCCGGTGCCTACGACCTTGACGATGTCGTGATGCGGACGGTGCGACTGCTCGCGCAGCTTACCCGGCAGGTCGCCGTAGTCCAGTACCCGTCTCTCAGCAGGTCATCGGTTCGGCACGTCGAGCTTGTCCCGCTGACTGAACGGCGGCTGCTGCTGGTCCTGATCACCAACACCGGGCGCGTCGAGCAGCGGGCTATCGACCTTCCCGGCCTGACCGACGAGGAATCGATCACTCAGCTGCGTGCCGTCATGAATGCCTGCCTGGACGGCCGGAAGCTGGCAGAGGTGGCGACGGTAGTCGCCGAGCTGCCGGAGCGGGTGGCGCCCGGCGAGCGCGCGAATGCAGCGGCAGTGTTCTCTGTCATCCTGGAGACTCTGGTGGAGCGCCACGAGGAACGGGTGGTCGTCGGCGGTGCGGCCAACCTCACTGCGGCTGACTTCTCCCGCGGGCTGCACGAGGTTCTGGAGGCCCTCGAGGAGCAGGTTGTGCTGATGCGGCTGCTCGGCGAGGCGGGCGACCAGGGCTCGCTGACCGTCCGGATCGGTGCGGAGAACGAGGTGCAGGGCCTGCGGAGCACCTCCCTGATAGCCACCGGCTACGGCGCCGGCGACCATCAGCTGGCCAAGCTCGGCGTGCTAGGGCCGACACGAATGGATTACCCGACGGCGATGGGAGCGGTACGCGCGGTGGCACGGTACGTTGGCCAGATCCTGGCAGAGTCGTAGGAGCCGGCGTGGCAAACGACTATTACACGACGCTCGGCGTCCGCCGTAACGCGGACGCGGACGAGATTAAGAAGGCCTACCGGCGGCTGGCACGGGAGCTGCACCCCGACGTTAATCCCGACCCGCAGACGCAGGAGCGCTTCAAGGACATCACCCAGGCCTATGAGGTGCTCTCCGACCCGGAGAAGCGCCAGATGTATGACCTGGGCGCTGGCCCATTCGCGCCGGGCGGGGCAGCCGGTGCCGGAGGGTTCGGCGCGGGTTTCCCGTTCAGCGACATCATGGATGCATTCTTCGGCGGCAGTGCGGGCCCGCGCGGCCCGCGCAGCAGGGCACGCCGGGGTCGCAACGCGACGATCCGGGTGGAGCTCGACCTGTCAGAATGCGCGTTCGGCACGACGAGGGATCTGGTGGTCGACACGGCGGTGGTGTGCCCGACCTGCTCTGGCGAGGGTGCTGCGCCGGGCACGCACCCGACGACCTGTGACGTCTGCAACGGGCGCGGCGAGGTGAACCAGGTCACCCGCTCGTTCCTCGGCCAGGTCATGACAGCGCGGCCGTGCCCGGGCTGCGGCGGATTCGGCAGCGTGATCCGCAGGCCGTGCCCGGAGTGCGACGGTGACGGCCGGGTCAGGACCCGGCGGACTATTAAGGTGCGGATCCCGGCCGGCGTGGAGGACGGCACCCACATCCAGCTGGCGGGCGAGGGCGAGACAGGACCGGGCGGCGGACCGCCGGGTGACCTGTTCCTGGAAATCGTGCAGCGGCCTCATCCGATCTTCGAGCGGCAGGGCGACGACCTGCACTGCATAGTGACGATCCCGATGGTCGCGGCGGCCCTCGGGGCCACCCTGAAGGTGCAGACGCTCGATGGCCCGGCGGAAATTGACATCCGGCCGGGCTCGCAGTCCGGCCAGGCGATTCCGCTGTACGGGCAGGGAACGGCGCACCTGAACTCCCAGGGCCGAGGCGACCTGCTGATCCATGTCACGGTCGAGATGCCGACCAAGCTCGAGCCTGAGCAGGAAGCATTGCTCAGGGAGCTGGCGCGGCTGCGCGGCGAGGAGTCACCGCCCGGCAAGTTCGCTCCGGGCCAGCAGGGCTTTTTCTCGCGGCTGCGCGACGCGTTCAACGGCCGCTGACGGCAGCGACAGGCCAGCCCTGAGACCTCCGGTATTCATCGCCGATCGCGCCCAGCTGGAGCGCGAGGCCATCACGCTGTCCGGTGCGGAGGGACGGCACGCCACCACGGTGCGACGGCTCGCTTCCGGTGAGCGGGCCGATGTCACCGACGGCCGCGGCACAGTTGCCGAGTGCATAGTGAGCGGCACGGGCCAGGACATGCTCGAGCTTGCTGTGCACGCCCGCCGGACCGAGCCCGAGCCCGACCCCAGAATTGTGGTGGTTCAGGCGATTCCCAAGGGTGACCGCGGCGAACTGGCTGTCGAGATCATGACCGAGGTCGGCGTCGACGTCGTCGTGCCGTGGTCGGCCGAGCGCTGCGTGGCGAAATGGCGGGCTGACCGGGCTGACAAGGCGCTGGCACGCTGGCGGGCAACCGCTCGGGAGGCCGCGAAACAGTCACGCCGGGCCTGGTTCCCCGCGGTCACCGGCGCCGCAGATATCCGCGACGTGGCCCGGCGAGTCGCTGCGGCGAGCCTCGCGCTGCTGCTCGATCCTGAGGCGCCCCTACTGCTGGCAAGCACCGGCTTGCCCGGCGGCGGCGACATCGTCCTGGTCGTCGGCCCTGAGGGGGGAGTGAGCCCGGACGAGCGGGCCGCGCTCACGGCTGCAGGCGCCGTCAGGGCGCGGCTGGGCCCATCGGTGCTGCGTGCATCGTCAGCTGGAGCAGTGGCTGCGTCACTCGTTCTCAGCCACTGCGGCCGCTGGGGCTGACGCCACCCGCCGTGAGTCTCACCAGCGCCGGTCCGCCGGTGCCGGCCGGGCGCTGGCGGACCGGCACCGGCGGACCGCCGGGCTCAGCGCGTTAGTGCGGGTTATTTCCGGCCTACTCTGGCGGGGTGCTCGGCTGCAGCTGCTGCGAAGTTCGTGCCGGTCCGCTGCCCGGGAGCTTGGTCAGCCGTTTGAACCACTTGTCTCCAGACGGGCCGCTCAACAAGCACGGAGCGGGCGTTTGCGCGGCCGTCGCGGCCGCCTGCGGCGACTTCCCGTCCGCGGCAGTGGTGACCAGCGCGGCGTCCTGAGTGCTTGCACTCAGGGTCGCATCCGGGGCGGCGCGGCCCGGCGTCACGCCGCCGCTGTCACCGGAATCGGGCGAGCCGGAGATTGATCCGGAGATTGATCCGGAGCCGGATGATGCGGTGGAACTCGGACTTGGCGCGACAGACGCAGACGCAGACGCTGACGGCAACGGCGACGGCGAGGAACTCGGGCCAGCCGAGGCGGACGCCGAGGGCGTCGGCGATGGCGAGGCCGTGGACGTCGGCGTGGGCGTGGGCGACGCCGATGGCGAGGCGCTCGTGCCGGGGCTGGCGCCGCCCTTTACCTTGCCGGCTTGACTGGCCGTGGACGGCGGGCAGGTTATTCCTGCGGTGGGCTGCCCGCTGGTCGGCAGGGAACCGTTAGGCGCCCCTGACGAGCCGCCAGGCACCCTATGGCCGTGGCCGGCCAGGGTCGCAGACCCGCCTGTGCCGGGAGTCCCGCTGCCGATAATGCTCTGGTAGAGAGCAGAGTGCGTGATGGCGGGGGGCAGGTCGGCGATGGCGATTCCGGCTGCAATCAGGCAGACGGCGACGGTCATGGCCGCGAACGGGCGCAGCCAGGAATCACGCCGGAAAGACCGGGCAGCAGGTTGCCTGAACCACTCGGGCAGCCTGAACCACTCGGGCAGCCTGAACCACTCGGGCAGCCTGAACCACTCGGGCAGCGCTGCTGGCCACGGCGTGCGGCCCCGTGACGCTACTGATTCCCACGCCGGACCTACGCGGGCCCGGGCAAAATCCGTCGTCAGCTCCAGCCAGCCAAGCACTGTCCTGGACACGACCATGCAGGCGGCCACCATCCAGGCGACAGGCAGCGGGTGCGGGACAGTCAGCCGCGCCCGGATCCGCTCCAGGCCGTCACCAGCGGGCACGATCCCGTCCGCGGCCGCGTGCAGCGCGTGCCGCAGAATCTCCTCGTACTGTGCGTCCGTGCGGCTCATGCCTCACGCTCCAGCACGACCCGCAGCGCGGACATGGCCCGCGCCGTGTGGCTCTTGACGGCGCCCCGGCTGATGCCCATCGTGGTAGCTATCTGGGCCTCCGACAGGTCGCCGTAATAGCGCAGCACGAGCGCCTCGCGCTGCCGTGAGGGAAGCGTCCGCAGCGCAGCGACTACCGCCGAGCGCTCGAGCAGCGCGATCGCTCCCTGCTCGGCACTCGGCATATCCGGCGCCGGTTTCGGCGCGTTCCGGTCCACGACAACGCGGTGCCGCAACACAGAACGTGACCGGTTGACCACTGACTGCCGCAGATACGAGAGTGCCTTGTCGCTGTCCCTCAGCCGGCGCCAGCCGCCGTGCATCGCGACGAACGATTCCTGCACTACTTCCTCCGCAGTTGCCATGTCCCGCACGAGCAGTACCGCAAGGCGCACCAAGGATCGGTAGTGCTCTGCGTAAAGCGCGGTGACTGCCCGGTCCGCGTCCCACTCAGCTGGGATCGAGACCAGTGCGTTATCCGCGACCATAATTTCGGTCACGTGCATTGGACGCGTAGCAACGTCGCCCGGTTCACCGACGGTCATGTCGGCTTCTCGGGATCCGCCGCTGGCGTGCGGATTCGGTTCAACGATCGCATTTCCCCCCATGCCCAGAGTCCGCGCAGCGCGCGGTGCTACTGCCGCGGGCACGCCCCAGGGCCACGGGCACCTGGCGAGCCATGCACCAGAGGGGTGGTGCGCCGAGGTTCGCAGTAGTGCAACCATATATGTCGGCACTAGCATCAGACGGCCACAAGATAAGATCGGTGCCGTGGCAGACTGCCTATTCTGCGGCATCGCTGCAGGTGAGATCCCGGCGCGCCAGGTTCTTGAGAGCGCGCGAACTGTCGCGTTTCGCGACATTACACGTGCCGGTCATTCCGCGCGGGCACTATCCCGACCTGTCGGCGCTGGCCTCGGCCGGCGACGGGCTGCTCGACGAGGTGACCGCGCAGGCGCACGTGGTGGCGAGCCAGGAGGACATAGCGGACGCAGGGTACCGGATCGTCTTCAACACCGGCCCAGACGGTCGGCCACGTGCACGCGCACATCATCGGCGGCAGGCAGATGACGTGGCCGCCAGGATGAGGCGGGCTGGCAGCGCCGATAGCATGACGGGCATGTCGGCCAGGGAGCGTGGCCGCCAGGGGAAGGGCCATTGACAGATAACTCCAGCGATCCTCGCAAGGGCGAGCCGGCCGGTGCCGGCGGCACCCAGGTCAAGATCGTAATTCCGGACGACCACTCTATGGTGAGCCTGCTCGGGTCACGCGATGAGCTGCTGCACGTCATAGAGAATGCGGTCGACGCCGACATTCATGTCCGCGGCAACGAGATCACCATTACCGGCTCGCTGCGCGAGACCGGCGTGGCGGAGCGGCTGTTCGGCGAGCTGACCCAGCTGGTCGCCAGCGGCGCTGAGCTGACGACGGACGCGGTCGAGCGGAGCGTGGCCATGCTCCGCCGGAAAGCGGGTCCCCGCCCGGCCGACGTCTTGACGCTCGACATCCTGTCTGCGCGCGGCCGGACCATCCGGCCCAAGACGGTCAACCAGAAGCGCTATGTCGACGCCATCGACCGGCACACCATCGTTTTCGCCATCGGGCCCGCGGGCACCGGCAAGACCTACCTGGCGATGGCCAAGGCAGTCAAGGCGCTGCAGGCCAAGGAGGTCAACCGGATCATCCTCACCCGGCCTGCCGTGGAGGCGGGCGAGCGGCTTGGTTTCCTGCCGGGAACGCTCTACGACAAGATCGACCCGTACCTGCGGCCGCTCTACGACGCGCTGCACGACATGCTGGATCCCGACACGATCCCGCGGCTGACTGCGGCCGGCACGATTGAGATCGCGCCGCTCGCCTACATGCGCGGCCGTACGCTCAATGACTCCTTCATCCTTCTCGACGAGGCGCAGAACACCTCGCCCGAGCAGATGAAGATGTTCCTGACGAGGCTCGGCTTCGGCTCCAGGATCATCGTCACCGGCGACGTTACGCAGGTCGACCTGCCGTCTGGCCAGCTCAGCGGGCTCCGGCTGGTCCAGGACATCCTGGATGGCGTCCCTGATGTGCATTTCTGCCGCCTGAACAGCCACGATGTCGTCCGGCATAAGCTGGTCGGCGAAATCGTGGACGCCTACGAGCGCTACGACGCCGCCAAGGCGTCGGCCGATTCCGCGCGGCTGAGTACCCGGCGGCCGCGACGTGAGGGCGAACGGGCCCGGTGACAGTAATGACGGCGGGCACGATTGCGGGGATCGTGTGAGCATCGAGATCGCGAACGAGTCGGGCGTCGACTCGGACGAGTGCGCGCTGGCCGGGCTGGCCCGGCATGTCCTGGACGAGATGCGGGTTCATCCACTCGCCGAGCTGTCCGTGCTGCTCGTCGACGAGGCCGCCATGACCGAGCTGCATGTGCGCTGGATGGGCGAGCCGGGCCCGACTGATGTGCTGGCATTCCCGATGGACGAGCTGCGGCCACCGCAGCCGGGCGGCAGCCATGCCGAGCACTCCGGCGGCGATCCCGGCGGCTTTCCCGGCTTGCTTGGTGACGTCGTGATCTGCCCGCAGGTGGCAGCCGAGCAGGCACGCGAGGCCGAGCACGACCCGCAGGTCGAGATGGAACTGCTCGCCGTGCACGGCATCTTGCATCTGCTCGGCTACGATCACGCGGAGACTGAGGACCACGCCACCATGTTCGGCCTGCAGGACAGGCTGCTGGCGTCGTGGCGGTCGGAGCACGAGGCGGCCGACGGGGCGGGTGCCGCCGGGCATCAGCCCGGCGACCAGGATTCCGTCAGTAACGCCGCGGCGCGGACGGCGCCGGACCGCGACACCGGCAGCGCTGGTGACAGCGGGGAAGGGCTGGGGTGAGCCGCCGATGGGATGGCTGCTCGTCGCCGCGATTGCGCTGATCCTGCTGGCTGGCTGGTGCGTCAGCGCCGAGACCGCCCTGCTGCGGATATCCAGGGCGGGCGCAAGAGAGCTGGGGCGCTCGGCCCGCGACTCCTCGGCCTTGCAAGCCGTGCTCCAGGAGGTTCCGCGCTACCTGTCCGTGCTGCTCCTGGCCAGGGTCGCTGCCGAGATCGGCGCTACCGTGCTGGTGGCGGCGGCACTCGTGCACTGGCTGGGGGACGGCTGGCGGGCATTCACCATCACGGCAGCCGTCATGATCGTCGTGATCTACGTGGTCGCCGGTATCATCCCCCGCACGCTGGGCCGCCAGCGTGCGGTGCAGGTGGCCAGCGCGGCTGCCTCCGTTATGCGGCCTGTTGTCCGCCTGCTCGGCCCGCTTCCCGGCTTCCTGCTTGCCACGGGCAGTGTGCTGAGCCCCGGCGGCGAGCACCGCGACGGGCCGTCGGGGTCGGAGGAAGACCTGCGGGGCCTGGTGGACCTGCTGGCGCGGCGGCGGCTGATCCAGCCGGACGAGCGCGCGATGATCCACTCTGTCTTCGAGCTCGGCGACACCATCGTGCGCGAGGTCATGGTCCCGCGCACCGACATGGTCTTCGTGCAGCGCGACAAGACACTGCGCCAGGCGCTATCGCTGGCGCTGCGCAGCGGGTTCTCCCGGATCCCCGTGGTCGGCGAGAACCTGGACGACGTGGTCGGCATTGCCTACCTCAAGGACATCGTCACCCGCAGCTACGAGCACCGGGAGGCCGAGTCGGCCGAGGCAGTCTCCTCGATCATGCGGCCGGCCACGTTCGTGCCGGAGAGCAAGCCGATCGACGAACTGCTGCGGCAGATGCAGGCGCGCCAGATCCACCTGGCGATCGTGATCGACGAGTACGGCGGCACCGCCGGGCTGGTGACCATCGAAGACATCCTGGAGGAGATTGTCGGGGAGATCGCCGACGAGTACGACAAGGAGCAGCCGCCGGTGGAGTGGCTCGGCGAAGGGCGAGCCAGGGTGACGGCGCGGCTGGCAGTGGAAGAGCTGGAGGAGCTGTTCTGCGTCAGCATCGAGGCGCAGGACGTGGAGACCGTCGGCGGGCTGCTCGCCCAGCTGCTCGGCCGGGTGCCGATCGCCGGCTCGGTGGGGACTGTGGCGGGGCTGCGGCTGACGGCCGAGAGCCTTGCCGGGCGGCGCAACCGGATCGGCACCGTGACGGTGGAGCGGATCAGGCCGGCCAGCGGCGGCCCGGCGGGCAACGGGTCGCCGCGCGCGGTCGCTGCCGGATCGCAGGCCAGCCGGCGGGGAGCCGGGAACGGCCAGGGGGCCGCCGGCCCCGCGGGCAGCCCGCGCCAGGCGGGCGGCTGGGATGCGGGCACCAGCTCGGGCGGTTCCGGGCCTGCGGAAGGACCTGCGCACTAGATGATCGATTCCAAGGGGTCTGACCCGGATCATCGATTCCAAGGGGTCTGACTCGGCGTGTCGCGTTCTGGTGGCGATGAAGGGTGTCCATGATCGGCGTTGCTGATCCAACGTCGAA